>Ga0307985_10001524_pt1 | contig 13029 bp, 13 predicted proteins | sample EllFjometageno80_FD_203155 | JGI IMG/M metagenome (GOLD analysis project Ga0307985, IMG submission 203155) | Marine microbial communities from Ellis Fjord, Antarctic Ocean - #80 | ecosystem: Environmental > Aquatic > Marine > Unclassified | place: Southern Ocean | collected 2014-10-09 | reverse complement strand
AAAGACACAAATGAGGCGTGCGTGGGTCGCGGTAGTGTGTGTGGTGTGTGCGGGCGCAATTACCTTGGGCGGCTTGAAAGAGCGGGCGAGCTCGCCGACGCGAAAGTCTTGGGGGGGCTGGACGATGGACTTGCAGTACTCGTACGTGACCTTCTCGGGGATCTCGTCGTACTTGAGATTCTTCTCGAAGCCGGCGCTCCGGCACCTGTGCAGGCCAACGTCGGCCCTGCCGCCGCCCCAGCACCGGTGAACTTTGATCTGCCCGGGGTTCAGCTTGGAGGGGATGGAAACCTCTTCGCCGAGGGTTAAAAGGAGTGCGAATAACACGCCGTTGCCGCTCGTCAGCGTGTGCCAGATCGCGGCGTCCTCGGGGGAGAGGAGGACGTTGAGGGAGGGGACAATGAGGGAGAGCGCTGCTCTGTATCCAGCGGGGGTGAGCGTGAGGGTGCCCGTTTTCGGGGGGGTTGTGACGAAGGCGAGAGCTAGTTTGGGCCCCGTCTTCTTGTTGGACATGATGTCGCCGTAGTACTTTTTTTCCGTCGCAGTAAGGGGGTTTCTTGATTGCGATTTCTTGTACAGGTACTGCTTCTGGTACTCGAGCTGCTTGTCGTACTCCGCTGCTTCGTGGCTGAAGCGTGCGAACGAGAGCAGAAGCTTGTTGGTCTGTGCGTCGTGGAGGAAGTCGGCGCGGGAGGACGTCAGGCGGTCTGCGGCGTTGGAGGTCGCGAGCACCTTGGTCGCGTGCTGGTTGAGCCTCAGAGTCAGTCTGCTCACGAGGTTCTTGGACCGGTCGAAGAAGGTGGACTGGCTGGGAGGCAGGTAAAGCGAGATAGGCTCGATCGTAGACGGATCCAGGGAGAGGAGGGAGTGTGAGGTGCTTGGGGGATTGACTTGTCTGATTGAGAGAGGGTGGGGTGCAGGCTTGGGACTAGCCGGGTTCAGGGCAATTTGCTTGGCAATTTGCTTGTTGGGGATGTTCTGTGAGGGGGGCTTCTTTGCGGACTGCTTCTTTTTATGCAGCGCCATCACGGCCAGGAGCTCTTTCTTCTGTATCTGAACCACTAGGTCAATCATCTTGACAATAAGGGATGTGCTGCTCTCCGTTACTCTGGGAGGCGCTGGAGGGGCAGCGGCGGCGGGGGGGGCGGGGGGCGGGGGAGGGAGGAGGTCGGTCATGATGGGGGGTTATGTATGGAAGGCGTGAACAGGGTTCCTGTTCTGTTCTGGGGGGGGCAGAGGGGTAGAGAGAGGGAAGAGGGAGTCTTCCCTCTTCCCCCCCGCCGCGAACAACTTTGCGTGCACATAATATTCAAATATGTACCAGGGGTTCGCACATATCAGGGGGTCACGCATATCAGGGGTTCCTACAAATCGTAATTCTTACTGGCCTTCTGCTTCACTGCTTCTTCTTCTTCATGCGCAGCTCCTGGTCGTCGTCGTCGTCGTCCTCATCGTCGTCGTTGTGGGCCTGCGCCTGGGAGAGGGAGAGGCGGCGCTTCCTCGTCACGTACTTGTCCACGTCCCAGTCGGAGGGCTTGTTGAAGGCGAAAGGGCCGTTGAAGATGCACAGCACCGTGACGTTCTCGTTCTCCATGTCGTTGAGGTTGGGCAGCAGCTTGGGCGTGATGAGGAAGTACTGGCCGGTGTGCTCGCCGGTGCTGCACGAGAGGAGGGACACGAGCAAAGCGAGTGTAAGGAGGGAGAACAGTAACAGGGGGAGATAGCAGCGCCACAAACATGCGTGAACAAAGGGGGAAGGCAGTGTGCACAGACTTGTGCTTCAAGAGTAGCGTGCTTGAAGCACAAGTGGACAGCATTTCTTGCTTCGTTGTTCGCCGTTTATTCCTCGCCGGTCGTTCCTTCTTTCGCCGCACTGCTCTCTTTGCTTCGCTCTGCTCGCTCGTCTCACCTCCTATCGGGCTCCCCGCAGCTGTTCGTCACGACGCGCGAGAAGACCTTGCGCTCGAAGATCTCGTCCATGCCCTGGTTGATCTCGTCCACGCAGCGAAACGGCGTCGAGAGCTGGTCCTGCAGCGCCATGAGGTACATGATCGTCGCCACCGAGCGCTCGCCGCCCGAGTGGACCTGCGCGTTGAGCACCGACAGCTGGGTCGCGTCGCGGTACTTCACCTTGAGCAGCACGCCCCAGTCCGCGAAATTGCCGGGGGAGCCGAGCTCCGTGTCGCACCTCTTGAGCTCGACGCCGCCGGAGCAGTCAATCTCGGACATGTACGTGGAGAAGCGGGAGTCGCACACCTTGACGTAATTCTCGAGCTTGGCGATCCACGGCATGGCGATGGACTTGATCTCCGCCAGCTTGACGCTTGACTGGGGTGGCATGTGTGAACAAGGGGAACGAAAGCGGGCACAATGAGGCGCAACTCACCTGCTCGGACTCGCCCTCGAGCTCGTCGGTGAGGCGGCGGATCTCCTTCTGCTTCTCCTCGTACTGCTGGAGCACGTGCGGGTCGTCTGTGATCTCGGATATTTTTAAGTCCATCTCCTCGATGAGGAGCGCGACCTCGTCAAGAGACTCGGGGAGCTCGTCGAGCTGGGCCTTGAGCGGGGTCTCGGCGCCGTCCTCGTCGACGAAAGGAGCCTCGGTCTCGGCCCTCCCCTTGAAGTCGCGAATGCGGCTCTTGCACTCGTTGAACGCGTTCTTGGCCGCGTCGTAATCGGCGCGCACGGTCTCCGTCTTCGTCTCCTCCTCCTCGAGCAGTTCCTTTATGCGCGTGATCTCCACGCGGATGTCGGAGAGGTCGCACTCGACGCCCGCGGCGCGGAACGTCTCGTCCATGAAAGCGCCGTGCGCGATCGCAGAGGCCTCGGCATGGGTGGAGATGTTCGCAGCGAGGGTTTCGGCGAGTGAGATGATCTTCTTCTTCTCGGTGTCGGAGTCCCTGGCCGCAGCCGCGCGCAGCTCCTCCAGCTTCTTGGTGGCGATGCTGAGCTCCTTCTTGAGTGAGGCAAGGTCCTGGCTAACCTTCTTGGCAGCGGCGATCTTGTTGTTGACCTCCTTGGCCTTCGTCGCGACGTCTTTCAGCTCCTGTTCGATGCTCTGGAACTCCGCCTCCATGTCCTTGTACTCGGACTTGTACTTCTCGTAGTTGGCGTTGGCGCTCTGCTTCTCCTGCTCCGACACACCAGTGCTGCAGAAAATTTTCTGATAGGAATTATTCTTGATCTCAGACACTCCCATGTTCGCCTGGTTCGTGTGCCGCGAGATGTTCGAAGTATACCGGTAGTGCTCGCCGTTGTCGAACGGGGTCATGACGCACGCGGACTGGAGCCCGCGGGAAGAGTTGTTGGGGTTGAGCTCGTTGTCGCGCACCGACAGACTCGTCACGAGGTTCTTGTCCTGGTCAATCGCGCGGCCCGTAGCAACGGAGCCGACCACGACCTGGTGGATCTTGGAGGAGTTCATCAGGACCTTGATGACCTGGTCGGGGCCGGAGATCATCTCGTCCAGATAGCCGAGGACGCCGTAATTCTGCTTGAGCTTCTCGAAGCGCTGCGGGCCGAAGTCGCGCTGCGGGTCGAGGGCGGTGTCGGGGTTCATGGTCTCAATGTTGATCCTCACGCCCATTTTCTCGCGAACCTCCTTCCAGAGCAAATCCGCGTCCTCCTTGGTTTCGACGACGAAGCACTGGAGCACGTTGTTGTTACAGTGCTGGTCGAGGTAGATGGCGATCGTCTCGTTCTTGCACTGCACCTCGGCGGCCAGCGGCCCATACACGGAGCGGCGGAATCGCTGCCGGTTCTTGTTGACCCACTCGCACGCCCTGCGTAGCTCTCCTTTTTTCCCAAAGACCTTCTCGAGGGCGATCTTGTGGCCTTCGCCCATCTTCTGCACCTTGCGCTTCGCGGCCGTGAGATTAGTGTTGATATTGCTGAAAGTGATCTCGGCCTTCTGCTTCTCCTTCTTGATCGTATGCTGCTTCTCCGAAAGGACCTTCAACTGCGGGCGCAGCTCCTCGATCTCCTTGACGGCATCGGTCACATCCGGTGCGTCAACAATCTTCTTCTCAAGGCTGGAGACCTTCTTGGCCTGCTTCTCCGCACTCTTCTCCTTCTTCGCAATGTCCTCGTCCAGCGTCTTGAGCTCCTCCACCGTCGACTCAAAGTCGTTCGAGAACTTCTCGGCCTTGTCGCGGTGCTTCTCAAACAGATTCTTCTGCTTCTCCATGGCCGTCATGATGGCCTTCTTCTTGCTCTCCATGCGACCGATAAAGCCCCCCGCGTCAGTCTCGGCAGCCTGCAAAGCGGGCAAGTTCGACTTGGCGCTCTCCATGATCTGGGGAAGGAGGGGGGGGGGCAAACGCGGTGGGGGGGGGGGGGTTAGAGGGGGGCAGAACGCGTTATGAGCGCCACACAGGCGCATTCGCAAGCGAGCGGCTCGGAACACGTTATGAGCGCGTCACACGCGCATTCGCTCGTGTATCCTCAAAACACCCGTCTCGTGGAAGTAGCTGTGCTGTTCGCGAGCGATTCGTGCAGAACGACCGGCTCGTATCGCGCTGTTTGCGCTCTTAACGACCACTCGTTGCGTATGTTGAGGCGCTCGTAGCGCGTTTTGGGCCGCTCGTAGCACGTTTTCAGCCGGCTCAAACCGCAAACGTGAAAATCGCTGCGACTTCGCGGCTTTGTGGGCGATGTCTGTTGCCTCTCACCTTCTTCGCCTCGTCGCGCTTCCCCTTGAGCTCGATGCCCTTGTTGCGCTCGAAGTCAAAGTCCAGCCAAAGCTTCTTCTTGTTCAGCAGCGCCACGTTGCTCACCGCCAAGCGGCGATCCTCCACAAGCTTCTTGTCCCGGTTTAGCTTCTCGGTCGCTTGCTTCAGCTCGGACAGGCGAGAGGCGGTGGAGGCGGTGAAGTTGGCGGTCGTCTTGAGCTCCGACTCCATTTTGATGAGCTTGTCCTGCACCTCGAACAGCTGGCGGTAGTTGAGCGCCTTGGAGGTCTCGACAAGGAGCTGCTGGGGAGTGTACTGGGAGAAGTGCCCGACGCGGTCCTGCGGCAGGAACGAGAGCAGGTTGTTGACCTGAATCTTGTATTTACTCTCCACGAGCTCGCGGACGGCCTTAATGCTCGCGGTACTGCCGTTCAATTCGAAGACGCCGGCAATGGGCCCTGAGCCTTTCTTGCCGTCAGCATCACGGCGGAGGGTACGCCTGATAATGTCGTTTTTGCCCTTGCTGTTGACCTGAGAAATAAAAAGGGTTAATAACGTGAGCATAGCATATGCTTCGCTATGCGCGCATCGCTCCCGCTTCGCGGATCGCGGATCGCTCTTCGAGCTCTTTGCTTACCACCTCCACCTCCACGTAGCCCTCGTTCTTCTCGTTCATGATGAACTCCCTAACGTCGTCCGCCCTACCTAGTAGACTTGGCGTGCCTCCTAGGCCGAGGCACAGTCCACAAAGGATGGAGGACTTGCCGGAACCGTTGGGGCCAATGACAACATTCAGACGGGGGCCGGGAACGACCTCGGCGGATCCGTATGTGAGGAAGTTGCGGAACTTGAGGCGGGCAATCGAACCGTGCTTGAGGGACATGGTGGGGCACGAGCGAAGCGAGTGCTAATAGAGGGGAGAGGAAGGGGGGGGGTCGGTGAGGGGGGAGGGTCGATGACTGGTACTGCTCGGGGTGCTGTAAGGGGTGCTGTGGTCGTCGAGGTAGGAGTCGGGGAGGGCGGGAGGGCTGGAGGGCTGGGAGTGTCTGAGGGGGGAGCTAGGGGTGTCTGGGGAGTAGCTGTGAGAGGTGGTTAAGGAGAGAAAGCAGGAATTTGTGTTTACGCGCCTGACCTTCGCGCCTTTGACCTTCCAACTCTGTGCTGAAGACGGGGCAGTGCACACACACAAAATGTGGTGTGCAGACGGTGGTGAGGCTGCTCCGTTAGGGTTGGGGTTGGCGTGTGGTGCGAGGGGTAGCGGGGGGGATAAGTATAGGCGAACTGAGGGAGGTGAGGGAGCTGAGGGATGTGGTTCAAGGCGGGCGTATCTTGGATACGCTCGTAGATGGCAGCTAAAGCACGGTTATGGAGCAGCAAATTACGATAGTATAGGGAGTAAACAGTGCACCTCACTCGCTAGGAACGTAGGTAGCGTAGCGTATCGTAGCGCAGCGCAGCATAGCGTAGCGCAGCGTAGCGTAGCGCAGCGCAGCATAGCGTAGCGCAGCGTAGCGTAGCGTAGCGTAGCGAAGCGTAGCGCAGCATAGCGTAGCGCAGCGTAGCGTAGCGCAGCGTAGCGTAGCGCAGCGTAGAGTCGCGTAGCGTAGCGCAGCGTAGAGTCGCGTAGCGCAGCGTAGCGTAGAGTCGCGTAGCGCAGCGTAGCGTAGAGTCGCGTAGTTCAGCGTAGCGCAGCGTAGCGTAGATTCGCGTAGCGCAGCGCAGCGCAGCGCAGCGTAGAGTCGCGTGAGTAGCGTAGCTTACAGTTGTAGCGTACAGTTGTAGCGTACCGTACAGAGCGTTGTACAGTTGATCAACTGTAGCGTGTTGGGAGGCTCTTTTTTTTCAGTCTGAACACGTGCCATAGGCTTTTTTGTCATTTTCGGCTCACCTGGTACTGTTACTGTGGTACTGTGCCTCAAGAAAGCAACCCAAACCACCTCCTCGCGAACTCGTCGCGTCTCCAATGGCCAATGTAGAAGGCTCAATCGCACTGACCTTGCTGTTCTTTGCTTCATCCCGATCAATAAGTGGCGTCGGCTCAATCACTCTAAACCTCCCCGCTCCCCACACTACCACTCACTGCCTGACTGCAATCCTCGTACTGTATCCGAAACTGAATCCGCTGATTGAGAGTGGAGGAATGGTGTTCTCTGTGAATGGCGAGTTTGCTGTTGGGGAGAAACCTCTTTCTGATCATGATGAAGTTGCGCTCATCCCTCCTATATCAGGCGGATAACTAAGAAGCCCTGTTAAGCTAACAACAACAATCCACGAACGGAAGTCTTCATTGAGGACAAGTCTTCACTTCAGACAAGCCAGCTTTAATTTTATATCCATCGCTCAGCGCGTTCGAGCATGTTTCGAGCAAATCTTTCCAAGCCGATCGCAGTGCATGTTTCGAGCAGCGCTTTCCCCCAAGTCCATGATCTTGTACGACACCCCCGTGACTTCCTTGGCCTACGCCATCTTGTTCTTGCAGTGTTCTGCTAGCGAGAAGAGAGGTCTGGCATGAGTGCGTGGACGCGAAAGGAACGCCAATACCGTGCACGGGCGGCAATCTGGCTGTGGCGCGGGTCACTGGTTGCGTGAGCGAGAGACCGTACGTGAGCGATGTCGAGGAGATGAGGCGGTTGAGCAAACAAAGACGATCGTTTTAGTCATTACGCAAAGCCAACCCCCTTCCCTCGCTTCACGCCAGGCATCGGTGGCTTCCGGCTGCCCCCCCGACCCCCCCCTTGCCCCCCAGCACCAGCCCCCCCACTCGCCCCCCTTCTCTTAGCGTCGCACTCCTCCACAAACCCATTGTACCTCACCCTAACCTTGTGCGCGTCGCTGTCCGCCGCAATGCGCCCGAAGTCGGTCATTGTGCACAGCGTTTGGTACGTGGCCTCGTTCAGTCCTCCCCCCGCCTTTGCCAGCAGCTCGAAGGGCGCGCTCTCTTCCAAGTCACTGTACTCCACCGTCACCAATCTACCCCCCCCAGCCCCCTCCCCGACGCTCACCTCGCCCTTCTTGAGCGACTGCGAGAAGTAGATCCCGAACTGCTCAGCCGAGATAGACTCAAAGTCCAGCCCCATGATAGCCATGTGCGCCGCGACGAGTTCCTTGGTGATGGGCACCTGGAAGAGGCGCATGAAATCCGACGACGTCTGCTCGAGCGGCGGGGCCATGAGCGAAAGGCAATCGAGAGACACGAAGAGCAAGCTCCCGCTGTCGAGCTGCTTGCACCACTTCTCGGTCGAGGAGAGGAGGGAGAGCGTGGTGAAGATGAAGTCGGACGTGAACGGGAGCGCGGAGGCGGCAGGGTGGCGGGCGGGCGGCGCGAGGTCTGCACGAGCGAAGCGAGTGTTAAGGGGGAATGAGAGCGCGCGAAGCTAGCGTTAAAGAGGGTCCAATGAGAGGGTGGAGGGCAAGCGCAATGGACGAGCGAGCAAAACGTCAGCGACGCTGCGATAGAGGCAGTGTTCTAGAACCGCATCGAGCAGGCGCGTCTTTTGCGTCTCAGAACGAGAGGTTCAGAGCGCTCTTGAGCGGCTAGGAACGCGCTGTTTGCTGAACAACCGGACCGAAACGCGCTATTGCGAGCGCTTCGATGATCGATTTAGATGTTCGCGAGCGAGTTGCGCTGAGCGACCGTTCAATCAAACAGCTCGCGACGCTCGTCGCTCTTTCAGCCGGCAACTTTTAGCAGCACAGTTCCTCGCCGGTCGTTTGTTCCTCGCGTCTGTTCACTCGCTTCGCTCGCCTCACCCGCAGTTCCTAGATTCAGCTGCTGCGGCGTAGATCCCGTGACAGAAGGCGGATCGGCCCACTCGAAATAACTGCATTGCGACTCGCGGTCCTTCGAGCAGCCGTAGAACCACTTCCCCGCGTTACCCTTCTTGTTGTTCGCCCCCGCCTGAACGTGCTTACAGAACATGGGAGGGTTGCAGCGGCAAAGGGGTGTGGGGAGCGTGCTTCCACCTGGAAGAGCACCGAACGCGGAAGGGTTGGAAGGGGTGGGGGCGGGCGTCGACAGCGTATCAGGTGGAGGGGCTGGGGAAGGGGCGCCTTTCAGCGGACAATTCTTGGCCCAGTGACCCCACTCCTCGCACTTGAAGCATATGTCCTTCTGGTCCTGCTTGCCACCGCCCTGCTGCTGTCCCTGAGCAGCGGTCGTCTTGGGCGCCACGTCTAGGTACACGACAGGGTTGGAGTTAGATGCGTTTGCAACCTTGTTATTGCCTAACCCAAAGGATTGGTAGTTCATGATCCCGTTGGACTCCAACGTGTTCTGAGCGTCTTCGTCGCTGTCGTCATCAATGGCGGCGAGAGCGCGGGATGTGGCGGCGGTTACTGCCTGAGGGCGGGTGGAAGATGTGGAAGTACGCTGAGAATCGGGAGGAGAGTTGTGGTCGAGATCCGGTTGTGATAGAGGCGCCGCGGGAAGGGCTCGTGGGGAAGTTGATTGAGAGTGAGATTGAGATTGAGATTGAGATTGAGAACGCAAGGCCTCAAGCCTTCTTCGCTTCGTGTTAGCGAGGTCGTCGTCGGAGTCCTCACTCTCGTAGAACATGAAAATGAGAAGGGAGCGGGAGGCCGTTGAGAGTGTGCGGCTGTTGGTTGGCAGGATTGGTCTGGTGTCGATGTGACAAGGGATTAGGATTGGCCGTTGAGGGGGGTGGAAGGAGCTGTGCGTTGTAGTCGGCTAGGGTTGGATAATAGGTAGGTCGGGGATGTCTTGAAGAAGCGGATGAGCGGATGGGGTAGTAAGTAGCGGCCGTCGCAGCTTATGATGATTGGCGAAAATCGCTATCTCGCCGACAACGCGACGCTCAACAAGCACCGCAAAGCACCGAGTGAGGCATCTACGTGAGAGCTGCCAATCCTTGCCAACCACAACCCTACTTGACCGTCATCAACCACTCCCCTTGCTAAGGCGCTACTTTGAGTGTGTTTGATATTATCACGGACGTTGTAGTTATTGTGGCGTACATGGGGAAGGAGGAGACGAGGGGGTACGGGTACAGTTTGCTTATGATGCTGGTGGCGAGCATGGTGCTGAAGTTGTTGTTTGTGTTTGTGCAGAATCGGAAGAAGCCTCGGGCGATGGCAAAGGAGATGTTGATCGTGGTCACGGGCCTCAAAACACCTTGGTAAGAAAACAGGCGAGCGGGTTGCAGCGAGCGAGCATGGAGGGAATGGAAGAGTCGCTCTGAAAGGTGTGGGCCGCCTTTGTTCACGCTGTGTGTGCGCTCTTTTGTTCACGCTGCCGCCACCTCTGCTCACACCGTGTTTTTGGCCTAACAGGGATGCCGCGGCTGTCTGTTCAGGAAAGAAGATGGAGGAGCACCACACGTGTGATGCGCATACTGAGCTCGTGGCGACGAAGATGGTTGAGATGATCTGCGAGAGTATACCCGGGTGTTTGCTCCAGCTGTACGTAATTTTGAAGGTGGGAGATACGTCGGGGAGGGCGGTGACGAGTGTGGTGGCCTCGGCGCTGACTGCAGGCTATTCTAGCGGAACGCTGAGGTGGGCAAACTCAAACTAATGAATTGCATGTTTCGTTTACTCTGACACTCCTTCCCTCAGTTACGACTATGACACGGACCCGGTTAACAGGAAGTTGACTCCCAACTTCTACGGCTACATTCCAGACGAGGGGATTGCGAGGCATTTGTTGCTGGTGTGTATGACGCTGAATAGCACGCTGCTGCTGCTGGTGAGGTCGTTCAGCGCGGCGATGCTCATGCTCGTGAACAAGAGGTACTTGGTGACGTACTTGGCGGGGGACATGGCGCTGTATTTGCTGCAGAAGGTGGCGAGGGGGGACTTCCATTACTGGCTCCCAATTGACGGCGCGGGTGGCCTGCTTGTGAGTTTGTTGATGAGAGTGATTATCAAGATTATTGCTGATTTCACGGGCGTGATCCAGTTCCGTGGAGATGCTGAGCTGGGCGGGTTGTTTTGGACCGTGAACATGTTCTTGGCGGTGCTGGCTAGCTTCGCGTCGGTGTTCGTGCGTTATGCGAGACGCTGGGGAGGAAGTGGAGCTCATCGCAACCGGCCATAACTCGACAGCGTTTGAGATTGAGGAGCGAGTGGCCTGGGCATTGGTTGGGTCTTTGAGTGGCGCGTGGGTGGTGGTGTTTGGGGTGTTCTTGTTGCTGAAGAAGAAGGAGTATAGGCGCACTTTCTCTTCAACGCGGTTGGGCAAGCAGTGGACTATGGACTTCTTTCTCAAGGGCACCGAGGATGCAGTAAAGAAAGCCACGATGTCGCACAATAAGGCGCAGTGGCGGGCGATACGGGAGGATGTGAAGGAGTGGGTGCAGGCGAACTGGTGGAGGTGGAAGGAGGAGAAGCCGGCGTGGTTTGATTTGGCGTGGCAGAGTAAGGTGCCTAAAGATTGGATCACGGACGTGGAGGAAAGGGCGAGGTTGGATGAGGTGAGAAAGAGGAGGGGGGGCGTAGTGGGGAGTGTGACGCAGCTCGCTGGAGTGTTCGGGGAGGGAGAGAAGGAGGTGAGGGTAGGTGGGAGGGTGGAGCCAGTCGCGTGAGAGGGAAGAGGAGGGGGAGAGTTGTGTGGTGGCTGTGATACTCTGGCCGCCATTTACGATTTAACTCTGCTTGTGGCAAAACTGAAACTATAAAAGTTCATCTGATGTGATTATTCTCATTTAACATTTCACGAATTAAGTCTGTTAGAGCAAATACGTGTACAACTATGCATCTTGGTTCATGTTGATATCAATTAAAAATTTTAATCGAAATAGACATATTGGCTCAATACGTGAGATATGATATTGATTTCAAAGGTTCCATTCAGAAGTCTCAGATACTGTTTTCTGGCATTATTGAGTAATCAAGCACACGCCTAGTCGGCGTGATGGTCGAGAAAGTTGGGGTTGCAACACAACAGACTCCTGATCCATTTAACAGTCCTGTCGGACGACGGCAGGCACACGCGGAATAGCGCGTGTGAGTGCCGCAGTCGTGGGAGACGTGGTGCGCCCCGTGGCGCCTCACCTCGACCACTCGGCGAGACGACAGCACCGCATCACGCGAACGCTGTCGTCACAAGGAATGAGCACGGCGACCCGATGCTCCGTGGCATCGAGCACGTGCTAGTACGAACTCATAAGGAACTGCGGGCGCGAGTCTCGGCTCCACTGATTCTGCTTATCTAAGCCAACACTTTGCTGAAACGACGTTGCTACTGCCCCAGCCCGTACCAACGTAAGTCACATACCGGTAAGTCCAGCTAACACCTTACTGGAGGTACGGTATGCTGTAGCGTAAGAGTTACATCGCTGAGAACGCACTGCGCTGGCTTGGCCACGTTGCACGAATACCCCTCAACAAGTTGCCTCGGAGACTGTTAACGGCTTGGGTGTACATGCCAAAGGGCATCAAGAACGAACACGCGCTCAATATGCGGCGCACATACGGCGCCTCAATGAACCAGCACCACTTCGCGTACCTGATCAAGAACCCTAACCTCCATCCATCGGTGAGGGAAGCGTTCACGAGGGAGGTCGAGTTCAGGAGCGTGGAGAGCGGCAAGGTCTACTCACGCAACACGCTGAAGTCGCAGACGTACTACGAGAACGACGGGAACTGGCGGAAGACCGCGATTTCTGGAAGAAGGAGGTAGTGGAGAAAGTGAAGTTCCACTACAACTACCGCTACCCTTACTGGAAGTGACGGATTCCATACGCGCTGCACCCGCCGTTAGGGACCAGGATATGTCCCGAAAGGGGATGAGCCAAGGAGGATCTACGTCTATAGGGGGGCAAGCAGGCGCCGGCGGCAAGCACCCCCACCAATAGGGGAAACCCGATACTCACGGACGGGTCTGCGCGCAGTCCAACCCGCTCCGTCGTTGTCTCCGCCGCGCTCACATGCCATCCCGGACACAATAGTCCGGGTATGCGTCACGGACGGAGCGACATCTGTTAAGAAAGCTAGAGACGTAACGACCGATACCGCCTGAGATCCAGGGCAAGTAATGAGAGTAATCTAGCTCACCTCTTTTTTACCATGCAACTCGCGCTATCATTCTACCACCTTCACTAAACCCAGAGCCCATCGTCGAAGCGCAGCCAGAGCAGCTACCGGAGTTGGACTTTTGGGATGACTGGATACACAAGAAGCAACCGGTACCAGAACCCCCCCCGCCGCCGCCACCGCGCGAGACACCTAAGACACAGAAGATACAGAAGACACAGAAGACACAGAGAAGACACAGAGAAGACACAGAGAAGACACAGAGAAGACACAGAAGAAACAAGAAAAGATACAGAAAAAATCAAGGAGGGTACACATGGCAGCATGCTCTCTCCACTCTCTCACATAAAGACATGACACTTATGCG
>Ga0307985_10001522_pt1 | contig 13037 bp, 16 predicted proteins | sample EllFjometageno80_FD_203155 | JGI IMG/M metagenome (GOLD analysis project Ga0307985, IMG submission 203155) | Marine microbial communities from Ellis Fjord, Antarctic Ocean - #80 | ecosystem: Environmental > Aquatic > Marine > Unclassified | place: Southern Ocean | collected 2014-10-09 | reverse complement strand
CCCGCGAGGCTGCCATCCAGTCCGAGTTAACTTCGTTGAAGGAGTTTGTCAAGGTTAGCATGGAGAGTGAGGGGGAGGGATGGAGGGAGAGAGCGGAGAGGGCGGAGGGGACAGTGGAGGGGATGGAAGGGGTGAAGAGGAGGGCGGAGTGTGCGGAGGAGAGGGTGGGGGTGTTGGAGAGTCAGGTGAGAAGACTAAGAGATGAGGGGGGGCGAAAGAGAAAGGGCGAGGGAGGGGCAAGCTGAGGAGCAAGGCTAAGAGCGACGTAGCCGATGCTGCTAAGACCGGTGCCGCTGGTGACTGCTGCGCTAAGACGGTGTTGCTGGTGGTGCTCTGGTGCCGCTGGTGGTGCTCTGGTGCCGCCGCCGCTGCCCCCCTCTTCACTCCGTGTTTGAGCACCCCTCTCACACTAGCTTCGTTCGCGCAGGTGGGAGGACTGGAGGCGACGGTGGCCATGTGCGAGGGGATGGCTGAGGACATGGTGGAGAAGAGCACCCTTACCGACTTGGAGGACCTACTTGCCAAGACCAAGGCCTCCCTTGCCGAGGTTTCCAGCCAGAGGGACTCCGCGCTCCTCTCCGCCGAGGACATGGTGGAGAAGAGCACGCTGGACGACATTACCTCCCTACTCGCCGAGACCAAGAATTCTCTTGCCAAGGTTGAGGGGGAGAGGAACTCCGCCGCGGGGCTTGCTTCCTTTGCGAACAGCGCCGCCGCCGCCGCCGCCTCCCGCAGTGACTCCATAGAAAACGAGTTGGCGAGAGAGGTTGCGGGCTCCCTCCTTTCTAGCGCCGCGCACAACGTTATCGAGTCCGACGCGCGCATCGGACTCGAGAATATGGAGGAGTACGTCAAGGAGATCGAGGGGACGCACGAGAGGACGAGTATGGAGTTGGTGGATTTGTTGGAGAGGGTTGGGGGGATGGAGAGGGAGAGGGATGTTTTGAGGGAGAGGATTTCGGAGTTGGAGGGCGGCGAGTCGTCTGGGGTACGTGCGCGAGCGACGCGAGTGGAGACAAGTTGAGACGCGAGACGCGAGCCGCTCATCCATCGCTCGCCGTTCATTTACTCAAAACGAGCGGACCAAAACGCGCGTAAAGCGGCCTAAACGAGCTACCAGTTGCGTAACAGCGTATTCTGGCGCCCCTCGCTCGCAAATAGCGTTCATTCGCACACGAGCCTGAGCCTCTCCCCCTCCCACCTACTCAAGCTCCCCAACGCGCCCCTCGCTAGCAAATAGATAACGTGTTCTGGAGCGACCCGCTCGCACCCGAGCCTTGTTCCCCTCCCTACTCTCGCTCATGCTCGCTTCGCTCGCAGGTTGCCGCCGCCGCCGAGTTGGCAGCGAGTAAGGCCCGCGTTGTCGAGGTTGAGACAACCCTCGGGGAGCTCGAGGGGCGCGTCGGGGAGCTTGAGGCGACTGGGCAGAGCTTGGCGGCCGAGATCGAGGCGGCCAAGGCGCGTATTGTGGAGCTCGAGACTGCGGAACTGAGCCTCATGGACGCGCTCAAGGCGGCCAAGGCGCGCATTCCGGAGCTCGAGACAGCGGACGAGACACGCGCGGCCGCGACGGCGGATGCCCAGGCGCGCATCGCCAGGCTCGAGACTGACTTGGAAAACGTGACGAGTGCCGCGGCGGTGGCTGCTGCGAGCGGGAGCGCCTTTGGGGAGGAGAGGGGGAGCATGGAGGCGGCGATTGCGAGGTTGGAGGAAGCTGCCGCGGTGGGGGCGAGGGAGAAGGAGGAGCTGCTGGCGGCGGTCGAGAGGAGCCAGCACGACAGGGCCAACTTTGAGGCGGCCATGGAGAAGAAGAAGGAGCAGATCGAGGAGCTCAAGGCGGAGTCGGAGAAACTCAACGAGGTGGAGGGCTTGAGGGCGGAGCTCGCGGACAGCTTGGACGAGAAGGTCAGCTGCACACGCACACCGTTCACTTCGCCTTCTCCCCATGCTCACACTGTATTCATGTGCTCGCAGGCCGCGGAGATCAAGGAGAAGGGGAAGGAGATCCTGAAGTTGGCCAACGCCGTGCGCGAGAAGAGCGGGGAGGTGGCGGCCGTCAAGGCGGAGCGCGTCAGTCTCAGCGCCCGCGTCGATGAGCTCGGCGGCGCCTGCACCGCTCTTTCGGCTAGGATCGAGGAGCTCACTGAGGAGGGAGGGGAGGGCGTCGAGCAGCTCGCCGCCACCAGGGCGGAGCGAGACATGGCCGTGGCGAGCAGCATCGCCCTCGAGACCGAGCGCGACACCCTCGCTACGGCTCTGGCCACTGCCCAGTCGGAACAGATGGAGCGCGACACGATCGTGGTGGAGAACAATGTCACCCTCAACGCGGAGCGCGACTCCTTTACGGCGGAGCTTGCCGAGGCCAACACCGCCCTGGCCACCGCCCAGTCGAGCAACACCGTCCTGCACGCTACCGCCGCGGCCACCCTCGACGACTACAGCGTCGCCTTCCGCGACGTCACCCTGGAGCGCGATAACGCGCTCTCCACGATCACGAGTCTCGAGTACACGATTCAGCTCACGTCCGAGGCGCTCACGGACGCGGGCGACAGCGAGGAGCTGCAGGCGAAGGTCGACTCCCTCGAGAGGACCCTCGCGCGGAAGGAGAACGAGCACAAGGACGAGCTCGCGGCGCTCACGGCTTTCGCGCCGACGGGGGACGGCGACACTGAGGAGCTGCAGGCTACGGTCGACTCGCAGCAGACGACGATCAGCGAGCAGCAGACAGCGATCGGCGAGCTCGAGAGGGCCGCGGGAGACAGCGAGGAGCTGCAGGTAAGCACACGCGCGCCACACACCCCGATGGCACGCACCTCTGGCCCAGAACTTAGGAGGCGATGTGAACCGCGCTGAGCTCAACCATAGTTGAGAGAGTGAAAAGCGTGATTTGCGAGTTGCGTTTGTGCCACACACACACCTCTAACCCGCACGCTTCAGATCCGCGTCAACAAGCTCGAGCGCGACTTCAAGGCCGCCTCCCGCCAAATTGAGACGGCGGCGGTGAAGCTGAGCACGCAGAAGAGCACGATCCAGAAGGTTGAGGCGCTGCTTGACGAGAGCAAGGCTGAGCTGCAGTTTGCGCTGCAGAATGAGGCGCTGCTGCTGGCGGAACTTACGACGGCTAAGGAGACTGAGGCTGAGTTCGCGGAGGCGCTGGAAGGGACGGTGAGCAAGGGTTTGTTTGATAAGGTTAAGGCGGAGATGGAGGTTAAGATTAGTCAGGTTACGGCGGAGAAGGAGATGATGGGGGCGGCGGTTGAGGCGGCGTTGAAGGAGCAGGAGGAGGCGAAGGAGGAGGTAGCGCAGGCGGGGTTGCAGCTGAGGGTGATGGGGGAGGAGAAGGAGGTTAAGGGGATTGAGAATGAGGCGTTGAGGAAGTATTTGATTGAGAGGCATGCGGAGGGGGAGGTGGAGGGGAAGGGTGTCTAGGTGGAGGGGGGGAGAGTGTACAAGTAGGACGAGAGAGATAAGTAGATGAGTAGAGTAGGATTGATCAACAACAATGGTTTTTGATTTGTCTGGAGCTGTCCTCTCCGGGTTTTATACGGGGTCCTCGTTCACAATATAGGGGGAGCTTTACTTCTTGTCACCGGTGGGGTCAACGGTCGCGGACTGAGTGGGCGTGGAGAAGAGCGCGGGGGCTTGAGAGGAGACCATGAAGAACGCGAGTGCGGCGGAGGCTAAGGGGGTTGGGTTAGAGGGAGGGGGGTGTTACGATACAAAGGGAGAAGGGAGACTAGCAGATGTTGTTGGAAGCGACACAGTCGGTCGCGTTGTAGACCGCTTGATCCGGTTAACGTCATAGAAAATAAAAGGAGGGAGTTTGGTTCACGGTGGTTCATGGGACGGGACACTCACCGGAGACGACAGCGACCTGCCTCAGTCCGTTGCTGCCACTCTTCGTGACCGTGCTGGTGCTCATTCTGCGCGTGGCCTGAGCGAACATTGTTGTTTGCGGGGGTGGAGAAGATGAGAGGCAAGGAGGGGCTTTTGCTGGGCGGTTTGAGAGACGATTTGAGAGGTGAAGGGAAGTACGAGGAGGTTGGCTGCAGGGGCAGCGGCAAGGGGCAGCGGCAAGGGACAATGGGCAGGCGAGCCACGAGGGCAGGCGGGTGTGGGAGCAGTGAGGTAGCGGGCGCGATCGTTGGCGCAACGAGAGCGACGGATAATAACTCATGGCAGGTTTTGTTCATACGGCGGCGCGCTTATTCGACAGAATACGAGACAAAAGCAAGGCACGAAAAGAGAAATATTTATTGCTGAAACATATTGGTATGCACTCGACGTTTTTTGTGTTGAATTGTGCCTGGCAGAAATGAGCGCGACAACATTTTCATTTCCCAGAGCCACTCCGGCCCACCACCTAACACAACTGAATAGCCACTTCTCACACATCAACAAACTACCAACCTCTACCACTCCTCCTCCCGCAGTCCGCTTCACGCGCCCCCACCGCTCCCTCGCCTTCGAGAACTTCCAACTCTCCCACCACCTCGTCTCCCTCCACTCCCCCCTCGCCGCAACTCCCTCGCCCCCCACCCCACCTCACCACAATGCACCCAGTCGGCCACAAGCCTTCGCACTCGTCCATCTCCTCCGATGGCTCCCGCAAAAAGAGCTCCTCCCTCTTCTCCGGAAACAAGAACATCGTCTCAATCGCCCGCGCCCCCGTAATGTCCGGCCTCTCCATCCCCCTCTCCCTCACCAAAAAGTTCCAGCGCCCCCTCAACAAGCGCAACATGAAGCGCGACAACGAGCTGCTCAAGACGCACACCCTCGGTCAAAAGAAGCGTTTCGGGATGGACAAGTTGCTGAAGAACAAGTTCGTGAAGCCTGGAGGATTCAACCCGATCAAGGCTGAGCGCAACTCGGACTCGGAGGTAGGAGTTGTGGTCGTCGAGACGAGTGAAATATTGAGCAAGCGCAAGAAGGCGCTGCGAGAAGGCGTCCAGCGCTTCCTCTTTCAGCACTCCGCGCGTCCTTACGCAACCTTTTCGCCAAGCGACAAGCCTGCAATGCGGCTCCAGAACACTGACGCAATCGCATATCGCCCGCAACGCCAAGGAGTTGCAGTTGGAAGCACCGGAGCGAGATTGAGGAAAGAAGGAGAAGGATTGCAAGCACGTTCACACCGCGAAGGGTGGTAGGGGGTGGAGGAGGGCCCCTTTGGTCACACATGTGTATGGCACACCGCCACCCCCCTTTGTTAACACATTTGTATGGTGTGGTGCTCACAAATGTTTACCCCCAGGTCTCGTCCTCGGAGGAGGACGACGACCGCCCGTTCGAGCCGCTCATTTTGTGGGTGTCTCCCGAGTTCGGCGGCGAGCTCCAGGGCCTCCCCGACTGCAAGCAGACGGTGACGGAGCACGACGAGAACGGTCTCGAGTTCACCACCACCAAGCTTCTCCCCGCCCCCGCCTCGGCGTACTCAAAGCAGAACAGCGAGGTGCCCGCCGTGCTGTGCAAGTGGCTGCGCCCGCATCAGCGCGAGGGCGTGCAGTTCATGTACGAGTGCGTGCAGGGCCTGCGCGGATTCGAAGGCAGTGGATGCATCCTGGCCGACGACATGGGCCTCGGCAAGACGCTGCAGGTACACCCTATATGAACACTGTATGTGTCGAGCGCTTTATCTCACCCCCTCTCTTCCCAGTCCGTGGCCCTGATCTACACCCTGCTGAAGTCGGGCATCACCGCCGACGGCAAGCCGTCGTGCAAGCGCGTCATCGTGACGTGCCCGTGCTCTCTCGTTAAGAACTGGGACAATGAGTTCACTAAGTGGCTGGGGGCGGGGACGGTCAAGACCTTGGCGATTGCGGAGCAGGTGAGGGAGAGGGGGGGGGGGAGCGATGGGGTCGTTAACACGCGCTGTAACATGCGAGCGAACCGCGCGCCCTGTACCCTCTTTATCGCTTTACAGGGGGGTCCGATGCGCGCTCTGAGCCGGCCGATCCACGCAACTCTGTCGCAAACCGCGCGTTCCTCGTCTGTCGTTTGTTCCTCGCGCCTCCTTTATTCGTCGTGCCTCCTTTGTTCACGGTGTGCGCGCGCTCCTCTAACCACCCCTCTCCCGTGCAGGACCGCAAGATGGTGGAGAAGAACATCGACATCTTCGTCAAGACGAGCATGTTCAACGTGCTCATCTGCTCGTACGAGTGTCTGCGCACGCACGTTGGCCGCATCAGCAAGTACCCCGACGGCTGCGACCTGCTCGTTTGCGACGAGGCGCACCGCCTCAAGAACTCAGAGAACCAGACGTCCACGGCGCTGAACTCCATACCCGTCAAACGCCGCGTGCTGCTCACTGGAACGCCCATGCAGGTGATAAAGCGATCACACCGATGCCCTCTTCGTTCACACGCGCGTGTGGCACGCGTGTGTGGCACGCGTGTGTGGCACGCGTGTGTGGCACGCGTGTGTGCCCCCCCCTTGTTCACGCGTGTCTGCGTTCTTTGTTCACACGTGTGCGCCCCCCCAGAACGACCTCGAGGAGTTCTTCGCCATGGTGAACTTCACCAACGCCGGCGTGCTGGGCACCAACGAGCACTTCCGCCGCAAGACTCGCGCGCCGATCCTGCGCGGCCGCGAGCCCGACGCGACTGCCAAGGAGCGGGCCAAGATGCTCGAGAAGCAGCAGGAAATGTCCAACGTCGTGAACGAGTTCATCCTGCGCCGCATCAACACGCTCAACGCGCAGCACCTGCCGCCCAAGCTCGTCCAGGTCGTGTGCTGCAAGCTCACCAACATGCAGGAGAACATCTACAACCACCTCATCAGCTCCAAGGCCATGCAGCAGGTCACCGACGGCAAGCAGGTCAACTGCCTCTCCAGTATCCAGATGCTCATGAAGCTGTGCAACCACCCCAAGCTCGTCGCGGAGGTGAGGCGAGCTAGCGCTCGAGGGGATATTGGATGGTTCAGTGATGATATATATAGTACCACAGCTAACTTACTATAATGCGACTGGCACGATCGGCGACCAACGCTCTGCGTAAACCCCAGACTCCCAGAAGGGCGCCAATAGTGAAGCATGAGGACCGACCCCGCCCCCTCTCGTCCACACCACGTCTGTGCCCTCTCTAACCCCCCCAGACGGACCCCAATGCCACCAAGTCCAGCGGGCGCAACTCCGGCAAGCAGATCAAGTCGTACGCCGAGGACGGCAAGTCCTCCGCGGCCCCCGGCGCCGACGGCGTGAACCAGTTCTTGCCGTACGTGGGCGGCAACGCGCGCAACCAGCCGGTGTTCCCCGAGTGGAGCGGCAAGATGTTCGTGCTGCACCGCCTCATGACCGAGATGCGTCGGCCCGGGAACGGCAACGACAAGATCGTGATCGTGTCCAACTACACGTCGTGCCTTGACCTCATCGGCAAGATGTGCCAGGAGAGCAACTGGGGCTTCTGCCGCCTCGACGGCAGCATTGGCATGAAGAAGCGCCAGAAGATGGTCGACGAGTTCAACAACCCCGGCTCGAAGCTCGTCGCGTTCCTGCTCTCGTCCAAGGCTGGCGGCTGCGGCCTCAACCTCATCGGAGGCAACCGCCTCGTGCTCTTCGACCCCGACTGGAACCCCGCCGTGGACAAGCAGGCCGCCGCGAGGTGCTGGCGCGACGGCCAGAAGAAGCGCTGCTTCACGTACCGATTCCTGACAACCGGCAGCGTGGAGGAGAAGATCTACCAGCGCCAGCTGTCCAAGGAGGGCCTGCAGGTGAGAGCGCGCTGCACCATCAGAACACGCCGATCAACACTCTGCCCCCCCCCCCCCTCCTCTAACCCCCCCTCTCGCAGAGTGTCGTCGACGACAAGGAGCAGACCAACGAGCTGAGCTCCAAGGACCTCAAGAACCTCTTCAAGTACCGCTCGGACACGCCCTCCGACACGCACGACAAGCTCAAGTGCGAGCGCTGCAAGATCATCGCGGACGACTCGGAAGAAAAGGAGAAGCTCCTGAAGCCCAAGAAGCTGGCCAAGTGCGCCGAGCTGCTCGAGGAGGTCCTCGTGCACGAGAACGCGAGCTTCTTCGTGTCTCCGCTCATGCCCGAGGAGCACGGAGTGAGCAACTCGGAGTACGACAGCATCGTCAAGCAGCCCATGGACCTCACGAGGATCAAGGCGCAGCTCGAGAAGGTCGACCCCAAGACCGGCAAGAGCTACTACAGCGGCGCGCAGGAGTTCAGCAAGGACGTCAACAGAATTTTCAGCAACGTCGCCAAGGTCTGGAACATGGACACCGAGATCGGCAAGCAGTCTGGCATGCTGCAGGGCTGGTGGGTCAACAAGTGGATGCAGATGGTGAGTGGAGGAAGGGATTGAGGGATGGTTCAGTGATGATATATACAGTAAAGTATGACCTTGAAGATACTATAATGCGACTGGCAGGATCGGCGACCAGCGCTACACGTTAAACAGATGTCCAGAAGAGTGCCAACAGTGGAGCATGATGACCAGCATCACGTGCCGCAACACATGTCTATCGCAAGCATGGCGCTAACACCCACACCCACACGCACCAGGTGCCGGTGCTCATGAGCATGAAGGTCGACTGCAGTGACGCTCCCCCCGCGGCGGCCGCAACGAGCTCGGACGGCGCGCCCGCGGTGGAGCGCGGCGAGAACTTCCAGGAGCAGATCGGCTTCCCCGACGAGGAGAATATGCGCGACTGGTCGCACCACTACTCCACCGAGACGTGCGACGACCCCATCTTCCGCGCCGCCATGAAGGGCTACGACTCCGTCTCGTTCGTGTTCGGCCTCGAGGTCACGTGGGACCTCATCCAGGCGCGCAAGCAGGACGACGAGGAGGCCAAGGCGCTTGTGGAGCTCGCCAGGATCGAGGAGCTGCAGGGCGGCGACGACGACGACGACGACGACGACAGCATGAACGACGACAAGGAGAAGGTGCTCATCGTCTGCGACAAGGTGCAGAACGACGCCGAGAAGTCGCCCAAGAAGTCGCCCAAGAAGTCGCCCAAGAAGTCGCCCAAGAAGCCCTCTATCAAGAAGGAGTCGAAGGAGGTGGAGGTGGAGGGCAGTGACGGGGAGAACGACATGGGCGACTTCATAGTCGGCAACGAAGACGATGACGAGATGGAGGTCGACGTCGGGGGCGAGGAGGAGGAGGAGGAGGAGGAGGAGGAGGCGGACGACTTGGAGCTCGAGGAGAGCGACGAGGAGGGCGCTGTGGTCTTCGAAAAGGTCGTGAAGGTCGAAAAGCAGCCCAAGAAGAAGGTTAAGAGGGAGAAGAAGAAGAAGAAGAAGAAGCTCAAGAATGTCATCGACGACGATGACGAGGACGACATCTTCGAGGTCTCAGATCCTCCGAGGGTCGTGAGCACCGAGACCGTGCCCATGATCAGCAAGAAGCCCATGGGCAAGAGAAACGTCCTCGAGGACTCGGACGACGACGAGGACATGGTGCTGGCGCTCCTCCCCCCTCCTCCTCCCGCGTTCGAGGAGGACGGCATGATTCTGTCTCCCGCCGAGCCGCCCCCGCAGGCCGAGAGGAAGAAGAAGACGAAGCTCAAGAGGCAGGAGGTCGTGGAGGAGGCCGCCGAGGTGGACGCGGGCAGCATGGGGAGCAGCGTGGGGAGCATCGGGCTTACTGTGGGGGCGGGCGTGTTCAAGAACTTCAAATCCAAGGGCGGCGAGCAGTCGGGCACCATCACCTCGTATGACGAGAGCTCCGGGGAGTACTGCCTCTTGTACAACATCAAGGGCGAGGACGTTGTGAACTTGGAGAACGAGAAGACGACCGTGAGGCTCGCCAAGGCTTACGTCAAGGAGAACAGCAAATGGGCCTGCCACGTTTGCACCTTCGAGAACGCCAGTAGCAAGACGAAGTGCGGCATGTGCAGCGGGAGTAAGAAGAGGTGACAAGTGAGGGTGAGCGCACTGCGCTAACATCCCACAGGACTGTGAACAGTAGTTGTAAGTGATAGTGTGACATGTTATGAAATGATTCGCGTACTTTACTCGTTACATGGCCACACTAGTGACCCTCTGCGCTCTCTCCTCGTCCAGAACCTCCCTGTACAGCCGCCCCTCGTAGATGAAAGGAACGTCGTGGGCCTCCTCGTACTTGTTCAGCGTCTTGAGTATGGTCGAGTCCAGGTTTCTCATCTCGTTCTCGAGCTCCTCGAAACTCCCCCCGCCGGTGGTCTGCACGGTGGCGCCGAACCTCTGAATGACCTGCAACCGGTACTTGACGAACTCCCTCCTCGTGACCATCCTCTTGATCGGCAGCTGGTCCGACAGCTTCGTCTCCAGCCTGCTGTACGTCTCGAGCAGCTTTGGCGAGAACTCCGCGTGCTGCAGCAGCTTCATCAGCAGTGAGATCTGCTCGTTGCTGTTCAGGTCCAGGGCCTTCTTCATCTTGATGAAGCTCGCCAGGATTCCGTCCATCCGAGCCCTCGAGCTCTCCGGCGCGATCCTCTTCTCGTCAAAAATAGTTTTCTGCATCACGCCCATTCTGTCCAACAAAATGTCAATCTCCGCGACGTACCTGCGAGCGTGAGTGAGTGGGCGAGTGAGCTGTCGAGTGAGTGGGCTCGTGAGTGCGCTCGTCCAGGGTGGTTCGCTCGTCCGGTTTCGCTCGTCAGTGCCATATGATCGCTTCGCTCGCACACGCTTGCACGTACTTATTCTCCAGCGCCGTGACGGCCTCCGCGTGCTTCCCGTCCATCTGGTTCTGATAATCGTCTTTCCACTCATTGCACGCCAGTTTCATCGCGTGTAATCTGTTCTCGAAAGCCATCGTCTGCTCCGTCAAGTCGCGGTCCGCCTCGAGCAGCTGCTTCTCGTACATTCCAAAGTGCCTCTCCATCTTGTCCGTGAGCCCCACCAGTCTATCGTCGTACCTGCAAGCGACGCGTGTGAGTAAGCGAACGGCGAGCGGGGGAACGAGCGACTGGTGTCTCGCAACTCGTTAAGCTCGCGAGGGTTGATGGGAGCGCTCGCGCACATACGTCTTTCTGCTCTTATCCGCGAACTTCCTCAACCCGTCGTGATGGTCGTCGCTCTGCTTCTTAATGACGTCAATGAGCTTCTCCTGGTTCTCCGTCGCGAACTTATTCGCAGTCGCAAGCTCCGCCTTGAGGTCCTTAATCTCCACCGAGCACTCCGCCCTGACCCGCTCCTCGACGAGCGCCATCCGTTTCTTCTCTTCCTCCGCCCACTTCTCCTTAATCTCCATCACCATACTGTCAAACTTCTTCATCGCCGTCTCGTTCGCCTTCTCCTCCGCCGTCTGTTCCTTCCGCTGCCGAACAATCGCATCCTTCGCCTGCCTCTCCATCGAGTCAAGCGACCGCTAAGGTTACACATGGGTGAGCCACACACATATAGTGTGAACAAACAACCTCCTCCTCCCGCCCACCTCCAAGCCACCCACCCCCACGGTGTGAACAGAACAGAGAGCGCTAGCCTCAGAATGTGTCGCAGCAGAAACGCTACAGAACGCGCGGCTCGCTCGCTCGTTGCGGCGAACGCCAGGCTTTTCGTCTCGCTCGTCTCGCGAGCCTTCTCTTGCGAGCACCTTATTTCTCACCTGCATATGCTCGTCCTGCTCCAAACTAACGCTCTTCTTGAGTGCCGAGAGAATGGTGTTCTGCTTCAACTTGAACGCTTCCTCATTCTTCTGGTAGGAGGAGAGAGCTCTCGCCATCTTCTCATCCATGGATGTTTCCAATTCGGACATGGCCATTGCGTGGTCGGCCTTTTCTTGCTCGAGCAGCGTGGATTGAAGGGCGCGCTCCTCGACGACAGTTTGCTCGAGGCGGCGCATCGTGTCCTCGTTGCGGGCGTTTATGGAGTGCTTCTCCCCATCCATCGCCTTCTGCATCTCCGCAATCTTCTTGGTGAACTGAATCTCAACCTCCTTAATACCCTTGTCGCGGTCGGCCGTGTTCTTCATGAAAGCGTCGGAGATGGACTTCAGGCGAGGCCCGAGCAGCTTGATGTCAGTCTCGGTGATGGAGTTGGGCGCGGTGCCTTTCCCCAACAGCTTCTTGGCGTCGTCCAGGTGTGTCCTGTGTGGTGTGCGTGAGAACTTAGAATGTCGACGTAAACAAGGCGGCAGCGTGTTTCAATAGGGTTGGAGGAGCGAGAACGCAGGGCAAGTTAATGGCAAGGTTAGCAGTAGCGCTCGGTTCCCGGTCGCCCGGCGACCTAATTTTTGGGGATTAAGCGCCTTCAGCGCGTGCCGCGCGAGCGAAGGAGGCGGCGGGATACAATAGTTCGGTTCTCCATCGCCCAGCACATCTTCTCACCTAAACAACGCCGTAACGGCGTCAATCTGAGCGTTATTACTCATCGATATCGCCGCCGTACTCTTCAAGTTGCTAGTAAGGTGCTTCAACCCCTCATCTAGAAGCTTGGACGTCTCGGTTTTCACGGTGGTCACGTCAGTTAGGTTCTGGGCTTGGGCGGTGGCGAGGGAGGAGAGCTGGGTTGCGAGGGCGGTGACCTGGGTCTGAATCGCCTTCGTGTTTCCGTGAGCGTCAAACAACTCGAACCACTCACCATCCTGCGCTTTCAGTTGCGTGATTATTTCCTTCTTCACTGCGAGCTCCACGGCGGACTTGGCGGCGGCGACCATGGAAGCTTCGTTCTCCACGGACTTGCGGCGGGCGGCGGCGACGGCGGTTGGGTTAATCTCGTCGGCGGCGGAGGACCGGCGTCTGGGGGGGAAGTGTTAGCAACCGAGAAAGAGGAGGGATCAGTGCAGAGCGAGCTGATAAGTGAGTCTAGAAGGGCTACAAATGTAGCAACAGTAACCTCGGAGGAGGGATCAGAGCAGAGCGAACTGATAAGGGAGACTAGACGGGCCACAAATGTAGCAACAGTAACCTCGGAGGAGGGATAAGTGCAGAGCGAACTGATGAGGGAGACTAGAAAGGCCACAAATGTAGCAACAGTAACCTCGGAGGAGGGATCCTACAGAGCTCAGTGATGCGGTTAACCAGACGGGCGTCCAAATGTAGCAGCCCTAGAAAGACAACCGGACCCCCCAATTAGCGAGTAAGTAGTCGAACCGCCAATA
>Ga0307985_10001520_pt1 | contig 13061 bp, 23 predicted proteins | sample EllFjometageno80_FD_203155 | JGI IMG/M metagenome (GOLD analysis project Ga0307985, IMG submission 203155) | Marine microbial communities from Ellis Fjord, Antarctic Ocean - #80 | ecosystem: Environmental > Aquatic > Marine > Unclassified | place: Southern Ocean | collected 2014-10-09 | reverse complement strand
ATGCTGAGGCCCAACCAATCTTACTATCGCTTACCATGATAACACTGTCAGTCTTATGGAAGCTCTCTGCAATCTCTGGTAGCTTGTTGATGTAGTTACGTTCAACACTAAAGCCTACACCAGTACCACACATCAGGACATACATCAGCTCATCAAAGCTACGAGGTGAGTCGATGTGTAAGTAGCTACAGTTATACCCTGCTACGTTATCCTTGTCTAGTGCTACACCTGCTGTCATCATACAACGCATGCTAGGCATGACTTCTAGGTTGTGTATTGCATTAAATAACTTTAGGGCTGTCTTCTCGTCTATCTGTCCACGGTCTTTCCAAAAGTTTACATACCTGTTTACTGTCTCATGCCACTCTTCTCGTCTGCTTTCTTCGGGTATCCATCGTGCGTAGCGGCTCTTGTGTATAAACTGTTGGTACTGATCCATCTTATTCTCCTTCGTTTTCAAATATTACTACTTGTGTCAGGCGTGCTAAGTACCACTGACATTTCTGTAGGTCTTCTACCTGCTTACCTTTGTAGTCATAGCGCCAGAGGTACTTCATGGCGTTGCCCTTGAGATAGCCTTTGTACGCTACACTGGACATAGACTCTTCAATGGCTTCAATACACTCAATGTTGCCTGTGTTGTAGTGTCTAGGTGCGCCTACCACATCCTCTACTTCATTATCCCAAGAACTATGGGCAGCTTCTTCCTCTGCCATAGTAGCCCATGGCTCTAAGCCTGTCTTCTCTACTGCGGGGTGGTTGTCTCGTAACCTGTCCCAGTCAAACCGTGTTGCGTCATTAATACTCATCTTCAAAATCCTCTACTAATCTGTCAAAGTCTTTAATTATTCTATCTTCAAAAGCATCAATCAAGTCTGCTGTTGTAATACTTAACAGTTCACAGATTAAATCCTCATCAAGCCATTTTTCCATTTCTTCTTTTAGTTCATCAAGTGTCGTAGCCATTAGACTTTCTTCCCTTTGATGTACTTGACCATATCCTTTGCTGTCTCAATGGTGTAGTGCTTAAAGCCTTCCTTCTCACACCACTCACCCATTGTTATCTTACCACCCTTCCGTACCTTCTTACTAGGGTTTGACAACACAAAGATGATCTCCCATTCGGGCATCGAGTCTTTAATGGCCTTGTACTTCTGTGTGTCGCCTACTCTGAAGAAGCCCTTGCACTCTATCAGTACTGCCTTGTCTTCGTGTACGAAGTCCGGTAGGTACTTCCTGTGTGTAGTGTAGGGCAGCCCGTAAGGTTCAAACTGGTACTGCCCGTCTAACTTCTCCGATAAGTCCTTCTCTAACCCTGATCTAAAAGCCCTCTTCATCTGGCATGATCTCCCTTACTCTTGGCTCGTTTACTACGTTGACGAGAAACTTCGGCCCGTATGCGTAATTGAACACCCTTAAATCTGGGTAGCAATGGTCTTTGAACTGACAATACGAGCAACCAATAGAGAGCTTTAAGTTTCCTGACTTGCCGTCCGGTATAGGTTGTGTACACCACTCCTTTGGTTCTGGTTGCTCTACTAGCTTTTTTACATGCTTAACTCTTTCAGTAATAGGCTGCTTAAGTACATCGTAGACAGCGGCCTGTGTGTCTTCTAGGTCATACTTGAGATAAGTCAAGTGACCGTTAGCCTTGTCCATTGCCAGCCAACCGAACTGTGTAGCACCTTCTGAGTAAGCGTAGGCTTTGATCTGGTCTATGTAGCCAAACGGATCGTCAAACGCTAGTGACCCATCCTTAAACTTCTTAAACCCAAACGCGCTTGCTGATTTAACATCTGTCACAACCCCGTCAATCTTACAGTCCATGTGCCCTACGATCCCTTCGACTTTGCAGACCTTCTGCTCGTCAGTCACACTGTGTCCCGCCATTCGTGTCAAGAAGATTAACATCTCTTCAATTAAATGACCATACATAAACTTGACATAGGTGTGTGGTTCTATCTTCTCGCCTTCCGTCCCGTTAAAGTGATTCCAGAGGTACTTATCGGTGCGGCCAATATTTGACAGGCGTAGCCTGCGGTTATCCTCTCGCTTCTTCCGACCAAACTCCGTTCGCATTAGAGCTTTGACACCCTCTCCGAATCTCTCTATCTCTGCCTCTACATCTACAGATGGGTCAGCGTCCTTGCTTTCCATCAGAGCGTAGATGTCTTCCACTACGTTATCTGTTGTCTTCACTTCTCTTATGCCCTTAGCCATACACCGTCCCCTAAATAAACATCTCCAAAGTCATCAGCCGCGTCACATAACTCATTAAGCATCATAGCGGAACCATGTAGCTCAGAATGTATAGCGTCTAGTGCTTTCATTGCCGCTTTTGCACTACACTCAAACCACTCGTTCTTATGTTTAAAACGCTTACGTAGATAATCATGTACCATACTCTCTGCTACTCTCCTATCTCCAAAATCTTCATAGTCAAATAACTTATAATCTCTTTCGGGGCTTGATGTTTGATAGTTCTTTAATCTATCCTCCGAATCTACAGCCATTCCTACCTTTACCCAACCTTCCCATGCAGGGTTCGTGATTATATACACCTGACCCTGTGGGTTGTCTTTGTAGTTCTCTAAGGAACTAAAGGCTGCATCTTCAAAACCCTTGTATCTGCCTGCTTTGTATAGTGGATGTGTCTTCTTAACCTCAACACCGTTAACCCACATCCTTTTAGCATCCCTTGCCTGTACTGCTTCCTTGTTGTCCTTGTAGTACTTACCCTTAGTGGGTGTCTGCCCATGTGTTTCCAACTTTGTAATCTCCGGCGAGAGGGCAGTTGAGCTTGTAGTGCTGTCCGGCAGCTTCAACACAGCTTGTTGCCAACCTTCCGAAAACCTCTGATTTCTCTTGCTTGACCTCTGTCTGGATTTCATCGTGTATGTTCCCTAATATTTTGTAGTCTATACCCCATAGTATAGCATATTCATCGAGCAAACACAACGCCTTCTTCATAACAATTGCGCCTGCTGACTGTAGTAAGCTGTTTAGTGCAGCATGTTCTGATCGTATTGCGATCCTTCGCCTATCCAGTCCATAAACATAGCCTCTTCCAGCCGCCAATCCAACTCGTTCTCGTAGCTTTCCAAGAGCAGGCGTATTTGCAAGGAACTTATCTTTAAGTCTCTTACCATCACGCTTAGTTCCTCCAACGATACTTCCGATCTTGGCGTCTCCTGCCCCATAAAGGAAAGCGTAGATGAAAGTCTTTGCTTGATCTCTAGTGTCAAGGCCCGCAGCCAACTGATTTGCCGTGTGTATATCTCCGTTGAGTATTTCATTTGTGTAGTCCTCGTCATTCATGTAGTGAGCAAGCATTCGTAGCTCAAGTCCACTGGCATCCATACCTACCAGCTTGTAACCCTCTGGTACTGTCCACACATCACGACACTGTTTGCCGTATGGTGAGTAGACTGCTGGCACCTGTCCCATGTTAGGGCTTGAGTGTGTCATACGACCCGTCACAGCTCCGTTGGGATTAACGTACCCATGTACTCTACCGTCATTCTTAACTGCGTCTAGCCAGCTCTGTACCTGCGCGATACGCTTTTGGATCATCAGGTACTCGCCAATCAGTGCCGCTTCCGGTATACCTTTAACATCCCTGAGTACTGACTCGTCTACAATGGGTTGCCCTGTCTCCGTGAATGTCTTGGGCTTCCAGCCAAAGTATTGTAGATGTCTCCCTATTTGCTGTCGTGACCCTAGGTTAAACACAGGGAAGTCTATACGACTGAACTCTGCTACTGCTGTTTCCCACTCGTCCCCTAGAAATTTAAGCCCAACAATCGAGTACGTACCATCTTTCTTAATCTTGGGTGTAACTTCTTTGATAAATGTTGGTAATGGTTTGAAAGTCTGATGCACTTCGTCTTCAAGGTCATATTTCTTTTCCTTCAGTTCCGCTAGTAATAAAAATGCTTTCTCTTGATCTAAGAGCCAGCCTGTCTTAATCTGCTGTGATATAATGCCTTGCACCCTATGCTCAAGATCAATACTCTCGCTTCCATAATCACGAAGTTCGTGAAGTAATCTCTGGTACACCAGTTCGTTAACTGTAACATCCTGTTTACAATACTCAAGCATATCATCTGTATACGCAGTAAAATCATTAAAATCTCCTTTGTGCTGACCTAGTGTCTTGCCCCAGCTATCTAGTGAATGACCACCCTCTCGTGAGGGGCTTGCCAATCTGGACATGACTAATGTGTCAGTAACTTTACATTTACTAAAATCTGTACCTAACAATTTCTTCAGCACTGGTATGTCATAGCCAATTATGTTATGGCCTATCACTTCACAGTCACCTTGATCCTTAAGCCAGCTATTAAACTCTTGTAGCTCATCACCTGCCCATGTAATCATCTGTTTAGTCTCCAGCACGTAGGCTGCAATACACCAGACTAAGGTAGGCTCAAAACCATTGGCCTCTATGTCAAATACAATCTTACTCATTAGAACTCCGCTTCATCACCTGTTGGACAACTTGTCTCGATCATACGACCTGACTCCTTATCATAATACAGGTAACAGGCAGGCCCTGTCAAGCCGACAAAGCGATTCTTTAGTACTCTTACGCATGTCGTGTTGCGTGTCTCTGGGTCTGCGTGTTGTTGGTCACGTTCTAAACCAATAACTATGTCGCTAAGTTGCGCGATTGCCGCTGATCCTCTGAGTTCTCCCAAACTAATCTTACCACCGTCCTCATGTGCCTTGGAGCCGCTAGGTCTGCGTAGGTGTGACACTAGGAATAGTCCTACACCTGTCTCCTGTACCAGCTTACGGAGGTTAGTCATAATGGAGTCAATGGCCTTACGCTCGTCTCCGTTGTCCTGATCACTAACCACAATGCTTAGGTGGTCTAGGATGATCCACTTGCAGTCCAGACCTTTAGCCATGTATCGTATACGGCCTAACAGGTTGTCCTCGCTTGTGCTACCCCAGTGATCAAACATAAAGATACGTCCTGACCCCATGGTCTGATCCCAATATCCTTTCTTCTCTTCCTGTGTCACTGTCTTGTCAAGGTGCAACTGCTTGTTGGCTTCGATTGACATAATGCCCAATGCTGTCTTTGGTATGTCCTCTTCGAGTGCGAGGATACCGATGTTGTCCTCTGAGGCACCTAGTAGGTAATGCTCCAGCTCCCTGACAATCTGTGACTTGCCCATGCCTGACCCCGATGTAATGGTGACTAGCTCCTTGGGTCTAAAGCCATGCGTAAGCTCGTTTAAGCAGGCCCATGGGTAGGGTATAGACTTTACGTCTGACTGCTCTATGATCATTTCCCATGTATCACTACCGCGCACAATGCCATCCGGCTGGTAGGTCTTGGCGTTCCACCACTCTTTAACGAATGCCTGTACCTTGTTGTCCCGTAGCATGTCGCCTGCGTCCTTCATAGGGAGCGTGACGTTCTTTGCTTTGTTGGGGGTGAACAAGTCAAGCACCGACTTGGCTGCCTCCTGTCCTGCCTTGTCATTGTCAAAACAGATTACTACGTTCTCAAAGGTCTCTAGCCATTCGAGGTTGGCTTTGATGTCTTTGGCTGCTCCTGCTGCCCCTGATCGGATGGAGACGACTGGCCACTTTCCATCGAACATTTCGTTGACAGCGAGTGCGTCCGTCTCGCCTTCTGTGATCGTGATATACTTACCGCCTGCCTTGAATGCCTGCTGGCCGAACAACCCCGAATCATCAAAACCTCCTGTTGCATAGAATGATTTATTATCAACAATGCGTACCTTGGTGCCTATGGCATTGCCTGTGTCTTTGTGGTGGTAAGGGTAGTGGTGCTTACTAATCTTCCCATCCGTACCGTACTCTACTGTCACACCGTAACGCTTTGCTGTGTCCTGAGAGATACGCCTGTCCGTTATTGCTGCTACTACACCTGTCATCTCTAGAGACCTCGCTGGTTTCTTGTTTACTGGTTGACCTATCTGGCCGTTGCCATGCTCGTAATGGTTGCAGCCCCCAGAGAAGCAGACTGCATGTCCATCACTATAACGAGCCAGATTGTCACTAGAGGCGCACGAAGGGCACGCCTCATGTTGAACAAATGTTGACTCTACTGTCATCAGAAGTCCTCACCACCTTCCTGCTCTGCTACTTCCAAGACCTTGATCTTGTTGAGGTAGGTGCTGGTACCGTGTACTGGGTGGGGCTGACCCTCTGCATACATAATGCGTACCTTAGACCCTCGACCGATACGACCCTTGAAGGTGCCGCCTTCTGCATCGACAATAGGCACATCATACTTGGTACTGAACTTGCGCTGTTTGCTGCCTTCATACTCTCGCATCTTTACGCCTACGCCTGTCAGCTTTGACGCTGTGTCCTCATCTAGTGTCAATACCACAGAGTATTTCCCTGTTGACTGACCCTGATACATCTCATGCTCATCTAGATTTTCAAACGCAATTAAACCTTCTAATACTGCCATGGTGCTTTCCTTTTGGTTGTTGTGGTACTTAAGTACCATTTGGTTAATACTTTAATTATTTATAATAACTTTCCCTTGCTTACCTAAGTATTATAAACGGTACTGACTAGCTCGTCAAGCTCTTTCGTACTTAATGTCTCAGAAACATGTCTTAAATCATCTCCCAGCTCATTCAGTGCATCATTAGAATGAGAGAAACAGGTATTGCATAAGTCTACATGATGCCCTGTATATTTGTCAATCCTCTTAAGCTCATATTCTCCTAGTATCTGGTCGCACGCTTTACATCTACTCATTTGGAAATACCTCTCTGTGTCTGGTTACCATCTCCTGATATGGATTGGCGTAGTATTCGTCTCTGACCTGCCTAGTAATTCGCTGTGTCAGCTCTGATAGAGACATGCAGTACACCTGATACTCTACCAGCTCATCTACCATAACGTGTGCCGCTGGCTCAATCCAATCGTTTTGGTCGTACTCATAGCCCAGCAAATTCTCTTTTATTTTACTCATAATAATCATCTTCTATTGTGTTGTCTAATGCTGGGTCTTCCAGCGTGAAGGCAGTGTAACTCAACCACACCACAAAAACAACCGCTATTCCTAATAAAATCATTACTCATCAACCTCCTCGTATATCCTACCGTATGTGATTAAACACAAAGGCAGGCTGATTATTGTACCCATGAAGGGTAAGGCACTCTGCTCCCCTGTGATGGTGTTAAAGACCCAGACAGCGCGACTGTCAGCGAATTCCAGATCAAAACCTACTCCCAGTCTATATTCTATTGATAACAATCGTCCGAATAATATCATAACGGCACGCTCTCATCTATTAATTCTTTAACGAATAGACCATCAACCATCTGGCCCTTCCTATCCTTAATGTCCCCGTATGCGTGCCACAGGCAATCAAACAGGCTCAGATCGTTTCTACGGGCGATGTTTATTAAGACTACCACTATATCACCTATATCATCAATCGGCGTTAGATCGGCATTAAGAGACAATCTCAGCTCCTCTACCTCCTCTGCTAGCTTCTCGAATTGCTGAATGTCTGTCGATCCCTCTATCAAGTTGCGGTCGATGTGCCATTGTATGACCTTGCTCTCCATCTCTCCTAATGTCATTCGCTGTATGCCTCCAACCATTGTAAGTCTGCTTTAATGTCTGCCAGTGCCTCGTCAATCTCCCATTGTTCTACAGGTGGATAGTCGTCAGCGTCTAGCAGGTGTTCGTCACCGTGTAATTCGTTGTCATTCATAATATCACCTTTTAAAGTATGTAAGTGCCGATAGCATAACCGATAGGCCATCCAATTGCAAACCCAATCAGGCCCCATTTGGTATAAAAATATAGCTCACTCATGATCATTTTCCCTCTGTTTATGCCTGTTTGATATCGTTTGTGGTATGGTCAGTGTAGTTACCAATTTCAACACCATTGGGCGCTGTAGTGACCATTTTTACCTGTTAGTCATCATTTATGGTTGCATGCCTAGGGCCATCACCACGACCCAATACCAGCTAAAGGCCCCTATTACAGCCATTAGGCCAGTGACTGACCACCCTATGACCTCCACTATTATGTTTTGCACAGTATCGCGTTTCTGTGCCTCCTCTACCTGTCTACGCATTGCGCTATTCATTTTGTAGCCCTCTCTATTGCTGAATAGTCACGGCGCAATCGCGCCCAATGCTCTAGCCTCTTTTGCGCTTGTCGCTCTTGCTCGCGCTTGTCTTTAGCTCTCACTACTGCAGCCGCCGTGGGGTTTAGGTTTACCGTCTTGAAATAGCTCATTACTTCACCTCGTCTACGTATTGCTGGTGCGCGTCCCTGCCCATATCTATCAGCGTGCGTGCGTGTGATACGTCTAGCTCGTGATGCTCTGCCATGGTTTCCACTGTCAGGTAGTTATTGACCCAGTCTAGATAAAACTCGCGTAGTTGTTTATTCATTATTTTACCCTCGTAATAGTGTACTCAGTGAACCCTGAGGCGCGACCTGCTGCATGCGCCCCCGCCATTGTCTCATAGTAATGACTGTAATCAAACATATAATAATAGACCCTATACATCACGCTACCTCCTCATAGTCTGCATTGCATTCGCTTGATGATGTGAGCAGGCAATCAATGCGATCCTGTGACACTGTCAGCGCCTCACAGCCATTGAGCCATTTGTTGATATGCTTGGTGGTGGTTACGCTGTACTTGGTAGCTGTGCGTACTAACGAGCCATCAGTCAGGCGTGCTGCTACCGGTGTCTCGTAGCTAAAAAATACCTGTGCAAATCCTAGATCAAGCTCTGTCATGTTACTAGCTATCTGTTTAATTTTCATCTGTACTGCCTCTTGGTTTGGTTTAGTTGGTTTATTAATGACTGCCAGTATGCCTGACAATCATAGACAAAGCTACTAATCTATTGAAAATATTCCTCATTCAAGGTACATATTGATGGCCCTACGCTGTGAGGCATTGCTGTGAATACCTGAGTCTCTCCATCAAACGCCTTGTACCAGCCCTGCTTGCCTTCTACTCTATACCCGCCCTGCCTTAACTGCTTAAGCATGTCTTGAACGTCTCTTTTTGCCATTGCTTTTACCATTTTATATTACTCCCATCATTTTAAAGTTTGCCCATATTAACACTACAAAGCCCAATATTGCCCAACATACCACGTCACCTGTTTTCATCTGTACTGCCTCTGTGTTTGTTTGCTTGATGGGTTCATTATATAGAGAACCAAACTATTGTCTAATGATTTAAACGCATGACCTCAATTAACTTTATGCATCCTGTGCATGACTACTGTATACCTTTAATCATGCGCGCACGCGTAGCAATAAGCATGCCAACTATTTACCTGTGCAATTCCTGTGCCAACTTGTGTCTACTTGAGCCATGCAATATCTGTGCCATAGGTATCCTACTGCATCCCCACACTTGCCCTGTGTAAACCTGTGCAATAACCATGCCAACATTGGTAGCCTGTGGATAACCTGTGGATAACTTATGTTCCACATGGAACCTAGCCCTGCCTGTGGATAACATTGGTAAAACCTGTGGATAACTTAGGGGACGGGGGGGCCGCTGGGCTTCTGGGGTTATTAACGGTACCCTCCAGTATACAAAATAGTAGCAAATTGGGCATAATGCGGTATGACCTGTATATACAAGTGTGTACATAAGCCCTTGATTAGCCTAAATAAAGCTTGACAACACCTGTGATAGCCTTATGCTATTAAAGGGACGACCCTTATGTATAAATATGTTAACATTAGTAAAGAAAAGACTTGACTTTTGGTTAAAAATATGGTATAATTTATAGTATAACTAAAGAGATAAAAGCAACCTCGCGCCTTAAGTACCTTAAGCAAGTTTAGGATTGATCTTTAAATAATAATTAAAGAATATTCTAAAGTATACTTAAGTATCCTTAAGATAACTAGGAGTAGACTTTGAGTAGTAAAGAATCAAAGGTTAGTCAGCCCGCAAAGCGGGTTGGGCGACCAAAGAAGACAGATATAGTGTCAAAAACCAACGGTAAGCGTAAGGCGGTAGGCCGACCTAAGGGTGACGCAGCGACAATTAACGAGTACAAGGCTAGGATGCTGGCCTCTCCTAAGAGTAGGAAGGTATTAGACTCGATATTGTCAGCAGCTTTGGACGATGACCATAAGAATCAAGCAGCAGCATGGAAGCTCTGTATGGATAGGCTATTGCCTGTCAGCTATTTTGAGAAGGATAAGGCCACAGGAGGCAAGAGTGCCATCAACATCTCTATTACGGGAGTTGGTGGGGAAACTACTGTCATATCTGGTGGCTCCGAAGCAGAACCCATTGAAGGGGATTATACCGATGTATAACATCAACAACGATTTAGATTACTTCACTAGAGAAGAGTTTGCTTGTCAGTACACTGGCGAGAACGAGATCAGTGATAATCTACTACTGAAGTTAGATTTGTTACGTGCTAGGTGTGCATTCCCCTTCGTCATCACGAGTGGTTATAGATCAGAAGACCACCCAATCGAAAGAAAGAAGGAGAAAGCAGGAACTCATGCCCAAGGAATTGCAGCGGACATTAAAGTTAGTAACGGCACACAGAGGTACACAGTTGTTGAAGAGGCCATTAAGATGGGCTTTACGGGAATTGGAGTTGCTGACGGTTTTGTGCATGTTGACATCCGCAATCTTGACGGTAACGAGTCTCCTGTAATGTGGTGCTACTAGCTTGGCTGATTTAAAGGTTGAGTTACTTCCTTGGCAGCAAACAGTATACAATGACCCTACACGCTTTAAGGTTGTCGCTGCTGGCAGACGTACAGGTAAGTCTCGTCTAGCTGGCTGGGCTTTAATCCTTGCTTGTTTAAACGCTAAGAAAGGTCAGGTGTTCTACGTTGCCCCTACACAGGGTCAGGCTAGGGACATTATGTGGCAGATGCTACTTGAACTAGGGCATAGTGTTATAGCCTCTAGTCATGTCAATAACCTACAGATAAAGTTTATCAACGGTGCTTTGTTAACCCTAAAGGGTGCAGATAGACCAGAGACTATGCGAGGTGTTAGCCTCAAGTTCTTGGTTATGGATGAATACGCCGACATGAAGCCAGAGGTCTGGGAGCAAATACTACGTCCTGCTCTTGCGGATCAGAAGGGCGATGCGATGTTCATTGGTACGCCAATGGGCCGTAACCACTTCTACGACTTATACCAGTACGCTAGTGTATCGAAGGACGATACGTTTGTTGGTTATCACTTCACTAGCTTCGACAACCCACTGCTAGACCCTGAAGAGATTAGAGCTGCTGAAAAGTCTATGTCAGCCTTTAGTTTCCGTCAGGAGTTCATGGCATCCTTTGAGGCTCACGGTAGTGAACTGTTTAAAGAAGAAGATGTTAAATTTAGCGAAGAAGAGCCAAAAGATGGTGATTACTACATTGCTGTCGATTTGGCAGGCTTTGCAGACGTACAGAAAGTTACTACCAAGACTAAGCGCCTTGACCAAACAGCTATATCTGTTGTTAAAGCGGGTGTTGAAGGCTGGTGGGTTGCTGACATCATACATGGGCGATGGGGCGTTGAAGAGACCGCACGAAAGATCTTTGGAGCTGTTGACAAGTATAAACCAGTTGCGGTCGGGATCGAGAAAGGAGCCTTAAAGAACGCGGTGTTCCCTTATCTAAACGATCAGATGAAGAAGAACCAACGCTTCTTTAGAGTGGAAGAGCTTACCCACGGCAACAAGAAGAAAGTAGATAGAATTGTGTGGGCGTTGCAAGGACGCTTTGAACACGGTAACATTACATTAAACAAAGGCAAGTGGAATCCTCAGTTTCTTGATGAGCTGTTCCAGTTCCCTAATCCTTTAGTCCATGATGACTTGATAGATTCATTAGCCTATATAGACCAGTTAGCTAAGGTTGCGTACGCTTTTGACTATGAAGAAGAGGACTACGAATACTTAGATAAATACGCGGGCTACTAACTATGCTAGAAGATAACGACAACTTTGCTACCGAACAACACCTAGAAGACTGGGTTATACAGAAGTGTGATGATTGGCGAGACCACTTCGAGGCTAACTATTCACAACGCTTTGATGAGTACTACCGTCTATGGCGTGGACAATGGTCTGCACAGGATCAAGCACGCACCTCAGAACGCTCTAAGATCATCTCTCCTGCACTACAGCAGGCTGTTGAGTCATCTGTAGCAGAGTTAGAGGAAGCTACCTTTGGACGTGGTAAGTGGTTTGACATTAAAGATGACTACATGGATCAAAGTCCAGAAGACATCGTTATGCTGCGTAATCACCTTGATGAAGACTTTAAGAAGAACAAGGTACGCAAGGGTGTAGCTGAGTGTCTAATTAATGCCGCTGTCTTTGGTACAGGCATTGCAGAGATTGTCTTAGAAGAAGAAAAAGAAATGGCCCCAGCAACTCAGCCCGTCATGGGTGGAGAGTTACAAGCTATTGGTGTCAACGTCCGTGACCGTACCTGTGTCAAGCTAAAGCCTGTAATGCCTCAGAACTTCCTAATTGATCCAGTAGCTACTGATATTGATTCAGCGTTAGGTTGTGCAGTAGACGAGTTTGTGTCAGCCCACTCAGTAGAGATGCTACAGGAAAGCGGTGTATACCGTGATGTAGATATTGTTTACGCCTCTCCAGACTTTGATATTGAACCAGATCAAGACCTTACTCGCTATGACGAAGACAAGGTACGTCTTACTAAGTACTACGGTCTAGTCCCTCGTCACTTGCTTGATAAAGCAATGAAGGAAGACGATGCTGAAGATGCAGAAGTTGTTGACTTTGAAGATGACGACAAGAAAAAAGACTCCTACTACGTAGAAGCTGTAGTTGTTGTAGCTAATGGCGGTGTACTGCTTAAGGCTACTGAAAACCCCTACATGATGCAGGATCGTCCAGTCGTAGCATTCCCATGGGATGTCGTTCCTAGCCGCTTCTGGGGCAGAGGAGTATGTGAGAAAGGCTATAACAGTCAGAAGGCGTTAGACACAGAACTACGTGCTAGGATTGATGCTCTTGCACTAACCATCCACCCAATGATGGCTATGGATGCTTCTCGTATG
>Ga0307985_10001518_pt1 | contig 13069 bp, 9 predicted proteins | sample EllFjometageno80_FD_203155 | JGI IMG/M metagenome (GOLD analysis project Ga0307985, IMG submission 203155) | Marine microbial communities from Ellis Fjord, Antarctic Ocean - #80 | ecosystem: Environmental > Aquatic > Marine > Unclassified | place: Southern Ocean | collected 2014-10-09 | reverse complement strand
GATATTCCACACGATGCTTTAGCATTAATCAAGACATATGTAGATAATAACGACAGTAGTAAGATAAAAAACGACACTGACGTAGGTTATGATACAACTGCTACCGTAGATCAGATAGTTACGCTAGCTATTGCAGAGTATCAAGCTCTTGCGGTTAAAGATCCTAGTACATTGTACTTAATAGTAGGTCCTGGAGCTTCATTTACGCAAAATCTAGTTATTTCAAGTGTTTCTGGTATAATTAATTCTGAAGACGGTTTGCCAGCTTCATCAGGTCAGTACGCTTTAAGTCCATTACCTCAGTCTGTAACGGGTGTTGTTGGTACACCGTTTTCTTTTAATCTTAATATAGCACCAACACAACAAGGTGCTACAATTACTAATAAAAGTGGGTTTGGCCCTATAACAGGTGCAATAGCTTCCGGCGGTGGTACAACAAATATGACACTAGTAGCTACTATAACTCAAGCTTTACCAAATACAGGTAGAATACAGCTAAACATAGACACTACTAAGAGTTTAGGTATTAATAATAATTTAGCAGCTTTTCCTAATGTATGGCAATTAACCATGCCAACAGGTCAAGGATCATTACCTAGTAATGCGTTTTTTCCTTATGATCAAACACCTCCTCAATTTTTAACAGCCACTAACACTAACACGAATCTACTAAGCTATGCTTTTGGACCTAATATAGAGATTACAAATAGTGCTTATGAAATTGTAAACATTACATATAGACAGCAGGAAAATGGAGCTGACTTTGGGTACTTCACTACTTGGTGTGCTGGCTCAGAACTTCTTACTACAGTAGATGAAACTATTCCAGTAACGCATTATATATCGGCAGAAATTCAATTAAAAGGTGGTGCTCAAAGCGTAATACTACATGACTCTGTTGATGTTGAGCTTGCTGATGGATCAGCTGCACCTAAAACAGACAATATATACATTACAAGAGTAAACTCTGTTTTACCAAATCCAAGCTCAACTGCTACTAGACCTTCTATAACAGGTACTGGCAATGCTTATGGTACAACAGTTTATGGAGGACTAGGTGCTAACTTTCAATGGGGAAATCCTACTACTACAGTTTCAAGCGCGGTTATAAATGGAGGCACTTATGCTTTTTCCGCAGCAGATCCACTTACGCATACTTTTACAGGTGATGGGCAAACTGGTACTATTGCTACAAATGGATTTTCTACAATGACAACAAGTGGTACACTAATATTTACACCTACACCAGCATTAGTAGTAGTAGGTATAAATATAAAAGATTCTATAGCTTACCCAAATGGAACATCTCAAGCTGATTTCGTGTTACAAATTTTAAATAGTGATGGAAGTGTGTTTCAAACTGTAGCTCCTTGGATTACAGACCCAAGCGTATCGCCGCGTCCTAATTCAGGTCCTATTACTCTCTTTAACGGTGTTACAACTGGTACTACTTATCCTCTTACAGCAGTTCCTAAAGTGCCAACAATGACTGCAACCGCTAATGCTACTCCAATTCCTGGATTTGAATTTACAACTGCTTTTAGCACTGCTTATGTTGGTGGAGGAGCATCACTTCCAACTATTGTACCAAGTAATGGTACTTATCAAACTCTTGAAATTTTTGGCCAGTTAGATACAGTTTTACGTATAAATCCACCATTTAGTATTAAACTTACGGGTTCTTCATTTAAACAACCAGTTGCATACTTAATAGATATAGTGTATCCAGATGCAGACGGCACTACCAATCAAATTACTAACCCAATGATTGCTGGTGGATTTAATTTATCTCCTAGTAGCGGACATCCTAATTCGTCAACAGTAGCTGGCTTTCTTAGTAGCATGAGAGTATTACCTATTCAAGTACCTCCTCAACCAACCTCAACTAGTGATGCAGCTGGTAGAGCTGTAATAACTATAACCAGACAAGGTATTATAGAAGGTAACAAAACTCAATCTAACTTTAGAATAGTGGTTAAATTAGAGACTATTAGTACTGGTGCAATAGTTAATCTTCCTGCATCGCCAACAACAGGAGGAGCAGGTACGTTTGTTTCAGGATATCCGTTTGCAACTGGTCCATCAGCTCAAGTCCCAAATAATCCAAGGATACTCAACGAAGATACTAAGTTAATAATTGAAATAACCGAAGAATAAAAAATATAAATTTAAAAAATAAAAAATGGCAATAATATATAGTTATCCACTAGATAACACGCCTCAATTGGCAGATCTTTTACTGGGTACTTCTATATCCGACGGTGATGCTACCAAAAGCTTTACTATAGGAAGTTTAGTTGCCTTAGTTGATGCACCAGCGAGCGTAGGTACAGTTACCAGCGTGGCAACAGCAAATTCTACATTTATAAGTATAACAGGTGGACCTATAACAAACGCAGGAACTTTGACAGCGTCACTTTCTGCAGGTGGTACTCCTAATGATACTACCTTTCTAAGAGGTGATAACCAGTGGGCTCCAGCTACAACAAGTGGTTCTCCTAATATTGAAGTTTTTGACGAAGGTACAAGCATTACACCAGCAGCAGCTTCTTTTAATTTTACAGGTACTGGAGTTACAGCCACAAACGTAGGTGATGCAGTAACAGTTAATGTACCTGCATTGGTAAACGGTGTGCTTAGCGTTAATCCCGGAACAGGTATTACAACCAACGCAACATTAGGTGATATAATAGTAACCAACTCTGGTGTAATAGATTTATTACCTGGTGATAACATAGGTATAGCAAGTGCAGCTGGTGTTTTTACAGTAACGGCAACAATGAATGCAGGTACCGTGCAAAGTGTAGTAGCTGGAGATGGTTTAGTACTGCAAACAGCACAATCAACAATAACAAGCACACCTACTATAGGTGTTCAATACACTGGATCTAATAATTACATATTAGTAGGACAAGACTTAGCTGTAGTAGATGGTAACGATATTATAGCTTTTAATCAAACGTCTTCAAGCAACGTAAAAAGCACAACAATATCAACAATACCAATAGCTGCTTTACCACTTGTGCAAACATACATAGACGCTGGTGATGCAGATACAATTAAAAGCAATACTGACAACTTTACAACAACTCCAGTTGTAACTAATGTCATAACATTAACTCAAGCAGAATATACAGCCTTAACACCAGATACAAGTACACTTTACGTTATAGCTGCTGCAAGTGCAGCAATTACAACTACATTAACACCAGTTACAAACAGCATATCAGGTTCTGCTGCAAATTATACTATAACAGGTGCTGTAAACGGCAGTACGTTTACCGGCGTTGCTGGAGAAACTTATTTATTCACAACAATAGTAACACCTAACGCAGGTTATTACTTTAGTATACCTGTAAATGGTAATATAGTTTCTGGCACTATAGCGGCAGGTACAACTACTGTTGCTCAAGCTTTAACAGGTACATTAGTAGCAATACCAACACCCGCTGTAACGGCAACATTACAAGTAGTAACAAACATTCAAGGCGGTCCGTCATCAGGTTTTATTTTAGGTGATAGTTTAACAGGAGCAGTGGTAACAGGTACAAGTCCACTTGCATTTTCATTTACAACAACATGCGCACCTGCTAATGGCTACACATTTAGCGTAGGACCAACTATAGTACAAGCAACAGGAACAATAAAAGGATCACAAACAGTAATCACCACAATAACAGGTACGCTACAATTAGCACCATAAACAAAACAAATGGCAATAATATACAGTTATCCAATTGAAACCAACATACAGTCTACAGATCTACTTATAGGTACATCAACCATAGTAGAAAGCGGAGTACAGCGAAATGTAACTAGAAGTTTTTCAGTAGGAGGTCTTGCTGCTTTCATAAACACAGACTTACTAAACGCAGTTACGTCTATAGCTTTTACAGCGCCGCTTACTGGTGGTACAATAACAAGTACAGGTACTGTAGGTATAACTCAAGCGGGTGTTACTAGTAATGGTTATTTAAGTTCTTCAGATTGGAATATTTTTAATAGCAAGTTTACTCCTCCTGCAGGTACAGTAAATAGTATACCTGTATTTACCACTACCACATCATTTGGTTCTTCTTCATTGACAGACATTGCCACTGGTGTTTTTTCAACAAGAACATTAGCACCAATAAACAATGCTACTGTAGATTTAGGTATAGCTGGTACTGGTAATTGGAGAGATTTATATTTATCTGGTACATCTACGTCTGCTAACATAATAATCACAGGCACGCTTAGTGCTAATGGTAGTGTTGGTGGTGCTGGTCAAGTATTAGAGTCACAAGGTGCAGGTCAACCATCTAGATGGGTTAATAAACTTGGTGGTGATGTAACTGCAGTACAGTCTTCAACTTTAAACCAACTTACTGTAGCAGATTCTACGGGTCCAATACCATTGCTATCAATAGTTACAGCTGCTGTTGCTAATGGAGGCACTTCTTTAGCAACCGGAGATCAAATATTTGATTTTGTTGATAATAACTATGGTGCTGGTACAGTAACTAGCATAGGCATGACAGTACCCGCTGCATTTGCTGTTACACCTGCAGCTATAACAACTAATGGTACTTTTGTTATATCAGGTAGCGGAACTGCTACTCAAGTAGTGTTAGGTGACGGTAATTTAGGAACTCTTAACTTAGGTACGGTAACAAGTGTAGGTTTTACAAGTGATATAGCTGCTTTTGTTGTAGGTGCTAGTCAACCAATAGTAAGCGCAGGCGTATTAACATTAAATTTAACTGGAGGAACTGCGGGTCAGTTTTTAAGACAAGACGGTAATTGGGCTACTATTTCTGGAGGTGGTACGGTAACAGGTACGGGTGTAGCAAACAGTATACCTATCTGGACAAGTACATCAGCCGTGGGTGATTCAATGCTAACTCAAAATGCTGCAGCTACTTTAATAACAAATTCTGGTTCTTTTAAGACTACAAGTATAACTGACAGTTCTGGTTCAGTTGGTACATCAGGTCAAGTCTTGACGGCTGGCGCTGGTGGTGCGGTAACATGGGGAACCGGTGCTGCAAGTTATACTAAATGGGTTTTAACTGGTCAAACAGGTACTCAAGATATTAATGATGGTAATACAGTATTAATTACTTCAAGTAATACAGCTATAACAACTGCTGCAGCTGCTACAGATACATTAACTATAACATCAACACCTTATACTGGTGGTGCAAATATAGGTCATGTTCCAACTGGTGGAGATGTAACAAAATACTTAGATGGTAATGGTGGTTGGCAAACAACTAACACTTCTACTGGAACTGTAACAAATGTATCGTCAGCAACGCCAAATCTTATAAGTGTAGCAGATCAAGCAACTACTCCAGCTATAACAGCTATAACTTCTGGTGGTGTGGTGGCTGGATCAACTAGTTTAGCTACAGGTGATCAAATACAAACAGCAATAAATGATGCGTTAGTTGGTTTCTTAGAATTTAAAGGAGGATTTAACGCTTCAACAGGTGCTATTGTTGGAGGAGGTAATTTAACGGGAGCTGTAAGGGTAGCAATAGCTATAGGTGATTTCTACGTAGTAACTGTAGCAGGTGATTTTTACGGAGATGCTACAGAGCCTTTAGACATTGGTGATCAAGTTATATGTCAAACGGTAGCTGCTGCAAATGCCTCTGTTATAGGGGACTGGGTTAAAGTGCAAGATAACGTAGGTTTAGCAACCGCAACAACAGTAGGTATATCGAGTTACCCTACAGCGGGTGGTTTAACGGTAGATTCAAGTGGTGCAGTATCAGTTGGCTCAACAGCAGCATCAACTTTGGCTTTTGTAGCGGATGGTAACAATGTTGACATGACCTCTACTTCGTTAGGTGTAGTTAACTCAACTGTTCAATTTACTCAAGGATCTGCTATGTTGATTTCTGAATCAGGAGGTAATAATATGACTATAGATATTACTGACACGGGTATTACTGCTGGTACTTTTTATTCTCCTGCTGCAGTTGTTGTAGATGCTCAAGGAAGAATATCATCTATAACAGAAAATCTTACACCTCCTGGTATTGGTGGTACAATTGGTAAAATACCAAAATTTACTGCTTCTAACACTATTGGTAATTCTATAATGACTGAAACTGCTAGTCTTATAACAACAGCTGGTAGTATAAAACCAACAACAATAACAGATACTAATAGCGGTGTTGGAACAGCTGGTCAAGTGCTATCATCAACTGGATCTGCATTAGATTGGATTGATCCTGCTAGCAGTATAAATACAATACTAGTTACAGTTGTCTTAGTTGGTGCTGCTAATTATTACTTTATAGATGGTGCACAACAACAATCACTTGAGCTTGTAGCTGGAGTAACATATAGACTAGACCAAAGTGCAACAACACCTTCACCAGGTAATTCTGGTCATCGACTAAAATTTAGTACTACTTCAGATGGTACATGGAACTCAGGTGTAGAATATACAACAGGAGTTACTTATTCATCAGCAACACCTGGATCAGCAGGTGCATACACTCAAATAATATTAGAACAAGATACGCCTAAGCTTTATTATTACTGCCAATATCATTCAGGAATGGGTGGCGAAGTAATAGACCCACGAGCTGGTGGTTTGTTTACATCATTTACCGCAACAGATGGAACGTTTGTTAACCTTACGCCAAACACAACACAAACAGGTGTTGTAACACTATCAGCTGATTTAAGCGCAAGTGGAACAGCAAGTTCTACAACTTTCTTAAGTGGTGGTGGTGCTAATGGTTCTTGGCAAACAGCTGTAACAAGCTTAACAACTGCTAATAGTAATTATGTTAATTTAGCAAACACAGGTACGGCTAGCGTGCCAATTCTTACTGCATCACTTTCAGCTGGAATTCCAGCTTCTCCTGCAACTAAATTTTTAAGAGGTGATAATACTTGGCAAACAATTTCTGCAGCATATACATTAAACTTAACAGCAAGTACTGGTGGACCTTTTACAGTTCCATCAGGAAGTACTATAGACATATCAGCTGGTAACGGTATGGTTTCTACAGGTACTTCAAGTGGTACAAGTAGAATTGCAACTATAACACCTGACTATGTAACGGTAAACAATATAGTTTTATCTGCACCAACTACGTTAACAACTTTAGCCGATAGTGATAGTATTATACTTAATGACGCTACAGATAACAATGTTAAAGACGTTGCTTTAAGTACGCTTAAAACATACATAGGTAGTATATCTAGTTCTATTGCACAGGATGATTTTACAGGTGATGGCACTCAAACAAGTTTTGCTTTATCAACTGTTCCATTTTCTACTACATTTACAGACGTATACATAAGTGGTGTGTATCAACAAAAAAGCACATACTCGCTTAGCAATGGAAATCAGAACATTTTATTCAGTACAGCTCCTCCAGCAACAGCTTCAATAGAAGTAATGACTGTTGTAACTTCAAATGTAATTCCAGGGGCAAGTTCTTTAGTTTCTCAGCAATTCAACGGTAATGGTGTTACTGCATCTTTTGTGTTAACTGCTGGAACACCTGCAAATATAAACTTTACTGATGTTTATATTAATGGTGTGTATCAAGAAAAAACAGTTTATACAGTTACAGGTAATGTGTTAGCATTTAATGCAGGTGGAATACCACAAACAGGAGATTTGGTGGAGGTAATGATAATGACAGCAGTATCATTAGTGCAAGTTACTGCTTCAAACTACGGTGTAAGTACTATTTCAACAAATACACAAGCAATAAAAAATACGCTTTATGTATTTACAGCATCCTTAACATTAACATTACCTGCATCCCCTGCAACAGGCGATTCAATAAAAATTAGTAACTTGTCAGCGGTTGCAACATGTGTGCTTGCAAGAAATGGAAGTTTGATAATGGGTGTAGCAACAGATTTAACATTAAACAATGCAGTAGCAAGTTTTGAGTTAATATATTCAGGTGCAACAAAAGGATGGGTAATTATAGGTCCACAATAAAATAAATAAATAAATAAATTATGAGTAATTTTACAGATTTTTTTCCAGCAGCTGCTGGAGGTGGTGGTGGTGGTGTTAATAAAACATTTATGACAATAGGAAGTACTACTATCGTTACAAGTACTTTTAGCCCATCAAATAATGATTTAAGCGTTGGTGATAAAATATATGTTTGGTTAATGGGAGGTGGATCGGGTGGTAGTGCTTGGGGTTATAATACTACAACTGCTGCTACAAAGATAGGTGGTATTGGAGGATTATTTTGGTCTGGTTATTATACATTAACATCTACGAATGATATAACTTGTTCAACTGGTGTAGGCGGGGCAGGCAGTACACTTTATGTACCTTATAATACGAATTCAGGACTTGACTTAGGTGCTTCAGGTACAAATTCTACATTAACTCAAGGCGGTTCGATTGTATTATCATCTGATAATTCAACTCTTTTTGGTTTTGGTTCATTCCCTACTTCAGGTGTATCAAATTCACCTACTTCTTATTATTTTTATCAAGACCCATTTGCTTTTACTGCTTCTGGATATACTACCCCTGCATACACATCAACAGTATATGGTGTACAAGGTTCAGGTGGTGGAGGATTTGGCAACGCTTGGCCAAGCGCAATTACTGGGAATAGAACAGCTGTGACGGGACAAGGACTAGGAGGTAGTGTAATAATTAAATGGTAAATTATGAATAATATTGATCGATTGCAACACGAAAAAATAGAAAAAAGAGTATGGAGAGATAGTGAACTACAATCAACAGATTTTATAGTTCCACTAACTGATTACCCTACTCATGCAGCAACTTTAATATACAGACAAGAATTAAGAGATTGGCCATCTACAGATGCCTTTCCAGATACTAAACCTATAAAAATTTAATAATGGCATTAACCAAAGTAATCACAGGGGTTATAGCAGATGATAGTATAACCAATAGTAAAGTAGGTGTTGAATTTACTACATCAGAAGTTTTAACTGCTGGAGCTACAATTGATGTAAACTATACAGCAGCTCAAATATTTACATTGACGCCAACATCTAATACAATATTAAATATTACTAATCCTATTATTGGAATATCTAAAGTTGTTATTATCACAGGAACAGGTAATTCATATACTTTAGGATTTACAGTTGGTGGTGCCGCTGGTACATTTAATAAAATAGCTGGGGATTATGATGACACATCAGCTATAAAAAACTTTGTACAAGTAACATGTGTAAGCGCTACTGAATTCTGGTATTCAATCTCACAAATAGCCACATAATATGTTTGGACAAGGTTTACAATTCGTTGGTATAGCAGTTGCTGCAGATTATGATATAGAATATTTATTAATTGCTGGAGGTGGTGGTGGTGGTGCAGCATCTGGCGGAGGTGGAGGTGGTGCAGGAGCTGGAGGTTATTTAGCTGCAACGAATTTCAATTTAACAACAGGAACAACTTATACTATTACGATTGGAGGGCCTGGTACAGGAGCTACAAATTATGGTACCGCAGGAACTAATGGTGAAAACTCTATCTTTGGAGCACATACTTCGATTGGCGGTGGTGGTGGTTCTGGGTATCAAGCTTCTGGCTCAATCGGAGGGTCTGGTGGCGGCGGCTCTGGAAATATGATATCAAGCCCCGGAATTGCAGGAACATCTGGTCAAGGAAATGCTGGTGGTGACGGCGGAGGAGATGGTGCAACTGGTGGCGGAGGCGGCGGCGGAAAAGGTAGCTCTGGTACAAATGCAACTTCTACATCAGGTGGAAATGGTGGAGCAAGTCAAGCCAACTCAATAACTGCTTTTTCAATATCTTACGCAGGAGGCGGTGGTGGTGGACTTGATAGTAGAACATCTGGTTCTGCTGGTACAGGCGGAACAAATTCAGGTGGAAATGGAGCAAGTAATGGAAGTCAAGCTACAACAGGAACAATAAATACTGGCGGTGGAGGTGGCGGTAGTGCTTACCCAACTACCACTTATAATGGTAAAAATGGTGGCTCTGGTGTCGTTATTCTTCGTTTACCTACTTCAAACTATTCAGGTACAACGTTAGGTAGCCCTACGGTTACAACAAGTGGTACTAACACAATATTAAAATTTACTGGAAGCGGTTCTTATACAGCATAAATTATGGCACACTTTGCAAAAATAGACGACAACAATACAGTAACAGCGGTGCACGTTGTTAACAATCAGGTTATATTAGATTCAGAAGGAAATGAAAGTGAGTTGATAGGCCAGCAATTTTTAAATTCTCTTCACGATACAGCAAACTGGGTACAAACTTCTTATAATGGAAATTTTAGAAAGCAATATGCGGGAGTAGGGTTTTATTATCACAAAGAATACGATATCTTTATAGCACCCCAACCTTATCAATCATGGGCATTAGATAGTAATTATGATTGGCAACCGCCAACACCTTACCCAACAGATGGAAACTTTTACGATTGGAATGAAGAAACGCTAACTTGGGATTTAATAAAAGATTAAAAAAAACAATAAAATGGCAGGAACAGGAAATATACAATTCAACTAATAATAATAACACAATGGCTTTAACTACAATAAAAACATCTAATATAACGGCAGAGAATGTTATTAGCACTAAGGTAGATTCATCAATTATAAAAACAATAGTATTGACACAAGTAGCATATGATGCATTAGGATCGTATAGTTCAAGTACAATATATGTAACAACAGTATAAAATAACAATATTATGGCAATTTATTTAGGAGATTTAGAATTATCAACAGGTGGAGGTGGTGGTGCTGGTGGAATAACTAAGTTTAAAAAATACAGTACACTACGTTCTTTAAATGATACAGATGTTAGAACTACGGATAATCCTACAGGAGGTATTACCATACTTACTCAAGCTCAGTATAACAGTTCTGCAACCGTTATTAATGTAACTTTAAATGTTGCTGTACCCGCAGATGCTTTAGTTGGACAAAGAATGTGGATCGGTAATTATTATAACACAGCTATAGTAGCTCAAACAGCAACCACAGGTGCTAATCAAACATCACAAATAACCATGTCACAAGCTTCCGGAGGTTGGAATGCTGGTCTTTATTTTAATCCTCCATCTTCTACTGGTCAAGTTGGTTACTATATAAATGCTTCAACTATAACAGTTAACCCAGCAACAGATTTATTATTAGCAGACGGAGCAACAGTTGGGGTATTGCTAGTTGGTGGTGGTACTATCGGTGGTGGTTCAACTTCGGCAAGTGACTCCGGTTATGGTGGTTATGGTGGTAGATTATTATACAAAGTTACAACTATAACTACTGCAGCAACAGATTTAGTTCTACAGATAGGTGCTGGAGATGTAAACACAAGCCAACCTAGTCCATCTGCAGATTCAACAATTACAGGGGGATTATCACTAACAACTGTTAATGGAAATAATATTTCTGGATTTCCAGCGAACCATGTTTATTACTCAGGAGCAGGTGCTATTAGCGGAGGAATAGGCAATTATGGTGGTTATGGTATTGGTGGAGGAATAGCCCAAACCGGTCCATATAGTGGTGGTGCTGGACAACACGGGTGGGGTGCAGGAGGAGAGCAAACTTCTACAACAGGTGGAGATGGAGCAATAATTCTTTATTATTAAAAATTAAAAAAAACAAGTGATAATATAATATAAACCTAATTAAATTTAATCAAATATGTCAGACTTAATAGTCAAAAATCTTAATTTTGGGCAAAAAGCTCAAGATCAAGTGTTTAAAGGGATTGATAAGCTTACAAAAGCCGTTAGCTCTACACTAGGAGCTAGCGGTAAATGTGTACTACTTGAAGACGACCAAGGTAAACCATTAATTACAAAAGATGGTGTTACAGTGGCAAATTCAATTGTATTATTAGATCCAGTAGAAAACATGGGGGCAACGCTTTTAAAAGAAGCAGCTCGCAAAACAGTAAACGAAGCAGGAGACGGTACAACAACCGCTACGGTGTTAGCACATGCAATTCTCAAAGAAGCGTCAGAAATAGGCGTAGGAATCAATTCTAGAGAGCTTAAAGATGGTATTAACTCAGCCACTAAAAAAGTAGTTAAGTATTTAGAGAAAAATAGCCTACCTGTTAAAGGTGATATGATAGATCACATAGCTACAATATCAACTAATAATGATCCTGAGTTAGGAAAAATTATAGGTGATGCATTTAGAGCTGTTGGTCAAACAGGTGTTGTTATGATGGATTATTCTCCACAAGCAGACACTGAAATAGAACTAGTAGATGGTGTTCAATATGATAAAGGATTAACAAATCCTCATTTCATAAATAATCACGAAAACAAGAGTTGTGAACTAGAAAATGCTCTAGTATTGTTAATTGAATCACCTGTTGAAAACATAAGACAAATACAATCAGTATTAGAACATGTTATAAAAACAAATAAACCTTTACTTATTATTGCAGACGTAGAACCACCAGTGGCAGCTACATTAGCAATGAATAAACAAAAAGGCAATATAAAAGTAAATATAATTAGTGCTCCTACCTATGGCGTTAACAAACGTGAACAATTAGATGACTTAGCTATGCTAACCGGAGCAACTGTTATAAATGAAGATCTAGGAGATGATATGGATCTTATACAACCAGAGTTATTGGGTACGTGCTTAAAATCTACTACTACAGAAAAAGAAACTGTAATACAAGTGGGTGAACCTTCAGAAGAAATTTTAAGTATCATTACTCAAATTAAACAAGAGTTATTAGATAAACCAAATCCTGGTCATATAGTTAGATTAGAAAAAAGACTTGCAAGACTATCAGCTAAAATAGCGATAGTAAAAGTAGGTGCTAATTCTGATATAGAATTAAAAGAAAAAGCAGACAGAGTTGAAGATGCTATATGTGCTACTAAAGCAGCAATTAAAGAAGGTATAGTACCAGGTGGTGGTATAGCTCTTTTAAATGCTATGCAAAACATAAAGGCTTCAACCCCTGCAGAAAGAGTATTGCTCAATGCAATTAGATCACCTTTCAATGTGATACTTGACAATGCTGGTATATCTTATACAGATAAAGAACTATCTGAGGATAAAGGTATAGGTTTAAACGTAATTACAG
>Ga0307985_10001517_pt1 | contig 13070 bp, 4 predicted proteins | sample EllFjometageno80_FD_203155 | JGI IMG/M metagenome (GOLD analysis project Ga0307985, IMG submission 203155) | Marine microbial communities from Ellis Fjord, Antarctic Ocean - #80 | ecosystem: Environmental > Aquatic > Marine > Unclassified | place: Southern Ocean | collected 2014-10-09 | reverse complement strand
CCCCCCCTCGACAATCACGAGCCCCTCGCTGATCTCAAAGCTCACGTCAAACGCCTCCGGGCAGAACAGCCTCCTCACGAAGCTATCCAGTATAGCCTGGTCGTACTCGTTGTCCAACCTGCCGCCGAACACGCTCTCGCTCAAGATCGTCCTTAGCGCCTCCCATGGCAAATCCTCGGGCGCGATGTGAGCCTTCTTGCTTCCCCCCCCCGCCCTGTCCACCCACGCGTCCGCCACGTCCACCGCGTTGATCGCGTCCCCCTCGCTGAACTCGTACCTCCTGCTCCAGCCGGTGGGGCTGAATCTCAGCCTCTCCAGCACGACGGCGTACAGCCAGCTCACCAGCAAGTACAACCTCCCCCGCTCCACGGGCTTCTTCTCGAATCTCTTTTCATCGATGCTCATGAAGAACCTCAGCACGTTGTTCTTCAGACCCGTGGGCGCCTCGCACACGAACACGTCACTCATGCTCAGCAGCGTCATGGGGATCTTGAAGCCTCCCAAGCCATCCCGCACCATCTCGCCAACCTCGCTCGTCAAGAAAAGCCTAAACTTGCCCCCCTCCTCGCCCCCCCCTGCCCCCCCGCCAAAGTCCATCCCGTACAACTTCTTCTCCAGCCCCTGCAGCCAATCCTCGTTACACAAGTGAATATTCTTCAGCATGCACCAGCTGCCGTCTCTGATGCAACTGCCAATCAGCGACTCGGCAGCGCCGTAGCCCTCGCTGCTGCCCATGGCAATGCTCTTCATCGCTATGCCCTCCTCGTCAGCCAGCGCCCTCACCCGCCCGCTCACGTCATAACCAGGCGCGCTGCACAGCAAAATCGGTGTGCCCGACCTCACCTCGTCTCTCACAACGACCCCGAGCTCGTTCAATCCCCGGCCCTGCCACTCGAAGTCTTTCCCAAACACGCTCCCGATATACTCAGCCCCCTCTCCCACCAGCTCCTCGCTGACGCCTCCCCCAACGAATTCCTTCCCGCTGACCAATTGGCATAGCTTCAGGCCAAGCACCAGTTTGTCCTCCTCGAACAACCCTCGCGCGGCCCTCCCCACCACCTCCCTCACCAGCCTCCCCTTCAGCTCCTCCAGTCGCTTCTTTCCCCCCTTTCCAACCCCGCTCTCCTCCCTCACAACAATCCCCACGATCTCCAAGTACGCCCCCAAGCTGTACTGATAGAAGCCGCTACTGATTCCCTTCAGTCCTTCCAGCACGAAATACAATTCGCTCACCAGCAAGCTGAGCCCTTCGAATTCGCCAATAGCCGCCGCCAGCTCTCCCATCGTCTTCTCGCCTTCCATCATCGCGTCGCCCACCACTCCCGCCTCCGCCTTGACCACCTCCATCCCCTTGATGAGCTCGTCGTCGTCCAAGATACTGCCCTCCGCGCTGCTAATCTTCTCCAACAGCTGCTCCTCCAGCTCCCTCAGCTTCACGTTCTGCTCGCCCCTCACCTTCAGCAGCAACCCCCTCTTCTCCTCCAGCTCGGGTTTCTCCGTCTTCAGCAAGAGCCCAAGCGCCTGGCTCTGCAGACTGGCCGGTGTGACTGTGAAGTTGACCAGACTAACCCTGCTACACAAATCGGGCGTCAGCTTCACGCCGCCGTTCCTCGTCGTCAGCACGAGCTTGAACTTGGGAGAGAAGTCCACCTCCTCCGCCCCCAGTCGAACCATGGTCCGTCCGCCGGTCCGCACCAGCTCCTTGTTCAAGACGGGGTTCAGAATCGGATCCAGCCCCTCGACGTCCTCAACCAGCAACATGGTGCCGAACCTGATCGCGCTCGCCAACGTTTTCATGAACCCGCCGTCCAAAAAGCTGGTCTTGCTCACCTTGCCGCCCGTACTTTCGTACTTCTTCACCAAAAAGCTGCTGCAGACTCCTCTCGGGTCAATGACAAACGGGAACCGATCGCAGCGCTCCAAGATAATCGCGTTCTCCATGCTCAGCTTGTCGCCGCCCAAGCCCATCCCCTCCCACTCCAGCCGTTCCCCCGCCTTGCTCAAGTACTCGATGCTCTCCTCGTAGTCATCCCTGCACTTGACTCCGCAGCTGTCCAGAGTCTCCTTCCATCCTCTCACCAAGTCTCCTCTCAACTTGTGGTCGAAAAAGCCACTGTAACTCAAGAAGCCCGCGCTCACCAGCGCGTCGCCAATGACGCACGCGAGTCCGACCTCGAATCCCCCGCTGCTCTCCTCCCACCGCTCGCTCTCGCTCATTAAACTCTTCAGCAAGCTCTCGGCCCTCTCGACCTTGGTCTTGACCCCGCCCATCTCGCTCTTGATCATCTCGACGCCCCTGATCAGTTCTGCGTAATCTCCCTTGAGTCCCACGATGCGCTCCTCCAGCTCCCTCACCTCCTCCTCCACGGCCTCCTTCTTCTCTACGGCCTCCTTCGCGTCCTCCTGCAGCCGCTCGACCTCCTCCCTCAGCGGCTGCACCTTGTTGAAAATTACACTGTACCCGATCTGGCTCGCGGCCCACTTGTACAACGGCCCACACGCCTTGCTACTCTTCGTGACCGCCTCGACACTCAGTACGCCACTATCGGTGTAGTTCTCCTTGACGACCTGGATCTGTCGGTCGGTCAAGTTGTCCACGTCAAACTCCAGGATGCTCGGGATGAACTCCTTGTTCTGCAGCATCTTCCTGATGTCCGGCCATTCCAGCTTCTTCTCGCCCAGCATGATCGCGATGGCCTCCAAGGTCATCCTAACGTTGTCGGGAGGCCGCGCCAGAGCTCTGATCTCGTCCAAGTCTCTCTTCTTGATGCTTCTCACGCTCTGCATGGCAGCCTGGAGCGCCGGCTCGGCCTCTCCCAGCTCCTCCTCGGCTTCCTTCTGCCTGACCTCAATCTCGCCCTGTTGCTTGGCCACCTCCTCGTTAATCTTTAGCGCCTCCTTCTTCTGCACCTCCGCTTCGTTCTGGTCCTCGATCATTTGCTGCAGTTTACTGTTTGCCATGGCCTCCTTCGCCGTCAGCTCGGCCTTCTTGGCCCCCAGCCCTTCCTCCATAACCCGCACTTGCTCCTGCGTGGACTTGAGCTTCTCCAGACCGGCCCCGATGTGCCTCTGCTGGTCCTCCAAGTTCCCTCTCTTCTCCCGCACGACCTTCACGAAGTTGTTGATCAAGTCCAAGTAGTCCCTCGGCGACACGTAGTTCTTCGTCAGAGCGGTCTTGTTGTGCGTTGCGCAGACGTCCTTCACCTGGTTGTGAATGTTCACCAACGCAGCAACGACCGCCTGGCGCATGCTGACTCCTTCCTCCTCCTCTTCCCCCTCCTCGATAAATACGCTCTCCACGTTGCCCAACAACCTCGCCCCCTCCTTCCCGACGGCCCCGGACCACTCTCCCTCTCCCACGCCCATGTCCACGGTAGCAATGAACTCCTTCGCGACCTGCCCGAGTGCCGTGACGCCCCACGTGCCCATCCAGTCCACGACGCACCGATTGAAGAGGGCGGGACTCGTGGTGCTCCTGTTGGAGAAGTCGTCGCCGCTCGGGTTCATCGTAAAGACGACGTGCAGATTACGCTGGACGGTGTTGGTGAACTTCTGCCAAAGCTCATCTTCGTCGACCCCCCCGCCCTCCTTCAAGCTGCCCTCGCGGCAAAGGTTCATGAGCGCGTTCAGGTCGTCGCCCTCGAACAGGCCCGGGACCTCGCCGCTCGCCAGCAAGGCGTTCATGGCCTCCAGAAAGCCGCCAGACAGCGCATTGCTCTCGTCGAAAATGAAGCAGATCTTCTCGCCGCCCACCCCAACTCTTCGCATGACGTCTCTCAAATCCTCGTTGAAGTCCTCCAAGCCATACTTGGAGTGGGCCTTGATCTGAAAGATGCTCAAGCCGTTCATCCAGCTCACGAACTTGGACAGCACCGTTTTCCCCGCGCCACTGTCGCCAACCAACAGGCAATGCCCCATGGGCTGCTTGAGCACCCTGTCGATCCTCAGAACGTGCAGCAGCACCTCGTCGAAGACCACCAGCGGCACATCTAGTTCTTCCTCGTAGAAGACCTTGAGCCGCGCCGACATGAAGCCCCTCAAACCCTCGATCGTGACGCCCGAGTACTGCTTACTGAGCCACGTCGAGTACAATATGGGGCGCTGCAGAACCCAGTCCTCCAAGCCCCCCCAGCACTTGTTGGCGACCTCGTCAATCTTCGACCCGCACCACTCACGTTCCTCCTCCGTCACGAGTCTGTCGCAGAAGAGCCTCATCGCCTCGTGCGCCCACAGCCGCACAAGCTCCCCGCGGCTCATGCCATCGAGCTCGCGGACGGCCTCGTAGATGGCCCGCACCCACCTGCTCAGCTCTCGGGGCGAGTAGAAGTACTGCGGTTGCACGTCTACCGTGAAGCGCTTCTGGTTCTCAAGATACAGTTCCACCATGGCCTCAGTCAGACTATCCACCTCGCCCTTGAGATTCGGGAACAGCTTGAGCACCCCGCCGTTGAAAGTCCTGTAGATCTGCATGAGACTGTCCCGCGCGGGAAAGTCCACGAGAAGGAGCGGGGAGTGCCTCAAAAACCTGCTGCTCAGAACCACCCTGCCCGCGTCCGTGGGGGGATTGCAGGCGCCCACGAACTGGATCCGCGCGAGAGAGACCCACACGCAGTCGTCTCGCCAGAAGCCGCCCTGCTCGATGAGCTGACGCATGAACGAGATGACCTTCTGCGTGCCGTACGCGTCCTTCTCGGGAAGGTTGATCTCGTCGCAAAAAATGACCAGCCACTTGCCAACCCCAATGCTCTGGTTCGGCTGCAGCACGACGCCCTTCGGCGTGCGCACGTAGTCGCAGTGCTGGTGGAACGTCTTCAGAATAAGTTCAGGGGTTGTACCGCTGCTGAAGTTGAGGGGCGCCAGCACGACGTCCGGGAGCGACTGAAGGGTGCTAGTGAGGGTCATGGTCTTGCCCGAACCGGGAGGACCGCACAGAATGAGCGGCCTGCGCGTGCTCAGCCAGGCACCCAAGACATCGATGTGGCGCACGGTGTCCGTGGTGGTAATGACAACGTCGGAGGCCGTGACCTTGTGCGACTCGATCTCCATCTTGGGGACGCTGTCGCTCCAGCTCTCCCACTCGCCGTCCGCTTCTCTGACCTTGTAGTCCGCCAGCGTGGCGGAAGAGTCGGGGAGGGTCATGCCCACGGCCTGAATGAGCGCCTCGCCGAACCTAGCAAGACGGAACATTGTTGGACGTGTGAGCAAAGCGATGCGGGTGGTGAACAAATGAGCAAGATGATGCATACCTCTCGCGCTCCGACCAGCCGCAGCTCCCCGCGAAAGCCCACACGAGCGAGTGCAGCATCCACTTCTTGCTGTAATTGGCCATGTGCTCCCCCGCCATGGGGAAGTCGATGTGGTTCTCGTCATACTCGACGGCCTGGTTGATCCCCTTCTGCAGTAAGCACTCGAGGGTGTTCAGAAGCCTTCCCCGGGTAGGCGTCATGACATGGGTCAGGGTCAAGGCGAGCTCGAGCATGTCTGAGATCAAGCTCTGTTGAGTCGCTTCGGGAACGAAGTAGGGCCGAACGGACGCAAGGAAGGCTTGCTGGGCGGGGGGGAGGTCATCGTCGGCGGCTCCTTCGTCCTTCTTCTCCTCTCCTCCCGAAGGTCCGTCAGGCTTGCTCTTCTTCGGCGTCAGCCCCGTAAACCTGCCCTCGTCGTCGTCGTCGAACTTGTCTCCGAACCGCTTCATCATGTGCTTCAGACACATGTCGCTCGTGACGGTGTCCTCGCTGAACCAGATCATGCCACAGCGAGACACGGTGGCGGGCGTGGCTTCCTTGAGGCTGTCGACCTCCATCAAGATGCGCACATTGTCGGGGATGGACAGGCGCTCGCCGGAGGGCAGGGTGAGCAGTTTGTTGTCGTCGAGAACGGAGTTCAAGTTCTCAGCCCACTCGGGATCGACGTCGCCATCGAACAGTATCCAGTGGTGACGCTTACTCTCGCCCCTCTGGTTCGCGATGATGGTGCGCAGCGTCGCGGTGAAGATCCCGTCCGTCCACTCCATCGTCGTCGGGTCGAGGGAGCCGTACAACGCCTCCTTGTCGATGGCCTTGGGGTCGATGACGTAGCTGTCGCCCTTGACGCCGTCGACCATCTCCATGGCGGATAGCAGCGAGCGCCACGCCGTGGACTTGCCCGACCCGGACGGGCCAACGAGCATGACGCCGTGGCGGAACGAGAGAACCTCCTTCAGCTGCAGAATCTTCTCGAACCACTCTTGGCCCTGTACTAGGGACTGGGCGGTGCACACGCGCTTGAGAGAGTTGGAGAGGGTCTCGTCGTCCAGGCGGGAGAGCTCAGCGGCAGGGAACACGGCCTTGAGAAGGGAAGAGAAAAGGGGAATGTCCTCCGCAACGAGCTTGGGCACGACGTTGTTGCAGGCGCCCTGGATGAGCACTTGCTGCTCAATGGCGGCCAACGAATCGGAGCTCGTCTCGGCGGAGTCGGCGAGGGCGCCGCGCTTGAGCCCGCCGGCGGACACCAGCAGCGTCTTGAGGGCGCGCAGCCCGAAGTCGTAGTGCGATTGCGACGAGAGCTGCTCCTCGCACAGCTGGAAGAGCAGCACGACCTTTCCAGACAGCTCTTCCGCGGACACGATGCCCTGCGAGTAGAGCATCACCTGCGCGATGAGCGCCTTGTTCGGCGCGGTCATGGCTACAGCGCGGAAGAGCTGTTTCAAGTTGTCGGGAAGGTTGGAGCGGCCGGCATAGCCGGGGTTCATCGTCACGAAGATGCCCACGTTGCTGTGGAGGGCGACTGGGCGGTTCAGTATTTCGATAGAGGGGAGGTCCGACTGGAGGCCTCGCTGAATCGTCAATATCTGCTCAGATACCGCAGACAAGATGCGCTCCTCGAGACGGTTGAACTCGTCGAAGCAGCCCCATGCGCCGACCTGGCACAGGCCGGCAAACAGGCGGCCCATCGCGGAGAAGTCGAAGGCCTCGTCGCAGTTGAACACGAGCACGAAACGGCCAAGCTGCGCGCCGAGCGCCTTGACAGACTCAGTCTTCCCGGTGCCGGCGGGGCCGAACGGGTTGCCGCCCATCCTAAAGTGCAGGGCTTGCGTGAGGGTGAGGTAGCAGCGGTCGGTGAGGGGCGTCTGGACGAGGCGCTCGCCGATGCCCAGGTACTCGAAGCCGTAGAAGAAGGAGGCGTTCGCGATGCGGATGTTCAGCTGCTGGAGGAGCTTGGGCTGGTCCGGGGTGAAGGTGAAGCGGAGGTGGTAGAGCCACTTGAAGTTGCCGGCAGAGACGACGTTGGAGTGGATGAGGGAGCGCGTCACGTCGCGCTGGTGCACGAGCTCGGTAATGAGCTGCTCGTATTTTTTGCGGAGGGAGGGCTCGAGGGGGGACAGCACCGTGGTGGCCATGAGCGTGAGCTTGGCTTCCAGGGCTTCGAGGAGCGGCTTGAGCGCCCCGGCCTTTTCAGTCGCGAGGAGGGAGTCGCACTCCATCGACCACGAGATCTGAGAGGCGAGGATCATAATCTGAGCGGGGTAGAGGGAGGCCCAGGAGATGTAGTTCGACTGGTCGGCAGTGTAGGCAGTGTTGAGCAAAGAAGCGAGCGTCTGCTGCATGCCGGACTCGATCGAACGGAACCATTCGCGCACGGGCGCCTTGGCGGGGATGGGGATGGGCGTAGCGAGGGCGACCGACTCGCCGTCCTTGGAGCACATGTGCGTGAGGACGAGGGGCTCCGAGGCCGTGTTGTCTCCCGTAAAGAGCATGTTGGAGATCGCCGCGAACATCTTAGAGAGGTGGGGGAACACCTTGATTGGGGAGGCGGAGTTGCCGATGATCTCGAGCAGATCCTCGTCGCCGACGAAGTAGAAGCGGGAGAACGCCTCGCGCTGGTTGGCCAGGTACTCGCCGAGGGCTTTCTGGATCTTGTTCATCATAGCGAGCAGACGCGAGAGCTGCGGGAGGAGGTTCTCGAAGGTCAGCGCCTCGAGGACGTTGGGCTTGGCGGCAATCTTGCGCATGATGGCCACAAACTCAGTGTCGACGGACTTGAAGCGCGAGTACTCGGAGGGGAGCTGGGCCTTGATGTCAGCAGAGCCGAAGAAAATGGACTCCAGGTACACCCAGCGGCGCTGCACGTCCAGCCACGAGTCGAGAATCTCGCGGAGCAGAGTCAGGCGGTTCTCCCAAGCAGCGGTCTCCTCCTGGAACTCGGTCACCGACTTGAAGTAAGGGGACAGCTTCATCTGCGAGAGCGAAGAGAGGTGCTCCTCAAGCTTGGCGAAGAGCAAATCCCAGCCCTTGATGAGGCGAACGCGGTTCTGGTACAGCACGAGCTCGAGGGTGCAGTTGCTCCAGTAGTCGCGAACCTGTGGGTGTGTGATGTGTGAGAATAAAAGGGGAGTATCATCGGGGGGAAGGAGAGGGGGGGGGGGCTCACCTGGCGCAAAAACTCCTCGAGCGCCATCTCCCCCTGCGCCACGGACAGGACCTCCGCGACGGCCTTCTTCGACCCGATGAGATTCGCGTCGTACAAGTGGCCGAGGGTGAGGTCGACGAACGGGAGGTGGAGGGCGAGGCGCGTCAGGATGGTGGCCCAGTGGCGCGGCTTGAGCGCCTCGGTCTTGAGGTCGGCGAGAAGCGAGTTGTTGGTGATGTACGACTTGATCTGGTTGTAAATGTGCGTGTAGATGTCGTACTGGCGGATGCGGGAGGGGAGGGTGCGCAAATCTTCGAGGAGAGCCTCAAGGGACTTGCGGATCTTGCGGGGGATGACGGCGGCGAACAACTGCGAGAGAGGAGAGTTAGCAAGTTGGAGGAGTTACAGCGATACAGGGTTACCAGGAAACGCCGATAAAGGACCTCACCTGCTCGTTGATCTGCTCGAGCTGGGTGTGGGTGGGACTCAGCGTCGTCCAGACCTCGCTCAGCTCCGTGAGCTCCTCGTGGATGGGCTGGAGGGGGTTCGCCGGTGAGGGGGGAAGGGAGAGCGCAAGCTTGGCAGACGAGAGGTCGGCGTAGGACGCCATTGCGGCGTTCAGGATGATCTCGAACGAGGCGAGGGTGTCGAGAGCGGCGGCGGGTACAGTCGCGCCGTCGAGGGGCTTCTGTGACTCCCAAGACGCAAGGAGGTCAGCGACACGCTTCGTCGTCTGCTTGTCTTCGGCGCGCACGCGCTGCTGCAGCGCGGGAATCTGGTCGTCCATCTGCTTCCCGCGGCGGGACAGAATCGTGTTGAAGTCAGCGAAGAGGGACGTGAGGAGGGCAGTCGACGTCCACGTGGCAGGGAAGGAAAAGCGCTGCGTCTTGAGCATGGCCTCGGACGAGTCCAGCTGGGCCACCAGCAGCGTCAGGGATTTCAGCTTCTGGCGGGACGCTTGAATGAACGTGATGGCCTTGATGACGTCCGGGGTAGCGCCCTGAAGGTGAATGCTCTCGAGGATCGTCTTGGATGAACCGAGGGTCTCGATCGTGTCGGTGACTACCTTCGCGAGGATAGTCGCGAAGAGCGCCTGGAGGGACTTCTGCCAAGCGTCGTACTTGAGGTCGATCTTGTTGATAACCTTTGCGGTCGAGATCTCAACGGGGCCGAAGGTGGTGGTGGCGGGGGAGTCGAGGGCGGCGCGCGCTGTCGAAGTCTCCGTGAGGAGCTGCGTCCACTTGGCAATGTCGGTCGACAGGGTGGCAGAGATCGTGTCTAGCGGAACGTCCCAGAGAGACTGGTACTGCAGCCACTGGGCGATGTGGGATTGAGTGGACGTGAGGTGATCGAAGATGGTTTCGTAGGTCGAGGTGAGGGTCGCGGCGACTTCGGGGGATTGCAGGATGTGCGAGAAGGTATTGGCATTGTGCGCAGCGGAGTCAGAGGCGTCAGTCCCGGTGGCGGTCTCCTTGAACGCGTCGAAGCGCGACGGCGTGACTAAAGGGAGGCTCGCGACGGTGTCGAGGAACGCGTTGACGGCTGCGAAGTACAGAGTCTTGATCTCGGGGAGGGACGGGGTGGGCTGAATGATCTGGTTGGCGAGGGTTATCTCGACCTTGATGGGGGAGAGAGAGATGTCGGCAAGGGCGGCGGTGAGGAGGGTGGAGAGGTGGGTTGCGATCGTCTCGTTGAGGGAGTCCGTGAAGATGTCCAAGTTGACGAAGGACGCAAGGGAGAGGGAGTCAACGTGGCTCTGGATGTTCGCGAGGACGTCGGATAGGGCGCCAGGCGTGAACGGCACGGTGGGGATGGCGAGGATCTGCTCGTCGATGAGCTTGATAGAGGAGAGGAGGAGGGTGGTCTACGGGGGGGGGGGGAGGTTAGCGGATAAAGGGGGGGAGGGGAAGAAAGAGCGCGCTTACCTTCTCGTCGAGCGTGAACGTGAGCTCGGCGATGGACGCGACGTATTCGTCGAGGTTCTTGGAGTCCCACCGGACGCGGCGCGTGGTGCCGGGGGATCCTGGGGCGGGATTGAACGCCTCCTTGATTGCGTCGTGGATTGCGGAGAGGGACGGGAGGATCAGGAGGGGAAGGGACGGGTCGTGGGAGATGGCAGCGCGGATCTGGGTGTACGTTAGGAGGGCGGACTTGAGCTTCTGGGACGACGGGTACTTGCGGAGGGACTCCTCGGCGACCTTGGTGATGAGCGGCGGGATATCGAAGCCCATCCACTTGAGGTTGCGCGTCTCCTTGAAGAGCGTGAGGTGGGTCGCGGAGAGGTTACACGTGGGGATGTAAGGGCAGCTGTTGTTGGCAGTTTTGGATACGGGCTGCGTAGAAATCTGAATGAGGTACGACTCCTGCCTCGAGTTGGAAAGCACGTTGGCCAGTTCCTTCTCCATATTCTTGCGCCACATCTTGAAGAACGTCTTCGTGTCGAGCTTCGCCGTGAGAACGTCGCAGATCTTGCGCAAAGCGCGCCCCTCCATCTGCTGCTCCCATCCCGCGCCGAGGACTGCGGACATGCGACCCATTATGCGCGTGAGCTCGTTCTGGAGGAGCTGGGCGTGCAGGATCTTGGCGGCGGTGGGCGGCAGGAGGGAAGACACGACGTGGTTGGGGGAGGCAGAGGACCTGGAGTCGGTGGCGAACGACTGGAGGAACTGCTCTTGGAGATTCGTAATGCTGGTGTTGACGGACGTGATAAGCGTCTGCTGGTATTGCTTGATCGCTCCCCTAATCTTGGGCCGCACGAAGAGCGGGTTGAAGAGGGAGAAGATTTTGAACAGCTCGGGGGTGGACGTGGTCGCGGCCAGGCGCGAGTGCAGGAGCGCGGTGAGAGACGTCTCAATATCGTCCACGGCAAGCTGGTACGCGCCGAGGGCGGACTGGAAGACGCGGGACGCCTCGGAGGACGTATCGAGGGGGGAGCCAGAAACCTGCGAGATGGTTGCAGTGAAGGCGTGGTACGAGGCGTCGAGCTGTTTCTTGGACTGATCGTCGAGCTGAGTTGAGATGGACGTCGTGACGGCAAGAAGCGAGTTGTGCTCGGCGCGGAAGTCGACCAACTGCGAGAAGCGGTCCAGGAGGGCGCGGTGGTGGAAGGTTAGGGACTTGAGGGTCTGCAGGGGGGTGCTAGTGGCGGGCTCATCCTTGGTCGGGGCCCTCCGCTTGGACTGTTCCAGGTAGAACGAGGTGAACTTCTTGTAGTCCGCGTCAAAAGTGTCGGTGAGAGTCTTGACGTGCCTCTCGACGCCAGCGAAGTCCTCGTATGGGAGGGTGAGTAGCTTGGCGTTGGTAAGGATGTCCGCGAGGGTGGTGGAGAGAGTCAGAGTGAGCGACTCGAATAGCTGCGCGACGCGGGTGAGGTTGTAGTACTTCGAGTTGCGCACTTTGGGGAGGTAGGTGAAGCAGTCGCTGAGGGACGTGGTGAGGGTGGGGATGGTGGTTGCCGATAGGAGGGGCGACAGGGGAAGCTGAGTGAGAAAGTTGGTGCAGTCCTGGGAGTGCTCAATGGCCATGGCAAGATTCGTGTTGTTCTGGAGGGCCATGGTCGACATAAAGCGCTTGGCTGCAGTGAGGATAGAGATCGTCAGGAGGGTCGCGGGGGAGGTGTCGAGGAGCGTCTGGGTGGTGCTCAGGGTAGTGGAGAGCGAGGACCAGAAGGTAATCTGCGGGCACACACATGTGTGAACAAAGGAGGCTGCGGTGTGAACAAGGGGATTGAGGGGTGTATGTGCCCGGAACGAGCGTACCACACACATGTGGGAACATTGGAGGCCGCGGTGAGTGGCAATAGCGAAGGCCACACACGATGTGTGAACGACGGGGGAGCTCGTTTTGAGCGGCTCGTAGCGCGTTTTGAGCGGCTGTAGCGCGTTTTTGAGCCGCTACAGCGTGTTTTGAGCGGGCCCGTAGCGCCTTTGAGCCGCTTGCCACGCGTTTGGGGGCGCTCGTTGTGCTTTCCGAGCCGCTCGTGGCGCCTTTTAAGCCGCTCTTTGCGCGTTTCGGGCCGCTGGTAGCGCGTTCTGATCAGCTCGTTGCGCTTTCCTCACAGCGTTTTGACGTCGCGTGTAATGGCCCTCAACGACGCACAGCTCTTGTGCGTCGTCGCTGCTCGACTCTCGCTCGCCCTCTCTACTCCACGTTCTCACCTCCTCAGTGATGGTTGGCGGGAACGGCGTGGTGGTAATCAACGCGGTAATCTGTGCAATTTCCTTGATCCATACGTTGACGTTGAGTTGGAGGGCGTTGAGGAAGTCGTCATCGACGAGGAGGGAGGGGGGGGGGAGGGGGAGGGCGAGGTTGGAGGGCGTGTGGGGGGAGGAGGGTTGAGTGAGGCAGCCTTCTTGGTCGAGCAGAGTGAGGATGGTGGGGTGGGGAGTGAGGGAAAGGTCGGGAATGAGGGTTGTGTTGGCTGCTTGGGCGAGGACCATGTTGAACTCGGTCAACTTCTTGGTGAGATTGTTGGTTGCTGCCGTGGCTTTGTCAGGGTTAACACCAGCGGCGCTGCTGTCGGTGAACGTCGTGAGAGGAAGCAGCGCGTGCTTGGATAGAATGTGCAGCGGTGTGAGCGTTTCTGACGAGGAGGAGGAGGGGCCAAGCGTGAGAGTGTTGATTTGTTTGTGAGAGGTGATGGGGGTGGGGTAGAGGGAGTTTATGAAGATGAGGCAACCGTT
>Ga0307985_10001515_pt1 | contig 13079 bp, 3 predicted proteins | sample EllFjometageno80_FD_203155 | JGI IMG/M metagenome (GOLD analysis project Ga0307985, IMG submission 203155) | Marine microbial communities from Ellis Fjord, Antarctic Ocean - #80 | ecosystem: Environmental > Aquatic > Marine > Unclassified | place: Southern Ocean | collected 2014-10-09 | reverse complement strand
CCCCCCCGGCCAACTCCATCATCCTCCGCATCCACTCAACCTTCCACCTCTCCACCCTCAACCTCCACCCCGTCCTTCACGCCCTCGATGACTACATAGACGCTAACGCCCCCTACACCCTCTTCCTCACCTCCCTTTACCGCTCCATTTACACCGGCGACCGCCTCCCCTCGTTACTGCTCCCGTCAACGCACGCTCACCTTCCGCTTGGCCCGCTCTCTGCTGCCGAGGGAGCCGACTACGCTGCGCACTACGCCAAGTCCATCCATCCATCCACCCCCTCCCCCGTGATCCCCGGCCACGTGGCCGCGTACACAGCCCTCGAGAGCCGGATGCCGTACGATGCCATCATGAATGCAAGGCGGAGTATACACGGCGAGGAGTGGGACGTTGTTCGTGGGGATAAGGGGTTGAAGAAATACTTGGAGTGGAGTGGGAGTGGGGTTAGGTGGAGTAGGGAGGGGTACGAGGGGGAGCAATGGAGGGAGGACAATGCTGATGAAGATGCGGACGAACATGCGGACGAACATGCGGGCAATGGGGACATTGCGGCCAACGGCCTTACGCGTTGTGCGTTCCGCGCTGATCCACCGCCTGTATTCCCACTGCTGACACCGCCGCTACCCGCACCGGTTGAGTACAACTCGGACGTGGAAGCGGTGTCCGCCATGTTGGAGAAGAAGTATGGATTCACGAGTCCCGGCTTTGTGCTGAAGTTGTTTGGGAAGGGGATTAAGGTAAGTTTGGAGGAGAGGGGGGTGGAAAGAGGGGAAGAGACACATCTGTCGAAGAATGATAAGACGGAGCAACGCCGCAACCAGCAGACGCGCAACCAGCAGCATCCCCAGCACTCCCACTCCGGAAGCCCGCATTCCCACTCCGGTTCCCCGCACGCTAGGTCTCCGGCACCCTCGCCGTCTAAACCCCGCCACCCTAAACAGCCCGCTGTGGCGCCGCTCGATACGTGCATCTACCTCCTTGACTACTCGTTTACCTTGTCGATGTGCTCTGTGGCCACCGCTCAGCCCCAAGCGTACACTCCCAATAATACCGCTCCTGGCGTTGCCGCGAACGGCGACGACACTCCCGCTCCCGGTGATAACAAGCGGGTGGGAATACATGTGGCGGTTGGGGTGAACAGCGTTAGCTGGAAACCGGATGAGGGGGCGGAGAGGGTTAGTAAGTTCGTGCCGGTTCTGAATGACGGGAGCTTTTGTGGGATGGTACATAGGTTGGAGAAAGGGGAGGGGAAGCTGAGGAGGGAGGGGGATTACGCGGTGGAGGATGGTTGGGGGGTTTTGGAAGGCGGCGAGGAGTTAGGGGCGCCGGAACGGTTTGTACACCACATGGTCACGTTTACTATGGAGAGCGCGGAGTACCCGAACACGACGCCGCTGACGACCCCTCTGCAGCCGACTGGATCGGCGATCACGTTGGGGCTAGAGGACGTTTTTGTTTTGGTGCTGCCGACTTTACTCAAGGCGGGGTTGGACTGTTTGAGGAAGGTGGGAGAGTTGCCGTATGTTACGATTGATGCGGATGCGATTAGGAAGAACAAGGAGGTTCGGGTGGAGCAGCAGTTGGAGAAGCTTACGGAGACGAAGCGGGCTACTAGAGGTGCCGACGACGGACATTCATTTGGCGACTTCGATGACGACGGTTTCGACGCTGATCTGGTAGTGCCACTCACGGAGCCGGTCCCGCTGACTGCCGAGGTGCTTCGAGCGCACGAAGAACCCCCCCCTGACTCCCCCCCTTACTCGCCGAAGGTGGCCAAGATTCTCGGCGAGGATCCCGGCAAGTCGCCGAGCAACCAGCGCAAGAAGAACCTGACTAGCGTCTTTGGGAGCGAGTACTACGAGGGCGCGGGCATGTCGTTTGATGATCAGTTTCCATCGTCGCCGCAACTGCTACCGCTGGAACCCGTGCACGAACCCGTTCCCTTTCCGCCCGTCCGCGGACCCACGCCCCCCCTCTCAATCGGTATCCCTCCCCCTCTCTCCGTCGATCACGTTGTAACCCTGCTCCCCCCTCCTCTTCCTCCCCTCCCCGCCGTCAAGTCGAACGGCACGTACTTCAACGGCGAGAACCTCTCCTACCGCGTGACCATCCGCAACGTCTCCGTCGCGTTGCTCCTGGACGAGAAGATGCTCGACTCGGGACTCCTTGACGCGAATATCAGCGAGCTTGTGCTGATTGCGGACAGCTTCGAAGAGAACGAGGAAATCAAGATCCGCACCGGTAGCATCCTCGCAAGGGGCTGCAGGATCGGCGGCTCCACCGCCATGTACCCGAAGCGGAACGCGATCCGGACCATCCACCTGCCGTTCAAGAACGCCGCGGAGATCGGACCGATTTCCGTCCTGTATTCGGGCTACAGTCGCGCCGAGAACGTGCGCTACGTCGCCCCCGACGGCGAGTCCAGCATTTCCTCCACCGCGACTTCCCATCCCTTCTCCCGCGACCTCCTCGACGCCGACCAGGTCATCGGCACGGTCTACGTGGACGTCAAATCCAACATCGAGTCGCTCTACGTCAACGTGACGCCGTCCCTCAACGCCGTCTTATTCGGGTGTATCGAGCAACTCACCGCGAAGTTCAGCGAAGAAGACGCGGTTGTTCAGGCGCGCGTCGAGCAGGAGAAACAGGAGCTCGAGGAGTCCGAGACCGCCAAACGCCTTCTTCGCCAGGCGCACCAGAAGCGCGTGCTGCAGCAGATCTGGCGAAGCATTGACACTGATCAGAACAACAACCTGGACCAGGACGAGGTCAAGCAGGTCGTCCAAGAGCTGCTCAAGTCCACCGCGAAAGAGGACCACTTGATCTCGTCTCAGATCACCCCCAAGGAGCTCGAGCGCGAGCTTAACAACTTTATGAACATCGTGGACGCCAACGGGGACCAGGAGATTTCGTACGAGGAGCTCGAGGCCGCCATGTTCGCGATGGCGAATAGCAGTGGCGGGGACGACTCGGACTCGCGGGCCATGCGGGGCATCGTGTACTTCCACAACTTGCAGGAGTTCACATCTCCATCCGTCGTTCACGCCATCACCGGCACCGCGAGCCAGACAGAAGATGAGTTCAAGGAGCACTTACTGTGGAAGAACTCCAACGGGTTAGACGACTTCCTCCGCCTGTACGAGAGCTCGTGTGGGTGCTCGCGCGAGTCGCTCAACGGGCAGGACGCGGCAATCGTACAGCGCAAGCTTGTCCGAACCGTGGAGAGCTACGCCTTTGCCAGGTCCTGCTGGATCAAGATCCTGGCGCCGTTTAACAACCAGCCGTGGCTGCTCGACGCGGACTCCTCCTCCACGTACACGTCCGGGGCCATCGAGACTCTTGCGACTCAGGTGCAGCAACAGACGACCCTCCGCCTGTTGAACCACCAGCATTACCGCTACGACTGCACTGTGGTCTTCGGGGTTGAAGTCATCGAGGTGTGCGCAGGCAACGCCCTTGTGTTCTCCAAGTCGCTCGTCAATCTGGGCATTAAGAAGATCCACGCCAAGTGCAAGTTTATATACGTGAGCGACGAGGATGGGGGTCTCACGTTTCAGAACTCCAACGGCGATTCCGGCGACGAAGATTGCAGCAACAGCGCATCGCCCGCCGGGTCGACCCGTTTGCTTGGGCGGTCGCCGACAATGTCAAATTGCGAAACTGACTTCTCCCGCGGCGACGACTCATTCGCGACGAGCCCGGACCGGCAGCAGACATCGTCCTCTGCTCCAGGCCCAAGCAACAACTATGGCCTCTTCGTGGACGTCGAGCTGACAATCAGCATGCAGTATCTCGACACCGCGCACGATTGCATGGAGAACCTCATCTCAGACTGGTCCATCTTCGCCAAGTACTGTTTCGCCTCTGCAGGGGAAAGCTCTGCCATGGGCGCAACGGCTCAGAAGGGCGGGGAGCAGCGCGCCCAGCCGCAGTTGGATTGCGCCCGCAGGTCCCTCAATGTTCATTGCCCCGACTATCTCCAGATCGACTTCACGCCCTCCGCCATCAAAACCCTCTCCAAGTTGCAGGAGTCGCTCCAGGTCACGCCTGAGATGTTCGAGAAGCTGTCGGAGAAGCGCGTGCTTGAGGAGCTGCGCGAGTTCTGGGACCAGGTGGCGGTCAACGGCGAAACGGAACTAGACTCTGAGCAGGTCGCGCCCATCGTCCGTCGGTTCCTGAACTCGGCCATGGCGGGATCGCAGCAGATGGCGGAGAGGGATTTGGAGGTGCTTACGAATGAGTTCATCCGGCGAGTCGATCTCGACGGTGACAACGCCATCTCCTACCACGAACTAGAGGTGGCGGTGCGGTCGCGGACGCTGAGCGCCAAGAGTGTCTTCGAGAACGACAACTTGATCAGGATCGACAACCGAATCGGCAAGGACTTTCACTATGCCACGACGTGGTCTCTGGAGGACGGGGCGAAGACCTTCCTCGAAGTCAAGGAGGTGTGCACCGTGGGAAAGATCAAGGCTCTCTCGATGAGCGATAGCTTCATGCAAAACAATCGCACGCACAGCTGCAGACACGACGAGGAAGAACTAATGCTCCACCTCGAGGGCTACGAGATCGTGCCTCGCGTTCGGGTCTCGGCGTTCCAATCCATCGCCATTCCGCTGCACCCAACGCACAAGTCAAGAAAGATGCTTGCGGAACCTGCTTCCGCTTTCCCACCCGCCATCATAGTGCATCCCGAGACGGACTCGCTGGAGACTGTTACGCTGCAGATTCGCTCCTGTTTCACCATCAAGGCGCACACGCCCCTCCATTTCGAGATCGTCAAAGTGGGCAACAACGATCTCGTACAGGAACACCAGAGCAGGTACGGCGGGAACGCTCTTTACTCTAGCGGCAGCGTGCTGTCCACGCTTCTGAACGACGCGAACAGTGTATCTGTTTTCGAGAAGAAGCTGAAGGAGGGCGAGAGCGCGTTCGTGCCGCTGCACGTCATGACGTCTACGCACCTGCACCTTCTATGCATTCGCGACTCGCAGCAGGAGGAGAAGAACAGGGGCAAGAAGGCGCGCGAGCAGTGGCGCGACCCCATCGTACTGACACGCAACTGGCTGTGGAATTTCAACGGAATCTCCGCCATCACGGAGCTTCACTCGGCGTGCTGTATCAACGTCGAGCGCATTCGCCTGTCCGCGATCTCCCCAACGGACGCTCATCGCTCGTATCCCAGCGGCGACTTGCCGACGACGAACAAACGGTCATCGGATAAGGCCTGGGAAACGATTATCAACATTCTACCGTCCATCATTGTGTCCAACGCGATGCCGTTTAGCGTCGACTACTTGTGCTACCAGGACAAGGCGCCGCAGCGGCAGTCCGTTGCGCACGTCTCGACCAGCATCGGTAAGAAGTCTTACTCGAGTGCGAGACGTCTGAGCCAGAAGCTAACGGGCTTGGGGAGTGCGGTGGTACCCAAGGCTACGCAGAATCGCCAGTACGGCGCCAAGTTTAGCGCGGCGGCCTCCCACGCAGCCGCGGAGCGCTTTGAAGTTGTCGGCACGGTGAAACGCGGCGAAGACATCAAGCTCAACGGCGTTGACATGCAGCAGCCGCTCTTCATTGTCCTGAACCGCGGCGAGGCGGAGTCAGGCGTGCGCCACTCGAACTCTAAGGAGGACGCGGTGAAGATCGATCTGGCGTCACTTAGGCCCGGGCGATCTATTGAGAACATCAAGGGGCGCCTGGAGGACGAAGTTGACTTCCGTGTGAATGGCGTGACACTTCGAAACCAGACGCGGCGCCTCACCATCTTCAGCCCCTATTGGATCATGAACAAGACGGGCATGCTCATGTCGTACAGCGTGAGCGGCCGAAAGGCGCGCGTGCACGACAGCTGCGTTGAAGGGACAACCCCAGTGCTCGCAGATTCGGGAGACAGGGACCTGATCAACCTAGAGGGCAACTCCGTCTCCTGCGCGCCGAACGAAGGCCCGTTCCCTCACGTTGTGAACAATTGGTGGAACAAGGATCTCAATGGCGAAGTTAAGTGCTCCCCGACCACCCTCGTTCCCAAGAGCGGCAACCCTGGCGACAGCGAGAGCAACAAAATCGGTCTTGACAATGTCGGGCAAGAGGCGGAGATCATGTGCGGCAGTCTCATCTTCCGCGTCTCGGTGGAGACCATGACCGGCGTGTTCCATGGCTCCAACTTGACTACCCTCTGGCCCGGCTACTTCGTTCGCAACGAGTTCACCGAGCCGATCGACATTGTGGCGCTTAGCGGCAAGCGCCAGACGCTCCAGTCGACCATCGATCACGACTGGGACAGCGAACTGTACGAAAGTCGGATCGTGAGAATCGCGCCGCGCTCGAGCTGCGTCATCTACTCGTTCGATCCAGCGCGCACGCACGGTTACCACCTCAACGCTTCTTCCATGGACCGCTTCGTTGCGTTCCGCACAGTCACGAAGGGTGACAACGGCGTCGCTACTTCAGTGAACGACTCCCACGCGGCGTTCAGCAGCGAGGGCAAGAAGAAGACTCACCTGATTCCTGTCAGGGCGCTCGGCAACTTCTACTACAGTGAGCGGCTGCCCGGCAGCGTCGGGCTGTCGAAGGTCATCGTCTGCAAGAACACGAAGAGCGAGGCTTCGACCATCCTGACGATCAGTGACAGCAGCGCCCACCCGCCGTACCGCATCGAGAACCGGAGCAACGACCATAGCATTATCTTCATCCAGGACGACGACTTTGCCGAGCCGATCATGCTCCCGCCCATGACGTGGTGCTCGTACGCGTGGGACAACCCGCAGGGCAAGCTCCGGTTGCGCGTTGTGACGGAGGAGCGGGCGATGGAGGCGAGGACGCACTTGTCCGGCTTGGAGTTGTCGGCCGAGCACGAGCGAATTGATGCGAAGAAGCGCAAGAAGCGCAACAAGAAGCTCAAGCGGGCGTTCAAGACCGCCAAGAACGTGTTTCACGTCAGTCCCAGCAGGAAGAACAAGTTGCTGAAGAACAACAAGTCGCTTCTCAAGGACATGAGCTTAGAGGTCGGTGGCGTAATCATTGGCGAGGATGGCATCATGCGAGATCCGGTAACGGGCAAAGAACTCGACGGCGGTACCCCGCACAGACTTTCGCTTACTTCCCCAATGGCGCGTGCCCCCAGCGTTCCTCCAAGCCCGAGCAGCGTTTCCGACTCGAAGCTGTCGTTTCAAGACGTCGCCGGCTTCGACGCCGTGCACCTGCGCAACAGGTACATCCGCCTGCTCTTTAGTAAGAACGCGAAGACGTACTGCATCGACAAGGTAGGCGAGAGGAAGGACCTGCCGTGCCCGAGCCCTGATTCCGGCGACGACGCCACCTACTACAGGGACAGGATGAACGCTCTCGTTAAGATCATCAAGGGCACCAAGGTCGTCTCGTTTAATCAGAGCAACTACAAGGCAAAGGAGAGCAAGAATTTGCAACTCGCCAGCGGCAAGAACTGGAAGAGCGTGCAGACCAGCGTTCGCGTGCAGGGCTTGGCGGTGTGCTTGATCGACGACGAGCCGAAGGAGCTGCTCAACATTGTCCTCAGAGATTTCCTGGTCGAGAAGAAGATGGACAGCATTGAGTTCCTGGTCAGGCTGCGCCACATGCAGATCGACAATATGCTCGATGATGCCAGGTACCCCGTTATTCTCGGGCCGGCCGACAAGACGTTGGGCCTGAAGGACGACCGCGAGGAAGCGAGGAGGGGCTCGAGGGGGGAGGAGGGGGGAAGCCGGAACAGCGACTTCCAGAGACTAGACAGGGCCGCGAGCAAGGCGAGCAGGGCCGGGAACATCAAGCTGCACGGCAGCGACACGCACCACCAGATCAACTACTGGGAGGACTTCAACCAGAAGCCCATCCCGCTGCTCGAGGTCGAGTGCGACTACTTGCCGCTCACGCACATGGTGTGGGTGCCGAAGCTACAGGTGTTTTTGTGCCCGCTCAAGGTGCAGATTGACCTCTCCTTCATGCTGAAGGTCGTCGACGTCATCATGTCGTCCATTCCTGATCCCAGCTCCTACGTGCGGGAGGAGGACGTGCAGGAGGCGTACAAGATCGTCGAGCGGCAGTACGAGCCCTTCGTGCACGCCATCAAGGACGGCGGCGAGGGGGGGATTGAGAGAGGAGAAGAGGAGGAGATCAGCAGGAGCGACTTAACGTACGTCGAGAGCTTGTACATTACCCACACCCACATCGAGATCGAGCTCTTCCTGCGCCCCGAAGAGGAGGGCGAGGGGGAGAAGGAAGCCGAGCGGAGAAAACAGCAGAAGAAGAAGGAAGGGGAGGGCGAGGAGGGGCAGGGAGCGGACGAGGACGAGGATTACGTGGCCATGTCGAGCACACTCGACACCATCGGCAGAAGCACAAGCAGCAGTATCGGCGCGAGTATGCTCACGTGGCTCACCAACGTCGGCGCGTCCTTCGCCCACATCAGCCCGACTTTCGAGTTCCACGAGCTCAAGATCGAGAACAGGTTCGGGCCGGCGAGCGAGCTGGGGTCGAGCATTATGGACCACTATTTGAAGACGCTCATGTTCCAATCGTACAAGCTGCTGAGCATCCACTTGCTTGGAGATCCGTTCTCGCTCGTGAACAGCGTGACGAGCAGCGCGGTGAGTTTCATCACCATCACGAAGGACGAGCTGATGGCCGGCGGCAAAGACGGCTTCGGCGGGGGCGTGACCACGCTCATGCAGGGTGTCGTCGGCGCGGGCTTCAAGAGCACCAGCATGATCCTCGGCGGCACCACTGATTTGATTTCCGAGACGGTGGGCAATGGCCAGGCCATGCAGTCGGCGAAGAACGGGAAGGAACAGCCGCATCATTTAGTTGACGGCATGATCATGGGCGGCGAGTTTTTCGCCAAGTCTCTGATGCGCGGCGTCACCGGCGTTTTCCAGAAACCCGCGAGCGGCGCGCGCAAGGGCCCGATCGGGTTCACGTCCGGGCTCGTCATGGGTGTCGGGGGGTTAGTAGCGAGTCCGTTCGTCGCCACTTTCGGCGCCACCGCTATGATCGCCGAGAGCGTGGACGCGACGACGAGGTTGTTTGATCAGCGCGTCGTCGAGTGCAGAGTGAGGCCGAAGCGGTCGGTGCTAGCGTGGGGGCACGGTATGGGATCGATTGACATTCCCACCATCAAGGGGTTAGGCGTCAAGTTGCACAACTTGCAGTTCGTCACGACAGGCGACAGGGAGCACGCGAGTACGAAGGGGGGCAGGAAGAAGATCGTGCTCATTGCACCAGACGGCAGCAGGGTCAAGATGAAGTGCAAGAAGGTCACCGACGTGAGTTTGTACAGCAGCAACTTGAAAGCGGGCGAGAAGCGGTGGGAGGTCGTGTTTGAGAACGACGTGCACGTTGTTAGGAGCAGCAATCTGCAGCTGCAGAGCGAGTTGAGATTGGAGGTGTGGGATAAGGGGTTGCACAAGGGACAACCGCTGGCCATCTGTCTGTTCACGGTTGGGGACATATGGAGCGATATGTCGGACTTCCACAGAGGCCACATGGAGGAGGTGCGGGGGGATTTGAGCACCAAGGGAGTGGGCGACTGGAAGGACGGGATGGCGCACGCTATCGGCGCGAACATGGGCAGCGAGTGGGTGAAGACGAACGGCACGAACGCGGGGCCGTCGTTTACGAGCAGGGAGAGTGTGGGCGCTGCGGAGTCTGGCGCGCGAGACGGGGGGGGGCGGCAGTTCAGGTCGTTGGGTGGGCAGGGGGTGAGCAGTTTAAGTGTTGCGGCGTTGCGGGGGATGCCAATAGCGCGAGGGTCGATTGGCAGTGGGATGCCCGTCTCGCCCAAGCCGAAGGAGTTTGTTGTCTTCGCGCCGTACGCCAAGAACTTGGGTTCAGAGATGCTTGGGAAGATGGGGAAGATTGGGGGAGATCTGACGAAGGGCGTGGTGGACGGAGTGGTCGACGTCGGCAAGGGCACTGTGCATGCGGGAGGGGCGGTCGTGAAGGGCGTGGGGAACTTCGGGGGGAAGATCGGGCACACGGTTGTGGGCAGAGTCAAGGGAAGCGGTAGCGCGAGCGGCGAGAGTGACAGTGTGAAGAGGGCAGCGAAAATGACGAGGATGATAAGCTGTGTGGATGGGATAGACGCTGGGAGGTCGGGGAATGATAGTAGCGACGAGGATAACCAGGATAAGGAGAGCATTAAGAACTGGGCGCGGGAGTGGGACGAGGATGACGAGGACGAGAAGGACGAGGAGTTTGCCAAGAAGAAGGCGAGACGAGAGTCCATCTATGACGAGACCAAGGAGATGGGCGTCATCAGCGTGGCGTTCTTCCCGGTAGAGTTTTAAGGGAGTGGTTAACTGATAATGGAGGGGTTTTGTACAAGTATACCGTGGGTTTCGTTCGCCTACAACACGATGCTCAGGCTTACTCTCTCCATGCTTACAATCGCGCGCCCCTCCCCCCCCACGAGCATGCCTCTGCACAGAACGCCGTACTCATCGCCGCCCTTTAGCTTGACGACCCTGCCCCCGCTTAGACCACTGAAGTCGTCGCCCTCCCAAAAGCTCCCGCCCGTCATGAGCACAACGTCATCGTCCTCGATGTACACGTCGCTAATCTCTGCATCCTCGCCATAATCCGCTGCAATCTTAAACACGCCGCAGCTGACGCTGACCCGGTCCACGGTGCCGTTCCCGACGGTGGTCACTTTCAATCCCTCCACGAGCATACTGACCGTGCCGTACCGCTCCGACCACCCCCCCTCCGCTCCGAAACCGATACAGCTCGTGCACCGCTCCGCCGGCATCCACACCCCGCCCTCCTGCGGCATAGTATACGCAGATTCCATATTGCCTCTGATGTCGTGGAACTTCTTCTCTCCCGCCGCCCCGTCTCCACCCTCCCCTTTCCTGAAGGCCGGCACCGTTGCGTTCACGTTTACTATGGTCGCATACATGCTCAACCCCCCGCCTCTCTTGATAGCCGCTGTGCTGAAAACGACAAGAGGGTTCTCAAACACGACCGGCGCATTCATGCTGACCAAGCCGCTCGAAATCTTGAGCTTCGTGCGCGCCTCAATGTCCGTCTTGTTGCTCACAATGGTGGTCTTGTCGCTCGCTGCCCCAATGACGACGTCTCCCATTCGTTCCCCTCCATATCCGCCATCCAGCTTGCAATCCCCGCCAATGCCCTCGACCCCCCCGTCTCCTCCGGCGAGCTTGGCATCCCCCCCCTGCTCGATCGCCCTCTGCCCCTTGATGAGGAAAATCCGCCCGTCCCCAGTCTCGCTGTCCGCGACGTAAATAGACGCCCCGTTGGAGTTGGAAGACGTGTCGTTAAGCACGAGGCCGGAGCCGTAGAGACTGACGGACTTCTCAGTGTCCATATTCCGAAGACCGCCCGCATGCAGCTGCAGCGATCCGACGTTGAGCTCCTTCCGTTCGGGGTAGAGGGAAATGCTCTCGTCATAAGACTCCGTCCCCACCTTCTCGTCGTCCTCGCCAATCACAGTCTCCGACCACTTCCTGAAGTACACGCCATCCTTCTTTATCCTCATCCTCTCTCTCCCCGCCACGCTCATGAGGATGGCACTCTCGCTCTCCGTGTTGTTCGCGCCTGCCAGAATGTTAATATCCTTCTCGCTCTTCACCCCAACCGCGCTCGCCGCGGCCGTCGTCATGACACTTCCGTCGGGAAAGTGAAACCCGTCGCCAGTCGCGTACAATCCCGTGCCCATGACCGTCTTCCCAGAGACAAAGTCCTCGCGGACGCGCACTTTGCCGTTGTATTCCACGCCGAACATGGGCTCCAACAGGTTCTCGTCCTCGTGCTCTCTGTAGAGTTCCACCTGAGCGACGAGGTACGTGTGTGAGAGTGTGAGAGTATGTTACAGGAGAGTGTGGTTTGTTCGCGTTTGTTACCTGCTGACTAGGTCCAACCCTCCACCCAACAGTCTTCCTCTTGTCAAAGCCACTCAACATCCTGACCTCCGCAACCCCACTCGCACTGTGCACAGTCAACATGTGGTTAATGCTAGTTCCAATAAGATCCACCTGCCCCGTCCCGGGATGCGTCGCTTCGTTGTAGTTGAGGTACACAATAGCGAAGAGAGTGGTGACGAAGGTGCCGACGGTTATGAGGGTTACGGCGACCCAGAAGGAGGCGATGAGGGAGGTTGTGGAGGTGACGACGGCGCGAATCTCGGTCGCGTCCAAGGAGAGGCGGCGGCCGAGGCGCTTGATTGGGGAGGGGATGGTGGGGGTGGAGAGTCGGGACCTGGTTGTTGGGGCGGGGTGGGAGGACTTTTCGGTGCCGAAGGAGAGGAGGGCTGGGGGGGAAGGGGGGGGGGTCGGGGCTGTGTGCAGGTCGTCGCCTAGAACCGCTGTGGAGGAAGCACCACCATAGTTTGAGAGGGCATTGATGGGGTGTTTTTTGGGCGGTGTTTGCATTTCCATTGACATGGAGGCGGCTGCGGAGGAGGTTCGGGAGGATAACGGGGAGCTGGGCTTGCCTCGTAGCTTCTTGAACATGATAAAGCTAGCTTGAAAGGATGCGGCTGCTGTGGAAGACGGATAGGGTACAGTGTATCCTTCGAAATTGACATTTATAACCCTAACTCAACAGATTTTAAGGAGGTGCTGGTGCATACAGCTCTGAACCAACGATGGCATATGCTCGCCTACTAGGGTTGATCAGACTGGGAAGTTTGGAGAATCCAAAAGCACCACGGCACGGACATATTTCATATTGTGGTAAGTGAGTAATTAAATTAGCTTACCCTGACGATTTCTGTACAATAGGCACACGAGCGTTGCAGGCGATGCGCTCTTGAGAACACCTCCATGTACACCATCGAAGTCTCAGAAATTTTGATTGAGCGATATCGCACACGTACCGCAGTGTACAAGTGCGTTGGCGCATGTTGATCGGAGTTGAAAGGTTGAATGACAAATTTCAAGGGCATTTCCGTTGGCCATAGTTACCGTACAGCCAGCTCTCAATCCCATGCACGTCATGCTCTTCTTGCTCTGCATCATCCTGCTAGCCTCCCCCCCACTCTCATCTTCCTTCGCGCCCCTTACCCCCAACTAGTCCCTCATTCCCTCAACCTTACCACGTCCCCT
>Ga0307985_10001513_pt1 | contig 13088 bp, 14 predicted proteins | sample EllFjometageno80_FD_203155 | JGI IMG/M metagenome (GOLD analysis project Ga0307985, IMG submission 203155) | Marine microbial communities from Ellis Fjord, Antarctic Ocean - #80 | ecosystem: Environmental > Aquatic > Marine > Unclassified | place: Southern Ocean | collected 2014-10-09 | reverse complement strand
GGTAGTAAAGAAGCGGATGAGCGGACGGAGTAGGGAGTAGCGGCCGTCACCTGTGCTAATGATTGGCGAAAATGGCCATCTCGCCGACACCGCGACGCTCAACAAACGCCGCAAAGCATCGAGTGAGGCATCTACGCGAGAGCTACCAATTCTCGCCAACCACAAGCTACTTCATCACCACCGAGTGAGGGCTCAGTTTGTGATAAAACTCTGCCCTTATGCCTCCTAAGCTAGCGCTCTGTTAACTACCTCGAAGACGTCCCCACTCAGCCCCTCCACCTTGCTGATCTCTTCGAGTTCCGCTTTCATCATGGCCCCCCTGCTCTCATCGTACCGCTTGAAGTTGATCAGGCAGCCCACCATCCTGGCAGCGACCTGTGGGTTGAGAGTGTCCAGCTCCCTCACCACTTTGCCAACAAATTTGTAGCCCTCGCCGTCCGCTCCGTGGAACGCGGCCAGGTTGCCCGTGAACGCTCCGACCAGGCTGCGCACGCGGTTCGGGTTGTTCAGCGTAAAGTCGGTGTGCTCCGCCAGCCTCTTGACGTCCGCTAGCACGTCCTTCTTGCCCGCGGTCGCCTGGACGCTGAACCACTTGTTGACCACGAGCGCGTCCCCTGCCGCTTCGATGTAGAAGTTGTCCATGACGGCATCCCTTGTGTCGCTGCCCTCTCCGTCCACCCCGCTCAGGACGCCCATCGCCGCCATCTTGTCGGTCATGCAGTTGGCGCTGAAATAGTGCTTGCTCGCCAGCGCCGCCGCGACGCCGTCCTTCTTCGCGCACAGGTAGTCCAGGCACACGTTTCGCAGCATCCTCCTCCCCACGCTCTCCGCGTCGACCTTGAACTGCACAATAATAATAATAGTGTTAGCGCCGCCAAATGAAGCTCTCCCCCCTTCTCTAGCGCTCGCTTCGATCGTGCTCACCTCCTCCTGCGCCATCTCCGACGTGAGCTTCTCGTACACTTCAGTGAGCTCTTCCTCGAACTTCGCCGCCAAACTCTTCTTGAGCTCGCCCCTGGACTGCCTCAGCCCGGTCGGGTCGATGACGGTCATCTCCTCCGAGAGCGCGGCCTCGCTCGGAAGCATCATCGCGAAGGTGCGAAGGGCGTTGTCCCCGTCCGACTCGAGCGTCTCGCGGAACGCCTTCTCCACCTTGGCCATGCCCAATTCTGTGCAGACGCTCTGCAGGTGGTTGAAAATGAACTTCGAGAACAGCTTCTGGCCGCTCTCCCACCTAAAAGGGAAGAAGGAGAGAGGGTGAGTTGATGAATATTGTGCTTGGCGCGTGAGCCGTTCGCCCGTTCGCGCTCCTTTGTCCCTCCTCCTCTCACCTGTTGAACCCGTCAGTGTCGAACGCCGCGAGCGTCACCAGCATGTCCTCGTCCTCCCCCTTGGCGTTGACCACCTTGACCGGCGCCGAGAAGCCCCTCAAGATAGAGGGCACCGGCGTGCCCTCCGGGGTCAGCAGGAACTTGAACGTTTTGGACGCCTCCTTAAGCTCAAGCACGCGCGTGGGCAGAAGCTCCGAGCCGGTGAGAGAGTCCACGATGCCGAACGACACCGGGATGTGGAAGGGCTCGTTCTGGGGCTGCGTCGGCGTCGTCTGGGAAAGAGTGAGCGTGAACTCCCCCGTCTTGTCGTCGTACTCGTGGTCGTACGTAACCGTGGGCGTGCCGGATTGGGAGTACCAGCGGCCGAACTGCGTGAAGTCCCTGTTGTTGGCGTCCGCCATGGCCTCCCTGAAGTCGTCGCAAGTAACAGCCGAGCCGTCGTGGCGCTTGAAGTAAAGGTCCATCCCTTTCCTGAAGCCCTCCTGGGACAGGAGCGTGTGGTACATGCGCACAATCTCCGCGCCCTTACTGTACACAGTCGCCGTGTAAAAGTTGTCCATCGCAATGTACGACTCAGGCCGGACCGGGTGGCTCATCGGGCCGCCGTCCTCCGCAAACTGCCGCCCGCGAAGCCCCATCACGTCGCCGATCCGCTGGACCGCGGGAGAGTTCATCTCGCCGGAGAACTGCTGGTCGCGGAACACGGTCAGGCCCTCCTTGAGCGTGAGCTGGAACCAGTCCCTGCACGTGACGCGGTTCCCCGTCCAATTGTGAAAGTACTGAAGGGGGGGTGAGGGGGGGGAGGGGGAATAGAAGAAGCGAGTAGCGAGGAATAACTGGCTCGGAACGCGTAATTTGGCACTCGTCGCACGCGGCTCGCAATAGCGAACTCACCTCGTGCCCAATAACGCCCTCGACGCGCGAGTAATCCCCGTCAGTCGCCGTCTTCTGGTCCGCGAGCACGTACGCAGTGTTGAAGACGTTCAGCCCCTTGTTCTCCATGGCGCCCATGTTGAAGTCGTTGACGGCCACGATGTTAAAGACGTCGAGGTCGTACTCTAACCCGTACTTCTCCTCGTCCCATAGCATACTCTTCTTCAAGCTCTCCATCGCATAATCCAGCTTCTCCACGTTCTCCTTCTCGCTGAAGATCTCCAAGTGCACCTTCCTGTCGCTCATCGTCGTGAACTCGCCGGTGATGCTCTTCAAATCTCCCACGACAACCGCGAAGAGGTAGCTGTGCGCTGGTTAGTTACGCGGTTGGGGTTTGGGGGGGTAGAGAAGGCGCAAGCAATGTCGGTGAACAAATGCTGAAGTAGCAGCTCGCGAGCGGGTTGCGCTGATGGAGTAGTTGAGAAGGCTCTTTGAAGATCTGAATGCCTGCGTGAGTGGACTGTGGACTTACCTGGGCTTGGGGAAGGGATCGGACCACGTCGCGCTGTGCGTAGTCGCAGTCGCCGACTCGAACAGCAGGTTCCCGTTGGACAGGAGCACGGGGTACTCGTTCTTGTCCGCGGTGATCTTGACGCTGTTGAACGTCGCCATGTTATCAGGGCGGTCGGGGTAGTACGTGATGCGGCGGAAACCCTCGGCCTCGCACTGAGCGAAGCGAGTGTTGGAGGAGGAAGAGGAGAAATAGGGGAGGGGGGAGAGAGAGGCTCGTAGCGCGTTTGAGCCGATGATATCGCGTCTTGGGCAGCTCGCAGCCGTTTGCGTCGCTCGGTCGCGCGTTTTCGCCGCTCTCCGAGCGTTTCGGGCCGCTTTCCTCCGTTTTGATCCGCTTTTGCAGCGCTCGGTCGCGCGTTTGGGTCGGTCGGTCGCTTGTTTGTTGGCCGCTCGTTCTTCGTGCCGTTCTTGTCAGGAACTGCAGCATCGCCCGCCCCTCTCCTTCTTGCTTCGCGAGACTCTCACCTGGGAGCAGTACATGCTGCCGGACTTGTACAGGCCAGACAACTGGGTGTTGTCCTCGGGGACGGTCGTCACGACGGTGGAGAGCGTGAACGTCGGCTTGTCAGCGAAGGCGGAAGAGTGGACGATGAGCTGGGTCGGTGTCGTGTGGTAGTCGGCCTGCGTGAGGGCCTGGCCGTCAATCTTGATGGACGTCAGCGTGACGGAAGTCGCGTCACCGTCGAGGACAAGGTCCTTGCTGCCTTTCTGGAAGAGGGGGGAGGCGGGGTTGGTGGAAACTGTGAGGTCTGCTTGAACAGTCGTTAGGTTGGGTGTGATGTTGAAGTCGAGATCTACATCAGTGACCCAGTTGGAAGGTGGTACGTAGTCTGCGCGGAAGATCTCGACGGGCGCCGAGGGAGCGACTGGGGCCATGGTCGTCGTAGAGAATAGGCGCGTGATGGGGCTTCTGAGGAAGGAGGGGAGTACGGGACTCGCGTTTGCAGCGGGCGCTTGGAGGAGGAGGGTGGACGCAGCGAAGGGGAGGCGCGGGAGAGTGCGGGTTGCGAGGCGGTGCATGGGAGAGAATGAAAGAGCGAGAGAGAGTATGCAGAGGGCTGTGAGCATCCGTAGTGGCATGAGGCCTGGTACGGAGGTTGTTAGTGAAAGAGCAACAGATGAGGGATGAGTAAGGAAGACCTGGTAAGGAAAACCTGGCGTTCCTCGGCGTTCCTCGCCGGTCGTTGTTCGGGCATGATCTCGTCGAAGAATAAGCAGAAAGTTTCTCGCAGCAGCTGGGGGGGCGGCAGAGTGTTTTGATACGATGGCGTCGTTGGAATGGTGGTGGGATGCTTCATTCGGAGCGGATCGACAAGCGCTGGCTACCGCTCACGGGCTGGACAAGTGTTTTTGCAAAAACACATAACTTTTTCGAGGTTAATTAAACACGTTACGGCGCGACCCAAGGTACAGTCAGTCATTCCCAGCCCAACACGGAATAGCTTCCTAACTCATCCTCTCTGCTCTCTCTGCGCCGCAGATGATAGGCCACTTTATGCTAGTAAAATGAATGACGTCGTCACCTTCTCCCTCGTTACTAACGCGCTCGCTCCAGAAACCCCTTCAACCCCCTTGTTCTGTGCTTCATCTCTGCCAAACCGATCGTGCGGACCTTTCCCTGGGCTGGGCTCATACGAGTATACAGGCTGTATCATCTCGCGGCCCATCAGCACGCCGGCTTTCTTTGGTACCAAGAGCCTATTGCCCACTTGCCGCCTGTAGATCTCTCTGCCGGTGCCGCCTTTTTCTACCCAACACCTTTTTCAACCATGCTCTCCCACTCCGCCCGTCTCTCACTCCGCACCACCCTCTCCCGCCGCGGATCCCTTCTATCCAGCCGATCGACCACCATCACCAGGCACATGTCCTCCATTGTAAGTAAAGACAACGTCAAAGGTCCCTGCATCCTTCCGATTTTTTCTCCAAGGACGACCAAACAGACGCATGCGAGCCCTAGCTTCAATTTTTCATTCCACTACGGGCTGTATTCATGTGTTTGCCAGAAGCTGACTCACTTAGGAGGGTGACGCCGTGAGCACATGCGAGCCCTTAGTGCCATCTGTGCCGCGCAGACGTCGAGCACGGAGCCCCCTGAATTGACAGCCGCGATATATTCACGAGGTATCCCTCCTCCTCACTTGTGTAGCTTGTATTATTCGCCCCTATCACCTGCTCACCACGCTCCCCTCCCCCAGGATGCCCTCTCTCCCGTCGACACCTTCCCCCGCCGCCACATCGGCCCTTCCCCCATCGACGCCGCCGCCATGCTCCGCACCATCGGCTTCTCTGACTTCCAGTCCATGGTCAAATCCACCGTCCCCGCCAACATCCTCGCCTCCTCCGACCTCGACCTCGAGCCGGCCCGCGGCGAAGCCGCGGCAATCAAGCACCTCAAGGAGTTGGTATCAACCAACGTCGTCTCCAAGTCCTACATCGGCCAAGGCTACTACGACACCGTAACCCCCAACGTAATCCTGCGTAACATGCTCGAAAACCCCGGCTGGTACACCGCCTACACTCCCTACCAAGCCGAGATCGCGCAGGGGCGCCTCGAGATGCTGCTTAACTTCCAGACGATGGTGTGCGATCTGACGGGACTGCCGATGGCGTGCGCTAGTCTGCTGGATGAGGCGACTGCTGCGGCGGAGGCTATGCAGGTAAGCGAGTAAGACGGAGTGAACACACAAGCAGACGTGGACCCGCTGATGAAAGCGCGCCGATCAATCTAAACACACCAAGAAGGGTGGGTGGCTTGGAGGTGGGCGGGAGGAGGTGATCCACGCGGCTGCCCCTTTTGTTCGCACATGTGTGTGGCATGTGTGTGGCCTTTGCTCACACGTTCATGGCGCAGATGTGCTTCTCGCTCAAGGGCAAGCGCGGCAAGCGCAACCAGTTCTTCGTCTCGTCCGACCTGCACCCGCAGACCATCGACGTGATCAAGACGCGCGCCGGTCCCATCGGCATCGAGCTGATCATCGGCGATCACTCCACCGTCGATCTGTCCTCCGGCAAGTTCTGCGGCGCCATCGTGCAGTACCCCAACACTTACGGCACGATTGAGTCCCCCGGTGAGTCCTACGAGTCCTTCGCCACGCGCGTTCACGAGGCCGACGGTCTGCTCATTGCTGCGACCGACCTCATGGCGCTCACGAAGATAAACTCCCCCGCCTCGTTCGGCGCCGACATTGCCGTCGGCTCCGCCCAGCGCTTCGGCGTACCCATGGGCTTCGGCGGCCCCCACGCCGGATTCCTGAGCACCTCCGACGCGTACTCACGCAAGCTCCCTGGGCGCATCATCGGCGTTACCATTGACACCGAGGGCGCCCCCTGCTTGCGCATGGCGATGCAGGTAAGCAGAAACGCTGGCGCTTTGCACGGAGCTTGCTGCAATGCGGAGGGGCGCGATTTAGCGCGATTTGGCGCCCCGAGCGAGGGCGCTCCTCGCTCGCCAAAACACCCGTGTCTGCGAAGACCTCGATGTCGTCGTCCCTTTTCACGCCGCTTGAACCGGCCTTTCGGCGCAAAACCAATATACCCCCTTGTTCACGTCGCCTCCCCCTTTGTTCACACATGTGTCTGTCCTTTGTTCACACATGGTATGTTGTGTTTTTGCAGACGAGGGAGCAGCACATTCGCCGCGACAAGGCCACCTCGAACATCTGCACCGCCCAGGCGCTGCTGGCCAACATGGCCGCCGCGTACGCCGTCTACCACGGCCCGGAGGGCGTCCAGGAGATCGGCGGGCGCATTCACGCGCTCGCTCGCGTCGCCCACCGCGAGCTCGCCGCCAACGGCTTCGCCGTCACCGAGGCCCCCTTCTTCGACACCTTCACCGTCAAGGTCGCCGACTCGGCTCTCACCCAGGCCGGGGCCGTCGCCGTCGGCGCCAACGTGCGCATCGTCGATGCCACCACCGTCTCCATTTCCATGGGCGAGGGCATCACCCGCGAGGACCTGACCGACCTGCTCACCGGAGCCTTCAACATCGCCTCGCCCAACACGGACGCCGACGCCTCTCTCACGGTCGTGCCCGACCATCACCGTGAGGAGCCCATCCTCACGCACCCCATCTTTAACCAGCACAGGAGCGAGACGCAGATGCTGCGCTACTTGAAGAACCTCGAGAACAAGGACCTTGCGCTGAACCACAGCATGATCAGGTGAGGCCGAGCGAAGCGGCGAAGCGGCGAACGAACCCCGCCCCCCTGTGTCCACACGGCCTTCCTCCTTTGCTCACACATGTTCGTGACAGTCTCGGGAGTTGCACCATGAAGCTCAACGCCACCGCCGAGATGCTACCCGTGACGTGGCCCGAGATCGCCAACATGCACCCCTTCGCGCCGCACGACCAGGTCCAGGGCTACCACGCCATGATCACGGACCTGAACCGCGACCTGTCCGTGATCACCGGATTCGCTGCCGTCTCCGCGCAGCCTAACTCCGGCGCCAACGGCGAGTACGCCGGTCTCCTCTGCATCAAGGCGTACCTCACGTCCAAGGGCGAGGGCGACCGCGACATCTGCCTCATCCCCAGGTCCGCCCACGGCACGAACCCCGCTTCGGCTACTATGGCCGGCATGAAGGTCGTCGTCGTGGACAACGACGACGATGGCAACTGCGACATGGCTGATTTGAAGGCCAAGCTCGAGAAGGTGAGACGAAACCGAGGCGCGCTGATTGGCCGGCTCAGGGCGAGCGAAAATCGAGCTCGATCGGCTCAGAACGCGCTACTGGCGAGGCGCTTTTGATCGCACCGCCGCCCTAATTCTCCTCTGTGGGCTAACCGAACAACTCCTCCCTCGCAGCACAACGGCAAGGTCGCCGCCTTCATGATCACCTACCCGTCCACCTTCGGAGTGTTCGAGGAGGCCATCAAGGAGATCTGCGAGCTCATTCACACCGAGGGCGGCCAGGTGTACATGGACGGCGCGAACATGAACGCGCAGGTGGGCCTCACCTCCCCGGGAAGCATCGGCGCGGACGTTTGCCACTTGAACCTGCACAAGACGTTCTGCATTCCGCACGGCGGCGGCGGACCCGGCGTCGGATCCATCGGCGTCGCGGCCCACTTGGCCCCCTTCCTGCCCGGCCACTCCGTCGATGACGCTGCCTCCGGCGACATTTGCGGCAACAGGCTCGAGGGCATCACCGTCCCCAAGAGCATCGGGGCCGTCGCCGCCGCGCCATTCGGCTCCGCTGCCATTCTCCCCATCTCGTGGATGTACATCAAGATGATGGGCGCCGACGGCCTGAGGAAGGCCACCGAGCACGCCATCCTGAACGCCAACTACATGGCGAACAGGCTCGACGGCGCCTACGACGTGCTGTTCAGGGGCAAGAACGGGCAGTGCGCGCACGAGTTCATTCTCGACTTGCGCCCGCTCAAGGCGAGCACCGGAGTGACCGAGGAGGACGTCGCGAAGAGGCTGCAGGACTACGGCTTCCACTCTCCCACCATGTCCTGGCCCGTGAGCGGAACTTTGATGATCGAGCCCACCGAGAGCGAAGACCTCGCCGAGCTCAACAGGTTCTGCGACGCCATGCTCGCCATCAGGGCCGAGATGGAGGACATCGGGTTGGGCAAGATCAAGATCGAGGACTCCCCTCTCAGGAACGCCCCCCACACCCTGACCACCGTCATGAAGGATGACTGGGACAGGAGCTACAGCAGGGACGTCGCCGCGTTCCCCGCGCCCTGGGTCAAGGGCAACAAGTTCTGGCCCACCGTGGGAAGGGTGGACAACGTCTACGGCGACAGGAACCTGGTGTGTACCTGCCCGCCCATCAGCGCCTACGAGGAGCAGGTGGCCAAGGTGGCGTGAAGCGAGCGAGCGAGTGTGTGGGAGTGTAACTAGTACTGTTGTTGATAGGTGAAAGCGGGTTTGTGTGGAAGTGTGTGAGAACTCGTACGCACAAACGGTGAAACTCAACACGCGTTGGCTCGTGTTTTTTTTTCAGTCTGAACACGTGCCATTAATTAAATGTTATTCAACGACACGAGACCGTACTCTACCTCCACCTGTACGGCGACTGTTTTTTTTTTTCCACACGGCGACTGTTTTTCCCAGTTCTGAACACGTGCCATTAAGCTCGTGCTTTTTCTGAAGGTAGGCGCTCGTGCTCCACGGCGTGCGTCGTCATGGAAATCAACGTAGGTAGAAGTAGACTAGCACGGGTCTTGAACACACATCAAGCTGATCTAACGCTTTACAAACGGTCCCCAACCTTGGACTAGATCATGCAGTTTGGAAAGGGGGGGGAGGCGCCCACTTCATGCCGCGTAAACCAGGGGGGGGGGCGGCGTGAGCGCGTCGTGGAGAACGAGCTGTGGAAAGCGCCATTCTGACGAGCGGTTCAAAATGCGCCGTCTGTGAGCGCTCAAACGCAATTCGCTCGCTCATTGCAGGAATCGGGTGGCGAGGGTCGCGGTACGAATCGCGTCGTTTGTGAGTGCTCAAAAACGCAGTTCGCTCGCTGGTTGCGGGAATCGGGCGCTCGGAACGCGGCACGAGCGGTTCAAAATGCGCAGTTTGCTCGCGTGTCGCGCCCCACGGCCTTCACGAACGCGAAATTGCTCGATCGTCTGCTTCACTCCAGCGCCAAAACGCACAGCTCCACGGCCGCAGCCTGGCAGACGCAGTAATTCGCTCGTTGCTCTCACCTGTCTTCTGTTTCTTGACTACCGGCTTGTCCACCGCTCCTTCGGTCGCCTCGCCGTCCCCTTCCTTCCTGTCCATCTCTTCCTTCTTCATATTCTTAATGAGCTCTCTCCGGTTCAAATCGTTGAGCGCCCCGGACTGGATTTGCTGCGGAAAGGGCGAGGGTGAGGTGAAGTTGATCATGGGGCGATCAAGGAGCCACGAGGGGGGCGCGCCAGACTAGGAGCGTGCTGAAAAATAGGGGACACGCTGTCGGATACTATCCTGACATTCCCGCCGCCCCTACCCCTACCCCGCCCACCGCGGCCAAGGTTCGAGTTCATCGTGAGCAAGAGCCTCGAGACCAGGGAGCAGGACTCGGAATGGAGGGGCTGGGCTGCCTGGATCGAGGACGCGACGAGAGAGACGAGGAGGAGGCTGATCGGACACTGGTTCATTTTCTCCCGCGGGGGCAGGGGGAAGCGGGGCGAGAAAGGTGACAAACTTGAGCTCGTGGTGAATTGGGGGATGTGCGACGGAGGGGGAAGGGGCGGACGTGAAACTAAGAAGCGGGTTTTGACTCTCTAACTTCTAAAACAATCAACCCCCACCCGATGGTGGGCACAGTGGTACTATAGTTCGGCCAGAGGTAGATACTGCTCGGAAGGAAAGGTGTCTGGAGTGGAGTGTGAAAAACCAAGTTAGATGTTAACTTTACTTCAGCTCTTCTCTCATCTGATTGATGGTCGCCCGATACGCATCCTCCGTCCTCGGCTCCTTGAGAATGGCCGACCCGGCAACGAACATGTCGACGCCTGCTTCTTTGATCTCCTTGATGTTGGCCACGTTCACGCCGCCGTCGACCTCGAGCCTGCAGTCGATTCCTGCGTCGTCGATCATCTTGCGCGCCTCGCGGGCCTTGTCGAGCGTCCCGGGGATGAAAGACTGGCCGCCGAATCCGGGGTTGACGGACATGAGCAATATAATGTCTAGCTTGTCCAGCACATGCTTGCAGCACTCAAGCGAAGTGGCCGGATTCAGAACGAGACCGGCCTTGCACCCGCCAGCCTTGATCAGCTGCAGTGTACGATCCACGTGGTTGGTGGCTTCCGGGTGGAACGTGATGTAGCTGGCCCCCGCGTCGATGAAGGCCGGGATGATATCCTGCGGCTCCCTGACCATGAGATGCACGTCGATGGGCGCAGTCACCCCGTGGTCTCGCAGAGCTTGGCACGAGCGGAGCGGGGGTTAGGGAGAGGGAAGCACGGGCACGAGTGAAGCGGGCACGAGCGAAGAGAGTGATAACGAGGGGGGCGCGCGAACGTGTACATGTGCCACACACTATCACATTGCCACACACATGTGTGAACGGACCACACATGTGTGTAAACGAACCACACATGTGTGAACGAGGAATGAGAGGGTGGAGGGCGAGCAAGCGCATTGGCGAGCGAACAAACCGGGGGTAGCGATGAATTAGTGGCGAGCGAGCGATGTGAGGAGCGCAATGTGTGGAGCGAACGATGTGCAGGGGCGAACGATGTGTGTCTCCCAATGCGTGGCTCCGAATGTGTAGGCCCAATATGTTCAACCGGAAGCTTTTCGCAGCGCGGTTCCGAGCAAGCGCATTGGCGAGAGAACAAAGCGTGGCTAGCGAGCATTTATTGGCGAGCTAACGATGTGTGGAGCGAATGATGTGTGGCCCGCAATATGTTTCAGCCAGGCTTTTTCCTCGCCAGTCGTTTGCTCCTCGCGTTTCTTCGCATCATTTGCCTTCGCCGCACTGCTCGCTTCGCTTCGCTCGCCTCACCTTTGCAGACCATGGGGCCGATAGTGAGGTTGGGGACAAAGTGATTGTCCATGACATCGAAGTGCACCACATCTGCGCCGGCGGCGAGCATGGTGTCGACCTCCTCCCCGAGGCGGGCGAAATCGGCAGAGAGAATAGAAGGAGCGATAATGAAGTTGTTCACCTCCTGGCCCCAGACTGGCTTCTTGGCGCGCAGAAGAGAAGAGGAGGAGAGCTTTCGGGTGAGGGGGCCAGCGAACGACTGGGCGGAGGAGATCACGAGCAGCGCATTTAAAAGTCTCATGGGCTGGTGCGGTGCTTGGGCTGGGTGATCGATGAGTTAGAATTGGGCTTGGGCTAGACAAGGGTTAGACTGGCCGGGCAACACCAGGGTATATTTCGAGGGACTGCCCTTAAGAGTGCCCTTCCGAAGTACGGTTGAGTTCAATAGGATCACCGAACAACCGCGTGGAGGTGTTCCACGTGACCTGTACAGATGGCGCGTGGAAGGCTTTGCTGGTCACGCAGAGCCTAACGACTCACTCTCGTTTTGCGATGACGAACAAGTGATTCTCAACCATCCTCCACACGGCAAGCGGGTGCAGCCTACACTGTACCTCCTCGATCAAGCGAGTCCATCGCTCGTTGCGCTACCCCATCGGCCGCCAAACGAGGACGATATTCAGCCAGGGCCAGAAAGGGGGGAAAGGGGAAGCGCCACAAAATAGAGATAGCAGTAACGGTGGAGTGGTGCGAGGCGACCGCGACTAGCTGAAGAGTAGACTCACATGGCATAGTTTGCGCGAGAGGGAGCGGGTGAAAGGTTTGATCTTGTTGTTGTCTAGTATTAATGCCACTTCTCTTCCTCCATGTATCCTCTTGGCCAGCCCCAAGAGAGTAGCTTTCTCTTCCCCTCCTCCTCTTTAGCCTTCAAGAGGCGTCTCTTGTAGTAGACGTTGCAATTCATAAGTAGCCCGAGCGCGCTCCAGACGACGCCCGGGTACAGCATGAACTTGAAGAGACGTACCGTCTTGCCGGTGACTGTAATCAGGCTGGCGACGTCGAGTGCGTTCAATGTGAATTTAAGCGTCAAGCCAAAGTGGACGCACGCGATGATGATTGCGAGGCCCATTCTGTTCTCGACGAAGAGTACTCTCGTCCAGTCGTCAAGTACGGACTTCTGCAGGAGCCAGGTCGCTATTGCGGCAGCTGCGGGCGGGTGCGGGTGGTCGACGGGAAGGAGGGAGGAAATCGTGAACACGTAGGCGCCCGAGTTGCCGCCGAGGCAGAGCACCATTTTTGTCACGCACACGTACTGCGAGAGGGGGTAAGAGGGCGGAGGGGAAGAGGGGGGGGGGGAGGTTAGCGGAAGTGAGCTCAGAGCGAGCGGCTCACGGGCGTTTTGCACTAAAGAGCGTTTCAAACCGCGCTATTCGCGAGCGAGTCGCGCAAGAACGCGCTGCCGGTAGCGCGTTTTGAGCCGCTCGGTGCGCATTTTGAGCTCGTTGCGCGTTTTGGGCCGTTTGCAGCGCGTATATATTCGCTCCCCCAGCCCCGCCCCCCCCACCAAAATCCCACTCACCTGCATGACGCGCAACGGCGCCCAGATGGGCTCGAAGACAAGCGGGTGCGGCAACAACTTCGAGGGGCGGGGGAGCAAGCTGGCCGCGCTCGCCTGCTGCTGACTCGAGGCACTGGCGACTATTGGGTGGAAGTACGACTCGTCGCTGCCCTCGGAAATATCCGCCCCTTTTATCAATCGCAGGAAGTGAAGCGCCGGGGGGAGGCGTGTCAGCTGCTGCAGCCGTCGCCGCTTGCCTCGGATGGGCGGACGCTGCACCACACACACGTGTGAACAAAAAGGGGGGGGGCGTGTGAACAAAA
>Ga0307985_10001511_pt1 | contig 13094 bp, 8 predicted proteins | sample EllFjometageno80_FD_203155 | JGI IMG/M metagenome (GOLD analysis project Ga0307985, IMG submission 203155) | Marine microbial communities from Ellis Fjord, Antarctic Ocean - #80 | ecosystem: Environmental > Aquatic > Marine > Unclassified | place: Southern Ocean | collected 2014-10-09 | reverse complement strand
CCCTCCCCTCAACAGACCTCTTCTGCACCACGACTACCCTCCCCTCCTCCCTCACAGAACTAACGAAATCGTGCACAAGCATCGTCCACTCCTCCCCCTCCACAATCTCAAACCTAATCACGACTCAGCTCCCATCCCTGCTCCCTTGCGCCGCCCCCACAAGTTCCTCCCACACAACCCATTATATAACACATTCCTTCACCCACAGAGCTCGTACCTCCTCCACCGCCTCTGGCAAGCCCGTGTTTACGACCCTAAAGTACATCTTGACCTTAACGACCAACGCTGGGGGTTTCTCATTCACCTCTACCGTCGCTGATGACATGGAAGAGGCTGACGAGGTCATATTCGCCGACGTACATGGCCACATCACTCTCGAGCCCGAGCCCTTCCACTCGACGCGGGTGGCCATGAGCGCGAGCGTACAGCTGGGCGCTATGAGTGAGGGGATCAAGGCCGTGGCTAGTCGCCTCGGAGGCCTGAAGACCAGTCGCCTCGGAGGCCCGAAGAAGGCGAGCTCCGTCGCCCCCCCGCTGGCCCATGCCACACTCGACCACCTGCTCTCTTGCATCCCCAACCTCCACACGAGGTTCGCGCGTTACGACGAGATCGACGAGGCCACGTATACGAAGTTTGAGCGCGACATCCCCTCTGCTCCCCCCGTTCTCCCCCACGAGAACGCGCTGTGCGACAAAAGCCGAGCGTCCGACGACCAGGTGAGGAACGGAGACGCAAGGAGAGCACGAACAAGGACGCAATGAACACACACTAAGCACACACACCAAGCACACAAACTTTGTACTCGCACACAAACTTTGCTCGTACACACACTTTGTTCACACACACACTTTGCTCACGTGCAGTCCGTCGCATGGAAGCGCATCCCCAACACGGTCCGCGAATCAGTCTCCTACTTCAAACGGGCTGAAGGTGACGCATCCGCGTGGGGCAAGGCGTCCGCGTGGGGCAAGGCGGTCGCGACTGTTGACACGTCTGCCACTCGTGCTCTCGCATACAACTGGTGCGGTGCGAGCTACGAGCACGTCGCCCTCCACGTCAAGAAACAAGGCACGGGCGGTCTTCGCAAGTTGATCTACGAAAACGACTCCCACACCATGCTCTACGCGATCCTTTTCCGTGTTGGCGGAGTTCTCGCCGATCGTGTCTTCGCGACGTCCTTCTCGTGGCGCGAGGAAGACGACGGGTCCTTCCTCCTCGCTTGGGCCCCCGTGAAGAGCACTCTTCCCCCGAGCGCGTGGCGCTAGCCGACGAGATCATCAGAAGCGACGCCGCCGCCGCCCAGGCCACGCGTGCCACCACGCGTGGCTTCCTGCACTGCAAGGCTCTCGCGCCGTCGGTCTGCCAAGTGACATACGTCGTTCAAGCCAACCTCGGCGGGTCCATTCCGAAGGCTGTGATGGCGTCGAGAACCAAACAGACTCTTGGCTCTGTGCTTGAGATGCAGGTCAAGTTCGAGCGCAAGGGAAAGGTTGTGGACGCCGAGATGCGCTCCGCATTCCCCCTCCCGCCGCCGCTCGCCGAGCTGAACGACGAACAAAAACTGGTCGTCGAGAACAACCGGGCGATGGAGACGGAAGAAGCGTGGAAGCCCCTTGAGTCACCGCACCCGCTCGTCCGAATGTGGATGAAGCATGCACCGCCGAAAAAAGGGGAGCGCACCATTGCGCTGGGCAAGGCTACAACGGTGATCGACTGTCCGGCGCTCGAGGCTATAGGTGAGTGGAGCGAAGCTAGTGCGCAGAGCGGCACGATGAGTTTTGCGAACGAGCGACAAGCGAAAGAAAACTGGGCGCCAGATCAAAGTAGAGCTGCACCAGTAGAGCTGCGCCATTGTGTCGTGTCGAGCCGGTCGGTCTGAGCCGCCCGCACTGCATTGCGCGGTCTGATACGGCGTTCTGAATAGCGCGGCGAGCAGCAAACGGCCGCCCGCACTGAATTGCGCATTCTGACAAGGCGTTCTGCTAAAAAGCGCGGCTTCCCTCCCCTTCCGCTCTACCAGAGTTGATTACTCGCTTCGCTCAGCTTTCTACTCGCCACGCTGTTCCGCGCTCTAAGCGCGAGCCAAACGTATGCAGCGAACGCGCACATATAAGCCGCCTTCTGCTCGCACTGCAACCCCCTTGTTCGCACACATCCTTGTTCATTCGGCTGACACTCTTTCGCTCGCTTGCAGCTTATTGGTCCAACTACACGAGCAGAGAGTCCCTGGTGATCAGCAGTGAGCAAGGCAACCCGGCTTGCTTGGTTCAGAGCAGGAGTGGCCCGCACGACCATGTCATCGCCATGGTCAGTAAGATGCCGTTCCCTCTCAACAACAGGGAGTTCGTGGCTCGCATCTTGTGTACAGCGGACCCAAACGGCGACCTGCTGATCGCTTCAGTGCCTGTCGACGACGTGGTCGACTACGGCATGAGCACTAGGGCCGTGCGTGGAGTGTCAAGAGGGCTCGTGCGGATCACTCCCTCTGGTGAGTCGCAGTGCAAGGTCACGTTCATCCAGTATCTGGATGCTGGTGGTGTGATCCCCCCGCAGGTCGTCGAATCTTCGCTTCCACGCGCGCTGAGTATAGTCGGCGATCTGCGAGATGAGTTCCAGAGGGATGACGAGATCGACGATGTTGAGCGGGACGAACTGGCAAGGTTCATCAAGGAGGAGCAGCAACTGTACTCCGAGGACGAAGATTCGCTCATCCAGCGAGTCCAAGACAAACTTGGAGCGCTCAGGGAGGGGGGCTTTGAGGCGATTGAGTCGCCCGACCACCTCGTGAAGATGGGCAAGACCGTTGAGGGAGGTGGGCGAATGATAATCAGGGCGATCACGACTATAGACTCGTCCATTGAGGAGTGCGCGGCGTGGGACACTCACAAGATGAGCCGCAAGAACACGAAGGGGTCGACTAACCTCGTGAGGACCCTCGTGCACAACAATGGGCACAGCGCGGTCTTTCACTTGGTGAAGGATTTCCGTATCCCTGGGTTTGCTCCCCGAGAGTGGGTGTTGCGCTTGCTCTGGAAGAAGCTCGCCGCCGACACGGTCGTCGTTTGTTACGCATCGGTCGATGAGCAGAACGAGGCCAACAACGAGTACGTCCGGGCGTCCAACTCAGTGTACAACGAGTACAAACGGCTTGAGCCTCTGGGAGGAGTGCCGCAGACGCGTGTGACGTGGACGCAGAGAATCGAGCTGGGAGGGTCTATTCCTCGCCAGATCGTCACTGTCGGCGCGCCGAAGCAGCTCATGCACTTGAGCAAGATGAGGCAGCAGTTTGACAGGAGCCTGGAGATTGACGGCGCGACCAGGGCGCAGAACGTTGGGTTCATCGCGGACCACATGGAGCAGTATTCCGAAGAGGAGAATGCTTTGCTGGAGGAGGGGGAGAAGCACTTCGCGGACTTCAAAGTGATGAAGGCGAAGAGTTTGAAGATGCCGTCGCCTCTCACGACGGGGGGGATCGCTTTCAAGAAGAAGGACAGCCGTGCGTGGGGGGGGGCGACCACGACAGTGAGGGCGGGGCCGGAGGAGGTGCTCGCGTTCCTTTGGGACACTATGAGGCGCTCGGCACGGCGAGAGGGCAATCTGGTGAAGAGCGTGGAGGAGCAGGTCAACGGGCATAACATGCTCGTATACAACAAGAAGCGGACCCCCAAGATCATCGCGGATAGAGACTTCCTGCGCAGAGTTGTTTGGAAGAAGGAGGGCGACGGGTTCATTTGCGTGACGAGTCCAGAGGAGAGCGCAACGAGGCCAATAACGGACGGTGTCGTTCGAGGAAAGTGCCCAAGCGCCATGAGGATCAAGAGGAAGAACGACAACGATACGACTCTGGAGTATACTGTCCAAATCGATTTCGGAGGTTCGCTACCGACGTGGCTTACCAACTCTTACGTGGGCTCCAGTGCGGCGAAAGTTACGGAGATCCAGGAGTTCTTCCAGGCGCCGAGGGGGGTGGAGGAGTGGGACGCCGACGATGCGATGGCGGTGGGCGAGGCCATGTGCATCAAGACCAAGGCGGAGAAGCAACGCGAGAAGGGGGAGTCCAAGGTGGGCGCGAGGATGCGGGAGCTGTTCAAGAAGCAAAAGGCGCTGAAACAGATTGGGCGCAAGTACGAGTTCTTCGAGCCCATGATGGCGCGGGTGGTGCAGAGCAAGCTCAGGCCGGCGGGCGATGTGAAGTCCAAGCTGTGCAGCGTGAGCTTGAAGGAGGGCGAGACGATCGGCAGGGGGCTCGCGATGGCCCTGGCGAGCAACTTGACAGCGGAGGCGGCGGTGGACGAGTGGATATTGAAGCATCGCAGTTTGGGTGAGTTGGACAGGACGGAGGCGTGGTTCAGACCCATGCTTAACGTCGTGGCGAAGCGGCTTTTGGGGGAGGTGTCGTGGGGGCTCAAGATGCGCGTGACGATTGGTGCCGGGCTGAGCATATTGGACATGGCGACCGACATCTTCGTGATTGTGAGGTACATGAGGGAGGCGGATACGAAGGTATACGGGTGGAGCTTGCTGATGATGATCGTGGGGAGTATGATGCTGCAGTTGTTGATAGTGTTTACGCAGAATAAGGGGAAGGCACGGGTGCTGATGATGGGGGCGCTGATCGTGCTTACAGGATTGAAGCCGGGAGTAGATTGCTATCGTGTCTGTATTAATCAGGAGATGGAGGAGCATCAATTAACGGATGCGAAGTTTGAGCTCATGGCGACGAAGTGTGTGGAGATGATTGCTGAGAGCATACCGGGGTGTTTATTACAATTTTATGTGATGCTCAAGGTCAAGAACGTGTCGCGTGCGACAGTGGGCAGTGTGCTTGTATCGGCGATGACGACGGGCTTCAGCAGCGCCTCGATCTCGTTCGATTTCGACGGTAAGACATCCTCCACGTTCACAATGCATCCAAAGCTGTACTAACTCTTCCCAGTTGATCCAAGTAAGAGGAAGGCGACGCCCGACTTTTACGGCTACATTCCAGACGGAGGAAGTCGGACAGTGATCTTCGGCTGCATGATCCTGAACAGCGCGTTGCTGCTGCTGATTCGGAGCTTCAGTGCGGCCATGATCATGCTCGTGAACAAGAGATACTTTGCGATGTTTATGGCGGGGGACATGGCGCTGTATTTGCTGCAGAAGGTGGCGCGGGGGGACTTCCATTACTGGCTCCCTATTGATGGAGCGTTTGGTCTCTTTATCAGCTTGATTTTGAGAGTTATCGTGAAGATAATTACGGATTTCATGGGCGTGATTCATTTCAGGCACCCAGTTGAACTTGGCGGCCTTTACTGGACTGCGAACATGTTCTTGGCGCTGCTGACAAGCATCGTGTGCGTCTGGGTTGGTGACGGGGGGACGACAGAGTGGGCACTAGTTGGGGAGGCGAGCGGCCTCTGGATATTGACGTTTGTGTTGTTCTTACTGTTGGCTAAGAAGGGATATCGAAAGACGTTCTTCAGCACGGCGACCGGTAAGCAGCAGTTAATAGACGGGTTCAAAGTCGACGACGACGCTATCAAGGCGAGTGTGCTGAAGAAGAACAAGAAGATGTGGCGGGAGATAAGGGGAGCGGCGAAGACTTGGGTGCTCAACAACTGGTGGAGATGGCAAGAGGAGAAGCCAAAGTGGATGACAGAGTCGTGGCTGGCGAAGTTGCCTGACGACTTCGTTCCGGACGACGAGGATCAAGCCAAGCTCGAGGTGATCAGAAAGAAGGGGAGACGGAGGATCAGCGTGACGGAGGCGCTCGACGCTGCTAGGATTGCCCCAGTCACTTAAAATGCTACTTGTGATTCGACTACATCGCGCTGTTCGCTCGTCGCAGCTCGCTGGCAGAACCTAGCTGACCCGTTCTCCAGTTTCACTCCAACTTAGCTTACTATTATCCTCCCACCCCTACTTCTGCGCAATTTGGACCTGCATGCCGTGCACGATCTCGCCCATCGTCTTGATATCATTCACCTTGAACCCGGCCTTCCCTGCCCCCGTCCCCGCAATCCTCTCGCCCCCTCCCTCCGCGTACCCCTCGCCCTGCACGAGCTCCAGCTCGCCCGACCCCCCGAACTGTTCCATGGCCTGTCTCAGATCGACGCACCCGTCGAAAAGCGTCCTCCTCCCGAACACGTACAAGCCCAACTTCGCCCTACTCAGCGCCACGACCAACCTCCTGACGTCCTGCAGATGTCCCACCCCCGCGGTCCTCACCAAGCTCAGCAAGATGTAATCGTTCTGCTGTCCCTGGAACTTGTCCACCGTGCTCACGCTGCACTGCCCGCCCATCCCGAACACGGTTCCCCCGCCGCACCTCCTGTTCAGGACGTCCAGGATCAAATCCTTCTGCCCGTTGTAGGTGGTCAAGATGCTGATCTTCTCCGGCGGGTACCCCAGCAGCACCATGTACTGGTAGGTAGCGACGACGTACTCGGCCTCGCCCAGGTTCTGGATGTAGTGAGGCGTGGGGCAGTGCTCGCCCCTGCCCTCGTAATCCTCGACGTTGACAAACTGCATCGTCTTCCCGAACCCAGCGTTCGCCTTCAAGAACTGGCCCTCCTTGGTGTGCTGCAGGCTGCCCAGGCCGCCGTACCTCCACCCGTACAGCGCGCAGATCTCCTCCCTGCTCCTGCCCTGTTGGTCCAGCGTGATGTTCTTGACGCCCAGCCTGACCATCCTCGAGAAGAATGACTGGTCGCAGTTGCCGTGCTTAGCCAGATGCCGCCCCTGAATAACCGGCGGCAGCTGGTTGTGGTCCCCGAAGAGGCAGACTCTCTTCAACCTGCTGCCCCCACTCCCGTCCTTGTTCTGCATCAGCAAGGGGATGACCGTCTCGATCTCCAGCATCTGGCCGGCCTCCTCCACGATGACACTGTCGTACTTGAAGTCCAGCTCCAGCAGCCTCTTTCGGGCCAGCGCCGCGTGCGTGCACGTCATCGCGACGATCTTGGCCTGCTTGGCCATCAAGTAGTCGCTCCTCTTGCCCATGCTCCTCATGAGCTCGAACGCCCTGAAGTCCTCCAGCTCCTCGAACAGCTCCCTGAGCTCGCCGAACGAGTCCTTGAAGTCTCCCCCCGCGTCGTTGAAGAACGCCTTGAACGGGAACTCGGCCCCTTCCTTGCGCTCGAAGATCTGGATCCTCGAAACGACGTGGTGCTTGTAGAACAGCATCGCCGTCTCGCACGTGTAGCTGCTCTCCCCGTTGGGGCCTCTCTCGTTACTCCTGCTCACCCCCAACGACTCCGACAAGTCCTGCACCTTGCCGAGCAGAACCTCCCGCCTGGCCAAGGTGTATTGTACCCTCCCCCTCTTGCTGAAGTCGTGCGTGCTGTCGACCTTCAAGTCCCTCTCCCCGCTGCCCAGGCGGATCATGAACCGCTCGTCAACATCCCCGCGCGCAATGATCTTCTCGAACAAGTCGTTCAGCGCCGCGTTGCTGTGCGCAATGACGACGATTCTCTGACTCGGGTACGTCCTGTGCAGGCACGAGATTACGTGGCTCGCCACGTCCGTCTTGCCAGTTCCGGGTGGCCCCACGACGAGCGACAGGCCAGGGTGCAGGCAGCTCTTGACAGCCTCGATCTGCGTCACGGTGAACTTGAGGTTGGTCGGGTTGGGCATCTTCTTCGGCGTGTACGCCGTCGCCGTGATGGCCTTCTTTCCGTCCTTGTCGAACGCGAGCTTGTAGAACGGGTTCTTGGCCTTGGAGCTCTCCACGTTGACCTTCCAGCCCGGGAAGCTAGCGTGCAGGTGGTCCGTGTTGTTGAACGCGTCACCGAAGTCCATGTCCTGTCCGGGCTTGGGCAAGCCAACGGTTCCCTCCGCGAACCGCTTCATGACCGGGGATGCGTAGTTGACGCTGTCGACGTCCCCATATCCGAGAACGACGCTCGTGAGCCACTTGGGGAGGGCCAGCTTGTTCTCGGCGTGGTCCTCCTTGAGCGCCAGAATGGTCTCCAGCACGGCCTTGAAGTTGTTCTCGGCCGCCTTCCGGCGAATGAGCAGATTAATGGACCCGTACAGCGCCTCGTCAGTGATCTTGTTGCGCCCAGAGTGGTCCTCAAAGTACTGCACCGGGTCCAACCTGACCCTGAAGATCCTAACCATGCTCTCCCTGGGCTGGTTCTTAGTGTCGCGCGTGATTTCGTTACCCTCCCCGTCGCAAACCGTAGTAACAGTGCATCCCCTAACAACGCGCACCGACTCCTCCACCTGATCCCTCTGACTCGAGTTGACGACCACGACAGCAGGCGGCACAATCGTCGCGAGGAACAGCACGTCGTTCTCCCCAACGTCGTCCCACTCGCGCCGGATCTGCGGCCCAAACATGGACAAGTCAATGGTCACGGACGCCTCGATGTACGAATGGTACTTCGTGCCGAGCCTGATCTTGCCCTTCTTGACAACCTTGCACTCGTTCACGTCCACGCCGTACCGACTCCACCCCTTGCGCGAAACCTTGTTCGTCTCCTCGTTCACCGTGTAGCAGCACCTCTTGACGCAGTCCGTGAGGTCGCTCTTGACCGAGTTGTCGGCGTCGCTCTGGTACAGCTTGAAGTTTGTCTGGAAGTACGTCTCGTAGTCGACGAACTGGGTCCCGAGGTAGTAGTTGGTGGTGCTGAGCTGCGTGGTGTCCTGGGGAAAGAGCTGCGTCTCGTGGGTTAGCTACACGCCAGTGTGAACAGAACATGCGTGGTGTTGCCGTGTCGCGTTCCTTGCGTGTTGCAGCAACTCTCATACATCCAAGGAATAGTTTTCCACAAACCCCACCAACCGGCAGGTCAACGGGTTGTCAAATGGCACTGCGAATGCGTTTATGGGTCGTTCATAATCATCGAGCTGCTTGGCACACGTGTACTCGCTGACTTGCACGTATAAATGTTCACTCACTTGCTTCTCGTCGCTAAAAACGCTCACACTCCTGTCCCCCTCCCTCGTGCACACACGAGCAATAACGCAATCGACAATCCTCCCCGTCTCCATCTCCCCATCCGCGACAATCCTCGTGTCCATCGCCAACGTGACGAGACCGTCACGAGGCACCTTGTTGAGCATTTCGCGGAGGTTACGGTGTCGTTGGACTTGTGAGCGGGTGGCCATGGCGATGGATTTTAAGTCGGGGTGAGTCGCGGCGAGTTTGTTGCAGACGCGCTGGAAGCCGAGGACGGTGGTTTCGGTGGGAGTTGTGTACAGCAGGTCAACGAGGATGGCCATGTTGTTAGTGAGGGAGGGCGCGGCGTTGGTTGCGAGGAGGGTGGTGATAAGGGGGAGGAGGTTGTGGTAGGTGAGGTAGGGGTGGAGGACGGTGCGGGTCGTGGGCGTCGTTAGGAGGGTGGCGAGGGTGAGGAAGTAGGCTGCGAGAAGGGCGATGTCGCAAGGTGTGAGCTCTTGGTGAGCGTCGGTATTCGTGACGGTATTCGTGAGGAGGTTAAGGACTGCTGTGGTGTATTCGTGGAAAGTAGTACTGCTGTCACTGAGGGTAGTGGCAGGCTGCTCCCTCTTCTGCACAGCGAGATGGTACTCTAGCAGGCTCTTAGGGAGAGTGGCGAGGATGGTATCGTTGATGGTGGCGATGACGCATGATCTGAGGACGGTGGGAATGGGTCCGGCACAGAGAGAGTGCTTGTGGATTTCACCGAGGAGCCACAGCTTGAGGCGGGGGGCGGCGGGGACTTTGTCGGACATGATGAGGTCGTAGATTCCCTTGAACTTGCCCGGCGATGGCGTAAGGAAGGAGAACATGCCGCCGGTTATGACGCTGCTGTGGGAGACTGCCGGGTTACTGTCGGCCTCGTGGAGAGTTAGGAGGAGGAGCTTGGCGGATTGCGCGTCGAGTTTATTTGAGAGGGAGGGGAAGAGCGTGGTTGCAATGTACGAGGAGCGGTGGAGCGTCTGGTACGTCTTGGCTACGGCCTGTGCATTGGCACTGTCGGTACTCTCGAGAGTGTTAAGGATGTTGGTGACAGACCCCAAGCTGGATATTGTAGACTTGTTCTTCTGCACTTTCTTAGCGGCCGCCTTGGCGGGGGCATTGGAGGGGGCGGATGGCTGGCGCCCGCGTTTGGGAGGCATGGTGAATTGGGGGAGGGGGAGAGGATGAGAGAGGCGTAAGGTGGCTTTTCATGGTGAGAGACTTTGCGAAGGTGGAAGTAGGGAATTGGTGCGCGCCGCAGAAGCATGCAGTATGTAATTGGGCGACAGTGAATAACAATGAACCGGGTCCCTCTATTTGTCGCCCCTATTTGTAATTTGTCGCCCCCTTTTCGTCTTTAGGCGCGATCTGTCAGAATATAATGCGATGCAATTTGTAAGAGAGGCCCTTTGTTGCGCGAACTCCAACCACGATTTATAACCCTAACCCTAACGGTTTATAATGCCACGGTTTATAATGCCACGGTTTATATTGCCACGGTTTATAATGCCACGGCTTATAATGCCACGGCTTATAATGCCACGGCTTATTATGCCACGGCTTATAATGCCACTGTTAGGGTTAATGCAAGCATCGCGTACAACTCTACCGCAGTACCCTCACCCCAACCCTTGTATTCGTGACACTATTTACCTCGACACTGCTTACCTCGTAATGTGTTGAAATCACACAGCTGCTGAACACTGAACGCACAGCCCAAGGCACACAGCCCAAGGCACAGCCTCTCATTATTTCCTTCCTTAACACCAGCAGCAAACAGCACACAGCACACACCCTTATAGGTTTGTGAGGTACGCAATGAGAAACACGCGACGAGACTTACGACGATGTTGCTACGGTGCTATCTGAGGGACAAGTCGGGCGGTTAATTGAGTTTATTCACCGTAACCCCTCTTTCCCCCATCCAAGAGAACATCTGACAACTCTTTATTACTTTGAGCGACGATTACACATTTAATAACGATTGCTAGTATGACGAGATTTCACATTTTTGTACTTGATATGCGCAAGTTTTTCACACAAGCTCCCCTCGTTAAAAATAATCTTAACATACCCTAACCACCTTTGCAGCAATGGGAAAGACAACTGATGCAACTGATGCCCCGGCCAAGGCCACCAAGACTACAACTGGAAAGAAGGAGACCTCCGTAAAGAAGGAGACCTCCGTAAAGAAGGAGAAAAAGTCACCCGTGCCCCCTCCCCCTCCTCACATCTCCACCTTCTATTTGTCCTCCACCAACCAGCTTGCCAGCACTGGCATCCTGGCCGCCTTCAATGCCCTCAATTCTTCCCTCCCCACCTCCTCGTCCAAGTACAATCTCGTTCCTGTCAAGTCCAAAGACTTCCACAACGACCTCGTCACATCCGCCCCTGACTTTGCCGACACGTCTGTCATTCTCACTCGCGACTACTCCCCCGCCACGGCCGTCTTCGGTCTCCATGCCGCCCTCCTCTCCCTCCAGCCCACTCTCGCCAATCCCGCTGACACCGGCCTGCTCCACCAGTGGATGGACTTCACCACCACCACCCTAACCCCCGCCGTCAAGGCTTACACCAAGAATCCCAACAAGGGCGCCGCCAACCTCGAAGCAGCCCTCGCAACCCTCACCGCTCACCTCGCCGCAACCGGCGGTAAGACTGTTCTTTCCGTCCCCGCCGTCATCGATACATACCTCACTCTCACTCTTCTCCCCATCCTCCCCACATGTGCCCTCCTCACCCCCACCGCCGACCCCACCCTCTCCAAGTACCTCAACGCCGTCCCCGCCACCCCCCCCTTCACTCATGCCCTCGCCTCCTCCTCCGAATTCATCTACACATCCCCTCCCGCTATCACCGACACGTCCGTCGGCGTGCACGAGCACCTGCGTAACATCTTTGGACAGGCATTGTTCCGGGCGTTCCCGAATGCCGCTGAGCAGAACATCAATGTAAGTGCCCCGAATGACCCCCCTGTGAACAGATTTTATATCTGGAGTTATACATACGCCCAACAAACAGTGATCCTCCAAACTCTCAATGTTTGAAGAGATTTCCAGTCATCGTTTTTGTCTTCGATACTATGGCTACGCGGCAACATTAAGAGCAAGCTGGGCACCGATGGGTTGCCAACGCACCCGAATCCCCCGGAATCAGCACGCCTACATTAAACCCACACCCCACACGCACTTTGTGTACCCCCACCCCACCCCCCACTAACACGTGCCACACGTGCCCTCCCAAGGTCATGCTGAGCCCCACCAAGGACCCCGCTAATGGCGACTTCCAGTGCAACAACGCCATGGAGCTCTTCAAGAAGTGCCCCTCGCCCGCCCTCAAGGCCCCCCGCGACGCCGCCGTCGCCCTGGTCGCGTGCATCCCCGCCAACCCCATCATCGATTCCGCCACCATCGCCGGCCCGGGCTTCATCAACATCAAGATCTCCACCGCCTACCTCAAGACGCGCCTCGCCGCGCAGCTCAAGGACGGTTGCCGCCCCAAGACCCACATCCCCACCTACCCCCACGTGTGTGTGGACTTCTCCTCCCCCAACATCGCCAAGGACATGCACGTCGGGCACCTCCGTTCCACCATCATCGGCGAGTCCGTCTGCCGCATCCTAGAGTACACGAACCACCAGGTCGACCGCATCAACCACGTGGGGGACTGGGGCACGCAGTTTGGCATGCTCATTCAGTTCCTGAAGGATAAGTTCCCCGACGTTGCCACCGCGGGGATGGAGTCCGTGGACATTCAGGACCTCACTGGTTTCTACAAGGCGGCGAAGGCCAAGTTCGACGAGGACGCTGTGTTCAAGAAACTCGCGCAGGAGAACGTGGTCAAGTTGCAGTCTGGGGATGAGGAGTGCCTCATGATCTGGCAGGTGCTGTGCGACGTGTCGCGCGCCGAGTTCGTCAAGGTGTACAGCCGCCTGAACATTGACGTGAAGGAGTGCGGCGAGTCCTTCTACAACAAGAAGATCCCGCCCGTCATTGAGGAGCTCAAGGGGCTCAACATGGTCGTGAACGACAACGGAGCCAAGTGCATCTTCATCGGCGGTAAGTTCACCATCCCGCTCATGGTCCAGAAGAGCGACGGCGGCTTCGGCTACGACAGCACGGACATGGCCGCGCTCTCGTACCGCCTCAGGACCCTCAAGGCGGACAGGCTCGTGTACATCACGGAC
>Ga0307985_10001510_pt1 | contig 13100 bp, 8 predicted proteins | sample EllFjometageno80_FD_203155 | JGI IMG/M metagenome (GOLD analysis project Ga0307985, IMG submission 203155) | Marine microbial communities from Ellis Fjord, Antarctic Ocean - #80 | ecosystem: Environmental > Aquatic > Marine > Unclassified | place: Southern Ocean | collected 2014-10-09 | reverse complement strand
TATATTCTGGAATGTAGTTGGTTATCGGGTCGTCCCACGAATTAATATACCCGTCTTGTATCGCTATTTGTACGAGCAGTGTAATAATCGATTTCGCCGAAGAGAAGCTGTTGCTTATGGTCTGCGCATTATGGTCCTCCCAGTATTCCTCAAGTACTACTTTCTGGTCCTTTAACACGACCAGTCCACGCGTGTTAAAGCGCTCAAGAGCCTCGCGTGTTTGTGGGTTTAATGGCCATTTTTCGTCTGCGTACGGAAAGGGCTGCGGATTTAATGACGGTATCTCGCGCTGACTAAAGTGCTTTCTATCATAAATATGTGCAGACGTGTACCCGTCAAAATAGACTGCTTTAACCCCTTTAATGAGGTATCCATAAGGAGATATTTTAAGGGCTAAAAAAAGAACGATACTGATTACTAGTATTCTAAGAGCTGTTTTCATGGGGTATACGGTATTATAGCCGGCACAAGTTTACAATCGAACTGGCGTTGGAAATAGTACTTTATTTTATCCTTTACCTCCTCTAAATCAAGGACTCTTCCAAGCTCTATGTGAAGAGAGGTGACTGCTTTATCTGTTATTCCGCACGGGACAATAAAGTCAAAGTGCTTAAGATCCGTATTAACGTTAAACGCAAAGCCGTGCATCGTCGTCCATCGAGAGGCTTTTACCCCCATGGCACATATTTTTCTAGCAAACGGAGTGCCTTCATCCAACCAAACTCCTGTTTCTCCTTCAGACCTACCTGCTTTTAAGCCATAGTCACCCATAGTGCTAATGATGACATCTTCTAGGTAGCGCAGGTATTTATGAATGTCCGTGAAATAGTGATCCAAATCTAAAATGGGGTAGCCCACGATCTGACCCGGTCCGTGATAGGTAATGTCTCCACCCCGGTTTACCGGATAGTATTCTATTCCCTCTATGGCCAATTTTTTCTCATCTATCAACAGGTGGTCTTCCTTCCCACTCTTTCCTAGCGTGAACACCGGCGGGTGCTCTACTAAAATCAGGTGATCTGTAGTTTCTTTTGCCTGCTCAGGGGTTTTTCTATTGATCAGTTTTTGGTCTACCGTGGCGGTAAACAGTTCGGTTTGATAGTCCCAAGCAGTGCCGTATCTAACCGTGCCTATGTCTTGAAAGTGAACGTTTCTCATTTTCTCTTTTGCCAAATCCATTGTACTCCAAAAGGCAAATACAGTTGCCATTCCCAAAGTCCGCTCGGACCTCCGTTTGTTCTACTCATTTGCGGCCAAAAATAGATTCCTGTCGTCTCAGAAAGCCACCAAGTATATTGTATTCCCAGCCCCGCTCCGCCGCTTCTAGATCCAAACTGCGAGCCAGAAAGGGTGGTACTCATGCTTCGCTGTAATTCGCTGTGAACGTCGAAAAGGAGTGACGATCGTCTATCTGCGTTTCCGTAAACCAGTCGTTGTAGCCGTATTTTACCTACATAGGAAGCGGTTAATGGCGCCCAATCAAACTCAAAACCAAAACCTAAGGCAAGTTTTGGAGTAACAAAAAAAGAGTTCCCACTAGCGACAGATAACCCTGCGTTAGAGAGGTTTCCACCCAGTCCCTGCAGGGAAGCATGCCCACCTAGGTAAGACATTCTCGTCCCTTTTTGTACTACAGTCTGTGCCATGAGCACGCCTGTAAATAGCACAGTGATGATAAGTAGATAAAATCGAGTAATCCGCATACCGCTAAGCTACAAAAGGCAATTATCTTTGTTACCTCTAATTAATCATTGTAGCATGGCAAGACTTTTATCTGAACAGGAACTGCTTAGACGTGAATCATTAAGCAAGCTAAAGGGCTTAGGTATTGATCCGTTCCCTGCAGCGGAGTACCAAGTTTCTCATTATGCAAAAGATCTAAACGCTCAGTATTCTGAGGGAGTGGATGGTTTTGAAAACGTTTGTATCGCGGGCAGGTTAATGACCAAGCGCATTATGGGTAAGGCGTCTTTTGCAGTGCTTACAGACTCCACTGGTGATCTTCAAATCTATGTAAACAGAGACGAGATATGTCCTGGGGAGGATAAGGCCATGTACAATGATGTTTTTAAGAAACTGTTAGACATCGGCGATTTTGTTGGCGTAAGGGGGCATATGTTCGTGACGCAGACCGGTGAAATCAGTCTACATGTGAAGGAGCTGACGGTGCTCTCGAAGTCTTTACGTCCACTTCCTGTTGTAAAAACAGACGGTGACGGAAATGTTTACGATGCACTTACCGATCCTGAGATACGCTACCGCCAGCGCTACGTTGATCTGATTGTGAATCCAGGAGTTAAAGATATTTTCCGCAAGCGCAATCGGGTAATCTCCACCATGCGACGTGTGTTTGACGACGCGGGCTACATGGAGGTTGAGACCCCTATCCTCCAGCCTATTCCTGGAGGCGCTGCTGCTCGTCCCTTTATTACACATCATAATGCGCTCGACGTCCCATTATACCTAAGGGTAGCGAATGAGCTCTATCTGAAGCGCCTTATTGTTGGTGGTTTTGAAGGCGTCTACGAATTTGCTAAAGACTTCAGAAATGAAGGAATGGACAAAACCCATAATCCAGAATTTACGGTCATGGAGATCTATGTGGCCTACAAGGATTACCACTGGATGATGCGCTTTGTTGAAAACCTGTTAGAGGATGTTGCCTTGGCGGTGAATGGAACTACCGATGCTATAATTGGAGCGAATACCGTTAGTTTTAAAGCGCCTTATGCTAGGGTTCCTATCCTAGATGCCATCAAAAAACATACTGGTCTGGACTTGGCAGGGAAAAGTGAACATGACGTTCGTGAAGCTGCTAAATCTATTGGCTTAGACGTGGACGACTCCATGGGCAAAGGAAAGTTGATTGATGAGATTTTTGGCGAAAAGTGTGAAGAGCACTATATCCAGCCTACCTATATTACGGATTACCCTGTTGAAATGTCTCCACTTTGTAAAAAGCATCGTGACAATCCCGAGCTTACAGAACGGTTCGAGCTCATGGTCAATGGCAAAGAGGTTGCAAACGCGTATTCAGAGTTAAATGACCCTATAGATCAACTAGAGCGTTTTGAAGACCAATTAAAATTGAGCGCAAAAGGGGACGACGAGGCCATGTTTATTGACCAAGACTTTATCCGTGCACTTGAATATGGCATGCCGCCAACCTCGGGTTTAGGAATTGGTATCGATAGATTAACAATGATGTTGACCAACCAGGAAAGTATACAAGAGGTGTTGTTCTTCCCTCAAATGCGACCCGAAAAATTTGAAAGTGTTGCTGGTCCTGAAGAGTTTCAGGCCATAGGTGTTCCAGCGAACTGGTCTACGGTGATCGTACAAGCGGGCTTTCATACCGTTGCTTCACTTCTAGAGCAAAAACCTGCCGGTTTACACCAAAAACTGAATGGTTATCGCAAAAAGAATAAATTAGACCTACCCGCACTTCAACTTGAGCAGGTTGAAAGTTGGTTTAACGCCTAATACATAAGCCCCATGAAAGCAGTATTGCACATCTTGAGATCTATAGCCCTAACCATCGTTGGTCTTGCCATCGCAATTGGCGTGACGAGCGGGCTTCACGGGCTGTTTGGTTTGTCTATGGAAGAGCTGCCTATGGAGGCGCTTGCTGGCGCCAACTGGTCGGAGCGTTCCGTTATTTTAGAGACCTATATGGCTGCGAACCCCTTTGCGATTTACAGCATGATCATCTCTCATGGCATGGGTGCCGCACTCGCTGTATATTTCTCCGCGAGAACAGCTAAAGTTCCCTCCTGGAGCACTAAACGAAGAATCAAACCGTTTAATGGGGCCATCGTATTGCTCTCGTTATGGATCTGGGGAGACGTGCAAAATGATCTGTATGACATACCTGTAGGCCTGGCATGGACCACCATAGATGTTCTTTGCACTATTGGGCTTAGTTTCATTGCTTTTTCTATCGCTGGTGGGTTTCGTAAACATGGAGGGGATAATAGCGTTACTTCAGAAGAAACCATTTATAGAGGGTAGCGCCCTTAAAACAACCCGCCTTGAATACCTATCCTGAAGACTTGTTTGAAAGTATTGAGTTTGATCTCGTTAAAAAGACGGTGTCAAAACGGGCTGTTACAGAGCGCGCTAGAGCACGTATTTCCGAGCTCAAACCGTCTAGTGATTACGCCGTGGCAACACGAGATCTTCAAGAGGTTCATGAAGTGCTTGGACTATACCTGAGTGATTTAGGAGTTCCCGCATTAGCGTCAGACGATATAAAGCCCTTTTTGTTACGTCTAAAGATTCAAGGGGCAAGTCTAGAAGGCGAGGACTTCTTGATCATAAAAAACCTCATCGAAAGCTTTAACCGAGTTTATGCTTTTTTCAAGCAACACGCTACGCGAACACCCTCCATGCAGGACAAGCTTGCGCACTTGCAAAAAAACAAGTCCGTACCTGATGAAATTGACCGGGTTTTAGACCGCAGAGGTGTTGTAAAAACATCTGCATCCTCTGATCTTGGAAAGATTCGCGGTGCCTTGGTCAAAAAAAGAACTGCTGCAGACCGCATTTTCTATCGCGCCGTAAAAAAGTACCAAGCCTCTGGCATGCTCGCAGATATTCAAGAAACCGTACACGATAACAAGCGTGTTCTAGCCATAGAAGGGGCCTACAAAGGACAGGTAAACGGTGTGTTTCATGGTTCTTCCGCAAAGTCTTCGATCTTTTTTGTAGAGCCCAGCGAAACTCAAGAAATCAACAATGAGATTAGTGTACTAGAAGAGGAAGAGAAGCGTGAGGTTACCCGCATACTTCGTTTACTGACCACCTTTGTAGCGGCTTATAGAGACGACTTACGTGATTACAGCACCGCTTTGTATCAGATTGATTTTGTAAATGCAAAAGCGCTTTACGCCCTAGATGAGGAGGCTTGTTTGCCCCAGCTTGTAGATAAGCCTAGTATTCATTTAATCAAAGCCATTAATCCGGTACTGCGATCCTTTAACGGACCCAAGGGGAAGCCTGTTGTGCCGTTGGATCTTCTTCTGGATTCAGAACGCCGAATTCTCGTCATCTCAGGGCCTAATGCAGGTGGGAAGTCTATTACTCTGAAGACCGTTGGTTTGTTGCAGCTCATGCTGCAAAGCGGTATGCTCGTTACCGTACATCCGGACAGCACCATGGGTTGGTTTAATGGGCTGATGGCAGATATAGGGGATTCACAAAGTATCGAAAACGAATTGTCTACCTACAGCTCTAAGCTGGCTAAAATGAACCATTTCCTGAATGCTGCCTATGGGAAAACCTTAGTGCTTATTGATGAGTTTGGGTCGGGATCAGACCCAGACCTAGGTTCCTCCATGGCTCAGGTCTTCTTGAAGGAACTGAACAATAGCAAAACATTTGGGGTCATGACCACCCACTATAACAGCATCAAGGCGCTCGCAAGCGAATTGCCACGCGTGGAAAACGGCTCTATGCAGTTTAACTCCACAGATTTATCCCCAGAATACGTGTTAAACCAAGGGGTTCCTGGTAGCTCCTACACGTATGAAGTAGCGCAGAAGGTTGGCGTCTCCACGGAGCTGATTTCACAAGCCCGGTCACTGCTTAATGAAAGTACGGTGGCGGTAGATCGACTTCTGGTTGGCATACAAAAAGAGAAAAACGACCTCAGTAAAAAACGTGAGCTCCTTAGTGCTAGATTAGAAGAGCTGGAGCAAATGAAGGCGAAGCAAGATCATAAAATTCAATTGCTAGAAGATAAGGTTCGGCGTCAAAGCGCGATGAATGAGCAACAGAACGCAATGATTACCTGGGGGAAAAAGTTTCAAAACTTAGTTACCGAATACGGAGCGCAAGGTTCTAAGAAAGGCAAGGAAGAAGTTGTTGGCCGATTCAAGGTTTACGCAGGTGAGCGCGCCTCTCAAACGGCAGAGGACAGTCAAAAGAAAAAGTCTAAGTATCAAAAACAGAAGGAAAAAGCAATTAAGAAGCTCACCTCAACTCCAGCTAAAGTTGGTGACCGCGTCAAGTTAATTGGGTCAAGACAGCCTGGACTACTTGTTGAAATAAAAAAAGACCAATACCTGCTCTCTATAGGAGCATTGAGCACTTGGGTAACCCGTGATAAATTCATTCCTGCACAAAGCCTGCACGGCGATCAAGGCACAGGAAAAGGCAAGGCGCGAGGTGGGACCCTTGTGCCTGAAGCAGTAAAAAACGAAGACGTTGAAGCTAAACCGAAGACGAAAGAAGAGGAACGCGCTGAGAAGAAATTGGCCAAAAAGTCGATAAACACATCAAAAAAGACTCAAAAAGTCGATAAAGACACCAAAAAAGACTCAAAAAAGACCAAAAAGCCGATTGCCAAAAAATCCACAGACCCTCAAAAGACCTCAAAAGAAAAGCTTGATGAAGTCGCCAGCTCGACCCCTCTCAAAAAGGAGCCCGTTAAGAAGTCAACGGGTGTCGCCAAGCCTAGCTTAACAACTGAACAGCAATATCAGGTTACTCCACCCGTGCGAAAGGCAGGCTCTGAGAAAGCGAAGGCAGAACAAACGGAAGAAGAGAAAAAAGCCGCGACAGATGCGGATTTAGAAAAACTGAAGGCTTTCTTTGGTAAAAAGTAATTTATTGCTCTTTTTGAGTACGCAAGACTTCCAATTCTTTTTCTCGGTGACGAAGGTCGTTTTGTGTAGAAACTAAATCCGCCTTAATTACCTCAACGTCAGACTGTGCCTGAGCTAGATTTTGTTTAGTCACCTGAAGATTCTCTGTTAAAGCGTCGTTTTTATCTGACAGCTCATTTAGTTCTCCTTTTAGGTTTCTGACATTTACAAAGTTGTACGCCACAAAGACTACAAACGCGAGTGAAATCACCCAGTTCGTCATTTTAAATGCGTTGCCCTCTGTCATGAAAATAAAATATGCAGAAGCGGCAATCGCTAATGCTCCAATCGCGATTGCAGCAATTTCTATGGTTTTTGAACGTTCAACTGTAGACATAATAAAATGGTTTTGTGGGGATTAAGTTACGATTCTGTTCCAGAATATGGTTCAAAATCAATCTGTTTACGCTCAAGGTCTACATTTTTAACTAAAATAGTCATTGCATCACCCAGCTGGATTTTACGTCCTTTGCGCTCGCCGGAAAGACAATAGTTCTTGCTGTCATAGGTGTAGTAGTCATCGCGGAAGTCCCGAATTCTGATCATTCCTTCACAATAATTATCTGCCAATTCGACAAAAACACCCCATTCCGTTACGCCCGAAATCACACCAGCGAAAGTCTGGCCCACGTGCTTTTCTAAGAAAACTGCCTGCATGTATTTAATAGACGCCCGTTCAGCGTTTGATGCTGCTTTTTCGCGCTCAGAACTTCGTTCACAGACTTCTTCGTAAGTACCAAAGTGAGGTGACTTCCCTCCCTCTAGATAATGCTCTAGCAACCTATGTACCATGACATCTGGGTAACGGCGTATTGGAGAGGTAAAATGGGTATAGTAATCGAACGCCAAGCCGTAATGACCGATGTTCTGAGTAGTGTACTTCGCCTTGCTCATCGTGCGGATGGTTAAGGTCTCGATCATGTTTGCCTCAGGGGTGTTTCTTACCTCTGTAAGCATCTTGTTCAGGCTTTGGGTGATGGTCTTTTTATTGCCCAGCCTTATCTCGTGCCCAAACTGGCGTACGAAAGCACCAAGATCTTGAAGTTTTGTAGGGTCTGGATCATCATGGATGCGGTATACAAACGTGTTGCCCGTTGGCTCACCGTCCTTTGCGCGACCAATAAATGCTGCCACACTTTTATTCGCTAGCAGCATGAACTCTTCTATCAAGTGGTTTGCCGCCATGCCTATCTTGAAATAGACGCCCTCCGGTTTACTGTTCTCGTCCAATCGGAATTTAACTTCCTTTTTTTCAAAGCTTAGAGCGCCTTTGTCCATACGCTGACCGCGCATAATCTTAGCTACTTTATCCAAAGTCCTAATTTCTTCGTAAAATGTTGCTTGGTCTCCGTCTGGATGATTGTCGTCTATAATTTGCTGTGCCTCTTCGTAAGCAAACCTCCGGTCGGAATGGATGGCTGTTCTGCCAAACCATTCGTTGTAAATTCTTCCTTTTTCATCCATTTCAAAAACGGCAGAGAAGGTGTATTTGTCCTCGTTAGGGCGCAACGAACACGCTCCGTTTGACAGCACTTCTGGAAGCATCGGAACTACCCGATCAACCAGGTAGACGCTTGTAGCACGAACTACAGCTTCATCATCTAAGATAGACCCAGGGGTAACATAATGGCTTACGTCAGCAATGTGCACACCTACTTCCCAGTGGCCATTATCTAGTTTTTGTAAGCTTAGGGCGTCATCGAAGTCTTTTGCATCTGCGGGGTCAATCGTAAATGTGGGTACTTTTCGGAAATCCCTACGTTTTGCTATTTCTTCTTCTTTAATGCTTGTATCTAATTCATCAGCAGCGGACTCCACCTCAACAGGAAATTCATTAGGTAAGCCAAATTCAGCAAGCACGGCGTGTATCTCTGTATTATGGTCACCCGCGTTACCTAGAACTTTTATAATTTCTCCAAAAGGAGAGGAGGCTTTTTCTGGCCAGTCCGTGATTCTGGCAATCACCTTTTGTCCATTTTCGGCACCACCTAGCTTAGCCTTTGGTATATAGATGTCCACCAGCATCTTTCTGCTTGAGGCTACTAAAAATCCATGGCCCTTGCCTATCTCTATTGTTCCAACAAAATCTGTCTGCTTGCGCTCTAATATTTCTATGACTTCGCCCTCTAGTTTTTTACCGCTTTTCGTGGCGAACAGGCCTATTTTCACTCTATCTCCGTTGAGCGCGTGCATTAAGTTGGGAGAACGAACCATAATGTCGCTTTCCACATCTGGGCTCACAATATATCCATTGCCGTTGCTGGCCATGTCAACCACACCCTCTGCATAAGTGGCGGTGTATTTGAGCTTGTACTTGCCTCTATCCACCATGAGAATCTTTCCAGATTGCACAAGGTCAGATAGGGCCATTTCCACTTTCGCTTTCACCATCTCGGGCTTATACCCAAGTTGTGACGCGATTTGCTTGTAGTTAAATTTTCGGGTAGGGAAAGTGCGAAATACAATTTCCACCTTTTGAGCATACTCTTTGATGTCTACACTCTGTGAACGTTTGTTTGCTCGTCTATTGTGCTTTCTTGCCATAGTAGGGTAAATATACCATCCTTTATAGCGCGGAGTTGTTCGGGCGTTGGCTATTTGCCACCAATAACGCTTATTTTACCAAGTGCTGAAATAGGATTGACCTGAGAGCGCCTTTTTTCGTCCGGATAGATCTTAAAAAAAGAACGCTTGTTCGAGGCTTCTTGCTGGGCGTCCTTTTTTTTCAACAAAAAAGCCCCACACTTACGTGAGGGGCTTTTCCTGAGTTATCCGACAAGGACTCGAACCTTGAATGTCTGTACCAAAAACAGAAGTGTTGCCATTACACCATCGGACAATTCTCCCTTTAGGGACGGCAAATATACGCCAATTGATAAACTACAAAAAAGAGTTACGCAAAATTTTCATTGTTTAACAATCTTTTGTTCCGCTGAGGGCTTGGATTTTCTTATTTTCGAGCCCATTACCAGACCACAATCTTTAGGATTAGTTAAAAAATACCGTGCCGTGAATTACAAGAAGCTTAACACTATAGTAGGATGGGCCGTTTTTGGGATAGCCACCTTCACTTATTTCATGACGATAGAGCCTACCACCAGTTTTTGGGATTGTGGGGAATATATCGCGACTTCTGTGAAGCTACAGGTGGGTCACCCACCAGGTGCCCCTTTCTTTCAGTTAATGGGAAACCTGTTTAGTCAATTAGCCAGCAGCGCTGAAAATCAAGCGTTAATGGTCAATGCGTTGAGCGCGCTCTCGAGTTCGTTTAGTATTCTGTTCTTGTTTTGGACCATTACTGCGCTTTCCTTAAAACTCCTTGGCGGCAAGGAAAAGCTTGATAATTCATCCATTGTCGCCATTTTAGGTGCAGGTGCAGTAGGTGCGTTGGCCTACACCTTCTCTGACAGTTTCTGGTTCTCCGCCGTGGAGGGAGAGGTCTATGCCATGAGCTCCTTCTTTACCGCAGCGGCATTTTGGGCAATTTTAAAATGGGAACAAGCTGTTGATGAAGATCCTCATGCAAATCGCTGGTTACTGCTGATTGCTTATTTAGTTGGCCTCTCTATTGGGGTTCACATTCTTGTGTTCTTGACCATACCGGCGATCTTTATGATCTATTACTTTAAGAAAAACCCTAGCCCTACTCGCAATGGTTTTATCATTGCTAATGCCACGGGTATTGGGGTGCTGGCTATCGTCTTTGCGTTAATTATCCCAATGGTCTTGCGTTTATTTAGCACGTTAGAGATCACCTTTGTTAACAGCTTTGGCATGCCCTTCAATTCTGGAACCATTGCTGCAACCGTTATTCTTATCGCCTCTGTTGTTGTTGGTCTAGCGTGGACCAAGCGCAAAGAGCGTCCACTGGCCCAGCAAGCTGTTCTAGCCATCATGTTGCTTGTTATGGGGTATTCAACGTTTATCATTCTAGCGATCCGCTCTAATGCGAACACGCCTATTGATGAAAACAACCCAGAAGACGCCATGTCTTTGCTCGCTTATTACAACCGTGAGCAGTATGGAGACTGGCCTATTCTATACGGAAAGAGCTTTAATGCTCCTTATGACCGAACACAGCCTTTTGATGATGGAACTCCTGTGTACCAAAAAGGTTTTGCTGTAATGAAGGGGCCTAAGCAGGTCACCGCATTCAAGCTAAGAGGTGAAGCAGAGGCTTACATTGCAGATAAAAACGCAGCGTTGAGCATCTCAGCGAAGTACCTGTTAACGGATGAAAAAAAGGCCAGTAAGCCTAATTATGATCCTAAGTATCAAGGGTTCTTCCCTCGAATTTGGAACGACGATCCGCAGTACAAGCAGAACTATATTAACATCATGGGCATTACAGACCCTGATAAACCGATCACGTTTGCTCAAAATGTACGCTTCTTTTTTGAATATCAAGTGGGTAAAATGTGGTGGCGTTACTTCATGTGGAACTTCTCCGGGAAGCAAAATGATCAGCAGCACCGCTATGAATTAACGAAGGGGAATTGGATTACCGGGATCAGTTTCATTGATTCCATCAGACTGGGAAATCAAGACAATCTGCCCCAGGCATGGAAGGACAACCCTTCTCGCAACAGCTATTTTATGTTGCCATTCGTGCTAGGTGTTTTTGGAATTTGGTACCAATTCAAGAAAAACAACAAAGATGCTTGGGCCGTTACGCTCTTCTTCCTGTTGACCGGGATAGCGATTGTTGTCTACACCAACCACAAGCCTTTTGAACCACGAGAGCGTGATTATGCCTTTGTAGGGTCCTTCTACGCCTTTGCCATCTGGATTGGGATTGGTGCGCTCGGGTTATGGGATTTATTACGAAAAAAGATGAGCCCTATGGTTGCTTCCTACCTGGTTATAGGTATCTCCATGGTTGCAGTGCCCTTGCGCATGGCCGCGGAGAATTGGGATGACCACGATAGAAGTAATCGCTATACTGCTCGTGACATCGCGAAAGCATATTTAGACAGTTGTGATCCGAACGCAATACTATTTACAAACGGGGACAACGACACCTTCCCATTGTGGTATGTTCAGGAGGTTGAAGGCTATAGAACGGATGTCCGGGTAGTCAACTTAAGTTTACTTAATACCGATTGGTACATTGACCAGCAGCGCCGCAAGGCCTATGACGGCGAAGCGGTACCGTTCAGCTTTGAATGGAACCAGTACGTTCAAGGTACTAGAGACGTATTGTACTACAGAGACATGGGTGTGAAAGGACGCTGGGATGTGAAAGACTTTGTTCAGTTCACAAAACGCGATGATGCCCAGGTAAAATTCAAAACCGGCGGTAATAAAGAGCTGCCGCTTTACCCGCAAAAGAAACTACGCATCAGCATAGACAAAGACGCTGTACTAGCCAACGGCGTTGTTGATCTCGCTGATTCCGCGAAAGTGGTTGACTATATCGATTGGGATTGGAAAAGCAATGTGATCACCAAGCGTGATCTTATGGTTATTGACCTCATCGCAAACAACAATTGGGAAAGACCGATTTACTTCTCTATTACCGTGGGAAACAGCGCTAAATCATTCTTTTGGCTCAACGAATACTTCCGCTTAGAGGGTATGGCATACAGGTTTGTACCGGTATTTAATCCCGGGGCAAACAGCGGCATAGACTTTGGAAAAGTAGACACGGAAATTATGTACAACAACTTAATCAACAAGTTCGCGTATGGTAACATGGAGCTTCCAGATGTTTACTTAGACGAGACCAACAGGCGCTTAAGCTACAACCTGCGTACCATTTTTGGCAGATTAGCAAACGAGTTTATTGTGGAGGGAAATAACGAAAAAGCTGTAGAGGTCTTAGACTTTGCCATGGATATCATGCCATCGGAAAAGTTCGGGTACAACTACTTCTTGTTTGGGATTATCGACGCTTATTATAGAGCGGGCGCCATAACGCAGGCCCGAGAACTCACAAATGAATTTGCCGACCTTTTAGACGAGGAGCTCTTGTATTTTGACGGGTTGAGTAGGTCTGACAAAAAGCGCGCTAAGAACGAGTGGCAAACGGACCTACAGTTCTATCAGATGCTGTTCCGTAACATTCAAACACATGACAGTGAAAACACGCAGTCGTTCTACCAAAGGTATCTTGCTGTGGCAAGCCCTTTTCAGAACAACTAAACGGTTTTTGCATAACTGAGAAACAAAAAGCCTCGCAGTATTGCGGGGCTTTTTGTTTCTCTAGTGTCTGATTGCAAACACTCTATATCACTTGGTTTGCCTTCTCTTGATTGCTAACTGAGTTTTTTAGTCAGCCAAACAAAGTCCTCCAGAAAGACGGGGTAGTTGTTGTTAAAATTCACATCCACTGGCGTATTGTCCTCGTCAAAAAGTTTTCCAGCTCCGCTCACTAAAAGCTTCGTTGGGGAAACCACGCCTTCAACATAAAGCATCCATGAGCGCAGGTCGTGTAGAGCATTCAGTCCGCCA
>Ga0307985_10001507_pt1 | contig 13123 bp, 10 predicted proteins | sample EllFjometageno80_FD_203155 | JGI IMG/M metagenome (GOLD analysis project Ga0307985, IMG submission 203155) | Marine microbial communities from Ellis Fjord, Antarctic Ocean - #80 | ecosystem: Environmental > Aquatic > Marine > Unclassified | place: Southern Ocean | collected 2014-10-09 | reverse complement strand
CTCCAAAACATGCCTTCTTGCCTGAAGGTAGTTTTACCTAAGAGTAGTAAAAATTTTCTTATTTCTGTAGAGAATAAAATGATGGCTGCTAAAACTCCTACACCCATAAACTGGCCAAGAATATTGCTAAGCAATTCCATTTGTGCTGCTTTCACCACCAAATAGATCAAGTACAATGAAAGGAAACCGAGTAACACTCGGACCGCAACACTGCCTTTTAATAGCTTGTAAACATGATAAAGCAAGACACTCACGAGTAGGATGTCGATGAGGTCAGTCCATCGAACATTCAAAAACCCTATATTGAATAAGTAAATCAAGGATATGTGAGTTTAAATAATTTCACTGTTTCTACTGCTTCTTTTACATCATGCACTCTGAGCATTGATGCGCCATTCATGAGCGCTGTCATATGCAATGCCGTTGTCCCATTTAAAGCATCCTCGGGTTTAATACCTAAGTTTTTATAAATCATCGATTTTCTAGAAACGCCAGCCAGAATGGGGAGATTCAGCATTTTAAGATAGCCCAAATTTTTGAGTAATTCATAATTCTGTTCCTTGTCTTTGGCAAAACCAAAGCCCGGATCTAATATAATGTCTTTGACCCCTTTATTATGAAGAAGGCTACATTTTTCTCCGAAATATTGTGCTACTTCTTTAGTTACATTCTTGTAATTCGAATGGCTGACCATTGTTCGAGGATTGCCTTTCATGTGCATCAAGATGTAAGGCACATTTAAATCTGCGACCGTATCAAACATTTGATCATCCAGGTTGCCCCCAGAAATATCATTGATAATACAAGCTCCGGCTTTGACGGCCGCTCTGGCTAATTCAGCTCTAAAGGTGTCAATGGATATATAAGCCTTTGGGAAAGTCTTTAGAATAAGTTCAATGGCCGGAACGACCCTTGATATTTCCGTTTCAATTGAAATGTCCTTGGCATTGGGCCTTGATGAGTAACCGCCAATATCAAGCGCTAGCGCACCCTCGGCTAACATTTTTTCTGCTTGAGCAAGAATGTCCGATTCGTTTTCAACACGGCTGCCCTTGAAAAATGAATCTGGTGTAACGTTAATGATCCCGATAACTTGTGGAGTATCAAGGCTTACCAGATTTCCGTTAAGGTTAAGTGTTTTTTTTGTATGAAATAGACTATCTTCGATGCTCAAGAAATTACCCTTAAATTTAATCTGAACCAATTGGAGGAACAAACAATAGGCGAATATAATCAAGTTATAAAGGCTTGTAAAGACATATTTCTCAAGAAAACAAAAGATTATGGTACAGCATGGCGAATTCTTCGTTTAGCATCGATAACTGACCAGATTTTCATTAAGGCACAACGCATTAGATCCATCCAGGATAAGGGGACGCAAAAAATTGATGAAGGCATCACTGGTGAATTTTTGGCAATAATTAATTATTGTGTGATCGCCTTGATTCAAATGGAATTGACTGAGAGCGATCCATTAGAACTGGAGGTGGAAAATTTAGAACCGCTTTACGACCAAAAAATTGCAGACACACTGGCCTTGTTGATGGATAAGAACCATGATTATGGGGAGGCTTGGCGCGAGATGCGCGTTGGTAGCATGACCGATATTATCCTTATGAAATTACTAAGGGTAAAACAGATTGAAGATAATCAAGGAGCTACTATAATTTCCGAAGGCGTTGATGCCAATTACCAAGACATGCTTAACTATGCTGTCTTTTGTTTAATACTAATGGACTTTGCCAAATGAAACTACTAACTACAATTTCTAGGTACCTTGTTGGTGCCCTTTTTATATTTTCAGGAGCAATAAAAATTAATGACCCTGCTGGTACTCAAATAAAACTTGAAGAATACTTCACTGTTTTTTCTCAGGACATCGCTCCGTTTTTTGATGTCCTTAAACCTGCTTCGTTGTTTTTATCTATTCTGCTTTCCACTTTGGAAGTGGTCTTGGGAGTGGCTTTACTCATTAAATACAAAGAGAAAATTGTAGTTCCATTGCTTTTGGCCATGATCGTCTTCTTTACCTTTTTGACCTTCTATTCTGCTTATTTCAATAAAGTTACAGATTGTGGTTGTTTTGGTGATGCAATAAAGCTAACGCCATGGCAGTCTTTTATAAAAGATATAATCCTAGTATTCTTCATTGCAGTGCTGTTTATCAACAGGAAGAAAAACGATATCAGTGATGGCTTTAAAAGGAAATCAATTATCTTTTCTGGATTCTTGATTTTTAGCCTGGTGGTTTGCTTCCGTTCTGTTGCGCATTTACCAAAAATTGATTTCAGAGCGTATAAAGTGGGTACTCATATTCCAACGGACATGGTTCCACCAGCTGATGATCCAATGGCTGTGCCTAAGATTTCTAATTTTGCTATTTGGGGTGATACTGCTGACTATACCTTTGATATTCTAACTGGCAAAAAATTGGTAATAGTAATCCATGATGCCACTAAAACAAATAAAGAATCCATCCAGCAAATTATTGCAATCATTAGAGATTTGGAAAGTCAAGGGGTAGAGGTTGTTGCTGTAACGGCATCAGCCGGTGAAGATTTTGAAGTATTGAGACATGATGAACAGCTCGGTATTCCTTATTATTATTCAGACATGACTTTGTTGAAAACCATGGTCAGGTCCAATCCTGGCTTAGTGCTTTTACAAGACGGTGAAGTGATGGAGAAATGGCATTATAATGACATCCCTAGTGACACGGATGTTATGAGGAAATTATGGTAATCGACAGTAATTTATTTCTTCTTGGCTTGCCTGGTTCTGGTAAGACGACTTTAGGTCAATCACTAGCAGAAAAACTTGGTTATTCATTTTTTGATCTCGACAAAGAGATCTCGATACGAGAAGGAAAAAGCATTCCTGATTTTATCAGTTTTCAAGGAGAAGGAAACTTTCGCATAAGAGAAAAAGAAGTCCTTCATGAAATTTGTTCAACAGCATCAAAGTTTGTGCTGGCTACGGGTGGAGGTACGCCATGCTTTCATTTTAACATGTACTTCATGAATAATCATGGTACTTCGATATACCTGGACGTTAGTCCTGGAGATTTGGCCTTGAGAATTATGGATCAAGGATTGGAAAAGCGACCATTGCTCAAGAGTTATGATCAAATGGATTTGATTCAAGAAATTCGAGATTTGAAGGAAAATAGGGGGCCATTCTATAATGAAGCCAAGATTAAATTAAGCGACAATCAAATCAGTGTAGAAATGATTATCGCAAAGTTATCGGAAGACTAAATATTTTTAGAAATTAAATCCTAGGGAAAACTGAGCATTATTAATGACGTTTTCTACCGCTGCAATTGGACTTGCATCACCTAATGAGTAAGCCAAAATATTTTCATTATAGACTGTTCTTGAATACCCAACATCAAAGAACGCCTTCCCAAAATTGACGCCTATACCAGCTGAACCTATGAGTTTTGAACGATCAATTTCGTCTGTGAAATTGTAAGGGTCACCATACAAGGCCAACCCTGCCCTTAATCGCAACGCACTAATCCTTAATTCTCCACCAACCTTAATATTCATTACAGGCTTATACAGATTTTTGATGGTGTTGTTATCACCTTCAGAGATGAAATCGTTCGAGCTCACATGCGCGCTTCCATGATCTACTAGTTCTACATCAGCTGAAAAGAAAGCCAATTTTCCTAAGACCAGAGAGGCTCCAATATTTAGCTTGGCAGGGGTTCTTAAATTGTATTCGGATACAAATAAGTCAGTATTACTGTTCAATGTATTCAGCACAGTGTCTTCTTGTATAAGCCTGTTTCCGTTATCGTCTACCCAATTGGCGACATCATAATTGTCATAATTTGACTGGTAATAGATATCACTTTCTTCAGTGAAATTGTACCAAGTTGGGGAAGTAAAGGCCGCTCCAATTCTTAGGAAACTCACAGGACGGAATATTAGTCCAAGGCTTACATTTACACCCGTCCCTTGGACCTTGAGCCATTCATCCATTGTGAATTGTTCTAGGGGTTCATCCACGAAATTTTCTGTGAATACACGACTTTGAGAGTAATTGGCCATCTCAATTCCGACACCACCTCCAAAATAGATGTGGTCATTATAATTACCTCCAAAAGAGATGTTGATTTGGTCTATTCCACCTCGCCTTTGAATAATTTCTCTTTGATCGGGGAAGCCCAAGACAAATGAATCATAAACATTGTCTGAGCCGGGTAGTGGGTTTACCAGATAGTGGTCATAGCCTGCCAAACCAATCCCATTTAATTGGTTTACTGTCAAGCCATTGTTTTGCTCAATCATCGCATCGATGATTGAATTTTGATCATTATACCCTGAATATTGAATTTTTTGGTTGAAATCTTTAGTCCTGTTGTAAGTGATGCCTAGGGAGCCCCCGCGCCACTTGCTATTTTCTAAATCGTCATTTTTGAAGTTTAGAATAAGACCGGCACCAGCTACGTTGAACTTTGTCATTTCTGAATCGACCGTATTCCCCATATAGTTTGCTGCAGCTTGATTGAAATGAATGCCTGGTGTAAATACAATTTGACTTCTGTTGAACACACCTAAACCAGCTGGATTCGCAGTGATGGCTCCGATTTCTCCTCCCAAGGCCATGCCTGAGCCACCCAGCGCCATGAATCTTGCCGATCCATAAGGTGTGGTTTGAGAAAACCTTAAGGCATCTTCGTAATAACCATATGCTCGAGAATCAATTTGGGCTTCAAGCACATTGGAAGAAATGAAGGCCAAGGAGCATAATATTGAAAGTTGAAAATTTCTTTTCATTTCGAATGTTGTTTAAAATTTGACATAAGAATACTGAGTTTGACGTTTTTTGACCCTGACAAACTGTAATTCTGAATTGTATTTTGAGTGTTAAGATTTATTCATTAGATCGCCCTGAATTTTTTGACGAGCCAGTTGATTTTGATCCTGTTGAACGAGTTGTAGTTGACCGTGTTGAAGTTGACGACTTCTTTACCGGTGGTGAATAACTTGACTTTGGAGGCGAGACCATAGACCCCGAAGACCTAGATCCTGAACTTTTATTAAAGTTTGAAGACGGCCTTGTAGTTGTCGGTCTGCTAAAATTATTTCTAGAACTTTTGCTAGTGCCATAATTAATCCTACTGAACGTAGTCCCGCTATTAGGTTGACGACTAGTTCTATTGAAATTATTCTTAGAGGGTTGAGTGTAAGCATTTGAAGTCCTACTTCTCAAGTTGGAAGATGTTCTCGTTTTAGTAGATGGACTAAATGAAAAGTCATCTGACGGGATTCTAGAATTTCTAGAATTGACAGTCACTGCCGATGTACTAGTGCTGGCGAACGGATTGTTAACGTTTCTTACATTATCAATATCATCAACTCTATTTTTATTGATACGACCACTTGTGATAGTTCTGGAAGTCGTGGCTCTTGCATAATTCCCATAGCTACTAACGGGATTATTGGCATTTACCGTAGGAGAATCGTAGTTAGCCTCAGACCTGGTGCCAGGTGAAGTGCCTTTCGAAACATCGTCCTGCACGGAAGCAAAAATACGCCTGCTATTCCTCGGTCCACGACTTACGTCTCTATCGTCTGTGATGCTTTCATTATTTGGGTTTCCAGGAGTGCTAGGGTAGTAGGGGTAGTTGTTGCTATTAGAAGGCCTGTTACTATAGGAAGGCCCGTTACGGTAGTTTGGAGGGCACCAGTACGAGGAGCCAAAATAGAAGTTTACACTCGTGAATAAAGGATTAGTATATGCATAGTATGGTACTGCACTATAAAAATAGGGATTATAAAACGGATCTTGATAGGGGTTGTAAAATGGTCTGTAGAATGGATCATTCATATATCCATACCCACCACCAATACCAAAGCTCAAACTGACTCTTGGCCTAAATGAAGTGGGCGAATAAAAATTATTGTTTGCCGCATAATTTTGTCTGGCAGAAGCTTGTTCAAAGTAGTTATTTAAACTTCCTTCATACCCATTGTAATAGTAATTATACCAAGCATTTCTAAATTGATAATCTGTAGCTACCCTATTGTCAAATTGAACTTCAGACCAGTAGCCCTTGCCCCAGTCCAAAGGTAAATCTTGGAATTCGGTATAATTTTGTTCAAAATCAGAAACAAAGCTGTTATAGCTTAAATAGTTAACATTAGTAACCATTAGTCCGGCTCTAGCCTCGGCACTAAATGCATTGGTATTATTAAATTTTTCAACTAAGGCTGGATCTACATATTGTGGTGAATACTCTTCACTTGAATATGTCTTATTGATGATGGGTAATTCTTCGTTAGACGTGTTTGATGTTTGTGGGGCTGTATCTTCAGCTACCGTTGCTTTATTTCTATCGGCTTTAGTAAAGTAAATATCATCATATTCTTGAGATTGATTGTGCAATTTTGAAGAGCATGCACCTAATATCAAAGCTGCAATTGGAGTCAGTAAGATTTTGTAGTAAGTGCTTTTTCTCATGATTTCTTCTTTTTTGGCTTTTTGATTAACGTCTAACGGATAAAATAGATTATATAATTACTGAATCATCTATATTTGTTCGAGTTAATCTATGCTGTAAGAGGCAAGTATCATACCAAGAATTAATTATGAGCAAAGGCTTACCAAAAAGAAGTGAAGATTATTCATTGTGGTACAATGAATTAGTGAAAAAGGCAGATCTAGCGGAGAATTCTCCAGTACGAGGGTGCATGGTAATTAAACCATATGGATTTAGTATTTGGGAAAAAATGCAAGCCGAAATTGATCGAATGTTTAAAGAAACTGGTCATCAGAATGCTTATTTCCCATTGTTTATACCTAAGTCTTATTTAAGCAAGGAAGCCGATCACGTAGAAGGATTTGCAAAGGAATGTGCAGTGGTTACTCATTATCGTCTGAAAAACGATGAAAATGGTAAAGGTTTAATAGTTGATCCAGATGCAAAACTGGAAGAGGAATTAATAGTAAGACCAACTTCTGAGACAGTCATTTGGAGTACTTTCAAAAATTGGATTCAGTCTTATCGTGATTTGCCTTTATTAATAAACCAATGGGCAAATGTCGTGCGTTGGGAAATGAGAACACGTTTGTTCCTTAGGACGACAGAGTTTTTATGGCAAGAAGGGCATACAGCACATGCTACAAAGCAAGAAGCGATTGATGAATCAGTTCAGATGATGAACATCTACGCCACTTTTGCTGAAGAGTTTATGGCTTTACCTGTTGTAAAGGGAGTAAAAACAGAAAGTGAACGTTTTGCTGGAGCGGTTGAAACTTATTGTATTGAGGCATTAATGCAAGACGGTAAAGCTTTACAAGCCGGTACATCACATTTTCTTGGTCAGAATTTTGCCAAGGCTTTCGATGTGAAATTTGCGAGTAAGGAAGGTAAATTAGAACTTGTATGGGGCACTTCATGGGGAGTGAGTACGCGTTTGATGGGAGCATTAATAATGGCCCACTCAGATGATCAAGGATTAGTGTTACCTCCAAAATTGGCACCAATTCAAGTGGTGATCGTTCCAATTTATAAAACAGCTGAACAATTAGAAGCCATTACTAATAAGGTGGCTGAAATTCAAAAGGAGCTAAAGGCACAAGGAGTATCTGTTAAATTGGATAACAGAGATACGTTTAAGCCAGGGTTTAAATTTGCTGAATGGGAATTAAAAGGTGTTCCATTGAGATTATCAATTGGCCCAAGAGACCTTGAAAGTAACTCGGTTGAAATAGCGAGAAGAGATACTAAAGAAAAAGAGGTTTTTGACCTCAGTGCTGGTTTGACTTCAAAAATCGTTGAGCTATTGGATGATATTCAAAAGAATATTTATGACCGTGCTTTTTCTTTCCGTAATGAAAATACTAGAGAAGTAGATACCTACGAAGATTTCAAAAAAGTACTGGACAATGATGGCGGATTCGTTTCTGCACATTGGGATGGCACTTCTGAAACTGAGGAAAAAATCAAGGAAGAAACAAAGGCTACAATTCGTTGTATTTTAATTGATGCCAAGGAAGAAGAAGGGAAATGTATTTACACAGGTAAGCCTTCAAGTAAGCGAGTTCTTTTTGCTAGAGCATATTAAAGGAGCTGTATTTTTATTGGTATATTGAGTTTTTACTTTTAGAGAAGCTATGGGAGAATGGATGCCTATTATATTATTGATACTGGTCGGATTAATTCTAATCTATTTAGAATTGATTTTTGTTCCAGGAACAACAATATTCGGAGTACTAGGAGTGATTTTTATGGGAGTTGGCATTTACATTACCTATGATCTTTTTGGATCAGAGACAGGTTCATTGGTGTTGGCTGGTTCCTTTACCATTTCAATCATAGCCTTAATTTATAGTTTCAAATCAGGGGCTTGGAGTAAATTCGCTCTTAAAGAAAAGAACAAAGCTAAATTTAATGAAGATTATACCCTTGATTTAAAAGAAGCAATGGTGGGTAAAACATTATCAGACTTGAAGCCCATTGGCAATGCAGAGTTCGGTGATAAAAGTTATGAAGTAACAACACACGGCAATTTTGTTGGAACAGGAGAGTCAGTTAAAATATTCAGTATCACAGGAAATAAAATTATAGTAGAATCAATTAATAAATAGTTATGCAAGACTACACTACGCTTATAGCGGTAATGGGATCGATCATCCTTTTATTCGTCTTTTTATATTTCGTACCAGTAAATCTCTGGATCACGGCCCAATTTTCAGGAGTTCGCGTTGGACTGCTAGAGTTAGTGTTCATGAGGATTAGAAAGGTGCCACCAAGTATAATTGTTAACTCCATGATTACGGCTACAAAGGCTGGTCTCGAGATTACTACTTCAGAGCTGGAAACCCATTACTTGGCAGGAGGCAATGTGCCCTCAGTCATTAAAGCATTGATTTCAGCAGATAAGGCCAATATTGATCTTGGGTTTAAGCAAGCAACGGCTATAGATTTAGCTGGTAGAGAAGTTTTTGAAGCAGTCCAAATTTCTGTTAATCCTAAAGTGATCACTACGCCTAAAGTTGCAGCAGTAGCTCAAGACGGAATTCAATTAATTGCCATTGCAAGAGTAACGGTTAGGGCAAATATCTCACAGCTGGTTGGTGGAGCTGGCGAAGACACTATTCTTGCAAGGGTAGGAGAAGGCATTGTAACTTCAATAGGTTCGGCTGAATCGCATAAGGCAGTTTTGCAAGACCCTGACAAAATTTCTAAGCTGGTCCTTCAAAGAGGGCTAGATGCAGGTACAGCATTCGAAATACTTTCTATTGACATTGCTGATGTGGATGTTGGTGTAAACATTGGAGCGATATTACAAACGGATCAAGCTCAGGCAGATTTAAAGGTAGCTGAAGCTAAAGCTGAAGAACGAAGAGCAATGGCTGTTGCAGAAGAGCAGGAAATGAAGGCAAGATCTCAAGAAGCCAGAGCAAAAGTTATTTTGGCCGAGGCTGAAATTCCAATGGCAATCGCAGAATCATTTAGATCTGGTAATTTGGGTATCATGGATTACTATAAAATGGAAAACATTCAGGCAGACACTGACATGAGAGAGTCCATTGCGAAACCTCCTCAGAGTTCAGGGAGGAAGAAAAAAGGAGATAATGATTAATGTAAAGGAGCCATGAAAATGGCTCTTTTTTATTTTATTCTAATATTCGTTATTGAGGGAGCTTCCTTTACTAAAAACTTATCATCAACAGCGATGATTTTGTCATAGGAGGCAGGAATTATGTCTAATCCCTTATTAGAGATGATTCCATATTTACCATTCTTCAAAACCAGGAAATGAGTTTCATCGATAGCTTCAATAGAAGAATATTGAATGTTCCTTTGTAATTCACCTTTACTGTTTGCCAGCCCAATCAGGTTGCTTTTATAAAGCAGTATGAAATCTTTTAGCTGCTCTATTTTGTCATATTTTGCTTCCAAGACAATTGTGCCTTTATTATTGATCATCCCAAAATAACCCTCCTTTTTAACGATTGATAAATTTGCCTTAAAAAGTGATACGGATTCGTAGATTGGCTGTATTGCAATCTTTTCATCCGGATCAATGAATCCCCATTTATCAATCAACTCAACAGCAGCCAGTCCTTCAGAATAAAATTGTAGTGAATCATACCTGTTCGCAATACTAAGTTGCCCATCCTCTTTTAAAAAGCCCCAGTGATCATCTATCTCAGCCATAATTAAACCTTCACTCATTATTAGAATTTGCTGAATGTTATTTTTCAATTTCGATACTTGCATGTTTGTAGAATTCAGCATTTTCCATTGGTCATTATTTTGGTAGACGTAAAGTGACGGTTCAGCATAATATACAGTGTCAACCGCTTCAAGAATGGCGCGATTACCTTCCTGATCTAACAATAAGTATTTATCATCCCTATTCTTTACAGTAAAGAATTCACCTAATTGATGGATTTCGCTCTGGCTTCTAAATAGGATTTCACCCGAGCGATTAATTAATCCTTTTTCACTTCCAAATCTATAGAGGAAATGGGTTTTCAGTATTTCAATTTCATCTTTATGTGGTGTTATGATCCACCTTCCATTTTGATCAATAACACCAACCATGTCTAGGTAGTGTACGCTGGCATAACCATTAATAAATGTCCCAAGAGAGTCGAATGAGAAAGGGCTCGCTTCAACACCAGAATTGTTCAATAATCCCCATTTTTGATTTCTTTTAGCTCGAATACGCTGGCTATTGATTCGCTCAAATCTTTGGTAACCGAAATAACCAATCCGTTTTCCTGTATGATCATAGGGAGTCCAAGAATGCTCGTCTGACTTACGGATTTCAGTAAATATAAATTCTTTATCTATCCAAATAGAATCTTGATTTATAGGAATGATCATGTAGCCATTTGGGTCCAGTACGCCTGAGTAATCTCCTCTTTTTACAATAGCTAAGCCATGCTTCACCTGAGTGATTTCGAGGTCATCAAAATAACTAAAGTAGTCCTCTGCTTCATTAATGACGCTCACTTTATCATTGGACTGGACAGCAAAAGAAGTGTTGGATAGTGAGTGAACTTGGTCGAAGTAAAATGATTTTAGGGTTTTATTATTGGAATCAATAAAGGACCACTTTGGAAAAGGAGTACCAGCAAGACTGCCATTTACATTTTTGATTTCTTTGTAAATAGGATCAGCAATTATATTTCCATTTAGGTCAATAATGCCTTTTCTATTATTCAGACTGACCATTAAATTTCCCTCATCAAGAGGGCTTATACTTTCAAATTTGAATTCGGATTTTTGACCTCCATTAATATCGAATAATGCAGTCAAACCTTTGTCGTTTTTCACTGCGTAGAGGTTGGAATCAATTGATTCTATGGAAGTAAATTCAAAGGGAATTAATATTTTTAAAGAGGAAGAAAGCACACCTGTTTTGAGTTGCCCGTCAATATATTTTGAAGCCAAAAGGTATTTATCGTTGATTTCTAACCTTTGATACTGCAACTCAATAATGAATTTTCCAGCGCTATTTATTACGCCATATTCATATAATATGGATGTCTTACTTCTTTTACCGACAACTATTAAGTTATCTGTAAAAGGATATAATACTGTGTACTGTTCTTTAATAACTCGATTTCCCTCGAGGTCGATCAAACCCCATTTGTTATTAATCTTAAACCCAACAACGCCATCAATGACTAAATCAGCTGTTTTATGAGACCAGCCGATATCATCAAATGTTGGGAGAATAACAATCTGATTAGTTGAAATGTTTTCAAGCCCTATCTTCCCGTTCTGAGTAATTTTCCTGAATTCATCAATGGAATTAGGAAAAGCAATAGTTGTGTTGAACCAAAGCAGCAATAAGAAATAAAAGATGCGGGTATTTAATTTCATTAATCTCTAATACGGGAAAAGAATAACTGTGGTAAGCTTACGAAAAATGATAACTGAAAAAAAGAAGTATTATTTTGACTCTTTTTGTTTTTCTAGATCAAAAAGGTCATTCAAAACATCAATCAAAGTTTCCGCTTCACCTCTTTTACAAGCTGCCTTAAGTTGAAGGACAGGAAGTTTGATTATCTTTTGAGTGATGCTCTTAGTAAGCTTATCCGCAAATGCTTTTTCACTCTTGGTTGCATTTTTAAGATGCCGATTCAATTCTTGTTTGCGAATTTCTTCGAGTGCATTTTTCAACTTATTGATGGTAGGGGAGACCACAATTTCTTCAGACCAATCCTTAAATTCTTCAATGGATTCTGAAATAATAGTCTCTACTGCTGGTACAGCTGCAAGTCTTTTATTTAAAGTGGCCGAAGCTTTGGCTTGAATGTCATCAATATTATAGACTTCCATTCCTGGTAATTCATTAATAGTAGGATCGATTGACCTAGGAATTGAAAGGTCTACTAAAAATTTTATCCCTCTAGTTTGATTATTTAGATGCTCTCTCTTAATGAAAGGCGCATCATTTGAGATGGCACAAATTACGATATCTGATGTTCCAATTGCAGCGCGAGAGGATCCAAAATCTATAGTTTTAAGTCCGCATTCGAGTGCAATTGCTTCTGATTTAGCTGCTGTCCTATTAGTGACTGAGACATCCAATTGAGTCCCTGATAAGTGCCTGCATACGTCTTCACCAATTTCTCCTAGCCCTATTATTAAAACTTTAGGGTCAACGATATTCTCGGCTAATACTTGAATAAGTTCGGATGTTACATAGGAAACACTTGCCCCACCATCTCTAAAACCTGTTTCTTGGGCTACTCTTTTGCTTGAGTAAAATATTGAGTGAAGGAGTCTGTGTAAAAAAGGACCTGCCAAATTTGCATCGGCTGTCCATTGGTAAGCTCTTTTAATCTGATTGGAAATTTGCATATCACCAATCACTTGGGCTTCAAGTCCCATCGATACCCTAAACAAATGCTCAATTGTAGTAGCATTGTAATTGAATAACTCAAAATAGTGCTTGTAAGCAGCTATGTTTTCTATTCCTTTTTTTCTTGCAATAAATGAGATTAATGTATCGGCACAGTCTTCCTTAGAAGAATAATAAATCTCTGTTCGATTACAAGTAGAAAGAATGAGTAACTCATCCACTGAGATTATATCTGAAATTTCAGATAAAATTTCTTTTACAATAGCTTCGTCAAGAGC
>Ga0307985_10001505_pt1 | contig 13148 bp, 20 predicted proteins | sample EllFjometageno80_FD_203155 | JGI IMG/M metagenome (GOLD analysis project Ga0307985, IMG submission 203155) | Marine microbial communities from Ellis Fjord, Antarctic Ocean - #80 | ecosystem: Environmental > Aquatic > Marine > Unclassified | place: Southern Ocean | collected 2014-10-09 | reverse complement strand
AACTGGGGTAAATAGGCCAATTCAATGAGAAGAGTTGATACATAAACTGTACTAGTAGTGGGCATATATGGCGTTCTTGCTATACAGAAACTGTACTCCCTTATATATAGCCATACCTATAACTATTAAATGACGGATAAAACAAGAGAGTTATTAAATGATTAAGAAGTCACAACCAGTTAAAACCAACTTGGAAATATCACAAGAACCTAACAGCCCTGTTATGAAGCTGATCAAACAAACAGGTATTGAGGGCATAGCGCTTGATGTAATAAAAGCAATAATGAGCCCATTAATCAACCTAATTCGCAGCCAGGCCAATAATGATTCTTCTAGCAGTTTTGACAACGAGTTTAATAAATCAGTAACGCTTATAGCTGCGTCCGACCCTAAAAATCAGCTTGAACTCATGCTAGCCACACAATTGGCCATGACTCACATTACCTTAGGCAAAAGCGCACAGCTATTAGATCGTAATTACGATCAGGCTCAATCCATCAACAGCTTGGGCAACCTGTACACCAAATTATCAAGGCTAGGCATAGACCAGATCAATACACTTGAGCGTATGAAAGGCAAAGGCCAGCAAAAGATCATAGTTGAAAAGATAAATATTGAAGCTGGTGGTCAGGCTGCCATTGGTGTCTATGAGGGGGGTGGGGTGAATGCTAAAAAAGGACTATAAAGCCCATGTAGCGGCCAATCGGTTTGACCTAAACGCCCTGCCCGCTTGTGGGGCAAAAACTCGCTCAGGGGGTTCGTGCAACCATAAGGGCAACATTCGTAATGGTCGATGCAAACGCCACGGTGGGGCCTCTACAGGGCCAATTAATCAAACCTTTGGAAAGGACCATCATAGGCATGTTCATGGCCTAAGAACTATAGAAGTAGCGGCCATGCGTAAGCTTTTAGCAGAGATGGATACGCCATTAAAAGATCTCATAGAGCTAATCTAGTTTTCAGGCCACAAGTGATTGCTCTCGATAGAGCGGAGTGGGTGGTGACCAGATAGCCAATAATTTAGCAAACAAGGCAGTTGGTCGAGTAGAGCGACTAAAAGTATCTGAGCTACTAGTAGTTCAGCTGTTTATTATTAAGATTATATCGTATAATAATGTTGTTCCAAACCAACCAATTAATTAGAGGTAGTTAGAATGGCCACAGTTAGCCAGCTCTTCGGCACCAATCCTTCACCACAGCATGCGGAAGCGGCTCTCAAACGCCTCAACGATATTTATTTGTTTCAGAAGTCTGAAAACGGACTAACTCAAAAAAAGCTTGCGGCTCTTCTGGGAATGAAACAACAAAGTGCGGTTTCCCAATACCTGTTGGGGAAAGTCCCTTTGAACTCAATGGCGGTTTTAAATTTCGCCCAGGCAATGAACGTATCACCATTAAAAATTTATCCTGAGCTAATGAAACCAATAGAGAAGCTCTTTTCATTAAAAGATTAAATTGTTAGCTTAAAAAACTCGGAGACAGTAAAAATGGCAAAACCTATTCAAATTTATGACAAAGAATTTAAGAGCCAAACGGCTGCGAAAGAATATGTACAGGAGTTACTCAGCGGGTATAGCTATGGCACTACAATTAAAGGCAATGACTTTAGTTTTTTTTGTAGCCTCATCGAAAGACACGAAAAATCAGATGAAAAAATAGGTGTTGGCATAAAGGAATTGCAGGTTAGAAAAAACCCAAATGATTTGAAAAGTAAAGTTATATACATCCACCGATCCGACGGTTCAGAAATCGATTTTTCATGGATAAATTGTATAAAGCCCCCTTCACCTTTGAGTCGAGTGCTAGATGCCGCCCGTTTTCTAATCTGGACCCAAGTAGAAGATTTTAAAAATCAGTGCTTCGCTAAGGATCAAACTCATATCTGCCCAGAAACAGGCATCATGATTGACAGGGAACTTTCTGCAACCGACCATGAGAATCCACAAACTTTTGATCGTCTCTTTAAGGATTGGTGTGTCAGCGAAAATGTGGATCCTAAAGACATTGAAACTGTAAGTATTGAAAATTCACGTAGGACTTTCAAGAATAAAATACTGAAGAATAGCTGGATAGCATTCCATCAACAACATGCTTCTTTAAGAGTCATCCACCGAACTGCCAATTTATCACTAGGGAATGGCCCCTCAAAGAGTTTCGAAAATATTTACCTAGAGATACCTAATGAGGACGAAATTTATGAGAACTATCGTGAACGAGACTGGGGCTGAGCAGCTTTAATTACTTCATTAATGAAGCTAAAGCGGCTTGCAGATAATTAGAACCTAACTACTACAGGCATCAGCTCTGGTAAATAGATTGCCTGTAGCATTCTTATAGGAGACTGTTCGTGGAATAAAGCACGCCCGGGCGTGTAAGCATAAGGGCAACATACGCAATGGTCGATGCAAACGCCACGGCGGAGCCTCCACAGGGCCGAAGAACCAGACCTTTGGAAAGAACCACCACCGCTATGTACACGGCCTTAGAACAAAAGAAGTCATAATTATGCGCACCCTGCTAGCAGAGATGGATAAGTCACTAAGAGGCCTCTAACCTGTTCAGGTTACTCGTGCTTCTCAATACTTATCTTCCATCGCCTGCCTAAATCATCTTCAACCCAGCCGTAAGGGTTCCCAGAAGCACTGTCCATATCCAATGCCCAAAGGTAAGATGTATTATCATGTACTTCACCGGTAGAGGTGATTTTAAAACTTAATACCCTGATATTCGGACGGGCTACATAAGATAAAAATCCACGATTATGGTTTGGATCAGATTCGTTTTTAACGCTTACATAAGCTTGGGCAGGCTCACCATCTCCACGACATGTAAATTGTTCAGAACAGGTAGTCATGGTGGCTGGGAAAACTGTAGTGTATCTTGGCATCTCAAGCCAATGTCCTAATTCACGCGTACCGTATTGAGAAATATATAGTGTTAGCATCCAGCCACAGAGAATGTACAAACTTGCCAAACCGAGAACTGCTACAGTTTTTGCGTACTTCTTTCTTAGCAAACCTATACATGTTAAGTAAACAGAGATAGCTGCTATGAAAGCAACGATAACAAACAACAACATTGACAGAATATAGGTTGAGTTGGCAGAGGGCCAATTGGCTGTTACGCTGGCGGAAAGCCAATTAGCTATTGCCAAAGCGGACAACAGCCGCCAAACATCGCCACTATTCAAGCCTCGATAAAATGCGTCATGCCTAGGCTTGTCTCGTATTAAATTAATACTAAAATGTATCAACTCAAATGTTAGTAATAGGAATGTCGTAATTAAAAAGGCAGATATAGGTATATTTAGTGGCAGTTCGTTTTTAAATACATACGTAAAAAAATTAATTCCCAATAGCCAGTTAAGGACTGTTGTATACATTAATCGCTCCATTGAATAGCAGATAAATCAAATCGATTAAAAAACAAAAAATCTTATCAGTCAGTATAGTCACTAGCCAAGCATAGCTTGCGCCCGCGCACCTCCCTGCTCACCAAAAGGAGTCCGTTCTGCTAGGGCAGTTTCATAATCGTTATAGTCGTTTTCCAGAAGCCCCTTATCGTAATCAGCAGCAACTACGACACTACTTAAAAAGGACTGTGAAGAGGTTACCTAAAACTACTAATAAGTTTTTTATACGCATCATCGCTTCAAGTCTTCTGGACTAAATTTAACAGTAAGTTCACGGTATTTCGCTTCAAATAATGCTGAATTTAATTGACTTAACTTATCAAATCGACCGACTTTTTTCACAGCGTTTACTACCGACGCCACAAATACACCTGTAGCACTGGCATTACGATAATTTACTTCGATATTAACGATTTCACCTGTAGGAATTAGTTCGATAACAAGCTCAACTAGCATTCCATTACGAGTCCCTTCAGGCCTGGTCCACTTTTGGCTGATTTCATCTCTTATATAAGCTAATACAAGGGACTCTATGTCGTTAGTGGCTTGCTGAATTTCAGCTGGTTGTTGCTCCCGGCAGTCCTTATATTGGTTGTTTAAGCAACGGCTGGACATCTCCTGTGCTTTAGCTATTTGGTTTTGAGTCATTCTCTTAGCAATTATTATTTTATTGTCAGCCGCTTCCTTGAGCCCGTTATAAGCACTTATGTTCCACCACATATAGGCACGCACATCGTCCTTAATGACACCTAGGCCTCTAGCATACATAAGCCCCAGATTATATTGCGCAGACTCATGGCCCTGCTCAGCAGCTAAAGTGAACCACTTAACCCCTGTGTTATAGCTCTTTGGCACGCCTTCGCCGCGCCTGTACATACTCCCTAGATTATATTGAGCATGAGCAAACCCCTGTTCCGCGGCTAAGGTGTACCACTTCGCAGCTGTCTCATCGTTCTCCAGCACTCCACTACCACTCGAGTACATAGTCCCCAGATTATATTGCGCGTTAACAAACCCCTGTTCAGCGGCTAAGGTGTACCACTTAACGGCTGCTTTACCATTCTGTGGAACACCGTTACCCTTTTCGTACATAGTCCCCAGATTATATTGAGCATAAGAGTCACCCTGCTTAGCTGCTAAGGTGTACCACTGAACCCCTGTCTTATCGTTTTCTAGTACGCCTTCTCCATTCGCATACATAAGGCCAAGGTAAAATTGAGCATCAACATTACCTTGCTCGGCTAAAGGAACCCACTTCGATAGAGCAGTTGTGTAATCGCCGGATTGGTATGCCTTAAGCCCTTTATCAAAGTCAGCCGAAGCTGCTATTCCACTACCTAACAGCAATGATAGAGTTACCCCACGAAGTACTTTTTTGACATCCATATCTATATCCTACAAATCTCTCGACAGCTACCATAACACTATTTCTAAAATACCATTATAGGGCTAGGAATTTTTCTGATTTTGACTCTAGTCACGCCGAAAAACAACGAACAACTGCTACACTGAAGGCCTAATAACCAGCGGTTATTTTTAGTCGTGGGTTGATTGATAAGATAGTTTTAGCGAGGGAAATTATGTTACATAAAACAAAGTGGTTCAAAAACAAGGTCGAAATACATGGTTCAATTGCCTATATTTTTCTATTTGGAGCTATTGGATTTATGGCTATAGTAGCCTTGGAAGCAGGGTATATTCTCTACTGGAACGCCTCTTTATCTAACTTCATAAGCCTTTACATTGCGCTAATGCTCTATTACGCAATGACGTTTGGAAGTTTCATTCTCGCAGCCTGGGTCGGCATAGAGTCCCACGCAAAATATGGTAAGTGGTATTTATCTTGGGCTTTAGTCATTATGATTTTAGGCATTTCCAGAGTTGTCATTCCTGTAGCTGTAGACCAACTTCCTCGAAAAATTGACCGATACTTTGACACTCTACAACACGAACGAAAGGGAGTAGGCGACCCAAGAGATTGGATTTGATCACAGTGCTGTAAAATCACACATCTTCTGTACAGACGCTGCGTATAAAGGCACCCAAGATAGATACTACGCTTAGCTATCGCGTGGTAATTGTTGTTTGTATAGAGCTAGGCTAGGTTATAAGCTATGTGTAAGCTGCTAACAAAAATGACTACGTCATTAAAGAATTTGGTACAGCAGATCTAATAGAATGGAAGCTGACAAAGTGATCAATCAAATGACAGGCGGCCATCTAGTGACCATTAACTAGGTAGAGAGTTTAAAATGATGATTCATATAACAATATACGAACTGCCCTATGAGCCTGCTCTAGAGGCGTATTGGCCGTCGCATGTTTGTGATTACAACCAAGTCGAGGAAATATCAGAATCACTGGAACATGAATATGATGCCTATGAACTTTATTTACCGATGACAGAGTTTTTTGAACAAATTTCTCTATCATCTACAGGAACCTATTTGGAGCACCTATATCTAGATGGTCACGACCAGTTTGAGAGTGTGCTGAGGGTGCTAGACTCTGCTAACCCCATACCAACCCCACAAGAGCCCAGCATGGTCTCAGTCTACTCAAATGCTCAACTACCCTCCATGATCAGCTCGCTGCTTAAAGTGAATATGGGTCTTGTAGAATCAGAATACCAAGAAGATGTGAAAGAATGCCTAACAACAATGATTGGTTTTTTAACCAAATGCCACCTAAACAACCATACGGCCGCCGTTTGTAGCACACCTTAGTGGCATTCTGAGGTACTCATTCATCAACAGTGTTACCGACTATTTCTTCACATGTCATCACTAAGAAATAGGCCTGCCATCTGGCATCGCCCCGACCGCATAATGATTCACAGAACATCTCTAATATATCTTTGAACTCTTTAGAGTCAGGGCTTACTGAGCCGCCTGTTCTCTTAAACTCATCACAGATGTCTAGGAACTTAGTGTTTTCGAACCTACTAGCTTTTATTTTTAATCCTCGGCTTTTAAGTGTGACTGTGATGCCACCAAACAAACCTGATGTTGCAAAAAAATCCTCATTATCCAACAAAGTTCTACTAAACATAACTGTAATTCCCTTATGCTTTATGCGTTACCAATAGTCGTTACTCAAACAGAGTGAGGACGTCCTTTGGTGCCTCATACATTTGATATTTAATGATTTTATTACCAATTACCTTTTTATTTTGACTGAGCAACAACTATCGCAAATATGCCTACATTTACTACAATCATGACACCAACAGAGAAAGCCATCGCGAGACTCTGTTCATGCCTAGATTTAAAGTAGACGAAGTAACTCGTTACGCCAAGAGCTATTCCAACCAGATTCAACACGCCGATGAACTTGAGAAGTGCCGCTCCCAAACCCATGGATACAATTCCTACCGCAAGCATTAAAATATTTTTTAGAAACCCAAGCATAAAATCATCCTATCATTTATATAACGACTTAAGGCTACCATAAAGGATCGTAAGAATAGTTCTGAAAATTCTTGCGGCCGCCATTCACTGAGCGTATAGTTTTGGTGTGCCTTCATTGTGAGGCCAAGCACCGATTTGATCCAGATTGCGGGGTGCTATATAAATTACTGCTAAACCGGCCCTTTCTAGAGACCCGATTTAGCCGCCGCTTTTTCGGGTTTTTTGTTGGCTAATCCAACACATGGCATTTGATCACCAGATTGTGCGCCAGACATTCCGTCAAAGCACTAAAGAGGTTAAACATATGACTACCAATCACGTAATTCTTCACGTTCCACATTCATCCACAGTAATTCCTGACGACTGCCAATTCCTGTTAACTGATTCACAGCTAGCTCTAGAATTGGATAAACTCACTGACCATCACACCCACACACTGTTCGATTGCGCGGATGCCTCCAAAATAGTGTTCCCGGTGAGCCGGCTTGTTGTCGATCCTGAGCGCTTTATTCAAGATCCTATGGAATCGGTTGGAATGGGCGTTGTCTACACGCGCACAGCAGGCGGCGAGGCTCTCAGGGATATATCTGATGTGGATCGCTTGGCACTTATCGATACTTACTATCGCCCTCACCACGCCACCTTAACGCGTATGGTTGATGAACGCCTTGAGCAGCATGGCCGATGCTTAATCATCGATTGCCACAGCTTCCCTGCGCAGCCGTTGCCCTACGAATCAGACAAGAACCGACCACATATTTGCATTGGAACTGACACGTATCATACAAGCGCAAAGCTTCAGGAGTGTCTATCCGCAGCGTTTAAAGCGCGTGGTTACGTCGTTGCCATTGATTCACCATTCAGCGGCTCGATCGTCCCATTGAAGCACTACCGCAACGACCAAAGAGTCTCATCCGTAATGATTGAAGTTAATCGAAGTCTGTATGCTGACCCGAATGGTTTCACACGCGTTCAATCTGATCTATCACACGTAATATCGCAAGCAGTCGCTATCGGCCCTTATATCAATCTTGGAGAATAATATGAGCTCATTACAAGAGATTTTGAATCGAGAAATAGCGAAAAGAGGGCCTGATGGGTTTATGGTTCAACAACTCAGAAATCAAATTATGACCGAAAAGAGAAATCAATCTACTCAACAAATGTACTCAAGAGGCATAACCGCTAACCACAGCCCAAAGGCGGACGCTCGCTTCATGGCTAGCCAATCTACGGGAGCAATGACGGATGACTGATACCTATAACTTTAGTGAACTTGGAGAAATGATACGGCTAGCCTTGAGGGAGCAGGCCATCCACCCACAAGGACTTAATTCTTCTCAAACTCATGGTACGCTGTACCCAGTAGGTGACCCAAGAAACAAAGAATCGCACCCACGCACAGAGCTTAAGTTGACCTCAAGCAAGCTCATGCGCACTCGTGCTGGATCGAGGCGAGATTGAAAGTAATCAATAGTGGCAGTACATGGACAGTCCGAAAGAAAGCCATTTAGGCAAAATGCAAATATCAAACCAAAAAGGAATATTAAATGATAGGTTACGTCGCGCTAGCTTACTGGCTTCTGGCCCTTATTGGCACATATCAGCTAGGAATCAACCTGGAAGGAGGGTCCTTCATCCTTGGGGCTATTTGTGCGTTTTGGGGTGGATGTGGGGCCCGTGGAATGTGGTATCACGGAAGACTTCTGCTAGGCTTAACGCTAGGGGCCTCAGTTACGGCCATAGGCTTTTTCGCAACGCATTATACAGGTGTGGTTATCTATGTTGCTGGAGAACCATACCCTGCCGATTGGCTTGTATTGGGAAGTGCCATCTTATTTTTCTTTATCACGCCCAAAGAAGCAGCAGAAGTCTAAAACCATAAAGCAAGATGTTAAGAATCACTGTAGGTAGGGGTTTTGGCTGAGATGTTAGTAAGTTCAATTCACTTGCTTGAACGGGGACCAAATAGGGGACCAAATACAAACTTTATCGAAGACCCTAAGGCATTAAAACCTGTAAGTGTTTGATTTATATGGCGCGCCAGGAGGGAGTCGAACCCCCGACCAACAGGATCGGAATCTTTTAATTCAGTAGTTTTGATTGTATTCCGATGAAGCATCAATATTAATAAGTCATTGTTTTAACTAGCATTATATATTTATTTGTATTTGATTAGATCTGGCTGTATTGTATAAACGGGGACCAAATAGGGGACCAACTTTTACAACGCGGGGACCAAACACATGACCAAGCTCACCGAGACCATGATCAGAGGCCTGAAGCCCGGTGAAAAACGGAGTGAGTCCCTAGATGCTGGCGGTTCGCTGTTAATCAAATACAGAAAGGGTAAACAGCCCATAAGGGAATATTATTTCCGTGACCGGAGTAATGGCAAAGACATAACAGTTAAGCTCGGCACCACTGAAACCATTCCTTCTCTGGCTAAAGCAAGAGCAGACGCCAGGACTATGGCTAACAAATCTGCTACCGTATCTAATCTCCGATTTCACCTGACAGAAGAGAAACGCAAAACCAAAGAATCCGAGGCCGCCACAATCCGCGAACGCCTACGCCTTGACAATCTAGGCACGCTGTCACAGCTTTGCGAAGTCTATCGTGACAAGATGAAGTCTGAGGATAAGTCGTCATACGCCAAGGTCTACGCCGCCTTAGATCGATACGTAATCACTCCTTACCCAGACTTAGCCAGCAAGCAGGCCAACTTAATTACTGCTGACGACATCAAACTAGTCCTTAAGTCGATGTATGACCGCGGAATTACCACTACAATAAACCGAACCCGTGGCGACCTACATGCCGCTTTCAACGTTGGCCTTACTTATGACCACGATATTACTATCCAGCGTGCTGACAACCTTTGCTTCGACATCAGCACTAACCCAGTTGCTAAAGTTAAAAAAATAAAACAATTTGAGCGAGCGCTAAAGAGGTTCTTAAACCCTGAAGAGCTTCGCGTTGTTTGGGGTTCGTGTGCTGACCACATGAACCCTGTTTATGCGAGTCTTCTCAAAATCATGATTTGTACTGGCTATCATCCAGCCGAATTAATGCGACTCACAGTTCAAGACATTCAGGCTGAGGACAAAGCCATATACATGACGAAAACAAAGTCAGGAATACCTAATCTAATCCCCCTAAACCGATTTGCCTGGTCTGAAATACAAGCCCTAATAGCCAATACCGACAGCAGCGGCTTAATATTTCCTTCCCGCGTGTCAAACCCTAAAGGGGATATATATTCCCGGGTAAGCGTATTATCAAACCAAGTGGCCGACATGCGGCCTCACCTGCCAATTGAGGCGTTTACGCCTAGAGATATTCGCCGCACTGTGAAAACCCTAATGGGCAAAGCTGGCATCACCAAAGAAATGAGGGATCGTATTCAAAACCATGCTGTCAGTGACGTTAGCGGGAAGCATTACGATCAATATGAATATATGCCAGAAAAAAGAGCAGCTATGAAGACTTGGGAACGCTGGTTAGCACAGCATGTTATCGAGCCTGAATTAGAACATCCAAAAGTAGTTTCAATCACTGGTTAACTAAATTACTGTGTCTAGGTTTATGACCGAATTGGTGAACCACCTACTCACCTTGGCACGGCATCTTTATCGTAGGTCGCAGAGGTGCGCACAATGTTAAAACCAGGTATATCTGCGATTGAGGCTGGAATCAGGCTTGCCTTTCTTCCTTGTCGAAACTGGGAAGAGTTTGATAAATTACATGTAGATGTTTTTGAGAGGATGAAAAATAATCGAAGTAATCCTCGCTCAGTACCCAACTACATCGAAGGCGCACCCAACCTTATTAAATATGATCACATGCCTGACAATGGTGGCGTTTACATAGTGAACGCTATGGCTGAAGCTTACAGAAACGCTGATTTAATCATTGCTACATACAAAAACCAAACCAAACACCCGTCGAACAGTGAAGGCAGGTCTACATTATGTCTAAGCGACCCTAGAACAACTTTGACAGATAAGCAAACAAGGTTCACCATCCCAAGCGTTAACGCATGGTGTATTGATCAAGGGTATCACCTTGCCCCTAAAATGAATGATGAAACACTTAAACTATTTTTAGGCTACCTTTCACAAGATCGAGATACTCAGTTTAATTCGGCTTTTGATTTGAGCCGATTATTAGACAAACTGAATGAAGAACTCCCTGATCAGCGATCTACTAATCAGTACAGCCAGCTGTACCTAACTAGTTATATTTATGCCTTAACCGAACTAAAGAATATCTTTGGCAACCCTGATATAGAAGGTAAGAATCTTTTAATAAAACCACAAACTTTCGAAGCGCACGAAGCACATCAGGCAAAGCCTGTTGAGTTGCTAGAGCAGCCAGCTGACCCTGCCAAACCTCTCCATCGGTTTCATGAAATGGCTAACTTGTCATTCAAAGAAGTTACGTTCGTGATTGACCCAGAAAGCACTTCCATTCGAGTGGTTGCTCGAACTAAACAAGCAAGTGTCGCTTATTCAGACTTGGGGCTCACTCACAAGAACAACAAAGTAAGACTAAATACCGAAGGCGAACTATTCTTTGAAATAATTGGTGGGGATTTTTCTAACCTATACGAAGGCAACCGCCTAAAACGATTAACGAATAATTTAAAGGCCGCCTTTGAGACTAAGGAATCACCTTTTATCAAAGGTAAACTTATAGTTAAAGTTAAAATTCCAAAAGATTATAGGGCTAAGGTAGTAGCCAAAAGGAGACAGGTCCAATTCAATGAAGACCTCCATAGCACTGACAGCGGCACTATGGGTGAGATGTGGCTGAGTATAAATGACTCTGAACATAACCCTGAAGGTTATGCTGACTAACATCCCTACGCACATGGCTGGCCACCATTGGTCAAATATGTTTTGGACATGCTATCTAACTGCCTGATATTAATACATTTTTCTAAAAAAACTGGTCAACTCCCGTATAGCTAATGAGAATCAACTAAATCTCAGGAGCTATACAAATGAACACTAATAATCAAATCAATAAACCCCGCCTAGATACGCATGAAGGGGCCTTTCACATCAGCCTAGCATCTAACACCCTCCGCGCATCAAGAACAAGTGGCGTTTTATGCGGTGTCCCAGCACCTGTCTATAGAAAGATTGGCCGAAAGGTCGTGTATGACCTCGCTGTTCTTGATGAGTGGTTAACCCAATTTTCCAACCAACCAAACACGGCAGCTAGGGGAGTGGAACAATGAGCAAAAAAAATATCACTCCAAAGAACAACGCTAATTACGCCCCGCAGAATAACTACATCAAGCTCGGAGTGTTATCGCACATTGAGTCTCGATACATTCCACCCACTCCAGCTAGAGCTAGGCTATTGCTTGAGTTATTGAGTGACGGCAATACTTACTCTACGCATGACCTAACATTGGCATTAGGTGCCGACCCTCGCGCCCCACTACAAGACTTAAAAGGCAAGCGCTGTGGCTACTGGCATATTATTAACTCTGCTAAGGCATCAAAAATGGGGCTATACCAGATCGACCCACGGCATCTATCAAGGCTTGAGGGTGACGACTCTAGGGCAAGGCATGAGGCACAACTAGCCTACTTTAAACATTCCCGTGAAGTCTCTGAAAACGGTGTAGTAAACCTTCAAAAGGCTATTGAGCTGGAGCAACAGGCACAAGCTAAAGTCGATGCGGACAGGCAATTACCTGCCCGGTTCTTTTCCGAGTCGAAAGGTTGAAGCATGGCGGCTGTAAATAGAGACACACGCATTAGTAGTTTTGCTGGTATTCCACGGATTGTCATGGAATCAGAAGACTATTTGAACCTACGATCGGGAGGCCGATCTTTACTTTTTGAATTTGCATACCAGTATAAGGGGAAAAATAATGGCAACTTAAGCGCTACTTTTAACCAAATGAAACAGAGAGGATTTAGGTCACCAAACACTATTGCTAAGGCTTTAAAAGCACTACAGGCCGCTAAGATGATAATTAAGACTAGGCAAGGTGGGAAGAATTACCCTTGCTTGTACGCTATCACATGGCAGCCTATTGATGAATGCCGAGGCAAAAACCTAGAACTTGGCCCTACGACTACAGCACCTAGAAAGTTTTCACTTGAGAAAATGTGACCAAAGCTAAAACAGAATCCCTGGGTCAGAAACTGTACCAACTTAATACAGAAACTGTATCAACTGGGGTAAATAGGCCAATTCAATGAGAAGAGTTGATACATAAACTGTACTAGTAGTGGGCATATATGGCGTTCTTGCTATACAGAAACTGTACTCCCTTATATATAGCCATACCTATAACTATT
>Ga0307985_10001501_pt1 | contig 13170 bp, 13 predicted proteins | sample EllFjometageno80_FD_203155 | JGI IMG/M metagenome (GOLD analysis project Ga0307985, IMG submission 203155) | Marine microbial communities from Ellis Fjord, Antarctic Ocean - #80 | ecosystem: Environmental > Aquatic > Marine > Unclassified | place: Southern Ocean | collected 2014-10-09 | reverse complement strand
ACACCACGTGTGAACAAGAGAACATACACATTTGTGAATAAATGGGGCCACACATGTTTTCACAAGGGGGGGGGGCGGGGTGAACAAAGGGGGCCCACAAGGCCCGTGTGTACAATGGGGGGGGGGGGGGGCAGGACAGACCGTTCGTGTGGCCAAGGCTGTTCGTCGTCCAGATTTGGAGCTTTTGGTCGAACTTTGAGAGAGATGAAGCCCGAGAGACACTGCCGAGAGATGAAGGAGAGGTCTGTGTGCTGTGTGCTGTGTGTGTATTGCATCGCTTTACATAACAAACACCTTTGCCTCTACCTTACACCGCAACTGCTCTCCACTTTCTAGCTTTCCACTTACCTTCGCTCAATGGCTTTCTTCTCGCGACTAGCCCGCTCCTCCTCCACCCTGCCCTCCTCTGCGCAATCCCCCCTATTGGCATCCTCGATGCCTTGCCTCACCAGCCTCCGGTCTACTGTGCACCACACCGCAGTGCGCGGCTTCGCTGCGCACCGCGCTAATAAGCAGAATAAGTCGGCGGTGGTTGGCACGCGTGGGTCGAGGGGACATGGGTGGTACCAGAAATACCGCGCTGGGTTGGGAGGGAGGCATTTGCAGGGCAGGTGGAATATTGACAGCGATGACATGCGGGGGTGGAACGACGCGGTTTTCAAGACTAGCGGGGAAGTTAGCGAGAATAAGGGGGCTTATTTTGAGTTGGAGTATACGGAGGGGACTGATCCTGCTAGTTTCAAGGTTGGCCGGATTGAGCTCGAGGTACGCGCTTTTTTAGAGCGAGCAAGCTATTTGCTAGCGAGCAACGCCACAAGCGAGCAACGCCAGTTGAGGCCTTTGTTCACGCCTGCGTAGTTAAATGAATGCTATCAAATACACGTCCGTCACTCGAACATTGGTTTAATGGAGCAACGCCGCCGCGTAGATCCCCTTGTTCGTGCCACCTGATCCCCACTTGATCCCCCTGATCACCTTGATCACACCGCCTCCTCCCTTTCCTCACACGTGTGTATGTAGGTTGCCGCCGGCTTGTTGCCTCTTACTACTGCAAACTTCCTCAAGAGGATCGCTGACGTGGCCGCTACCTCCGTGGGCGTCGTGGAGAAGGTGGAGAAAGGCGTCGGCGTGGTCTTCTCGACGGAGGACTGCTTGACGGAGGACAAGTTTAGGTGAGGAGCGAAGGAAGCAAGAGCGAAGGAAGCAAGAGCGACGCAAGAGCGACGCAAGAGCGACGCAAGAGCGACAGCGACCAAACACTTGTGTGAACGAATGGGGGCGGCGGTGTGGACAAGAAAGCCCACACATGCGCAGAACAAAGGGGGTCCACACGGCCCACACGTTTGTGAATAAGGGGGCAGGGGTATGGAAAAGACAGCCCACACTTGCTTGAACAGAGGGGGCAGCGTGTTTCGAGGTGGACGTATTGTTCATGCCGCGTTCTCCCTTTGTTTACACTGTATTTGTGGTGTATTTGTGGCCCTTGCTCACACATGTGTGTGGCAGGCTGGTTGCCAAGGAGACGAATGAGGAGAGGAACGCTACTGAATACAACAGGATGCAGAGACTGCATGACGTTTACCAGGAGGGGGGGGAGAAGCTGGCGTTCGGGAGCGACAGCATTGAGAAGTTCAGGGACGGGGAGGCCCACGTTTTGAGCTTCGCGCCGGAGTACGTTGTCGCCATGCTTCGGGAGACGAAGGACGGCACTAGCAGCACCAAGTTCATGATTACGACGCAGGACGGCGGGGCGAAGCATTTGCAGGGCACGGGCGTCGTGTTTGGGAGAGTCACCAAGGGCATGGAGGTGCTGGACAGGCTCAAGGGGGAGTTCACGATGCGCGGGGTTCTCAGTAAGCGAGTCGATGTGGTGGGCGGAGGCGTCCTGTAATGCGTCCTGAAATGCGTCCTGTAAATAGCTCGTGTGAACAAAGCTTAATATACACAAGGGTTTCAAAAGGTAGCAAGTTGTTTGTGGCAGTGGAAGTTGTGGAAGAAAAGGGAGGGAGCTGGAAGCTTCTTCTCACACCTAGAGCTGTACGCCCCAGCTTTGCCATCGCCATCGCTCTCGTAGTTTCCTTGCTGAACCCAACTCCCTTCACTTATTCCTTCGACCCTTTTCTCTTCCAACAAACCCCCACTGGCTGTGCCCGTCACATTAACGAGGCAATCTTCTTCTTCTCACCCCCCGCTTCGCTTCGCCCCCACAGGCCCACTCCCCCCCCCCTCTCACCAACCCTAACCCTCCGATGTCCGTGGAGGAGAAGATGGCCCTGCTCGAGCGCCGCCTCTTCCCCCCCTCCTCCACCTCCAACGTTACTTCTAACAACAACTCCATGTCGGCTTCCTCCCCCCCCAATCCCAAGCGCCAGAAAGGCGACAACTCCCAACTAGGTCACTCAGGTCACTCCAACGCCGGCTCCAGCGTTGCCACGCTCTTGGGCTCCACCACGACCCCCGCCCCTGGATCCCTCCACGGCAACGGATTCACGTACAACTCGTCCTCCAAAGATGGCCTTCCCACAACCATGCACGCAGCCATGCACGGCACCATGCCCGTCACCACCGTCGGCTTCGCCAACGAGAACTCCAACAGCCGCAACGCCACCGGCTCCCGCGGGCCCACCAACGTCAAGGCCAAGGACTTCACCGCCGCCGTAAGCGCGCACCTCGAGTCTCTCACTGGCGGCAACCAGGCGGCGACCAGTCAGGCCGAAGTCGTCATCGAGACGCCCCCGCTCCCGAGCAACGAGAAGAAGCGGTCGCGCAAGTCCAATCCCGTCAAGAGGATTCTGCATAGTGCCGGTTCCGGGGTCACTGCCGCCACTGCTGCCACTGCTGCCACTGCTGCCACTGCTGCCACTGCTGCCACTGCTGCCACTGCTGCCACTGCTGCCACTGCTTCTTCTGCTTCTTCTGCTTCTTCTGCCGCACCCACCTCAGCACTCCCCGCGAGCGACGAGGTCAGTAACACGCCGGACAGTATCACTGGTAACGGGAAGAAGGCGGGGAGCACCAAGACGATCGCGTCGTTCTTCTCGCAGAAGAACACGCCGCCACCGCCGGCGGCGGTGACCACGCAGGGGCAGGGGCAGAGGGGCGCGATGGGAGCGCCCAGCGCGCAGCTGGAGGAGCTCAAGAAAGTCGTAGAGAGGGTGGAGGGGGAGAGGGAGCACGAGAGGAGGATTGTGAAGCAGCTCAGGGAGGCGCTTAAGGAGGCGCAGTCGAACCAGTCCAACATTGAGTCGCAGAGCACGACGCGCGCGGCCAGCACGCGCGAGTCCATGGAGAAGCTGCTCCGGGCCCAGTCCCTCGCCGAGGCCACTCAGATCCGGCAGACGCTCGCGTCCGACGCGGCATTTCTCGGGAAGGTGACTTACCAGCGCGTCAGCAGCGGCATGTCGGAGCGGTTGATTGAGAGCTGGGAGGACGGACACGCGAACGTGAGGCTGAGGGACAAGTATGAGGAGGTCAAGGCGAGGAAGGAGAAGCTGGAGCAGCGCCAGAAGGAGGCGAAGAAGAGCGGGAAGCGCATTTCGTCGAACAAGGGCGGGGAGATGGCTCCCCCGCCCCCGCGGGTCTTTGAGGAAGACTTGTTCGGTGGGATGGAGGTCAGGGACGAGCTTGAGGCGATGGAGGCCGAGGAGTCTGTGCGGATGCACTTGGCGAACGTCAAGAAGGACGAGCTGTCGCTGCTGGAGCAGGAACGCGTGCTGGACAAGGAGAAGATTGTGCACATTCGCTCTCTGAAGCGCGTGCAGAACGAGGACGCCTCTCGGTTCCGCGACAAGCCGAAGCTGCACGACCGCTACGTGCTGCTGAATTTGCTCGGGAAGGGCGGGTTCTCGGAAGTTTGGAGGGCGCACGACTTGGACGAGCTTCGGGACGTCGCCGTGAAGATCCACCAGCTCGACGCGAGGTGGAGCGAGGAGAAGAAGAGGAACTACACCAAGCATGTGTCGAGAGAGTACGAGATCCACAGGGACGTAAGGCACCCGAGGATCGTCAGCCTGCTCGACGTTTTCGAAATCGACCACAACTCGTTCGCGACGGTGCTCGAGTACTGCCGCGGCACGGACCTCGACTGCCTGCTCAAGGAGCTCAAGACGCTCCCGGAGAAGGACGCGAGGGCTGTCTTGCTGCAGATCGTCACCGGGATGAGGTACCTGAACAAGCCTAAGAACGACGGAGGAAGACAGGGCATCATCCATTACGATCTCAAGCCGGGCAACATTTTGTTCGACGAGTACGGCGACGCCAAAATCACGGACTTCGGCCTCTCCAAGATCATCGACGGGGACGACGGAGCGGACAGTATGGAGCTCACTAGCCAGGGCGCGGGCACGTACTGGTACCTGCCGCCGGAGTGCTTCATGACCGGCGCCGGTGTGCGCATCAGTAACAAGGTGGACGTGTGGAGCATCGGCGTGATCTACTACCAAATGCTGCTCGGAAAGCGGCCGTTCGGTGACGGCAAGTCGCAGGACAACGTACTGTCCAACTCGCTCATCCTCAACGCCAAATCGGTCCAATTCCCCGCGAAACCCGTCATCACCCAGGGCGCCAAAGACTTCATCAAGTTCTGCCTCACGCACGACATGAACGCGCGCCCCGACATCTCCCAGATGTGCAAGGCCCCTTACCTGCTCGCTAAGAAGATCTGATTTCATGTTTGTAATGAAATGAAGTTTGCCCACACACACACACCGATGGCATGCACCTTCTGTTGAGACGGAGTTGGAGTGGAGATATTCTGCTGATATTGTGTGGAAAGTTGCTAGCTTATGTCCTTCTTGATCAGAGCTCCGTTTGAGCTGACACGCCTGTCTCTCTGGCTGACCGAGAAAATGGTCACCTCCACTCCAGTTGTTTTTGCGATCGGTTTTATATCTGGTTGGTTAGTCCATCAACGTGAGTCAGGGTTAGGGATGATGGGGGTTCAGTCCATTAGTATATATGCTTGCTCGTGCTGTAAAGCGACTGGCACGATCGGCACCCCACGCGATGCGTAAAAACCAGAGCGACAAAAGCGTGCAATGTGAAACATGAGGACCAACATTCAGTGACAGAATGAAAAGGTGTGTGGCGGGCCCCCAGGAAAGGGCACGTGGTCATCGACAACGGCACGCTCGTGTACAGAGTTCAGGGGGGGGCACACTTCGACGCGACGGGAAAGGCGGTGACCGCGGCGAACGTTGACGTAGCCAGTATTTTGGTACAGCCTCTGCGTCGGTTCTTGTCAAGCTTCTCATCTCTACAAGCCGAGCGCTAACCCAATCCTCGCAGGTTATGGAGATCACCTGCTGCAGGGGATTACCGGCGACGCTGCTTCGGCCTGGTTTGAACTCGACACTGATGGCGACGGAAAGGTCTCGTTCGCGGAGTTCGAACGAGGGATGCACTCCAGACTGGGCTCGTTGTGCCCCAACTCATCCACTCTGCGCAAGACGTACGACTCCATCCAGAAAGTTAAGGGCGACTTCCAAGCAGGACGGTACAACATTGACGATCTCAAGAGGGCCATCGACAGGTCGCTCTAAGCATGTAGCAAGAGCAGAGCAGGTAGAGAGTTTTCTTTCAGCTAATTCTATGCCGTGATCTTATGCGCGCGACGCCCATCCGGGGAAGATTGTGCCATTCCGGGCATTATCCAGGGCATACTCGCCTGTACTGGACCGATCCACTGGCCAGCAACACAACAACATCATCATCGGCGGCTACGGCCGAGCTGTACACGAAGGCGGCGGTAGCATGTTGAGTTGTCTGTATTTCCCCCCTGTCTTGTCCCTGCAAGAGCCCCACTCTCTCTCTCTCTCTCTCTCTCTCTCTCCTTTTTCTCTCGTGGCGGCAGCACCATGCCACCCCTATCCCCCATGTCCTCCATGTCCCCCCTGCGAACAATCATGAAGTTCCTCTCGAAAGCCAACCTCCGGCACCTCCGGCACCTCCAACACATGGTATACCGGAAGAAGGCCTTGATCCTCATTCTGTTTCCCCTGCTCTTCGCACTCTCAAGACTGGTCCGCAAGCGTCGACGACTCCCGCCGCAGACACTTCACACGCCCGTTCTCCTTGAACTTCCGAACGACGTCAAGCAGCAGTACTACGACCAAATTGCCTCATCATCACCGGATGATGGCACTGCTTTTGCACTTGTTGTGAGCAAATACGAGCCGTCGTATCAAACGAAGGTGAACGCGTCGGTTTGGCGCGCGGTATGTCCGGGCGGTGTGTGGCCAGACAACCGGCGAGATCCCAACTGGGTTGTCTCGAGCGAGGGGAGCAGTCTTGCAGTTGTGGCAGGTGAGCCAAGCACACAAGAGCGAATGGAGTGCTAGCGAATGGAGGCGAGCGAATGTGTGAACAAGGAGGGGGCGACGCGAGCGATAGTGGCGAGGCTGTGAGCTGGGTTCAGGGCGATTTGCGATCACACACATACGTGAATAACGGGGCTGCTCAAGACGGGCTGCTCAAGACGCCCGGTTCAGAACGATCGGCTCAGATCGACCGGCTCAGAACGCCCGGCTCAGAATGCTTCCCCATCGTGCCTCTATCTCTAACACCCGCCTGCCTATAGAATATATCAGATTGGGCTCGGTCATGTTGGCGCTCACTGATCCCGACGCGGAGGGGGCTGATGACGGGGAGGATCCGCTGCCGAGCATGCTAGCGACGCTTCCAACCACTATCAGTGTGAACCAGCTGAACCTCGCAATCGCTCCGGGATTGCCGCGGGCGTTCCATTCCCTCGCCTCCTTGCTGTCGCTGTCGTACTCCCTTCACCTGACGCCGCTCAGTCTGAGTCTGCACTCACACGTGCTTCAGCACCTGCACCCCGGCAACTCCCTTCCGCTTTTGGCGTTGAGCCTGCATCTGCACCACCATCACAGCCACCTACTCCCGCCTGAACTGTTGAGAAGCACGCGCGCGTACCTCTGCTCGCTGATTTTCTTCTTCGCGCAAACTCTTCACCTCGCGTTCGGCACGGAAGTCGCCTCCTTCCCACTACTCCCCGACCAGTATCACACCAGCTTTTCATCCCCGGTATACACCCCGCTGGAACGCCCAGGAAGTCTGGGATGTTTGAGCGAACACTGCTCTTTCATTTTTGGGCAGGAGTGCTTCGCGTGCCCAGAACTTTACTTGTACGCACGCGAGCGGAAGCGGAGCAAGTCCTCCCAGAAGTCCAAGCGAGCGTATGCATAGCCAACGTGCAAATCGCGAGCGATTTTTGAGGAATGGCCGGCTCGGAACGCGTTATTCGCTCGCCGATCGGCTCACTGTGTGCGTAGACCTCGCTTTGTTCACTCTCGCTAACCCACTCGCAGATACGTGCTACTGCTGCACTCGCCGCTGCCAAGGACAGTGCTGGGCTGCGTGCGCGCTCAGAAGGTTCCAAGGGCCATCTTGCAGGGGTTCATCGAGCGCACCGCCGGGAACGGAAGGGAGGGAGTGTTCAGGAGCATCGTGCACTCGCTGCCGCCGAGAGGGCTGGGACGGCTGTGGGGGTGCGGGCATGTAGACGTCGTCAAGGTGAGGGAGGCGGCAGAGAACAGGTATCGAGCAGGAGTTGTGTTGGACGGCTTCGAGCTGGAGTTCGAGGAGTGAGTGAGTGGCAGGTTAACTTATGCTCCGGAACCCGGTGCCTACAAGGTGTCCCTTGTTGCTTTTCCTGGCCTGTACGAGATACCCGGCTCGGCAGGACCGATTCGAAAATGAGGCTAAAACGGTTTCGGGAAGATGGAGGGCAGAGGTGACGACAACCGTACCTGGGTCAAATACTGATATGTCAACAAAAACGCGTTTAAAGGAAAGTAAGTGAAGATGAACAGTTAGACACATTTTCTCTCTCAGAATTTGTTTGGTTACTCAATTATGTCAGAAAATAGTATCTGAGAGACTTCTGAATAGAACTTGTTGGAATATTATATCTCATGTATTAAGCCTCTAAGTTTATTTTGACAACTGTAATTGACTTTAATAAGAATACAGGTATATATTAGATAAGTATTGGATCTAAAAGACTTCATTTGACTAATCTTTAATATACGAATATCACACAAGATGAACTCTTGTAGTACCAGTTCTGTAACAAACAGAGATAAATCGCATCTTGAAGCACTGCTACTACCCTTGTCACAACCCTACACCCTCCTACACCTCCAACCCCAGCCTCGCTCTGTCGGACTGTGGACGAAGGGGTCCGAAACAGTGCTACTCCACGCACACGTGGACTTCGACTTCCTTACGTTACTCTCCCCCCTCACCGCGTCGTCCGCCGCGCTGCAGATCAAGCCGGGGGCGGGTCCGTGGGTGATGATGGACAGCGACGTGGCGGTTGTGAACGCTTGGGACGCGCTGGCGGACTGGTTGTTTAATCGTCTACGTTCCGCTGTGGTCACCTCTATCTACTCAGCTACTCGTCATCTACTTCGTACCCTGCTGTTCTACTTGCATACTGCCTCGTGTCTACCCTCCTGCCCTTGGGGGGCGGCTTCGGCTTCGCTATGGCGTACTTGGCCGTCACGGTCTCCACCCTGGTCAGGAAGTCCGCCTCCGAAGTCTAAAGTCTGAACTCCAGCCAGTTCGTTCCTCATGGCATGGCAAAGCTGGCAAACAAGCAAGGTGGCGGGGGCGGCCTCCTCGAGCTCGGAGATGCCGCTACAGAAGGTGGCCGTCTCCTGGTTCAGCGCGGCAACTTGCTTCTCGTCGTCGATGACGCCCTTGGTCTCATCCTCGAGCGATTCCTCGTCTAGGACCTCGATCTCGAGGTTGCTGATCGCCATCTCGAGGGGCTTGAGCTGCTAGCCGACTGCGGCGGCAGCGGCGGACGTGGTGGTGATGGAGGAGGCGTTCGACTTGGCCGAAGAGCGCATAATAGCGCACGTCTCGTCCGCGCAAGTGGCTTCGAGCTCGTCAGTGAACTCGGCCAGGCGGACGGTGAGGGTCTAAGAGGGCACAAGAGCGTGAGAACAAAGACGCGTGTGAGTATAAAGGGGGCGCCTCAATGCGGCCTGCTCACCTCCATCTCCTGCTTGTTGTCCTGGCACATCTCCTCCTTGGGGGAAGTGGAAGAGCGGTCGTGCTTCTTCTGTACGGTCGCCAGCGCCGTGGACGCCGCCTTGCCTTTCGTGGTGGCTGCCTTGAGCTTTTTCTTAAGGTCCACGATGGCCTTCTTGGCTGCTGCCGTGCGCTCCTTGGCGTTCTTCCTGGACGCGCTGGTCGTCAGGAGCGAGTCCAGCACCTTGGACTGGGCCTTGGACTGGGCCAGGATCGTCGCCCCGCACTAGGAATTCTTGGCCTGCACGGCCTCGGAAGCGGCAGCGAAGTCGGCGACCTCCTGCTTGAGAGCGCTGAGCTTGCTCTCGTAGTCCTGATGGGCGCTCAAGTGGGTCAGTGCGAGGCTTGGAAGGACGATGGAGAGGCGTGCACAATGTTGGTCGTCATGTTTCACTATTGGCACCCTTTTGAAGATATGGGGTTTACTCATAGCGCTGGTCGCCGGTTGTGCGGTTGTGCCAGTCGCATTGTAGTACTTCCTCAATCTTACTTTATATATCATCACTGAACCATCCTTCTATCCTCCAGCGACTCACCTGTGACGTGATTGGGTTAGTACGAAGTTTGCGGGGGCGATGGAGAAGCTCGTGTGGGGTTGGTCCTCGTGTTTCACGATTGTGTACCCCTTTTCTCGTCTGGGGTTTACGCATAGCGCTGGTCGCCGGTCTTTCCAGTCGCATTATATAGTAAACACGTCACTCTACTATATACAGTTGTAATCATCACTGAACCATCCAGTATCCCCTCGCGCGCAACAGCTTACTCACATGTGAAACTGGAACGAGCTCACAAGCGCCCCCACCGCCGCACCCCGCCCCGCCCCACCTCGCCACGGCAGCCCCAATCACGCGCCGCGCGCGTCCTCAAGCAGCGGGCAAACTCAGGCTCAAACGGCGCATCGCCAGAGCAGCCGCTCCCGCGCTCCATCACGCCCCAAACCAGCACACCGCGTCAATCAACCCCACACACGGCACCGTGTAGATCGCGTGTCCAACTCGCGCCGCTCCCCCCCCATCAGTCGCCAAACGATTCAGCAGAAAACGAGTTTCAGCCAGGGCCAGAAAGGGGGGAAGGGGACGGCATAACGCGAATAGAGATAACAGGCGCGGCAGAGTGGTGCGTGGTGACCGCAACTAGCTGAAGAGTAGACTCACATGGAATAGTTTGCGCGAGAGGGAGCGGGTGAAAGGTTTGAGAACGAGAAACGTCTGCACCATTTCTCACCTCAACAGGCGAGCACACGAGCCCACCACCCACCCACCCACCCACCATCCGTACCCTCTCCACCTCCACTGCACGTGCCCCAACTCGCAACGGCTTGCTCGAGAATGGCGGGCGGGGAGAGTTGTGAGCACAGAGACAATTCTCTCAAAAGATCCGGCCTCCCCCCGCTGTACAGAGCGCCGCCGCCCTCCCCACGACTTGCGCAACTAACCACCTCGCCGCACCGCACTCGTCTCTCACCCCCTCGCTTCGGCAGGACAATGGACGCCGAACAGCAGCGCGAGAGGAAAGAGAGGGTTGCACTGCGTACCCTCATTAAATACAACGAGCTGCTGGCTTTGATCAAGCCGCTGGCCACTGAGGGCCATCTAAGCACCAAGGACAACGATGGCAAGTTCCCGCTGTGGCGGGCGCTCGTGCACCCAAGGCCATCAAGCTGGTGATCAGTTGCCATCCACCGGCGCTCGTCTCTGTTGTTGGCGGTAGGGGTATTTGGTACGCGGGGACCCCCGCGACACCCTCCCCACATCTACGAGTCCATGTACGGCAAAGCGCCCAAGCACATGACCGCAGCGTACGTTCCGCGCGCTTGCGAGAAGGCTCTGGGGTTGCCGGGCCGGGTCGCCGGGCGATGCAGATTGTTATTGGGAGGAGATGATGGCGGCGGCGGAGTTGCTCAATGAGCTAATTAGAAGTACAAATTTGTAACGTCATTAGCTAAGCGGCCTTGGCCTTGGCCACGGGCATTTCTGCTGCTTCATTCATCCTCCCGTGTTCATCACAGAACACTCTCTCGCACTTGCCCTTCACAGCAGCAACGTCCTCTCCTCCGCCCTTCTTCGCGCTCTTCGTCAGATCCTTCTTAAAATCGTTCATTCCGTAAGTACCGCGCAAAATCAGCGGTTCCTTTTTGCCCTCGGCGCACGGGAGATCGACCACGACGGCTGAGATGTCCTCGAGACTGGGCGCGACATAGAACGCCTTCATCAACATGTTCTCGGTGATGGATCTCAACCCGCGTGCGCCAGTGCCGCGCTTCTTGGCGACGGTCGCGATGAACAGCAGCGCCTGGTCGGTGACGTGGAATTCGATGTCGTTGAGGCCGAACAAGTAGTCGTACTGCTTCAAGAGAGCATTTTTGGGCAGGGTCATAACATCCACGAGAGCGTCCTCGTCCAATGCTTTGGTGGACACGATGAGCGGGAACCGGCCCACGAACTCGGGAATGAGGCCGTAAGCTGTGAGATCGGCGGGCTGCGCGTTATCGAGGTAACCCTGAGTGGTTTTTTCGTCCTTGAGGTTCTTCTTCAGCGTCGCTCCAAAGCCGATGCTGGCCTTGTCCATCCTAAGGGGGGTTAGGGGGGAGTGGAAGGGGAGGGGGGAGGGGGAGGGAAATGCATGCGGCACACATGCGCGTGGCACACACGCTTACCGGCGCGACAAACGAGACAAGTGGCGCGTCCCGGCGCTCCTCGCTCGCAACTATTGCATTCTGGAATTACTCGCTCGCAACTAGCGCGTTCTGGCGAGCCTCGCTCGCAAACGGCGCATTCGCCAGTGTGCCCCCCCTCCCCCATTCACGCGGCTAAAATTAGCTTCGCTACGACTCGCCTCGCTTCGCTTCGCATCGCGCTCACCTGTTATTAACAAGCGACTCCAGGCCCGCGAACGCTCCGCCGGCGATGAAGAGAATGTCGGTAGTGTCGATGGAGATGAAGTCTCCGCGCGGGTTCTTGCGCCCTCCCTCCTTCGGCACGCTGACTACCGTGCCCTCGAGGATCTTGAGCAGCGCCTGCTGCACGCCTTCTCCCGACACGTCGCGCGTGATGGACACGTTCTCCGACTTGCGGCTGATCTTGTCCACCTCGTCGAGGTACACGATGCCGCGCTGGGTCAGCTCAATGTCGCCACCGGCCTCGAGGTAGAGCTTGTACAGCAGCGATTCCACGTCCTCGCCCACATAGCCCGCCTGCGTCAAGCAGGTCGCGTCCGTGATGACGAGCGGCACGTCGACGAGCTTAGACAGCGTCTTGGCGAGCAAGGTCTTCCCCGAACCGGTGGGGCCGAGGAGAATTATGTTGCTCTTGTCCAGCGTGGGAGGGGGGTCTTCGGTTGTAGCAGCAGGCTCCTCAGTGTGGGGCTGGGCGACGTTGGGGTCGATATTCTTCACCTACACACATGTGTGAGCAAGGGGCAATGTGTGGACAACCTTTCGAGACGAGCTCAGAGCAACTCGACTCCCGGACAGCGCCTTCCAATCGATCCTTCTGCGCAGCGGGCTCGCGAAGAGTGCGCTCCTCGCTCGTGCACGAATGGATCAAGAGGCGTTGCTCGCTCGCAAACGGCGCGTTCAGGGGCGACGAGACTCGCAAACAGCTTGTTCTCGCGAGCACAGCGTCGCGCCCCTTTGCGCTCCACGCTCGTGCACGGAAGAATCAAGAGGCGTTGCCCGCACGCAAATGGCGCGTTCTGGGGCGACGAGACTCGCAAACAGCGTTTGTGGGGGCACTCGTGTTCGCGCGTTTGTTCGCAGCGCTGTTCACATAGTAATCAAAGCTCGTTCGCGGTGCGTGTGCGTGTGCTTGCTCCCTCACCTCCTCCGCCTCGCGGCGCATCCTGTCGCCGACGCGCTTGTAGTGGTTGTACACTCCCACGCTCAACGCGACCTTGACGTTGTGCTGTCCGATGACGTACTCCTCCAGCCCATCGTACAGCTCCTTGGGCTTGGGCACGTTGAGGACCGGGGGAGAGGAAGGCAAGACACCACCCCCACCCATGACACTGCCCATTGCGGTGCCGCTGCCCATTGTGGCACCTCCCTCCTTCCTTCCTGGCACCCCTTTGTTATTGTTGTTGTTGTTGTTGTTGTTGTTGTTGTTGTTGTTG
>Ga0307985_10001500_pt1 | contig 13182 bp, 34 predicted proteins | sample EllFjometageno80_FD_203155 | JGI IMG/M metagenome (GOLD analysis project Ga0307985, IMG submission 203155) | Marine microbial communities from Ellis Fjord, Antarctic Ocean - #80 | ecosystem: Environmental > Aquatic > Marine > Unclassified | place: Southern Ocean | collected 2014-10-09 | reverse complement strand
TCAAATAACCTGTCATAACGCTCCCAGCCTTTACCGTCCCAAGGCATACCCCACTTCTCCCACTTATCGTCCTCCCAAGGAGCATCATCATAACTAGATGCACTAAACCCCACAATAGCTATCTTCAATCGTCTAACTCCCCTTCTCGGCCTATAATGCCGTCAACGTCAATAATTACATCTTCTAGCTCTGCCTGAGATGTCTTTTCGTTCATCCGCATAAGAGTCTCAGCAAAACTAGCCTCACTCCTAGCCTCTTCTAATGGTGTAACTTCCTTAGGCACTAAAGTAGCCATCATCTTAACAAAGCCAAGCGGGTCTTTATCCGCTGCCTTCCTTAAGAGTACTTGACCTCGCTTCTTGTACTGACCATCATCATCCTTCTTGATAGAGTTCCATAAGTCTAATAGATCCTCCTTAAAGGACGCTCCAAGCTTATTACCAGAACCCTTCTGCCTACCATTGTGCTTAAGGTTCTTCAATGAGTTAGGATTCATTAAACGCTTATCAGTCATTAGATTCCCTTATCATTGCGTCTGCAAGCTCGTAACAGTAAGTCGGTATGATATGAGTAGGGGTGTTATCCTCTAAGAAGCTTTGCATAGCAAGTCCTGCTAGCCAATCTCTACGTGATATATCTGTGAAAAAATCAGGGTGTGCATCAATCTTCGCCTTTTGTTCGCTCATGTCGTTTGTCCATTTAATGGCACGCAGCCAAGGTTAACCCCATTGGGTAATGGGTTACCATCTTTCATTTTAACTAGAGTAGCCTCATGTACCTTCTTGCACTCCATAGCACTCTGATGAAAACTGATAACCTGCATATGATCTACATAAGGCACTGGGGCCGATAATACTATGTGAATTAATACGAATAAATACATGCCTTCTCCTTCTTACGTAACTCTATTAATCTGTCAACCATAATAGGCCAATTACTAGAAATACCAATATCATCATCGTCAGCATACTCTATAACTCGCTCAGCCGCTGAACTAGATCGCTCCGGCTTTCTTTGTTCTTTAATACGTATGATTTGTAACTTTCTGTCCATTCTGCATCCTCTAGCTTAATTTCATTCCAATATTCTAACATCTCTACCACTCTAAAGCCAAAATCGGCATATGTCTCTTGAATGGAATTTTTTTTTGGGGAGATAGGTGAGTCAAGGTATGAGGGATCCTCAAATAAATTAAGTAGCGGCTTGTTTATACCCCCCCCCACCCCCTCGTATCGACTCGATACCTTTTCGTTTGGAGTCGCTACTACTTCGTGTCGGGTCGCTACCTTCCTCGCTTCCCTGCCCAATTGGGCTAAGCCCATAGTGTCAGCTAATAGAGCGACATCACACAGTCCGATAGCACTAGCAATTGACGCAATGATTGCACGTTGCATCTCATCCGAACGTGTCTTTAGTTTCATTAACTGTTCTTCTAATGCTGGTAGTTGGTCGAAGGATAAGTGATATAACTTAGTGATAGGCTGACGTTTACTCATCGAAGGCCCGACCGCTGCGCTTGTTGCAAGATACGTGTATATCCACCCATTCTTTTCTCACTTTTCCCTTGACATTTCCCCATATCTCGCATCGCTTCCTTATCATCCATATAATCAATTTCCCTTTAATCGCTTGTATTTATACCTATTCACCAGAATATCGCATATTGTATAAAAGTTACACGAATAGTAACACAGTTACACGATAGCCGCAACTCGCCTGATATATATCTATTGTTGACCAACTCCCTATATTCATAGGAGTTACAAACTAAATTCATTTATCTGCAAATAAAACTTGCTATCTAATATAGGAGGGTTTATTATATGGATAGTCAATCAGTATTCATCTTATCAATAAGGAGAAACAAATGCTAATATTTAACTACTCAACTAAAAAAGAACTGAAACAAGCTATCGGAACAAAGTTAGAATATATTGAAACATCTATGTTCGGAGCTGAATATCTTAGTAATGGTAAATTGACAGGTTGCAACCGTCCTCATATGACAGGCCATAAAAGAGAATTCTTTGCCAATGCTACTATTAAAGACGATATTATTATAGCAGTATCCTAATTAAACCTTGTTTAAGTCTACCCTTTCGGGTAGGCTTTATAGAGGGCTTAATCACTTAAATAAGGAGCATAACCAATGAGAACATTAATCAAAGAAATGAAGAAACAAGGCATGCTTGAAGAACTAGCAAGCATACGAAAAAGAGAACGCGGTATCGTTGACGTACAAGTCAGGGATTCATTAGAGAAGCTAATAGAAGTAGAAAACGCCAGTTATTCCCAGAAGCTAATGATATTAGAATCTATTCAACGTAACACTAAACAAGCACTGGAAGTCCTACATAATCTTTAATAAAGGATACTCAATAATGAAACGCGAACTCATAGCTAAATTGCACAATTCAGTGCCGGAATTCAAAGCCGCAACGCTTGCCAATAAAGTAGCACTAAAACAACAAGCTCGCACAATATGCCAAATACTAGGTTATAAGTGGTCTAACTATAAACGCCAATTCAATCTTAAATAGGAACAATACCATGAAAATTAAACCAGAACATTTCAATCATATCAAACAGGAAATAGACAATACTTTATCATTACATGGTCAGGACAATCTCATTAAAGAATACGAAACAGGACTATTTTCACGAAGTGATAAAACAAAAGACTTACAAAAACGCTTTTGCTTTGATTTAATGTTTGGGGCTGGTTTATCTAAATACGTTTGTGATACCCTGTATTCTTACCTTAACGATGATCATATTTACACGGCACTTAAAGCAATTTGCCCGACTGTTACCCGACAATATTAATTTTAATCAATCTTAAATAAGGAGGATAAACCATGGCGAATACATCGTTATTATGGGAAGGCAAATCACAATATACAAAAGATACTATCTATTCCACACTTACTGAAAAATCAACTAACATTAAAACAGGCAATATACCTCAAATCACTATACTTTGTTCAAACGAAAAGCCAACCGATTCATTGAAGTCTGGACTAGATAAGGCAATCTGTGGTAACTGCCCATTGCGTCCATTATTACATAAGGATAAGCCTATTGAAGATCAGGCTTGCTATGTAAACTGTGGTTTTGGGCCGAATGCTATCCATAAAACCAAAGGTAAACTACTAGTAACTAAACCAGATAAAGCCTATAATTTAGGTCGTGACGGTGCCTATGGTGATCCGGCCGCAAGGCCTGAAAAGGTAAGTCTATCTATTAGAGCTAAGTTTAAAAGACTGCTTGGCTATACCCACAATTGGCAAGATAAGAAGTCAAGCTTCTTAAAATCTTGGTGTATGGCAAGCGTACATAATATAAATGATAAGATTAAAGCTAATAAACTAGGTTTTAGAACATTTCGCACCGTTAAATATGCCGCTAATAAACTCGCCGCCGATGAGATAGTTTGCCCCAACTTTACCCGCTCAATCCAATGTAAAGACTGTGGCCTTTGTTGCGGTACTGATAGCAAAGCCAAAAATATAGTTATCCCAATACACTAAATAGGAGTTTATACCATGAAACAAGCAATCACAGAAAGCTATTTTATTGAGCAAATCGTAGGAGATGAATATAATTCAATGACATATGAAGGGGCCAAAGCGTTATTTGGCTGGGTGGAAGAATTAGAAGCCGACACAGGGGAGGAAATGGAATTTGATAGAGTAGCAATAAGATGCTATTGGACTGAATACGAAAATATAGGAATGGCATTAAATGAGTATTATGATCTTAAAACAGTTGCGGATCTAAGTAATAATACAGTTGTAATTGAGATACCCGACACAGATAGACTGCTAGTTCAAGAGTTTTAACCACAATTTAATATTAAATAGGAGTTTATACCATGAACAATTCAGAGATAATCAAAGCCGCAAATAAAGCCACACAGGCCATTGTTAACGACATGGCAATAACCCTTAAACCACACGTTAACAGGATAGAATCAAGCAATAAAACAGCCCACAACCATCTTGATCAATATCTATCTCTTATGTCACAATTCCCTGATAAAGATATGAAAAAAGTAATGGCGCAGGCATTAATCAAAGCAGGCGGCAACGCAAAACGCATTGCTACAGCTTTAAACCTTAGTTAAGAGGAAACAATGGCAACTATAGAAGAGAAATTAAAAGCACATAAGACCAATACGCAAACGCACCTGCTTCAGCTTCACGTTGACCCTTTGTTTTCTAAGGCATTAGATATAGTTTGCAGGCACTACAAAATTGCGAGGGCGGAGTATATTCGGCGATGTTTAAGCCTTTGCTTGGCCAGCATACAAGACCCAAAACTGCTATCTAAACTCGATAAGGTGGTAAAACTATGAGCATAAACCATCTAGCAGGCTTTCTTAGTGGATTGCTTGCAATAGCCGCAGTTTATTCAATCACCAACTATTTTGCTCATTCAATACTTGCGTTTATATTATAAAAGGATTAAATTATGGGTAAATATCTCTTAAGTATACTAGTATTAATAATGATCTTTGACCAATCAGGTAATTCTAATTAAAGGAGTAATACAATGATTAAGCAAAAAGAACCAGCCGCGTTACGCAAAGCCAGACTTGAACTCAATGCCGAAAAATCAGCCCCAGAACCTAATCTACAGCTTATTAAGCACCTCAATATCCGTATCGACCGACTAGAGGATCAACATCACTCCAAGCGCTGGCAAGTGGTCGAGTATCAAGATATGCCAGTAGGCCAAGTCTTTAAGTTCACTCGCACCATGCATAAATCAGAATACGCAATGGAAATACAGCCTAAACAGCATCACGCTATGAAATCGCAGGGATGCGCCATAATCGTATCTAAAGGCATGGATCAAGGAGCATTGGTAAATTTAGCACCTAGAAGGCCCGTATATACAAAAGGTAGGTAGTAAACACTTAATCTAATAATCGGAGGTTATACCATGTACACATCTTATACTATGAAGGATTTGGACACGATAGCTAAAAAGGAAGTTGATAGACTACTCGCAAAGGGCGGTGCTTTATACTACAAGAGTGATAATTGGACGCTGAAAGGCTACGATTTTATTATCCATATTCCAGTTGAAATGCCGACCGAGGAACATTTCCCAATGATAAATATCACAATGACCTTAACAAATCCCAGAAAAGAAGAACTAGATCAAACAATAACTTTTTCCGAATACTTATAACTTAAATCAAGGAAGGGAGGGGAGAATGATTGAATCAGCTAAGATTGCGCTATCAATGGGATATACAATAGACACAAAAGATGGTGGCAGGACGTTTATAAAAGGCAATCAGCATGTATGGCAATGTCACGGAGGTTGGAAGCGTGCCACCTATAAAGATGGTGAATATTCAGACTGGCGCATTGAGTCCTATTTAGGAGATGCACTACTATACGAGGGGGAAAAAGACTAATTCAAACTAACTTCATCGGGGAATAAGCGAGGGTCTGGGCCATTCAGGTCTAGGCCTTTCTTTTCTCCATTCTTGAGGTAAACCATAATAAAATTCTTAGTAGTTTCCCAGTTATCACAAGCTATTACGAAGTTGCATTCCTGAGCGAGTATGTCCATTGTCTCTTCTATTCTCTTAGGTAGCTTATTCTTAGCATCGGGTTCCGGTATATAGATATACATAGCATTAAAGCGATCGTCTGCTGACTGACACGCTAACCCTAGATTAGGAAATCCTTCCTTGTCGATCTTATATAGTAGATGCAATTGAGGCTCTTCAGCGGCGTACATCTTAGCCCATTCTATGACCTTTTCAAGAGTCTCCATGTATATTGCCCACCCTTTCTAAAAATAGCTCTATATCACCATGTACCCAATACCTCGCAGGGTCACGATCTAATGCAAAAGGCATTATAACATGCCAATCGTCTCTAGATTGACGGTAAAACAACACAGGTTGTTTATTGAGATCCTTTGCTTGCCGCATTGCTTGCGCCCACCAGTCCTTGATATTTAATCTCTCTTGACGCTTAACTTCTACTGCCCAATCACCCACTATAATATCGCAACCTCCGTCCCTAGTTTGATCTAAAGTACGAGACAACGAAAGCCCCAAGGCATCGCCTAAGAGCTTACAAACTTCACGTTCACCTGATTGACCTTTGAGCCGAGCGGCTTTACTCATAGATAGAGTTCTCCATTAACTACGGGATTAGATAAGTTGTACTTATCTCTCTTGCTCATCGCAAGAGGTATTTATACTTATACTACTTAAGAGTAGATTAAGCAGTTACTAGATTTATGATCCTCTTTTTCTCAGGTCTTGTTTAATATAACACAACTTTTTCATCCTGTCTACCAATGTGCGAATAAAAGCCTCAGATGCACAAAATAAATGAAAATAAATGGACTTAATCCTTGACAGGTTTTGCTAAACCACCTGTTTTTGACTCGTTTATGCTAATATATGTTACAGAAGTCAGACATTGGGAAATGCATTACTGGCTCCACATCGCCTTCTATGCCACGATCTTTTCTTCCACCTACTGTTACCTTATAATCATAATCAGCCTTTATTAAGGTATACATGAGGCCATCTGTGAATCCTACCACGAAAAAGCACCTTGCTCCGACTAAATCCTTCAGATCCTTCATCATTAACAGCTTGGATAGACTTAATATCACAGTCGGATATTTACCCTTACTAACCGTTCTTTGTTTGTGTTCCATGTAAACATTCTTCTCAGGTATCCACCAGTCTAAGCGATACAAAGGCTCGTACAAGTCTAAGATCTTACATTTCCATGCAATCTCAATCTTATCCTTAGCTGCGTTCTTATGGTTAATATCTGATTGCGTTTCTAACTTTGGCTTTGTCATATCATTCCTTTCACCAAAACATGATTAGAGAAGCTCCATCCCTGATAATATGCCCTTGTAATGTAATCCGATACTCGTCTGGGTGATACTCTTTATAGGAGGATATTCTATGGTTAGTTAGCCCATCATGTAGGACTAATTCACCTACATTATAGCCGATATATTCATCCTCAGTATCAAGACCACCGCCACATTTAGGTAGCTCAATAGCTACTGTAAAGGCGTGTGCGTCCTCATCTCCCATGCCGAGAGTAGTATGAGGGTAATCTAAATGCCAATGTCCTGCTATACCTACCAGTTTTTCGTCTGATGGAAAAATATGAAAGCCGGGTAATGCTAGGTTATCCTTCATCGTCACCCATTCACCGAAATGCTTGGATAACTTATCAGCTACTTCTACATAAAGATCATTAAACAAATGTAGTAATATTGGATTGAGGATTCTTACCTCAGGATAATACTTGCCTGATCTACCATCTAAATATGCAGCTTTACCAACTGTATAAAAAGGAAAGTCTGCACTCCTACTTTCCCATAGTGTGCCTTTATTCTTTAAAGATTTGAGTCGTGTTGCAATGCTATCTGTATCAATATTGAGTGGTATTCTTACCATTATAGGCTTTGTCATTTATTTACCTCCTTATAATTAGGGGGGCTGGCACTTTTACACTCTGCCCCGTCAAGTGATAGATCCCTTAGTGCCAAGGGTACAAATGGTACTCATACTTGATTTTTAAGTATTCAATAATAAGCAATATAACCCTGAAAAAGACGGCCTCTTTTAAAAAATTAGTAGGTCATAACATAGTATGAACTCTTCTTTGGACAATATTGCCCCCTGCTATAGATTCATTAAGGGTTCAGCCAGCCGCCCATATCCCCATACATTAAGCTGGCTTCCCCCTATAAATTACTCGGTAAGTCCTCTAATTTTAATCATAGCTTCTCTTAAGCCTGCTAGATAGCCTTTATCATAGCCTGAAGTGTACCTAGAGCATTTATCCTTACACTCCTCTGTATCATCTTCATCGTCTTCATCCTCATTAGCCCGTGCAGCTTTAGCCGCAGATACAGTAATAAACTCATCACTGTTATCCATGATGTACTCTTCACAAACATCAAGTATAGAGCCTTTCTGAAAACCAAAGCCTAATAGAGCGGGTTCTATGAGTAGATTAAACACATCCTCTAACAACACCTCATCATCAATGTGTTCCTGCTCAACGTGTACACTACTACCTTCTGACTCAATGCTAACAATCATTTGATTCTCCTTTGTAATTAGGGTTTATTCTATGTTTAGTATATTCCGCTGGGTATACAGTGCTTACATTGCCACACTGTATTAATATTGTCGGCTTAGTAACGGGTAGCGTTATCATACTATTTAATACTTTGCTCTTAGTCATTCGCAGTCGCCCTCCCATTCCGTACAAGTTTCCTCGGACTCATAGATTTTGCACCACTTAGTATGATTATCCTCCTTATCCCAATGCCTACAATTTCCACAAGTGCCTACCACATGAAGCATATCTGAGTCTTTAATCACACATCCTTTATAGAGCCTATCAAAATTAGAAGTCAACCACTCTTTTAATATCATTTGTTTCTCCTCTTATAAGTGCGAACTGTTACTCCAGTCCAAGACCCTCTAACCATGACAGGTCTGCTAACGTCTGTCAAGTAGCAAACGGGTTGATTAGTAGATTTAGTTTTATACAACGTCCAACCTTGCTTAATTGCAACAGCATTACAGGGTACTTGCGTTGTACTGTAGCTTGCCTGTACACCTGTTTTGTATGTAATAACCATCTGATTAGGTATCTCATTAACATCCCAACTAACACCCTGAGACGCAGGAGGGATGAGCAATACAATGGTGATTAATAGCTCATTCATCAACTGGATCAGGTGTGCCTTCACACGTATAATAGCCTATATGGGCTTCCATTTCATACTGCCCAAACTCTCCACCATGCTTTTTGATATATCCTTTCGCTGCTTTACGTGCATTATACAAATTAACAAAAGACTCCATCCTGCCATGCCCATCATAAATTGGTCTTTTAGTATAAGATCCTGCACGTGAAATTAATGGCACATACATACCTCTTAGTTCTGGCTCTTCCATGTCTCAAATTCCTTTTCTAAATCAGGTAGGTTAGCAATCATTTGACGTACATCTCGATCATTACTTGTAAGTGTGGCCTGAGCTTCACCCAATTGGTTAATGAGTAACTTCAATAGTATGTCAAACTTTAATGCAGGAGGCCAATCTTTGACGTTAAGCTTGCCTGACTCTAAGATTTTAGTCATTGCAATGTCTCCAGCATCATGGCGGTCTTGTATAATCTCTTTAGCTATAAAAGCAAATGTTAAGTCTACTGGCTCTAGTTTCTCTTGCATTAGAATGGCTCCTTTTCTGAGACTTGTTGTGTCTTCTTGTTAAAATCAAGCTCGACAGGTAATATCATCGGGCCTCCTCTATTCTTATACATCTTATAAAACGGTCTACCTGCTTTGTCTTCAAACAATTTAATAGCAGTATGAGCCTTATGTAATAGTTGCATTGAGTCGGCAATCTCTCCTTCTCGATTAAGCTGTACCAATATCACAGACTTCATACCCAACTTACTGACAGTATCTTTTACACGCTGTAACCATTCACCATACAATCCATAAGTATTTTTCCCATGATCAGCCTCGTCTAATGCTACCTCTCCGATATAATCAATAAATACCACACGAATCCCATGTTGGCTATGATACTGGTGAATAAGATTGATTGTGCTATTAATAGTTTTTGCTTCACACCCAGTAATGTAAAGCTTGCCGTTTCTAAGGCTCTTTGATACCCCCTCGACTCTCTTGTGTGCAGCGTCATTCGTACTTCCTTTCTGTATGTCCTCTAGGGGAACACCAGAACCACAGGCTAGTAGACGCTCTGTAAGCTCTGATGCTTCCATTTCATAGTTTAGGTAAAGCGTTGGTACGTTCTGTACTATACCTATGTTATACGCCCACTGTAAGGCGACAGCGGTTTTGCCGAAACCTGTGGGGCCGCATATGAGGTTAATAAGTTTGAGGCCTTTGACGACATTGTCAAAAACTGGAAGCAGGGTTTTGACTCCATGCACACCGGGGTTACTTCTCTTAAGGTGGATTGCTTCGCATATTTCACCGACTCCTTCGGGTGAATAAGTATCAGAGCCACTTGCGAAAAATTCACTATTAAGTTTGTCATAGTTATCCTGTAAAACCCCGTTGGCCTGCTCAACCGAATCAAGGTTAGCTGCCAGTTTGTGAAGGGTATCGCCAAACTTATAAACTTCTCTTGCGTAGGCATATTGCTTTACCCTTTGCGCGAAGTGTATAGATACGCCGCCTGTGATGGCTTGATCATATACTTCACGAATTGGTATTTCGTCCTCAGGTAACGCATCAACCAAGATAGATTCTGTGTACGTGTCACCAGATTCCGCAATCTTAAGTAGCTGCTTATAGATACGTCTACAAGCCACGTTAAAGAAGTAATCAGGTTTAACAACAGTTGCAATGCGATACAAGTAAGTTTGATCTGCAACCAGAGCAGATAACAGCTGACCCTCTGCTTCACGATCATGTGGTACTCCATCTAAAGTTTTCATCGGTATTGGTTAGGATCTTCACCCTTAGACTTCTCTAGGACTTGTGACCTATCAAAATTCTTCCTTAAACTAATAGGAGAGCGACAGGTAACAGCCCAGAAAGGATCATGTGAGAAACGAGTAATAGCATCACGTATTTGATCATCACTACGCTTATCTATTGTCTCCATCAACCTAACATCATTAGCCCAGCTTGCTATGTTGGGATCTTTAATCGTAACACTACGTTTAATAGTGGCTAGGATGAACTGGGCGGTCGCCAGATTTTGGCTTGTGTAATGCTTCTGTTGCCTCAATGCTGGGGCCGGTTTTGCTGCCTCTTGTTCTTTCATATGGTTGTATATCAACCTCATCCCAGTGTTCAGCATCTCTAACTGCCTGACTATCTCCTGATTTACGTTTTCCATTTTGCATTTCCTCCAGTATAACGATTGCTAAAGTAGAATAAATTGCTAAGTCTAAAAAAGAGTCCCTTACGCTCTCATTAACCAACTCTCCATTACGCATGAAGTTTTCTATCCGCTCAACCTTATCCTGCATACGAATCACAGTACCGATGATAGGATCTAGCCCCAAGCGAGTGCAGCCTTTAAGATTCTTCAATGGGTCTTCTACGCTTGCATAGTCGGTGTTCTTCTTGTCGTGCATTGATTGCATCTCACTCAATATCTGGTTAAACTTTTCATTCCTCATTATCATCCTCTATTTTAGGTTCAATATATTGTGCGCTCTTTTCATCGTCACATATTACTAACTTATTAAAGCAATAAAAACATTGCCATATTCCACTCTTGCGTGTTCGTAGTGGCTCCATCATCTTATCGCACCAAGCACATCTAGTCGTTGCAAACTCCATCGCCAATCCTCCATAATCTCTTGCTGTAAATAATAAGAATGCCAAGGTCGAGAAGTATAATCCCTTCTTGCCCAGTATGCAACCACCATAATATCCAAACAGCTTGCATTACTAATCCTAAGAACATACCGACACGTAATGTTTCAGGGTGGGTAACCATCCAAATACTAATTAACGTGATACTCGAAAATACAACCTCAGATACGTGATTTTCCATAAAGTTTCTCTATTGTTTTAATGTTAGCCGTCTGTATGTCGTTGAAGCCGTAGATCTTATTGTTAGACGGGTCGTAATCAGAAGTCATACGTAGTAGTGTAGGACTAAAACCAACAAAGAAACCAATTGCTCTAGCTGTTACATACTGTTGTTTATCAGGAACTGCTGAATCTAAGTCTACCCAACAAGTCCCTTCATCCTTCTCAGCATCAACCCATTCCACACAAATCATGTCTAGCTTGGTCAGAGATTGTAGCTGCTCTTTAATTGCTTTTTTCATCTAACCGTCCACAGTCTGTGTTGGTAGGAGTACAATGCTTGAAGTCCCAGTTTTTATACTCAATACTCTTTTCCAAATTAAGCTCTATGTCGGGGACTTCTACCTCTAGCGCCGCCAAAGGATGCTTGTATGTATAATATCCCCACCATATTAGTCCAGCCAGTGCCGAGATTAAAACCAGATCAAATAAATTAGCTCTACTCATTATTTAGCCCTCAAGTTCTCTTTATAGTAATGGAATTCAGCAAGCTTAGAGTAATCCTCTGCCTTACCCTTCATCATTGCTGTGTTGCAAAGTTTTAAGTAATTTTCTATGTCTTGAATTCTAAGTTTAACCGCCTTACCATCTACCCCTATATCATTCCTGCGGCGTAGGTCGGTAGCATCATCCCATGACACCTTAAGGCCATCACGCCTGATATTGAGCAGGATAAGCAGCTTACGTTGTTCACGCATACTATCCTTCATACGCCTTAATGGAGGATTCATTTCAACCCCGATATGTTGCTTGCTTCACGTGGGGTGAAGGTATTATTAAATGATTGTTCCCGAAGGTTAGTCTGTTCTTTTCCTGAGATAACCCTTTTTAACTTGCCACCCTTTTCAGGATAGTCAGTATAGATACGACACTCCTGTACCCCCCCATATATTTCAGTGCTTTGAGCTAATTGAAAACAAATACCATTGTTATTGTTATTACCCATTATGTCTGCATCGATCCAAACTTTCTTGCCCATAATATTGCTCCTTAAAGAGGAAATGAAAAACTAAATTCAGTTCCTTATTAAATTAAGATTAGTGTGAATAAAATGCTGGAAGGTATCACCCTGTCCAGCGGCAGGTTATCTACAAGGAGGTAAGCTACGATACCTGTAGCGATTCGTTAAAAAGGAATATCTGCCGTTGTAGCAACAGGAGCAGGAGCAGATGATGCCTCACTCTTATTCTCAAGAAAGACAGCACGTTTAGCATTCAGATAAATCTTGCTACGTTTGTTGCCTTCCTTATCTTCCCACTTATCCTCTTTGAGATCGCCCTCGACTAAGATTTTATCTCCTGACTTGGTATAGGCTACCAGACTCTCAGCCTGCTTACCCCATATCTTACCATTGAGAAACAAAACCTCATCTTTGAAGCCATTGATTGCGACTCCAAACTCTGCAACCTTATACTCACCTACATCTTTAAGCTCTGCTGCTCTGGTTAATCGTCCTACACCTGTAAAGTTTTGAAACATTTTGTTACTCCTATGAAGGCAGGTTAGCTGCCATTGCATCCCATTGTTGAGTAGTGATCTGGGTGGGATTATCGACCGGATCACAGTTGACTGCTA
>Ga0307985_10001496_pt1 | contig 13200 bp, 18 predicted proteins | sample EllFjometageno80_FD_203155 | JGI IMG/M metagenome (GOLD analysis project Ga0307985, IMG submission 203155) | Marine microbial communities from Ellis Fjord, Antarctic Ocean - #80 | ecosystem: Environmental > Aquatic > Marine > Unclassified | place: Southern Ocean | collected 2014-10-09 | reverse complement strand
CTTTACGCGTGATGTCACGCTGTAGTTGATCTGACATTCTTACTGTAGACATATTTACCTCCTATGATAATAAGCCGTGGTTGTCTGTAATCCATTTGGTACAGAATTGATTTTTAACTAAGTCGCGGTTGACTGCAAAGAGACCTTTCATTAACAGAACTTGGAATTCTGAAGGTAGCTTGTTGCATATTTTTAGTATGTTTTCCATCTTGGCTTCTTCTGCTCTGGTAGCAATAGAAGTAGATAGTGCGTACAAGATAGCTGGATTGTCATCTTTCTTGTACTTACCAGGATCTTTGATAAGCTCGTCAACATCTTGTAGTTGGTCAGCTATTTGCTTGTAAGCAATGAACTCACCAGCTGGGCCATCGCCGACAGTCGCTGCAACACCAAAGAACAAAGTATCTAAGGTATCGGTCGACGGTCGATTGCTGATTTTCTTACTTACAAAAGACCAGGACCTAGGTGTAGGGAATGCATACTCGTCAGCTTTGAAGCTGTTAAGTAAGCCAGGTCTGTAGCGTAAGAAACCAATGATGTCTGAGTTGATGCCGGCTTTGAAAGCCCACTCTACCCAGTCAGCCAGGTTGGTTTCAAGTTCGTAATGCAACAAACGATTACGTACGGGAGATGGCATTTGGAACACAGCAGCAGCGTCAGTTAATCTATTACCTGCGGCAATGATTGACCAGCCAGCTGGCATTTTGTAGTCGCCTATCTCTCTACTAAGCAAGAGCTGCAGGAAAGCATTCTGCGTCGCTGGGGGTGCAGTAGGCAATTCGTCAATAAAGAGAATGCCCGTATCCCCGTCACGTGATGCAATAGGAAACACATCAGGCACAGCCCAACGTGTAAAACGCTTTCCTGAGTCTTTTTCTTGCATGATGTGTGGAATACCACGTACATCAACTGGGTCGAATAAGTTAGCTCGGAAGTCAAGTAACGAAACACCAAGGTCTTTAGCTACTTGTTGTGGTATGTCAGACTTACCGATACCCGGTCCGCCCCATATCATTGTGTTACATCCAACACGGATGTTATCTTTGATCTCTGTTTTGAGATCGTTTGGGTTAATGCTTTTCATAAATCCTCCTATAGATTTTTATAAGCCTATTGTTCAACAGGCTCGACATTAGTTATTTTTACTTTAGAGCCAAACTCTGAAAGCACATTTACAAAATTTACTCGCGCAAGGTGAGCATAATTTATGTTTTGGTTATATTGAGGTGCGTTAAACTCAATAGTAATTTGTTGGTTTTGATAATTAAAAGTAGCACGCCACTTAATCAGTTTTGTTGTCATTTTTTCCTCCTTTAATAACAGTTAGTTTTGGTTTTTCAAAGATATCTTTTAAAGTTTCCATAGGATCCCATTGTTCCCATTCAACTGTTGGGTCTGGTATTGGAGTTACAAACCACACGCCTACTTCTAGTTCGTGTGTTGAATCTAAATTATTATGATCTCTGTAAGTAGCTAATACTGAAGCAATTTGATCTTCTAAAGTTTTCTCTTCTAGCACACTGTTTTTCCAACCAATGCAATAAGTAGTTACTTCTGCTAATACTTCAAAGTCGTTTTCTCGGCACGCTACTTCGTCAGCATCTACAGATACTTGTATATGTATGTCTGCCATTTCCATAATCACACCTCCTGTGTGTTAAAAAGCGGGGGAACATGATTCATGGCCAGCGCGACTGGCTTTGACAATTTGATTATGCACGCTGGTCAAAATATTATTTTGGTGCAACCCCCTATCCCGCGAGGAATTAGGTAATGTTAGGTGAAGTGCTTTCTGGCAATGCCTGCACTTCAAAGGCACGGGGGTAGTGGTGTTTATCCACTACTGCCGGTAAAGAATAGTATCTGAACATGTGAAATGTCTCGGCTCTTCTAGATTAGGACATCGTATAGCGCGCGCATAGGCCCCGAGTTGGTCAACTATTCTTTATCTTTTAAATCAGTAGTAACAACTCTGCCGCTGGCATAAGTTATTTTTCTAAAGTGCACATCAGCACCTCTTTGGTACTCGTAGTTAACAACGGTTTCGTTTAGTTTTTCTTTGTCCATTTCTATTTTTCGTTGTTTTACTTTATCTTTATGTTGTGTCATAAGTTACTCCACTAATTGTACATCAACAGGTGATTCGCCTGTTTCCCATGATGTTACTGTAAATTCAGATACCCCCACCCCCGGGTGTGTGTCAGTGTAAACCACTGGTAAGAAATCTTCAGGGTAGGCGGGGGTGGTTGAGTGTCCGTCTTCGTTGGGCGCGCCCACGATCAACGCCCGACCAGCAAATACTTTGTCTTCTATAACAAAGAACTTTTGGTCTTCTACAAACAACCCTTCATCATCAATATACACATCAGTGTCTTTTGTTAATGAGTAGACATCAAAGGTTGAGCAATTGCACAACTCGTATATTGTAGTTAGTTCAAGCACATCCCCCGGTAGTGTTTCAACAGTAACTTGTTGTTTAAAAGGGTCAATTAGGTATACAAATTTGACTTGGTTCATAGCACATCTCCTATTAGTATGAAAAAACATAAGGTTGCATGCTTTTGTTAGTAAAGTGCATGCAAAACTTTAGTATTTATTATAGACCTAACAATCTTTTGATTCACCTGGATCATCATCCTCTATAAAATCATAAAGACTAGAATACTCATCAGCTAGTTTTTGTTCTCTACCTACTAATATTTGAGTTATCTCGTCGTCAAGATTGTCGCAAGCAGCTTTGATGTAAAAGTAAACTTTATCTTTTTCAATAGTTTTAAAAGAATCGTGAGATCTTATACTTTCAATTGCGTCACCTTTTAAACGGTCAATTATTTCTTGATAATTGTCGTAAGTAGGCCTAGGTACATCTTGTGTTAGAACAATCTCGCCAGTTTCGTTCATGCCACTATTTGACATAGACATAACTTGTTGTTTTAAATGAGACATTTCATTAACTAGTATATCTGTTCTGTTAACTTCATATGCCAAATCAGTTCTAAGTCGTCTGTTACTGCGTAACAACAAACTAAGTTTTTCGTCACTAGTTCGTAGTCCGTCAACTGACGGGGGAACAACTTTAGTAAATACACTTTTGACTCTGTCTTTGACTGAGTAGTAATTAGCCATAATATCCATAATTTCCTCCTAAAGAAATTGATAGGGTTAATAAAAGACAGGGCTTTTCATCCCTGCGTGGCTGTTAGGTCAGCAACCTTCCATGGATAACGTTCCACGGACGACGGGCGGTAGAGGAATTAACAAGAACCTCTACCCCTTAGCTTACATATTAGCGAAGTTTGTTTTGATAAACTCATTGTTCGCATCATTTAGCTTAGTAGATACTCTACCGCTAGAATCAGCGTGTTTGTCAAAAGTCCACTGAGCTAAGCCTTGTAAACCGCGTTGAACAGCAGATCTAACATTCTTAGGTGTTATTACTGCATTCTTAAGCTTGAACTCATCAGACAATGTATTAAGTACATCTCTAACTAGTCTAGCTTTACGGCCAAGACCATACGCATTGTCTTCGCGTGTAATCAACCAGTCTGGCATTTCCTTGTCGCCAAGTTTAGCGGCTGAGTCAGCAAACTCTACTAAAGCAGTAAGATACTTACCCCATGTAGCATTTGCAAACATCATAAAGTTAAAGCCAGTGTCGCCAGCTTCGTACTGAAGCAATGGACGATAAGCTGCAACTAATGCTGCAACATCATCTGCATATGCTTTAGCAAGTGCTTTGCTTTTTGCTTCGCTTCCACTAAAGAAAGGAACAGTATCAAGCTTTTGCGGTAACACAGCCATAATAGCATTTACATGTGCAATGCTTGGTATAGGCTTACCGTTGCCATCAAGGTCAAACTTATCAAAATACCATGCAGGCATTTTAATAGGATCGGCTTTTGCTCTTTCTTCAGAGCCTTCTGGATCACCGTTGGTATCAGGCGAAGCATCATCTAGCGATGACTCTTGCTTGTATTCCATTGGCGATGCCTCTTGGATATCGTCAGGGTCGACGAAAGTTTCATTAATTCTTTTACTCATGATGTGCCTCCTATAGCGTTTAGAGTAGGTATATCTAACAGTGATAATTCACTATTAGGATTTCTTTTAATAACCAGTAGTTTTAAACTAGAGATAGTCTCAGGTATAAAGCTATAGTTATTGGCTTGTTGACGAATATCTTCGTCGATTCTATGTTCTTCCATATAAACTCCTATATTTAATGGATTAGTAAAATACACAACCCCCAGTAGTGGTGATTGTGTGGTTAAGTGATTTACAAGTAATTTGAAACTAAAGAGTAACAAATACTTAATAAATACAATTTAGTAATGTAAACAGCCAATTTTATATTGGCTGTTATTGAGCTTTGGAACAAAATGTTCCACGTGTTCCACAATGTTCCACGTAAAATGGGCCTCGTGGAACACGGGAAAGGTGCGTGGTTATAGGTCAGATGATGAATGTTCCAGATGTTCCAGTACTTTTTGGTTAGTAAAATAACAACAACAAATAACAACGGTCGACGTTCGATGTAAACATAAACCTGAATTTGCTGGAACAATGGAACATTGATCGGCAAGACCGACCACATCGTGCGCTACGACGCACAAATCTGTGTTCCACGTAAATGTTCCATAAGGTGCTTAGACCATGGAACACGTGGAACATATTACGCGCACACAGCGCGCTCCACACGTACCCATCCACATCACTTCGTGATGATAGTAGTTGGCACACCTCCGTCCACAGTGGAAAGAAAAAATAGCCGACGCCTTGCGTCGACATTTTCTTTCCTTCGGAGAAGGGGGTGCGGGGGAAGGCCCCCGCGAGATATCTAAGACTATAGAAGTTTATATTGTCTACGAATGTAAACAATTCCGCCGATGATGATGGCGTAGAAGGTGATAGCATTGAAGATTATCATTGCTAAGGCGATACATGATAGTAGTTCTAACATATGGTTCTCCGTTTATAATAGGGAGTTCTTCCCTGTAGTTTAATGCGACGAATTTTGTCATTCGCCAGTTCTAGCGTTCGGTAACTAGCCCAAAGCCGTTCTCCGCCCGTATGGTGGTTGTATGAATACACATCGTACATATAAGTAGTGATAGTATCCCCGATAGAATGGGAGGCCGAAGCCCCCCAAGGTTTGTATTCAAGAAGCATCATCAAATGGTAACTCTTCTTGCTTAGGTAAACGCTGTGCTCGATAACCAGCTTTGGTATAAGTGGTTATTTTGTCAACAGCTGTATGCGCCACCCCCACTGTTTTACCAGTGAGGACGAATGCAAGCGAAAATACTTTGCCACCAAGGCTAGCTATTTCGCGTGCAGTGGAAGTGATAGTAGGTTTATCCATTATCCATTACCCCCGCAACTAAGTCAGCGACTGATGGCGTATCAGCTTTGACTGCTTTATCAGCTTTATCAGCCTTCGGAGGCATAAAAGTGATAGGTTGAGCAAACTGCGTTAAAACAGACACTTTGCCTTTTCCATCTACCCAGGTCTCAGCTGATGTAGTATAGGTCGAAGGACGGAAGGTAGGATTAATACCGACTTTGCCATTGGAGATACATGATAGTATCAAGGCTTTTTGCTCCTCAGTCGTCCCTTTCTTAAGAAAGAGTTTGACGAAGCCAGTCTCGGTAGTAAGTGCTATGGTCTCACCGTTCTCGTTAACGAAACTAGAAGTCTCGTGGAATGCCGGCATCACAATGGGTGCAAGCGATTTAATTGTATTTTTAGACATAAGGTCCTCCTGCTAATCAAAGCAATAATAAATACACTGATAGTAATGTCTACGGGAAATCTATTGATTTGCCGAATGTTTTTCGGGACAAGGTTCCAAAGCTCGAAAACTTAGAAGTACTTTCCAGAAACCCGGATCGGGGGGTGGGTGGTGAAATACAGAAGCAAGGAGAAGAGGAGTACGTGGTATGTTATAGTTTTTTTACTAAAAAATTTTTTCACTAAAAATTATGGCGAATAAAATATGTGAGCGGTGTAAGAAAGACTTACCAAAAGCTGACTTTGAAAAACAAAGACTGCATTGCCGACAGTGTGTTTTAGCTGAACGTAATATAAGTAAATCTTCTAGTCCGTATAAATATTTAAAAAATTTATGGAGCCAGTTAAAGTACTCGAGGGAGAAAGAAGAAGGAATGCTATTTGAAATAACACCGGAACAACTTAGTGAATTGTGGGACAAACAAGGCGGACGTTGCGCGTTGTCCGGGGCCTTCATGACGTGGCACAAGGGTGGAGAAAAACGGAACACGAACGTGTCAGTTGACAGAATTGATCCTAACTTAGAATACTTGTTGACAAACATTCAACTAGTATGTTGGCGTGTTAACTTAATTAAGCATACAATGACGGAAGATGAACTATATTGGTGGTGTAAGAATATAGTTAGCCACAAAGAAATTTTTTGAGACAATTCACAAACATGCGATTATTGGACGAGGATAGACCAACCGACGTAAGTGAACAGGATAGAGTAGAGATGCAATCTCACTTACCTTACGCCGGACTACAACTAAACGAACTTTCCGTACAAGAGGAACGCCTGGTCCTGTTTCACCTACGTGGTATGAGTAAAGCGGCCGCGGGCCGTGCTGCGGGGTACAAGGATATGGACCGCGTTTACCAAATATTTAAGACTCCTAAAATGCAAACCGCTCTGACCTACTTCCGTAATGAAATGCGCGAAGAGATAAAGTTTGACAAGAACACAGCAACGGGCATGTACCTGGAAGCTCATTCAAAGGCAGCGAATTCTACAGAAGAAAAAAACGTAGTTGATTCGTTATGCAAGTTACATGGTTTGCATATACCCGAACAAGCAACGCTTATTAATATAAACGTTGAGAAAGTAGAGCAGCTAGAAAAATTAAGCGACAGCGACCTATTAAAGTTAGCGGGCGAAAGTCTTACATATTTGGAACCAGATGGACATAGCGAAGACTGAATGTAAAAGATGCAGAGGCATCTACCCAGAAAACCTAGTTCTTATTGACGAGGTTTGTGTATATTGTCGAGCTGACGAAGTAGAAGCAACGCCCGAGCCCCAAAAGAAGATTGATCAGAAGTTAGAAAAAGCTCAACTTTCTGCTCAAGCAAAAGCAGAACAAGAATTAGCGAAAAGAATTTTAGCACGTAAGCGGTTACTCCCATTTGTTGAACGTTTCAATCCAGACTACGTAGCAGGTTGGGTGCACAAAGATATATGCCAACGGCTAGAAAAGTTCAGTGAACAAGTAGCGAATAAAGAATCACCAAGATTGATGCTCTTTATGCCGCCTCGACATGGTAAATCTACATTGGCTAGTATTGCATTTCCCGCTTGGCATCTAGGAAGACATCCGGAACACGAGTTTATAAGTTGTTCTTATTCGGGGTCTTTGGCTATGAGTTTTTCAAGAAAAGTGCGTCAACTGCTAAGAGAACCAGTATACAAAAATGTGTTCGAAAAATCTAGACTAGATAAGGATTCTCAGTCAGTAGAATCATGGCAAACAACAGAAGGCGGCGGTTATGTAGCAGCGGGTGTTGGTGGTGGTATTACTGGTAAGGGTGCGCACGTTATGGTTATTGATGATCCAGTAAAAAACAGAGAGGATGCAGAATCCGATAACAACCGAGATGCGACTTGGGATTGGTATACATCCACAGCTTATACAAGGTTATCCCCAGGTGGAGGAATCTTAGTTATTCTTACGCGTTGGCACGACGACGACTTGGCCGGGCGCTTGTTAACACAAGCAGAAGAAGGCGCAGATAAATGGGAAGTGATTCGTTACCCAGCAATTGCAGAAGAAGACGAAAAGTTTAGAAAAACAGGTGAAAGTTTGCACCCGGCGCGTTACAATGTGGACGCTCTCGAGCAGATAAGGAAAGCCATCGGCCCGCGCGATTGGTCTGCTTTGTATCAACAAAATCCCGTGTCCGACGAAGGCGACTATTTTAACCGCGATATGATCGCTTATTATAATTTCAATGAGATTGATACTTCTAAACTTAAATACTATTGCGCGTGGGATCTCGCGATCGGACAGCGTGACCGGAATGATTTTTCAGTTGGTATTGTTGTCGGGGTCGATGAATATGATAATTTATTCATTGTTGACGTGGTCCGCGGCAAGTATGACGGGTTCGAGTTAGTAGAACAGATATTAGACTTGTACGAATTATGGCGCCCAGGTATAGTGGGGATAGAAAGAGGTCATATTGAGATGGCCCTGGGTCCGTTCTTAGAAAAAAGAACACGCGAACGCGGCCTTAACGAAGCTTACTTTAAAGACTTAAAAGTTGGTAGGCGCGATAAGGAGTTACGTGCTCGAGCAATCCAGGGTAGAATGCAACAAGGTATGGTATACTTTCCAGAAGACGCCGCTTGGACAGGAACAATGGTTGCAGAACTATTACGTTTTCCAAATGGTACGCACGATGACCAGGTAGATGCCTTGGCGTGGATTGGTTTAATGATGACAGAGTTTGCTACGTTTTATGAAAGACCTGAGCATATTCCGTCATGGAGAGATGGGTTAAAACACTTAGTAAAAGATGGCAAACGTAAATCATCAATGAGCGCTTAATGGCAGAGTATAAAAAAACAAAAAAGAAGCTAAGCGCAGCCGAAGAGCTTACCCTTGCGAAACGACAGTGGGAATGCTACACACGTGCACGGGACAGTGGCCACGATGATTACATTGAAATGGCAAAAAAATGTGACGCGTTTTATCGCGGCGAACAGTGGGACGAATCTGATATGGCAGCGCTCGACGACCAGGGCCGACCGGCTCTTACTATCAACACAATTTTACCTACTGTTAATACCGTTATTGGTGAGCAAAGTACAAGAAGGGCCGATATTCATTTTAAACCTAGGGGTTCTGGCGACCAAGAAATTGCGGATATTCTTACAAAGTTGTACATGCAAATTTCAGACAACAACAAATTAGAATGGGTTGAAGGGCAAGTTTTTGCTGATGGTTTAATTCAAGACAGGGGTTGGTTTGATGTACGTATAGATTTTTCTGATCATATAAATGGCGAAGTAAAAATAGAAACTAAAGATCCTTTAGATATTTTAATTGACCCAGACGCAAAACAATATGACCCAAAAACTTGGAACGAAATATTTGAAAGCAAATGGATGAGCATTGACGAGATAGAAGAAGTTTACGGGGAAGACAAAGCTGACAAACTAAGAATGATTGCTGAAGTAGGAACTACACTTGGCGCAGATTCAATAGAGTACGAAGACGAAACTTATGGTGACACGCGAGGCGATTACCAAGATGCGGCTACTCAATATCCAAACGACCCAGACGAAGCGCGAACCCTTAGATCTATTCGCGTTATTGAACGTCAGCATTACAAATTAAAAAAATGTATGTTTTATGTTGATCCAGTAACTGGAGACAAAAGACACGTGCCTTACAATTGGGGCGAACGCAAAAAGAAAAAATTTGCAGATGACTACGGCTTATATATAACTGAACAAATGGTTAGAAAAGTTCGTTGGACAGTAACAGCAGACACAGTCGTGTTGTTTGATGATTGGTCCCCTTACGAACATTTTACTTTAGTTCCTTATTTTCCATATTGGAGAAGAGGTAAACCTTTTGGGATGGTACGGAATTTAATTTCTCCGCAAGAGCAGTTAAACAAAATTTCATCCCAAGAGTTGCACATAGTTAATACAACCGCTAACAGTGGTTGGATTGTAGAATCTGGTTCTTTAACCGGAATGAATGCAGATGACTTAGAAGAGCACGGTGCGGAAACTGGTTTAGTCCTAGAGTTTAACCGCGGTAGTACGCCCCCTGGTAAGATACCGCCAAATCAGATACCCACCGGCCTAGACAGAATTGCACAAAAAGCGGCTAATAATATTAAAACTATTAGTGGCATAAGTGACGCTATGTTAGGTACTGATGGCGCAGAAGTTTCTGGTGTTGCTATACAACAAAAACAAACTCGTGGCGCGTTGATGATTCAAGTGCCGCTAGACAATTTAAGAAAAACTAGACACCATCTAGCAGAACGCATTTTAAATCTTGTTCAAACGTACTATACAGAAGAAAGAGTTATTCAAATTACAGATGAAAATAATCCACTAAAACCTCAACAACCTTTAAGAGTTAATCAAGTTACTCCCGAAGGTCAAATTATTAATAATTTAACTCTTGGTGAGTACGATGTTGTTGTAGGTACTGCTCCTTCTAGAGATACTTTTGAAGAGACACAGTTTGCGGAAGCCATTGAACTTAGAAAAGTAGGTGTTCCTATTCCAGATGATTTAATTGTTGAGTATTCACATCTAGCACGTAAAGGTGAAATTGCAGAAAGAATTAGAATTATGCAAGGAATGAATCCACCAAGTGAAGAAGAACTTGCTTTACAACAGTTCCAACAAGAGTCCGCAATACGTTCTACACAATTAGAAGTTGCAAAACTAGAAGCAGAAGTAAGTAGATTACAATCAGAAGCAGCATTAAATGTGGCTAAAACTCAAACACAAACAAATATAGAACCGCAAATGAAAGTTGCGGAACTACAAAGCAAACTTCAAATGAAGCGCGAAGAGCTCGAATTACGTGAAAGGTTGTCAGGGATGACTAATCAAGTAAGAAGCGAGCAAACACAAACCTCAGCGGCTGCAAAAATTGCAACTGCTGCTATGAAACCTACAGGAGGTAATTCAAATGGCTAAAACTAAAGAAAAAAATAACGCCGAGAAAATGGATGATTTAATTATGGACGGCATGCCGGGGGCTGATACTGTTTCTGACGAAGAAGCACAACCCTTTGGAGTAGATCTTAATTTTGAAGACGTTCAGGAGGACGAAAATGAAGAAGTCGAAACCGAAACTAACGCCGCTCCAGAAGAAGAGGTTGTTGAAAAAGAACCAGAACCAGAAGTTGAAGCAGAAACAGAAGCAGAGCCAGAAACTGATAGCGAAGAAGGAGTGGTTCAAGACAGCGAGCCTGTTGCACAACCAGATCTTCAGCCAATTGAAGGAAGCGAGCAAGGCCTTGACCAACAAACTCAAGTAAAAGAACCAAAAGCACCCATGGTGCCTAAGTCCAGACTTGATGAAGTGTTGGCTAAAAACAAAGCCATGCAAAAAAGATTAAATGACGCTGAACAAGTTGAACAAACAGCTTTAGAAAACGCTCCAGAATACGCATTTGACGAAAACGAAGCTAAATATCAAGACCACGTGTTAAACGGGGAAACTGCAGAAGCTACTGCGTTAAGAAATGAGATAAGAAACGCCGAAAAAGAACAATTTATGTTTGAAGTTCAAGCAAAAATGGGAAAAACGGTGCAAGAAAACCAAGACATGACAGAGCTACACCAAAAAGCTGCTGAAATTGAGGCTACATTTCCTGTATTAAGTGAAAATAGTGAAACTTTTGACCAAGAATTGCAAAATGAGGTTGTAGAGTTAAGAAATGCCTTTATAACACAAGGTTATACTCCTGCAGACTCCTTAGCAAAAGCAACAGAGTATACTTTAGCGGTTAAAAAGCCCGATTTGTTGCGCACTACAGCTGATTCAACATCTAACGTTAGTAAAGCACTACAACAGAAAACACAAACTGCTAATATTAATAAAAAACTGCAAGCCGCAGACTCTCAACCACCTAAAATGAAAGGTGAAAGCAAAACGGAGAAAAAAATAGATTTATCTTTATTGTCTGGAGAAGAGTTTGATGCTCTTCCCGCCGAAACATTGCGCAGAATGCGTGGTGACTTTGGTTAAGCCTTAGTATAAGATATAAGTATTCGGTCGCTAGTCCGATATCTAGCACGAGTCGTTACGGTAAAAAAACGTATTCGCCTATCACGGCGTAAAACTGGTCGACGTCATGTTCGTAAAATTATGAGAACGTTTCCCAACGAAAAAGGGTATACGGACAAATGAGCCGCTCCATAAGTCGGCTGGTTATTTTAATTTTATTTGGAGGATAGCCCAATGGCTAACACAAACTTTAGCGCGTTGACCAGCGAACAATTAACGATCTGGTCTCGTGATTTTTGGCGTGTCGCAAGAAATATGTCTTTCATTAACCAATTCGCAGGTAGCGGATCTAATGCAATGGTTCAGAGAATATCTGAGCTTACTCAATCAGAAAAAGGAACAAGAGCGGTTTTAACGCTTCTTGCCGATATGTCTGGTGACGGTATCATTGGAGACAACACCTTAGAAGGTAATGAAGAGACTTTAAGAGCTTTCGACATAGTCGTACAACTGGATCAATTGAGATTCGCAAACAGACTTTCGGGTCGTCTTGCTGATCAAAAATCAGTTGTTAATTTCCGTGAGAATTCACGTGACGCACTTGCTTATGCAATGGCAGATCGTATTGACCAATTAGCGTTCTTAACGCTTTCTGGTATTTCTTACACCCTCAAAAACAGTGGTGCTTTAAGACCAGTTCTGAATTCAGGACAAAATCTTGGCGACATGGTTTTTGGTGGAGACGTAACAGCCCCAACTGCCAACAGGCACAGAAGATGGGATGCTACAAACAAACTTGTTGCTGGTGATGTAACTGCTACTGTTGCAGCTGACACCATCACTTACGAATGTTTAGTTGCTCTAAAAGCTTATGCTAAAGACAACTACATCCGTGGAGTAAGAAGCGCAGGTGGAGAAGAGGTGTATCATTTATTTGTATCACCTCAAGTAATGGCTGACCTTAAACTTGATTCAGATTTCTTGACTAACGTCAGAAATGCTGGAGTCAGAGGACCAGGCAATAGCTTGTTCTCCGGTTCTTCAAGTCTAATGGTTGATGGCATTATGGTCCATGAGTTCAGACACGTATTCAATACAGCGAATGCGACGACTGGAGCTTCTGGTAATGCTGGTTCTGCTGGATACAAATGGGGGGCTGACGCAGACGTCGAAGGTTCCGCTTGTTTGTTCTGTGGAGCTCAAGCTCTTGCTATGGCCGATATCGGTTTACCACAAATAGTTGAAGACACCTTCGACTACGGTAACCAAAATGGTATCTCCATTGGTAAAATCTTTGGTCTTAAGAAGCCTAAGTTCAACAGCGACTACAATGGCGCAGTTGAAGACTTTGGTGTTATTAGATTGGATGTTGCATACTAAGTATGTTTTTTGTGGGTGGCTCATGTTGGGCCACCCCCTTTTTAAGGAGTAAATTATGAT
>Ga0307985_10001494_pt1 | contig 13203 bp, 19 predicted proteins | sample EllFjometageno80_FD_203155 | JGI IMG/M metagenome (GOLD analysis project Ga0307985, IMG submission 203155) | Marine microbial communities from Ellis Fjord, Antarctic Ocean - #80 | ecosystem: Environmental > Aquatic > Marine > Unclassified | place: Southern Ocean | collected 2014-10-09 | reverse complement strand
GCAAAGGCGACCGCCATGGCGGCATCGTGGTTGCTAGTGGTGGCGGAAGTCCTCCTTGCAATGCTCTGGCCCCGAGCTTTCTTAGCTGGTGGGTCCATGGGAGGGCATGGGAGGGCGAGTGGGACCTAGGACCGACCCAATTAGTTCAGGCCTCTTTCAATTAGTTGCTCGGTCAGCCTCGAAGTTTATTGTTGTAAACAGTGGTTGTAAACCGTAATCCCTACCAATATTAGTTCGTCGCCCCAAGCCCGACACAGCCACCCAACACTTCCTGTAGCCGTCGCGGCCTGCCCTCCTACCCCTTCCGACCAACGTGAGCCCTCCCACGCGCCTCCCCCCCCCCCCCTACGCCCACACTTGCCACTTCCCCAAAGCGCCCAACACTCTCCCCACATTTCTCGTACCACAGCTCACTCGCGCCCTCCTGAATCGTATATATCCCCTGTCACCCTCTAACATCCTCTAACACCCTATAACACCCTCTCAGCCTCCTCAACCTCCACCTGCTATGGACTCTAAAACCGAGCAAGCTCGAGCCATGGAGTCTCAGATTGGTCAGCTTGTGGGGGACTTGGAGCGCCTCGAGATTGAGAAGGAGCGAGACCGATTGGTGGCCGACCTTGACGCGACAGCCCAGGCCGAGCGGATTGCTCTTCTCGTGTTGGAGAAGGAAAATGTCGAAACTGCTCTGGAAGGGGACGTTGATTCACAGCAACTAGATTTGAGAGGATCCGTACCTAAGTTTGCTGCCGCTTTGCTGGAGGAGGGGGAGAAGCGACTCGGGAGAAGCACTTCGCGGACTTTGAGGAGATGAAGGCGAAGAATTTGAAGATGGCGTCGCCGCTAACGACGGAGGAGATCGCGTTCAAGAAGAAGGACAGTCAGGCGTGGGGGCGCTCGACCACAAATGTGAGGGTGAGGGCGAGGCCGGAGGAGGTGCTCGCGTTCCTTTGGCTTCTTGGAGGAGGTCGTGAGGGGGGGGTGGGTGAGGTCGGGGAGCTTAAGCACGAAGCTGGAGTGCTGGAGTGCTTGAGTGAGAAGGAGGCGAGGAAGATTGGACGGAGCTTGATGCCGGCGCTGAAGCAGAGGAAGACGGCGGAGGCGGGACTGCACCAGTGGAAGATGCAGAACCGGAGTATGGTGGAGTTGTTCGAGAGGCATGCTTGGGTCGAGAGCATGCAACTGGAGGTGGCTCAGGAGGTCATGAACACGGCGCCGTGGGGGCTCATGTGGAGGGTGTGCACGGGCGCTACTTTGAGTGTGCTTGATATTATCACGGACGTTGTAGTTATTGTGGGCTACATGGGGAAGGAGGAGACGAGAGGGTACGGATACAGTTTGCTGATGATGTTGGTGGGGAGCATGGTGCTGTAGTTGGTGATTGTGGTTGTGCAGCTTCGGAAGATGCCGTGGGCGATGGCGAAGGTGATGTTGGTCGTGATCACGGGCCTGAAAGCACCTTGGTAAGAAAACAGGCGATCGGGTTACAGCGAGCGAACAGGGAGGGAATGGAAGAGTCGTTCTGAAAAGTGTGGGCCGCCTTTGTTCACGCCGTGTGTGCGCTCTTTTGTACAAGCCGTGTGTGCTCTCTTTTGTTCACGCCGCCGCCACCTCTGCTCACACCGTGTTTTTGGCCTAACAGGGATGCCGCCGCTGTCTCTTCAGGAAAGAAGATGGAGGAGCATCACGTGTTTGATGCGAAAACTGAGCTCGCGATGACGAAGTGTATTGAGATGCTCTGCGAGAGTATACCCGGGTGTTTGCTGCAGCTGTACGTGATATTGAAGGTCGGAGACACGTCATGGAGGGCGGTGACGAGTGTGGTGGTCTCGGCGCTGACTACGGGATTCGCTAGTGGAAAGCTGAGGTGAGCAACCTCAAATATATGAATTGCATCTTTCGTTTCGCTCTGACACTACATCACAGTTACGACTACGATACGGACCCGGTGAAGAGGAAGGAGACGCCCGACTTCTACGGCTACATTCCAGACGAGGGGATAGCGAGGCCTTTGTTGCTGGTGTGCATGACACTGAATAGTGCGCTGCTGCTGCTGGCGAGGGCGTTCAGTGCTGCGATGCTCATGCTCGTGAGCAAGAGGTACTTGGCGATCTACCTGGCGGGCGACATGGCGCTGTATTTGCTGCAGAAGGTGGTGAGGGGGGACTTCCATTACTGGACCCCAGTAGACGGTGTGTTTGGTCTGTTCTTGAGCTTGACGTTGAGAGTGGCTGTGAAGACGGTTACTGATGTCACGGGCTTGATTCAATTTCGCCATCCATTGGATTTAGGCGGGTACTGGACCGTGAACATGTTCTTGGCGCTGCTGGCCAGTTTCGTGCGGATACTGTGGAGGAGGTGGAGTTCACTACGACTGACCAGAACTCGACAGCTTTTGAGATTGAGGAGCGAGTGGCGTGGACACTGGTCGGGTCTTTGAGCGGCGCGTGGGTGGTGGTGTTGGGGGTGTTCTTGCTGCTGATGAAGAAGGAGTATAGGCGCACCTTCTTTACAACTATGACGGGGAAACAGCAGGTGATGAACAGATTCAGCGCTGATGACGAGGTAGTAAAAGCTTCCGTGCTCGAGAAGAACAAGAAGGTGTGGCTGGCGATACGGGAGGATGTGAAGGAGTGGGTGCAGGCGAACTGGTGGAGGTGGAAGGAGGAGAAGCCGGCGTGGTTTGATCTGGCGTGGCTGAGTAAGGTGCCTAATGGCGTGGCTGAGTAAGGTGCCTAAAGAATGGATCGCGGACGTGGAGGAAAGGGACAGGTTGGATGAGATTAGAGAGAAGGGGAGGCGGAGGAGCAGTGTTGAGATGATCAAAGGAGTGTTTGGGGAGGAGAAGGGGAAGGTGGGTGGAGCCAGTTGCGTGAGAGGGAAGAGGAGGGGGGGAGTTGTGTGGCGGGTTGCGATAATCTGGCCGCCATTTTCGAGTCCATGTACGGCAAGTCGCCCATGCACAAGACAGCATGCGAGGAGGCGATCGGCTTTCCTGGCGATGTGTTCGTGGGAGGCTCGGATGGCCACTACTCGAGGAGCACATGTTGTTGGGGAGGAGGTGGTGGCTTAAGGAGGCCAAGGGAGGAGAGATGACAGTGCGGCATGGGGGCAACCGTGCGTAGAATTCGCAAGAAGTGCGATTGAAATGCAGGTCACGAAAAACGGTCGCCAGCAAGGTCGCCAAGTGGTCGCCAACGGGGCGTTTCCGGAGGGGGGTCTGGAATGGTCGATTAGGCGCACTGCAATGCTTCCATGAGCGCCGTCGCCGTGTGGCTTATCCTTCTGTGGGCCCTACCGAAGGTTGCATCTAAATGTACGATTGGATATTCGCAATAGCACGTCTCCTGCAGACGAAAGTCGTATTATCGTAGCAGACACAATAAAAGTGGGAGAAACAGTTGTTAGAAAATTGTCGGAGTCTCGGACAAAAGGTGTGCACGGCTTGGAACGCGTTTGAATATTCGTCTCGCTTTTCGTTTGCAAGTGCGTTCGTGCGCATGTGCGAGCGTGTATTATACAAACTACTTAATCGTTATACTATGAATTACAGCCTCTCCAACTCCGTGTGTTTGGGAGCCTCCATAGGCGGCGATCCCGCTCTTCACAATCGCTGTTTCATGTCTGTGATCTCATAGTCCCAGTCGTCATACTCACTCGTCATTCTCCCATCTTCAAGGACCCTTGTTCCCATGGAGCCTCTGAAGTACTCACGATATTCCGGCCAATATACTTCTACTCGCTGCTGAGGAGTAGGGTTGACGCCGGTGGGCTCCAAGTTCTGCTCTTTCAGTAGCTCCACATCAGTGAGCACGTTGCCGTCCCAATCGTCGACGACACACAACGAAGTGGCCTCCCCATCCTTGATCTGTCCGATCGCCACCGTCCGCCACGCAATCCCCCCGACAAAGTACTACTACGTGTGAGAGTTCACGGGGAGCATGCCGGTGAGAGTTGTGGGGAGCCGAAGGTGCTGTTATGGAGGAGCCGGTGGCGTTTCTTATGGACATGGGGAGCATACAGGTATAGTTGTATACGTATTTGCTCTACCAGACTTAATTTATTGACTTTTTAATACGAATAGTCGCATAGGATGGACTCTTTGAGTATCGTTTTGTCACTAATAGTTTTAAATAGCATTTTGAACCACTGTACATACAAATAATGACAATCAAAGGTAACTTCTCAAAGTACCAGTAAAAGTCCCTACATCCCTCGACACCTCGACACTCTGTTGTAATATCTGTCGCACCCTCTTGTCACACCGCTATGCCTCTGTACATCCTTTGTTACACCTCAACCGTGCTAGCGATTCGTGCAGAACGATAGGCTCGCATCGCTTTGTTTGCGCTCATAGCGTTTCGGGCCGCTCCTTCGCACGCTGCTCGCTCGCATAGGGCGCAACTAACCTTCTGGCTGCTCTTGAACATGGCCAGCAGATCCCTTCCCTTCTTCAGCACCTCCTTCTCCTCAAGCGAGTATTCGCTCTCGCTTCCCTTGCGCATGTGGTTCGCGATCCGCTCCCTGCTGATGCCGTCCACCTCGGCGCTCCGATCGAACATCTTCCGTTTCTGACTGGCCCCTCCTCGCTTCAGCCACTGACCGAACAACGTGCTAGAAGCAAGCCAGAGCGCCTCAGTACATCACGTCCAACCCCCCACTTTATCCCACCGCCACTCCCCCATCTTCAAACGCCATCATCAGCACCTACTTTAAAACCACTATTATAGCAGACAGAGGCTCAGGGTTCAAATATTTGCAACAGCTTGTTCGGACCATGTTTGAGCCTTTAGCACGGGTGTTCCGGAGAACAGACGCGACGACGCCAAGTTCCAAGAGTTTGACTCTCCCGACAATTTCGTGAAGATGGAGTCGGCGCTCGACGACGGGGAAAGAATGCTACGGGCGAGTGCGACGGTGGACGCGCAAGTGGAGGTCTGCGCGGCCTTCGAGACCGCGAAGATGAGTCGCAGTGAGCAGCAGCGTCACGTCGAGGAGAACGGACTTGAGCGCTCCCTTGGGAGGGCCAACGCTCACAGCAGCACTTTCCTCGTGGTCTGCCGTCTCGACTTTCCAGGAGCTTGGCCTCGTGAGTGGCTGGTGCGGTCCGTCTGGAAGTGGATTGACGAGAAGAAGGAGGAGATGATGCTGAGCTACGAGACACTCCGACAATGACGAGGAGTATCCCGCCAATCAGAGTTACGCCAAGGTCAAATTGAGTCCATGTACGGCGCGATGTGTTCGTGGGAGGAGAGGATTGCGGCGGTATTGTTGCTCAATGAGCTGCGCAAGTAATTAGTGCTTTGTGTGTGGTCCTTTGTTCACTTAACAGCTCAATCAGCCCTACTCCTACTCGTTATCCGCCGTCGCCTGCGTCAAGCTAATTCCAGTCGGCGCGGTGAGTTCTGCGAGCATGTCCTCGTCCTGCACCATGACTCCAAGCATGCTCTTGACGTGTCTCATCGTGGGCCGCCCGTGTGGGCAGTTCCAGGGTTGTTCGACCTCGAGCATTTTCCTGCACACGGTGCTCATCTGCGTCTTGTTCAGAGCCTTGCCGATCATAATGCTGTGCCTGCATGAGCGGCTCGCGAACATGGCGACCGCCTTGGGCAGCCTCGCAATGGCCGCTCCTCCTTCTCCCCCATCGCCCTGCGTACCGGTCAGATCTCCCGCATACCTCCTCACCGCATTGTTGCCATACATGCCGCTGCCGTCCGCTCCGGTGCCCGCGCCCGCTCCGAAGGCCACGCTCCGTCCTCCCTCCGCGCCCAACATGGCGCACAAAGCGCCGACGTCCTCCGGGCCGAATTGCACGGCTTTCTTCCCGTCGCCGCCGCTTCCGCTGTGCGGCAGCGCGGTCAGCGACAGCCTCTCCCTGGGCGGCTTCTTGTCGTCGTAGGCGAACCTGCGCACGTGAAGGAGAGAGTGTTAGCGGCACAAATATCGTGTTCTGAGCCGTTCGTTCAGCGCAACTCGCTCCCTGCTTGCTCGCTCTCACCTGAACCCGTTCTTCTCGAAGACGTCCATGTTCTCCAAGACGCAGTCCTCCTCTGACGGCGACAGCTCGAGCGGCAACGGCGCGATGAGTTTCTGCTCGTGAATCTTGGTCGTCTTGATCATGCGCTCGAAGTTGTACTTTTCGTCGCAACCGTGCTGGTCGAGAATCCACAGGTTCTGCTTCTTGCACCTCGCGAGAATGAAGCCCAGGTTGAATTGTCCCAGGACCTCCATCGTCCCGAAGTCCTGCTTCTGCAGCACCGCCTTGGGGAGGACCGCTTTTGCCCCCCCCTTCGCCTTCTTGGGGGGCGGCGAGTCGATGTCAACGTCGCTCTCCTGCGACTGCGCGAGCAGCCAAGACTGCGTCTGCCGCAGCCGGTCACGGCGGCGCTTCGAGTCGCGCAGGGAGCGCTTGGAGGACTTGATGACGGCGGCGGTCGACGAGAAGGAGGAAAAGGAGCACTCGACGGGCGTGGAAGGGGTGGGGGCGACGGGAGACAGGGGGGTGGGGAGGGCAGCCGGAGCAGCCGGGGCAGCCAGAGCAACCGGGGCAGCGGCCCTCCTCTTGGGCGGGGGCATCTTCTCGACCACTTCCTCTTGAGAGTGCGACGGCATCGTGCGCTTCTTGAAGTTGAGGAACTCGTCCAAGATGGGCGCGGTCTTCTTGGGCTGGGGCGGGGCGTCGAAGTCGTCCAGATCGTTCTGCGGAGTGGCGTTGAACTGGCGCTGCACGGAGTGGAACGCGGCGACGGCAGCGCCCTCGGGCTTCGAGCGCTCGGGCGCACTCCTGGGCTTCTCCGAGGCGCGTTCCTTCGGCGTCTCCCTCTCCGTCACCCTCCCCTTGGTCGCCGCCGCCGCCGTCGTCGTCGCGGTCGCGGCCGCGGCCGCCGGCACCCTCGGGTAGTTCATGAACTCCTGATCGACCGCCCCCGGCGTCGGCGCCTCCTTCTCCTTCTCCCTCGGCGCCTCCCTCACCTTCGTCTTCGCCTTCGGCACCTCCTTGTCGCCCATCGCAAAAATGCCCAGCAGACTGCTCTGCTCCTTCTCCCTGCCCGGCTTCTTCACTCCGCCCACGAGCTCCATCTCTCTCAAGTCCACCTTCTTGCTCATGGTCTGCACCTCGTTCAGGGCGAAATGACCGTCGCTGTTGCTCCACACGTCCGTGAAGGCCGCCAAGAGCGTCTCGCAGATGGCGTCCTCGTCGCTCACGTACACCTCGCGCTTGTCCGGCGCCAGGTTCACGTCAAAGAAGGAGTTCGGCAGGCACAGATTGAGCACGCACGCGGGGCGCTTGCCAGAGTTGTCGAAGCCGCGCCAAACATCCGTTAGAAGCCGCGACATCTTGGGCATGTCCACTGGCCGGCCGTTGACCGCGAAGAACTGCATCTCCCTCGCCGTCGAGTCCGAGTTGTCAGTAGGGCTCAGCGAGACCAACCCCTTCACATAATAATCCCCATCAAGCTCAATGGCGTCAGTGTGGTTCTGCTCCTCCTTCTTCTTCTTCTGCAGCTGCTGAATCAGCGGCTTCAAGTCGCACGAGAACTCCGTCATGCCCTTGACGAATTTCTGGCCCAACACGTACCCAATCGTCTGCTGCAGCTTAGTGCTCGTCCCCGTCGTGAGTTTGTTCTCCTGCTTCTTCCCCTTAACATCAACGACCAAGAACTTCACCCCCGTGCACATGATCGCGTAGCTCTGCAACAACTTGAACAGCTTGACACGCTGGGACTTGATCCGCTTAACGAAGTCCATTCGGCGGACTGGGAGCGACGCGAAGAGATTGTGGATCTGGATCGTCGTTCCGCGAGAGCGAGCCATGGACTTGGTGGCGGTTGGGACGAGCACGGACGTCTTGTCGTACTCGAGGTACTGCCCCACGGACTCGTCACCCGTCTTAGTGATGACCGATATTTTGTCGCTCAGTTGCGACAGCGAGAACAGCGCCTCGCCTCTGAACCCAAACGATGTCACTGAATTGGAAGGATCGTCAGTGTACAGGTCATCGAAGCTTTTGAGCTTGGACGTCGCGTGCTTCGCGCACAGCAACGGCCTGTCAGCCTTCATGATACCGTCCCCGTCGTCAATGACTTCAATGAGAGTCGTCCCCTGGTCGTAGAGCTTGATCTGGATGCTTTTCGGGTGAGCGTCGAGAGCATTCTCGAGGAGCTCCTTTATGGACGAGGACAGGTCTGTCACTACTTGACCAGCACACATCTTGGCAGAGGCTGTGCTGCTCATTGACTGGATGGTGGCCATGGTGGGCACGAGCGAAGCGAATGCTAAAAGAGGGGGGAGGGAGATGGGGGGAGGGAGATGGGGAGAGGGAGATGGAGGGAAGCTCGTAGTCCGCTGTTCAGCAGCTGTGGCGTGAAAGACTGGGGGTGGGGCTGGCGAGCGAGCGAGCAGTGAGGGCTCGAGTGATGTGGCTTGTTGTGAGCGGCCACGGGTGAGCTTTCCTTTCGGCGCGAAGTGACAAGTAAACCCTTTCGACGAGCAAAAAACGACACAAACCAGTGCGAACAATAGCCACACGCCCAGCAGCTTGCTCATGCGCTGCCCAAGTCGTATCGGTTCATGCCGCCCCCCGCGCAGAAGCTAAAATTTATCGAACTCTCTCCCTCATCTTCTCCAACAGCAGCACAAATAAAACTGATTCAAGAAAAATGCCGCCTCTCCTCTCGGCCAGCACACGTTCGGGGAGCATGTCGTCGTGCAACTTAGCGATCCAGGCCTTTGTTAAGAACTTCGGCTTCTCTTGCTCCCACGCTGTCCACTTCTCTGCGAAGAACTTGCGAACCTCGTCCTCGATGCTTCTCCAGTACCTGCTCGTGTTTTTTGCAACGCCCGCCTTCTGATGATCGCTGGCCTTGGGATCGTTGAAGGCGTCCACGAGGAACTTGGCGGCGCTTCGCGTATCAATGAACGTGCCCGCATAGCCCTTCTTGATGTGCGCGAAATTGTGAGTAGCTGCACGCTCACGTGACCGACGCGGTCACGACGACCGTGTAGACCATCTCGGCAGCAAGGGCCTCGGCGTCCCCATCACTTGCATCGATGTACAGCTTTGCAAATACGGCACTCCCGAGAATGTGTGCAATTTATGCCGAGCCTTGGGTCGCCCTTGCTTGCAAGCATTGTTTCATAAATGCTGCTCAACACAAGATACTGTAATGAGTGCAAACGAACGCCGTTGCGCAGTAACAGGTTCGGGCTGCCATTTAGACTCGCATTCATCCTCTAATACGGCTTCACACGCCAACTCAAGGAGAACCGCTGCAATTTCCTCATCGTTCTTGTCGGCCTCCCCTCAATCCCAGTTCTTTGGCAACTCATGCTCGCCCGCCGATTGCAATGTTTCCCCGTCGTTCTTAGTCGATTTTATACCGTGCTCTGAGAGTTCTCGAGGAGGAGCGATTCTCGACAGGATTGGGTTGCCAATTGTGTCCCCGCGACACAAAGCCGCAGCTGAAGATGCAGAGGACCCCACAGAGGGTGGTAGACTACATCGAGTTTCAACAAACAGCTACACAGTGTCTACCAGGCAGTATCCGCCAGCATTTGCCCCCCCTCGCTCTCCTCCTCGTATTCGATCTCCACCCTCTTCCCCCTCTTCTCCTTCTTCTTCTTGCCTCCCTCGTCCTTCCCTCCCCCCTTCCTCTTCCTAAACGAATCATCCCCTTCCTCTCCACCGTCCCCACTGTCGTCACTGTCGCTACTTTCCAGCATCTCCCCCGTGTCCTCCAAGTCCCCATCCTCGTACTCCTCCTCATCTTCAAAGTCCTCCACGAACTCGATCAGCTCCTCCTCCTCCTCCTCAGCCTCCTCCAACTCCTCCTCCTGAGTTGCCTGCTCGTTCCCCTCGTACTCACTCTCCTTCTGCTCCAACGCCTTCATCCACTCCGTCTCCGGGAAGTTGTAAATATCGCCGTACGCACCCTGAGAAAGACGACCAAGAAGCTCTTTCTCAATCGCAGTCTCGAGCTTGGCAGCCTTGACAGCCTTCTCCTCACGGCGGGATTCGCGGCGCTCAATCTTCTTGTGAATACCGACGAGCTTGGGCTTAACCTTGAGCGCGATCTTCCTCATGCGAATCAGGTACTGGTTGATCTTCGTCAGCCTCTGCTTGTTCCTGTGCTGAAGGTACTTGGGAAAATACTCCAAGTGCTCCTCCAGCTGCTCCATGGCCTTGCCGTAGTCGCGGGACAAGCGAATCTTCTCCCACAGATTCTTAGGCGAGTGTGCGCGCTCAATCGTCTTGAGGTAGAGGAAGATCCGGCCGTCGTCTTCCTTGATGGTTGCGTACCGGGAGTTGGCAAGAGGGCAGGCTGACCGGAGACAGAGGCCAGTCACGTTCATCTCGTTACGGCAGAAGGTGCGCTCCTGGGCAATCTTGGACTTGAACGAGCAGAACTGCTGGTTAATCACTGACCAGATCATGTCATCGTTCTGCATGGTGGGCTAGGAGTAGGGTGCTGGAAGAGAGAGAAAGTGAGAAGAGCGAGTGAGAAGAGAGTATTTGGGGCCGGGGGTGACCACACACGTCGTTCGAACAGGGGGGGAGGTTGGTTTGACACTAACGGGGGGGGCACGGGGGGGGAGAAAGTGTGGGTCGTTGTGACTAGGCGCGTACGTTGTGTGGTTGTGTGGCGACTGTATCGATCGCCAGCGGCGGTGAGTGGAGCAATGACTTTTGACTGTTAAAACCGCACGCTCACTCACACCTCACGCTCGACAACTCAACATGGTGGGCCAAGCGAACCTCGCTACCCCAGCTGCCTCCCCCTGCCGTCATCTCGCGCGGACGTCGCCCCCTTCCCCTCCTTCGCGTTCACCAAATCACCATCCTCTAGCTGATTAGCGTCTGACGTCCAATGCGACGCATTTCGACGCCGCGTTAAGCATAGCCCAACGCGCTGACGACCCACGATTACACATGCTAACTTGTTGTTCCATTCGCGCACCTTGTGCGGCGATTTATCTCGCGCTCAAAAGCGCCGTGAACACTTGCTGGCGATTCTTCCCACGCCCAAGACCGAGACGCTATGGCCTCCCGAATCGCATTACAGCAACAGTGCACGCGGCGCCGAGACCATCTCTACAAGCTGAGCTAACCCAATCTGAGCAGGTGAGCCCGCTTCACGTGCAAACATGGATAGAAGGAGGTGAAGTGATGGCAAAATATAGAAGCGGATGCTGAATGCTGTGATGCGACTTACAGGAGCGGCGAGCAGCGCTGTGCGTGAACCCCAGACACTTAGAAGACACTCAGAAGAGTGCCAATAATGAAACATAAGGACCAACAGCTTGCGCATCGCATCCATTGCCCCCCTTGTTCACACAGTGTGTGGGTGCCCCCTGCTAACCCTCTCACCCCTGCAGCTTCCCCTCGTCAACGCCGTCCTTTCCTTCCACCGCCTCCCTCGGCTGCTGGGGTCCTTGGTCGACCGGCGGCGGCGCCAACAACGATGGCGCGTCCACGCTCTGGGACACCGACAACCAACTCTGGCAGGCGTGGAAGGCTGCCGGACAGGTCATGGGAGGCGCTGGGGCGATTGAGATGGCGGACACGTCTGCCATTGCGCTCCGCGCTGGAGTGATAATAAACTTCTTCCTTACCATCATCATCCTCGGCCTCTCGGTCATGATGATCAGCAACAGGTCCAAGATGCTTCAGGGTGTTAGCGTGTTCTGCAACGTCTGCGTGTTCGGGTTCAGTGGCTACTGCTGGTGAGTAGAGCTGAACAAGCAAGAGGGGATACTGGCTGGTGTGAGAGCGACGGGCTGAGCGACGGGCTGAGCGACGGGCTGAGCGACGGGCTGAGCGACGGGCTGAGCGACGGGCTGAGCGACGGGCTGAGCGACGTGTTGAGACAAATACCAAGCTGCGAGCCGCGAGTGCAGCGCGACGAGGGAGCGCACAGCATCGCAAATCGTGGGCAAACAGCGCGGTGTTTCTGGGCCGGTCGTTCAGCGCGACGAGACTCGCGAATAGCGCCACCCGTTCAGAGCGCCTCCTTGTTCACCACTGACATTCCCCCCAGGGCCATCTTCTATGGCTTCGCCGTCTTCGGTGGGGTCATTCCCTTCGGAGGAGAGTGGGCCTTCGGATGGATCTTTGAGTTCATCACGTGGCTCATGGGCTTCATCCTCCTGCCGCTCGTGTTTTGCTTGCCGACGGGTGAGGAGGAGGAAGAGGTGAGTCCAAGCAGAGTAGCGCAGAGGGGATTGAAGGACGGTTCAGTGATGATATATATACAACAGTAGTAGCTTGTCCGAGATACTATAATTCGACTGGCACGATCGGCGACCAGCGCTACTGGTTTGCGTAAGCCCCAGAACAGCAAAAGGGCGCCAATAGTTACGGACTCGGACCAACACCACGCTTGCTTCTCCATCGCTCTTTCCAAGCCCCACCCCAGGACGCTCCTCGCAGCTCCACCAAGGCCGCCGAGCCCGCAGCGGAGACCAACGCCGCTGACAACGCTTGAGCGGCAGTAGGCTTTAGGGAGTAGATGGGAAGGAAATGGGAGCATTTTAGGGTAACTAACGAGGCTGACTTGTCTCGAAGCTGAGTTGTCTCGAAGCTGACGAGTACACAAATATATTGTGTACACGGACATTATTCCAGCGTGTTGACGCTGAGGAAACAAAGATTGACGCCACTAAAATTTCCCTTACCTCCCCTCAACAATATGTTCACAACAGCAACATCCACCCTAGGCGGCCTCGGGAACATCTCCACCACCGCCATCCCCGCTGGCACCGTAATCTTAACCGACACCCACCGCCTCCTCCTTCCCTACAACCCCACCATCCACACCTCCAAACTCTCCTCCTACTTAGAGGCCTACAAATCCGCCACACCCGAACACCAAACCGCCTGGCTCACCCTCGCCACAACATCCTCCCTCCCTGCTGCCACCACCACCGAAATCGAAGGCCTAGCTGAGAACGGCGACGAGGTTACAGCAATCACAGCCGCGCTCTGCAACTCTTTCGCGCCGGGAGCGCTGTACTTTGGCGGTTTATCTCGGTTCAATCACGCCTGCGTAAGTTACTGAACGGGAGCAGGGGGGGGGGGGGGGGCTGCTGACGCAAGACCAAGAAACAAGCCAAGCTGTTGCGAATCGACCAAGAACGAGCGACGGACACGCCCCTTGGACACGGCCCTTGGACACGGCCCTTGGACACGGCCCTTGGATACGC
>Ga0307985_10001491_pt1 | contig 13209 bp, 10 predicted proteins | sample EllFjometageno80_FD_203155 | JGI IMG/M metagenome (GOLD analysis project Ga0307985, IMG submission 203155) | Marine microbial communities from Ellis Fjord, Antarctic Ocean - #80 | ecosystem: Environmental > Aquatic > Marine > Unclassified | place: Southern Ocean | collected 2014-10-09 | reverse complement strand
CCCCACTCGTCTTTGTTATTATTAAGTACTTCTACATAAGCAAAGTCCCGATGGTCTCCCTCTGTAGAAAGTAGTGATGTGAAGTTTTTACTGTCATTGATCTCATTAACATTTACTTCAGCAATATTGGCAATGGTTGCAAATAGATCTGAAGAATTTATCAAGGCATCTTCTTCACTGATTCTTGAAACACCCTTTCCACTTATATACATGGGCATATTAACACCACCTTGATAGATACTTCCTTTTACAGTTGAATTGGTGTAAGGACTTTGCGCAACACGATTAGGAGTACCATTGTCACCAATAAATATGATGATCGTGTTATCCCGTTCTTCAGTTGTCATTGATTCCAATAATCTTCCAATCTGGTAATCCATGGCTTCAATCATCGCCATATAATAAGGTAGTGGGTTTGATGCAATCGCTGCATCAGAGTCAGTTAAATTCCCTTGAGAATGCATTTCCGCTGGAGGCAAATGAAATGGAGTATGTGGCGCATTATATGCCATCCATAAAAACCATGGTTTGGTCTGGTTAGCCACCCAATCAATGGCTAAATCTGTTAATTTCTCAGTGACATAGGATGTTTCCGTAATCGATACTCCGTCCTGATTAAATGACCAAGTATCATAACTGTTGACACCACCAGAAAATATTCCAGCATAATAATCTATTCCCCAATCCTCTGGGTTAATTGTTGAATTACCACCCGAAAGGTGCCATTTTCCAATTATACTCGTGGCATAAGCATTATTAGTTTCTTGATTGATGTACGCTTGAAGTGAGGTTTCTGATTCCGAGATGATATCACCAGGGTTTAGGACATTCGTTCGGTAACCATATTTACCTGTAAGTATTGTTGCTCTCGTTGGTGAACAAACAGGAGCAGTCCAAAAATTATTGAATTTTATACCCGCATTCATAATGCTTTCAATATTTGGTACCGTTGGTTTGACACTTCCTTCAGAATAGCCGGGTGCTGCATCTTTACCCATATCATCTGCGATGATCAATAATATGTTAGGAGAAGATTGGGTTGTTTCAGGATTGATATTTGGGCCATCGTCCTTTGAACAGGACAAAAAAATAACGGCTACAAAAAGTAGAATTGAGAATCGTATATTCATATGGGTTGGACGGGAACGCTACCCTTTAGTTTAATTCCGAAAGAATTTTATCTAATGCTGCTCTGCTGAAATACTTGCCGTCTTTGAAAACAGCATTAATCTTCTGAGTATTGCTAATGTTAGCCAATGGATTTGCATCAAGCAGCAATAAATCAGCTAACATGCCTGTCTCAATTAATCCAAGCTCTTTATCAAGACCAAAATATTCGGCAGGACGTGTTGTAGCCGCTTCAATGGCTTCAAGTGGCGTCAATCCAGCTTGAACGAGAAGAATGAGTTCATTGTGCAAACTAAATCCGGGGGTTAAAAAAGCAATCGGTGCATCAGTGCCTGCCATAATCGGTATTTGCGCTTCTTTTAAATGATTAACCATTTTTAAAGCCCAGTTAGGATAGACCATGTCTGATTCACTAAGAGGAGTGTCTGTTATAGAAAGCGATTGTGCTGTCCATCTTATTTTAACTTCCTCAGGTAAATAATCATAGTTATCTCGCCAAGCTTGTTCGGCAAAGGGCCTAAATGTTGTTGCAGTCATAATAGAAAGCGTAGGTGTTTGCCATGTATCATTGTCATGCAATGCTTTTAAAACATAGTTCCTACGTGCTTCATCTTCAGTCTTGACGGCATGTATTCTTTGAGCGCTATGGATACTGCTTCTTAGTTCTAAGCCTAGTAGGTTGTCTTTATTAAACAGCAATTGTGTTCTTACCTTTAAAAGGGAATCGTGGTCTTCTGAGATAGACATTTCAAGGTTACGCATGTGTTCCATGCTCCTCAGTCCTTGGTTAGACGCATCCACCACATCCATACTTAAAGGCACGTGTCCGGTAACGACTTTGCCATGTTCGGTTGCTCTTTTTATAACGGCAGCAAATGAAGCTGGCGTTAACATTTCATATGATTTTATCAAATCGACTCCGCCCTCAACAAATTGATCAACCAAGGTTTCGGCAGCTGCAGGTGTTCCTGCGCCTATTCCCAATTTAATCCTTGATACGCCATCATAAACAGTTGGTACACCATCCAAGAGCGGGCCTGCAACTTTGACTCTTGGTTTGTTTTTTGGGTCAGCATCGGCTGCTCTTTTTAGTGGCATGACCAATTCCATTTCCCCACCTGTATCGCGAACGCTGGTGATTCCATTGACCAAAAACAAATCGAACATTGATGTTGTCATTTCTGGTTCGTAGGTCAAATGTACATGAGCATCCCAAAGTCCTGGGATCAGGTATTTTCCTTTTCCATCAATTGTTTTTAGCTCATCTGAAAAAGAAAGCTCATCGGAATTACCTAATGCAACAATCTTATTGTCTTTTACAATAACAGTTTGGTTAACTCTGCTTCCGTTTTTAGCATCAATAACGGTTACATTATTAATCGCATAGGAGGCATCTTTGAAATCTTCGTTGGTTGCGCAACTCACGGAGACTACAAGGATAAAAGAAAAAAGGGACAGGATTTTAAGAGCGGAAGAATTCACGGAATAAAATTTTAGTTAAAGATATCCAATAAAGATACTCAATGAAATTTAGAAAGGTCAGGCTAAATTGACATCAACTCTTTTGCGCTTTCTAATGATTTTAAGGAAGGGGTTTTTCCTCCAATCATTTGCGCGATCTCATTTATTCGCTCCGACTCATCAAGCCTTTTGATTTTGCTCGAAGTAGTTTCAAGTAAATTATCCTTGTACACAAAATAGTGTGCTTTTCCTTTAGCAGCAATTTGAGGCAGGTGGGTGATGGCTATCACTTGGTGGTTTGTTGACATTTTCTCCATCATTTGGGCCATTTGAATTGCAATCTCTCCAGAAACTCCTGTGTCAATTTCATCAAAAACAATGGTAGGCAATGCAGTTTTATCGGCAAGGATGTATTTAATAGCGAACATCAACCTTGAGAATTCTCCACCTGAAGCAGCTGATTTTAAAGATTGAGGAGCTACGCCTTTATTGGCTGAGAAAAGGATATTTATGTTGTCGATACCTGATACTATTGGTTCAATAATTTCGTGTTTGATGCTGATTGAAGCATCTGGCATTCCTAAATCACTAAGCAATTCAATCAAATCAGTTTCGAAATTATTGAAGGACGATAGTCGAATTTTAGATAGTTGTTCTCCAAGTGTCTGTACCAAGTCAAAAGCGGTATTTATTACTTTTTCCGAAGCAATGATGGCTTCATCTAAGTTTTCAACTTTCAGTACTTTATCGCTTAAGCCTTCAAGGATATTTAATAAATCTTGAATTGAAGCAACCTGGTGTTTTTGTTGCAATTTGTAAATTAAGCTCAGTCTTTCTTGAGATGCCTCAGTACGTTCAGGGTCAAAATCTACAGCTGATTCTTCGGATTCTATTTCGGCAGTTAAATCCTTTAATTCAATTAAAATGCTTTCAATTCGCTCGTTAAGCTTACCATAGTTATCAGAATAGCTGGCAATTTGGGCGATGGTATTCTTAAGGTCATAACCAACCGTATTCATTGAGATTTCAGCTTGGTCGATATAATTAAGTGCCTCGTTTAATTTGAGTTTAATCTCTTCAGCATTCTCCAATTTTTTGACCTCAACCTCTAGTGTAGTTTGTTCATCCACAGTGAAGTTGGCTTTGTCCAACTCATCGAATAGGAACTGATTGTAGTCCGCTTCTTTCTTTAATTCAGAAGAATCATTTACTAATTCTTCATGAATCCTTTTCTTGTCTTGAAAATCGTTGAACGCAACTTTATAATTGCTTAATACTTCAGCGTTTTGTGTGTAATCGTCAATAATTCCAAGTTGGAATTTATTAGAACCTAATAGAAGTGTTTCATGCTGTGAATGCACATCCATCAAGCGAATTCCAAGTGCTTTTAGGAAATCCAAATTTGTAAGTCCGTCATTCACAAAAGCTCTTGACTTACCATTTGGACTAATTTCTCTTCTTATCACGCATTCGGCCTCAAAATCCATTTCGTATTCCTCGAAAAGAGCTTGAAGGTTGTAAGGTTTTATATCAAAAACCCCTTCAATAATACATTTATTGGAATTGTTGAGAAGTACTTTAGTATCTGCTCTGTTGCCTAATAAAAGACCGAGGGCGCCTAGCATGATGGATTTTCCTGCTCCGGTTTCTCCCGTAATGATATTCATTGATTTATCAGGAGCTAAATCAAGTGACTGAATTAGCGCATAATTTTCAATGTGAAGATTTCGAAGCATAAAACAAATGTAGAAATTCGGTGAATTACGAACAACTTCTAATTCTCAACAATTTGCCGGTACTTGGCGCTTCTTGCTGGATCAAGCTTGAGCAATTCATTATATACATCCCTTCTGACATTGATTGGTCCTTCAGAAAATATATTTAAAATTTCATCTGATTTCGAATCAAAAAAGGACCTGATAAGAATTGAATTAGGGAGAATCCTGTTTACAGCTTGCATTTCCTTTAAGGCTTGAAGGATATTATTTCGGCAGATTTCACTATCCGTTTTGAGTAGGTCAATGCCTTGCATGTGATAAAAATAGATGGCTTCACGGATGGGGCTATATTGATTATTAACATTTAAATTTTCCATCAACCAATACCTGTTTCTAGTATTCTCGAATTGACGCCATCCCGGTTTGCCTGACTGCTGAGCATTATTTACTACATCGAAAGCTTTGTCAAAGTAATCGGTACCTCCCAAAAGGCTAAAAGAGTCATAATCTAAACCAATGGCCAAATAGGCGTAATAGGTAAGGAGGGAGGAGATATTGTTTAAATAGACATTCTCATTAAAAATTATAGGCTGAGATTGAGTATAAGTGAACTCCCAATCGCGATCTGCAAAGTTCAGTAAGAGCGTTTCATAACTGGTTCCAAAAACTGGTCGGATCACCTGAATCTGAGCATTTGCCACAAATGAACCAATCGATGGTTGGTCTTTGATAGTGAGTATTATGTTACCCTTTATTTTTTCGTTGTTTCTAAAATTATCGTCAGTCCATGTTTGATCATTCATGAAACGCTGAAATGCAGACTCCATTTCAGGAAAAACATCTCTTTCCGTAGTCTGCACTTGTTCAGCATTGATACTTACCGTGAAATTGAGTTCTTGACTGAAACCACAATTTACTACGCAGCAAAAAGCGAAACTAAGAATTGATTTTAGTAACAATTGCATTAATAATGTCTTTAGCAACTTCCTTTTTAGATTTTAACTCAAAATGCTCAATATTATTTTGATTGTCAATTATGGAAATTTTATTCGTGTCATGACCAAAGCCGGCTCCTTCATCTTTCAATGAGTTGAGTACGATTATATCTAGGTTCTTTTTGACAATCTTTTTTTGAGCATTTTCAAGTTCAGCATTCGTTTCTAAAGCAAAACCAACATTAATTTGTCCTTTGGATTTTATCTTGCCTAATTCCTGCGCAATGTCAACCGTTTTTACCAGCTCTAATTGCATTTCATCAGACTGCTTCTTGATTTTTTGAGTAGCCATTGTTTTTGGAGCATAATCAGCAACAGCGGCTGCTAAAATGATGATGTCCGATTCTTTTACAACTGACAGGCAAGCGGCATACATTTCTTTACCAGAATTAACCTTAATCAAACTAATGTTCGGGTGAGCAATGGAAATTTGTGTAGGTCCACTTACCAAAGTGACTATTGCGCCTTGATTGGCTGCTTCTGATGCAATTGCAAAGCCCATTTTACCTGTGGAATGATTCCCAATAAAGCGGACAGGGTCAATGGCTTCATAGGTGGGGCCTGCGGATATGAGTATTTTTTTTTTATCGAGCCGATTGCCTTTTTCGAAAAAATCACTAAGTGTCTGAACCAATTGCTCGGGTTCCGCCAATCTTCCTTGTCCAATCAATCCGCTGGCTAATTCTCCATGTTCAGCATTAATCAAATAATTACCGAAGGCTGCTAGCTTCTCTAAATTGGAGATGACCGAAGGGTGTTGGTACATATCGAGGTCCATTGCTGGAGCGATAAATACGGGGCATCTGGTCGATAAATAAGTAGCAAGAAGGATATTGTCGCAAATCCCATTGGCCATTTTGCCAACGGTGTTGGCACTTGCAGGAGCAATAATCATTGCGTCCGCCCAGAGTCCAAGATCGACATGATTATTCCATTCACCACTTGGCCCTTTGACAAATTCTGATACCACAGGGTTTTTAGACACCGTTGAAAGCGTCAGTGGGGTTATAAAATCCTTAGCGGCAGATGTCATTATAACTTTGACAGCTGCACCTTCTTTGACAAGAAGTCGAACGAAAAAAGCAGCTTTATAAGCTGCTATACTTCCTGTTACTCCAAGAATTATATTTTTCCCCTTGAGCATGGGTTAGATTTTTTCCTCAGTCTCTTCTTCTTTGTATTTCCAATAAACTTCATCGTTTTTGAACTCCTCTATCGACAAAGAAACCGGCTTAGGCATTCTTTCGTAGAACTTTGAAATTTCAATTTGCTCTCTGTTTTCGAAGATCTCTTCAAGGTTGTCAACAGTAGAAGCGAATTCGGCTAATTTGCCATTCAACTCTTCTTTGACATTTGAAGCAATTTGTTTTGCTCTCTTAGAAATGATAGAAACCGACTCGTAAATATTACCAGTTGGTTGCGCTAATTCTTCAGCGTCTCTAGTGATGATTGATGGGTTTGCTGCCATGTTAGTATGAAATATTAAGTTCTTTTAATTCAGTTTGTGTATTGTCGAACATTTCTATTGCTCGAGTCATGTATTGGCTATTTGGATATCTAGCTGCAAAGCTATTATAATATATTAAAGTTCTTTTATATCGTGGATCTTGTAAACGCTCCAGACTATTGACAGCTAGTTTATAACTGGTTTCAACAGATAGGAACATTAATTCCTCATTATATTTAGAATCAGGAAAGTCAGTTTTGAAAGTGTCAAAAGTCACTAATGCCGCTTCTAGGTAACTACGATAAGACATTCCTTGAGTTAATTTATAATACAATTTAGCTGTATTATAGGCTTTAGTTTCAAACCTAACCTGCATCTCAGCAACGATTTCATTGGCCTGTTGAAAATAATCTGTGCTAGGTCTTCTATTGATGAAGTTCTGCATTGCAATTATAGCTTCTTCAGAACTTGTCTGATCTAAGTTTACATCTGGTGAATTATTATATAATGAATAGGCATGCATAAATTCAGCTTCTTCAGCCCAGACACTTCTTCCATAAGTTTGGTAGAAATCTTTAAAATGAAAGGCACTCAATTCGAAGAAACCTGAGTGGTATTCTGAATAAGCCCAATAGAATTTTATTTTTTCTGCTTCAAGAGTTCCTCTGTAGTAAGGAGTCATTCTTTCAAAAAGTAGTTTAGCTCTACTGTATTTGCCTTGCTCGTAATAAGTTATAGCACCTTTATAAAGTTCATCAAAATCATTACTACGCTCTAATTTCGCCAATCTTGACGAGCAACTCGATGCTACCACGAGCACCACCAACACCACTATCCAAAAGGATTTTTTCATAAGTCCGCAAAGTTACCAGTATTGACTGAATTATCCAATTCTGTTTTTCACTCAATTTTCTACAAAGAAAACGAGAAAATTTGAGTGCAAGTGCCTGATTAACCTTTTTTAACAGGAAGCTTTTCCTTTTTGCCCATTGGAATAATTAGTTCTTTCTGGAGGTGCTTTGCAATATCCAACAGTTTAGGCCTGGTTTCTTCTTGCCAATCGAAGCCCCGAAGCTTAGTGTCTTGCTCTTTGATTTCAAATGGAGGTACATAATCACCCTCTACATTACTGAACATTCGTAATTCAGAAACGGCATTATTTTCAAAATAAAGGGCCATATTGGAACAAATTACTTTATTCATCGAACTTGAGCCATCTTTTTTGTCAATGGCAAAATAGATGCTCTCACCGTTGCCGTCAACGTCAGCTTTGGTAATTAGTCCATCAACAAAATAGACTTTCATATTCCGGCCTTTTACTTGATTAAAATTTTGTGCAGTGTCTTGGGTAATTACAAATGAGTTTAACGCTAAATCCATTCTGTGTATCACATTGTTTCGAATCAATATATTAATTGAATCAGCTTCAATTTGACTGTCAACGTTCCATATGATTGGATTCTGGTACAAATAAATGGTCGAATCACTCAAGTTGTAGCTCACTGAATCGGCCCGGGCTTGCATGTCAGACTTAAACATTTCAACACCACGATAAGCGGTTAAATATTTTTCGTTTCTAATGGTGTCTTGAATTGATAACAATGTATCGCCTTTGATAAACAGGCTATCGCTTTGAATGAATTTTCTCAGGTATGAATCTTCATAGACTATCGCTTTTCCTTGATTTCGATAGTATTTCATGTGCTCGCCAAAAATGGTCATTGAATCTTCTTTGGATTTCATCCGCACATTGTAATCGGCTTCATAGAATTGGATGCTATCATTGGCGAATATCGAATCAGCTTTTATTTCATAAGCTGCCGTTGTGATATTCCCGTAGTAGACTTCGCTGTATTTTAAATTTGAGTTATACAGCAATCCAACTTTAGTACGGAGGGTATCTCCATCAAATGTAAAAGCTTCCGTATTGCCTCGAGTAATCAATACCTTTGATAAAGTGGAATAATTTAGAGTGTCAGTGGTCAGTTGATAGTCTGGACTTTCAAGAAATACTGAATCAATAAACTGGGAAGTTTTTGTTTGAGTATTGTAGTATCCACTAATACTTGTAAGCACATTAGTACTGTCCACTAATTTACCTCCGTTGAAATAAAAGCCTATTTGGTTATTTCTATCAAAATCTAAATAATCGGTATATAAACTGGCGCTATCATCGAGAAGGATTACTTTTTCTCTCATTTTAGCAATGCGGCCATTACCATCATATTCTAGGTACTCGCCTCTAAGGTTGAGTCCATCTTCAGCGTCAGTTATTCTTACATTACCAAAGGCTTTTGCTGAATTGGTTGATTTATAGAAATAGGCTGAATCACATTTTATGTTAGTGGTCTCATGTATAAGCCATACATCTTCAACAAGCTTTTGAACACTTTCGCCATCAATTACCACTTGCCTTAAAGAACCAGCCTGTTTTACTCTCACAGTTCTTTGTGCATATGCATTGGAAAACCCAACAACAATTACTAGCCATATGAAAAGTAGTACTCTCATTTTAGAATGCGCGAAATTAGTCAATTATCGTATTTTTGTCCCATGCAGAATCACTTTTCGGACTATGTCAAAAAGCATGCCCTTATTAATGACCATGAAAGTGTTTTATTGGCGGTAAGTGGTGGAATTGATTCTGTAGTACTTGCTCACTTATTTAAAAAGGAGGGCATTAATTTTGGTATTGCACATTGTAATTTCCAATTAAGAGGAGCTGATTCGGAAAGTGATGCTGTTTTTGTTGAGCAATTGTCTCAAGACCTTGACGTCCCATTTCATTTAATAAAGTTCGAAACCAAGGCGCATGCTGCTGCTAATGGGATATCAACCCAGATGGCAGCCCGCGAGTTAAGGTATAAATGGTTTAGGGAATTATTGGAAGCGTTTGATTACAATAAAATTGCCTCTGCACATCATAAAAATGATAATGTAGAAACGCTAGTGCATAACCTTGCTAGAGGTACCTCAATAGCAGGTTTAAGAGGGATGTTGCCGACCAATAAGGATGTGATTCGTCCGCTTTTAGGTGTTTCTAGAAATCAAATTGAGGCATATGCTAAAGTCCATAAAATTGAATGGAGAGAAGATGTTTCGAATAAGAGCATAGACTATAAACGTAATTATATCAGGCATGAAGTATTACCAAAACTTGAAAAGTTAAATCCAAATTACCTTGAAGTGATGAACACTTCTATGGCTAAGAACCGAGAAGTGGAATTGGTTTTTAAAGCGCATGTTAATGAATTGCAAGAATCATTACTCAAGAATGACAAGAATGGAGCAACAATACTTCCAATAGAACAACTTAAGGGCGAAAACCTTGGTCCGTACTTGCTCTCAGAAGTATTGAAAAAACAAGGTATTAATTACGAGCAATGTGTACTGATTTTGTCAATGCTGGAAGGCAGTGTAGGAAAACAATTTGTGGGTGATGGCTTTATTCTGCTAATTGATAGAGAGAATCTAATCATCAGCACAGCGACTATTAATTCCTCCAAGCATCAATTAATTGTCTCATCTACTGAAGTGATAAATTCAAAACATCGATTAACTTTTGCGAAAAGTGAAGCTGGTGTTGCGATTGATACTAATGAGAACAAAGCTTATTTAGACCTTGATAAATTGAAATTCCCCTTAGTATTGAGAACCTGGGAAGAGGGAGATTACTTTAAACCACTGGGCATGAAAGGAAAAAAAAAGCTCAGTGATTTTATGATTGACACAAAAATTCCCTTAAACTTAAAAAAGGAACAGGAAGTTATTTTATCTGGGGATGATATTGTCTGGGTTGTAGGCAAGAGAATCGATGAGCGGTACAAGCTAACTGACAGCACAAAGCATATTTTCATAATCACTCGAACAGACAACAATGTTTAATCCATTTAAAAAGTCATACAGCAAAGAAGAATTAGAGCAGTTTGCTTTTTTGAAATCCGTAAAATGTTTTGAGAAATTGAATGAAGAAGAGCTGCATGTACTATTGCCTACACTGAACCAGAGAGTTTATAAGAAAGATGAAGCTGTGTTCTTTAGAAAAGACCCTAGTCAAGCTGTTTATATTGTGAAATCTGGATCTGTATCATTGACCTTAGACCGCGAAGATAAATTTGAAAACTTGACTTTTGCAGGCGAAAATGAGGCCTTTGGTGACAATGCTTTCATTCCTGAGACCAATAGAATATACAATGCGATTGTCGTTTCTGAAGAGGCCGAATTATTTGTTTTACCGCAAGGAAATATTCTTGAGATATTTGATGCCAATGTTAAATTGAAGTCTAAAGTATTAGAAAGTCTTGTCGGACAATACAATGATTATACTTTACACTTATTCGAGTCTTATAAATCCTCCTTCGGCTTTTTTGAATTACAACAAGCATATTCTAAAAAGTGATTTTATTTATCATAATCAGGTTATTATCAGTTTTATTTAGCAGCATTCCTTCCTAACTTAGCGGCTTTAAAATTTTAAAAAAAATTAAGACATTTTATCCCTATGAAAGTAACTGTAGTTGGTGCCGGAGCTGTCGGTGCAAGTTGTGCTGAATACATCGCAATTAAAGATTTCGCCTCAGAGGTAGTATTGATTGATATCAAAGAAGGATTTGCTGAAGGCAAGGCCATGGATTTGATGCAAACTGCTTCATTAAATAGTTTCGATACAAAAGTCACTGGTACTACGAATGACTATAGCAAAACTGCTGGGAGTGACGTGGCTGTGATCACTTCAGGTATTCCAAGAAAACCTGGGATGACGAGAGAAGAGTTGATCAGTACTAATGCAGGTATTGTGAAATTTGTGGCAGAAAGTCTTATCAAAGCATCTCCTGATGTGATTATCATTGTTGTTTCCAATCCAATGGATACAATGACTTACCTTACTCATAAGGCAACAGGTTTACCAAGAAACAGAATTATTGGTATGGGTGGAGCTTTAGATTCAGCCAGGTTCAAGTACAGGTTAGCAGAGGCTTTAGATGCTCCAGCTTCAGATATTGATGGAATGGTAATCGGTGGTCATAGTGATACTGGTATGATTCCTCTTACAAGGTTAGCAACTCGTAATAGTGTGCCAGTTGCCAATTTCATTTCTGAAGAGAGAATGGATGAATTAAAACAAGCAACTAAGGTAGGAGGAGCTACACTTACCAAATTGCTCGGTACTTCTGCTTGGTATGCACCAGGTGCGGCAGTTTCTGCAATGGTTCAAGCTATTGCCAATGACTCTAATAAGATGTTCCCTTGTTCAACATTGTTGGAGGGTGAGTATGACCTTAATGATATTTGCATCGGTGTCCCTGTACTAATTGGTAGAAATGGAATTGAAAAGATTGTTGAAATTGACCTTTCTGATTCTGAGAAATCAGAATTATCTGCAAGTGCAGCAGCTGTTAGGAAGACAAACGATCTTCTCTAATAATAATAATAGAAGCTATTAATAAAAAAGGGCTGTTTCTTAAATGAAACAGCCCTTTTTTTTATGGATTATTAATTCGTTAATTTTTTGGAATTCTGAATTCAACCCTTCGATTTAATGCCCTATTAGCTACAGAATTGTTTGGTACGGCTGGATCAGATTCTCCATAGCCTTTAGACAATAATCTATTCGCTTTAATGCCTTTTGAGGTCATATAGTCTAATACCGATTTTGCACGAGCATTTGATAAAGTCATGTTTGGCGCATCTTCACCAATATCATCAGTATGGGCACCAACTTCAATCTTGATATGTGTGTTTTGTTTTAAAACCGCAATCACTTGATCTATTTCTTCAAATGAGCTTTTCTTCAATTCTGACGAGTTGGAAGCAAATGTGATGTTGTTAACTACCAATTTGGCACCAGGCTTTAATTCCACCAGTTCAATTTCTATTTCGATTAATCCACGTTCCTCTGATTTGCTCACTTCTAGTACTTCACGTGTTCTGAAGTGATTCGCGGCAACCCCAAGCATCACATAAGTTTCATCATAATTAATCTCAAAGGTTGAGTCGCCTTTGAGTACTGCACGGTGCATTGTTTTTCTTGATTTGGCCTCAACTAACAATAAAATTGCATTTGGCACTTCGGCACGAGTCTCTTTATTAACGATTCTAATGTTCAAACGAGGTGGCCCTGGATTAACCATGACAGTATCTACAAATCCTTCACGTTTAAAATCTTTTACCACTGGCCTATAGTTATATGTAGTGTCATTGATATTAGGGCCCGACAATGAGACGGTATATTGTCCACCGGTTATGATTTTAGACTTATATACACCTAAGTCAATCCCTTCAAAATCTGTTTTCGCCTTTGATTTTGACTTTTGATCAGTGATTGTTGCGGTTACATTTTCTGCTTCCCCAGTTCTTTTATTGATGACATGAACGGTATATGAACCGTTCCATTTATCGATTTTCACCTTTTCTGTTCTGGTTTCACATCCTCCGAGCGTGGTCATATCGTACTTAATTT
>Ga0307985_10001489_pt1 | contig 13216 bp, 16 predicted proteins | sample EllFjometageno80_FD_203155 | JGI IMG/M metagenome (GOLD analysis project Ga0307985, IMG submission 203155) | Marine microbial communities from Ellis Fjord, Antarctic Ocean - #80 | ecosystem: Environmental > Aquatic > Marine > Unclassified | place: Southern Ocean | collected 2014-10-09 | reverse complement strand
ACTGCCATTCGCCCTCCCATTCCCCCCACCTCGTTGAGTTTCCATGTCCCTTCCCCCTCCCTTTCCATGAACTTCTTTGATATACAAAGTGCTGCTATTGCTTACTCATTGAAACCTCAGCATCGCACGCTCGCCTCTCTCGTCCAAACTCCCCTCTCTCCAACAATCAGCATGGCCAAGTCCACCAAGAAATCCCCTCCCCGCAGTCTCCCAACGGGCGTCATAATCTTCTCTAGCCTAACAGTTGTGGTACTCTTCCTGGCCATGTATGTTGCCAACATTGACATGGAGGCACCACTCACGACCCCCGGTGCCAAAGCACCGCCAGCACCGAAAGCGCCGAAAGCCCCCAAAGCAGCACCTACTGAAGAGCTCCCCGCCCACATTAAATCCCTCGATTTCGTCTCGCTTTTGGACACTGCCAGTAGCACTTCGTCCAGGTCCTACTCTGCTCCGATCCCACTCTCGCCGGGGCGCCACCTCACTCACTCCACGTCCACCCTCCCGCCTTCCATCTTCGCCACGTTGCTGGCCGACTGCGAGCTCCTCGCCCCCGCGCCGTTCACGCCCACCCTGTCCGACATGCGTTCCACTACGTACGACGTTGGCTTAGGCGTCTCCTCCCTGCTAATCGAGCAAGTCATCGAGCACCTCAGCCACTCGGTCAAGGCGCAGATCGGCGAATTCTACCCGGCCTCACCGCCCTTTGAAATCACTCACGCCGAATGGTACCTCCGCCGAACCTCCCCCACCGGCGACATGCCCGTCTCTCCCGCCGTAGACTCGTCCTTGTTCACCACCCAAAACCTCGCCGTTCCACCCGTCATGTCGTCCGAGCTTTTCCTCACGGAGAGTGGGGGAGCGACAATCGTCGTTAATCAGACTGTTCACGAGCCCTCCACCGCCACCACAAACCTGTACCTCGCAACCCCTTTACCCAACAAGCTGCTGCTCACCCGCGGCGACCTCCTCACGGGCGTGCTCGGCGACTTGACCCGCTACACTGACAGTGACAGGCTCTCGTTAGTCGTCCATTGGTGGCCCGGTCGGCCGTATAACAAGCCGGTGGGGTTGCCGGAGGACGTGGGGAAGCGGTTGAGTGAGGGGAGCGAGGGCACGTGGAAGGAGCTCGAGGGGTATACGGGAGCGAAGAAGGTGGAGAACTTTATTAGGCTGGATAATATGAACGATGATGTGAGGAATCCCGGGGTGGTGAAGAAGGGAAAGACGTATGAGGTTGAGTTGACGAGCATTGCGGTCGGATTTACTTGGGAACATTACACCAAGACGGTTCGCATGTTTTCAGACCTCGACGTTGCGCCTCGGAATGGCGCCGTGACGGTCACGGAGTTCGCTGCTGCTGTACCCGAGCCTAATACCAAGGAGGTCTTTGATGGAGCGGACGACAACAAGGACGGCATAATCAGTCTGCCGGAGTACGTCTATGCGATGATCACGCAGCATGCGGCGGCGGCGGCGGCGGCGGCTAACTAGGTTTGAGTGAAAAGCTGAGATTTGTGTGAATATGTGCTTACGTTTGATGTGCGTCTTGCGGTCTTCGCCTTGGGAGCCGACGTTGTGGGCGTTGGCCGTGTGTGTACGCATGAAGCGCTGGGGTTTACGCATGAGGCGCTGGGGTTTACGAATGAAACCCCCGGACAATCACACTGTCGTGAAGACACGGCTCAGATACACGGATACGGCTGATGTCCTTGATATCTTAACTTTCAAACAGGGATGGATGCTTGGGACTTTGTAAACGTCCATTTCGCCTTCTCGTTCATCCTCCGCCTTACGCCATGGGCAACGCAACGTCCAACATCGTGGACCACTTTGTGTTCCAGCCCCCCTCCCCTCCATCTTACCAAATTTCGTCCCCCTCTCTCTTCACTCCCACTACCAACCTTGGTAAACGTCGTTCCTCATCTGATGCCTCAGACTCTGGATCCTGCCTTCCTCTCGAGGGCTGCGTACCCGTGTCACAGGGTTACAACTCTATGACTCATCCGTCACCCCTCATGTGCAGCTCGCCGGACCCTAAGAAGGCCGTCTTCCGCGTCAACGAGTCTCAATCTGAAACTCCGAAACACACCGGAGATCCTAAACACACCGGAGATGTCAATACTTCACAAGCCTCCCAAGCTAACTCCACAACCGTCCCAAACTCCACCTTCCTCCAATCTTACAAAATGCTCAAACTCCCCTCCTCCCCCCCCTTCGTCCAAGCCTATCACTCCAACCTCCACCTCCTCTCCCTCCCCTCCAACCTCGGAGTCCTGTGCGTCCTCCACTTCACCAACCCCCGTTCCCGCGGCATCACACTCATTTACTCACACGGCAACGCGGAGGACATCGGACAGCTCGCACCCCTCCTCATGGAGCTCTCCAAGTACGTACACAGCGAAGGGACATGCTCTGAGTGTTCGGCCCACCGCGCTTTCGCTCGCCTATTGTACAAAGCGACCTGTTCAAACACCTGTATTTACTTCGCTCACTAACACCTGTGCTCACTCACGCTCGCAGGTGCCTCTGTGTCAACGTCGTCGGCTACGACTACCGCGGTTACGGCTGCAGTACCTTCAAGGAAGGTGGCGTGAACGTAGACGGTAGCCCGCTTAAGATGTCGGAGGAGAGCGTTAACGAGGACTTGGAGGCGGTTTATGCGTACACGGTGCTGTGCCATGGCATCACGCCGACGAATGTTTTCCTGATTGGCCGGTGAGTGCACTAAGAGAGCGCCCGTGTTCCTCTAACTCAAACTCAATTCCATCCACTTCACACCGTGCTTGTCCTTTGCTGTCCTTTGTTCACACATGTGCATGGCATCTCTAACTCATCTCCATCGCAGCTCGCTGGGCTCGTCCCCGTCCTCGCACCTCGCCTCCATCTTGACTTGCTCCAACCCCACGCTCAACATTGCCTGCCTGGCGAACATCCAGCACAACAAGATCTTCGAGCGCATCCGCCGCTCCCCGCACACTCTCGACGAGCTCAAGCAGCCCCTCCTCGGCGGCCTCCTCCTCCAGTCCGCCATGAAGAGCTGCCTCCGAACCAAGTTCGACTTCTTCTTCAGTAACAGTAGTGACGAAGACAGCGCGGATCTGTTCAGCACCCAAGCGTACGTACACAGCGAAGCGAAATGCTCTGAGTGGGCTGTCCACCGCGCTATAGCGACCGGCTCAAACGCCTGTCTTCACTCGCTCAACCTGCACTCTCACACTCTCACTTCGCTCGCAGGTACCTGCCGTTCGTGGAGTGCCCGATGATGCTCATTCACGGGAACAAGGACACCATCGTGCCATGCAAGCATGCCAAGTTCTTGTACAAGTTGGCGGTTGACGCGAGGGACAAGAGGTGGGCGTTGAACGAGAAGCGGCTGAAGCTGAAAGAGAAGGAGGAGGGCGTCATGATTTGGCTGCTAGAGACGAAGATGAGAAGGCGCGAGGCTAAGCTGCGGAGGCAGAAGGAGATCGCGAGTATGTGGAGGGAGGCGGAGAGGGAGAAGACCGTCATCGGAACCACAATTGCGCCCCCGCCGCCGCAAAACACCGGAAACCCGCTGTCACCGCAGAACGAGATCAGGGAGAGCGCGCCGGCCTCTCGCGCGAGGAGCTCCAGCGCGCCGATTGACGTCATGAAGGGACTGGGTGCGACGAAGAAGAGCACGCAAGGGGGGGGATTCGCCATGGCGCCAGCGCCGATTGCGTTGTACGTGGTCGCTGGCGCGGGCCACAACAACGTCGACAAGATCGCCGGGCTAGACATGGTCAAGGAGATCAGGGCGTTCATGATCAGCGTGCTGAGGTTCAGACCGCCGGAGCATCAGAGGCCGCTGCTGAGCAGCCCGCAGCCGGTGGCGGCGCCGAGGAGCATCACGCCGCCGAACGAGGAGGTAAGAGGAGCCAGCACACCTCGGGCGGCGAGTAGCGACCAGCGCATGTTGGGGCTCGAGAACACACAACGAAGCGCTTAATGACGCTCTTTGAAGCGCCTGTCCTCTTGTTCACACCGACTCATACGTTCTGGGCCATCGGTGTGTGTGCTCGTGTGTCCTTTCTAACCCTTGCTTCGCTCGCGCAGGACGAGGAGGAGGAAGAGGAGGACGAGACGGTGACTCGGTGTGTCACGCCGCCGGTTGACGGGGAGGAGGGATACGAGAGTGCGAAGGAGGGACGCGCGTTGAGCGACGCGGAAAGTAGCGAGAGTGAGGCGGAGAGCAGCGATGAGGAGGATAGTAGCGGAGAGGATTGCGAGGACAAGTACTTCAGCAGATCGCCTGAGGACGGCGAGGAGGTCATCAAGACGCCGGTGGGGATGGGGGGGTTGGAACTGAAGGGGCTGCAGAGAATCAAGTTCGTTAGCACGCCGCCCAGCGAGGGGGGGAGCTTCAGTCCGATCGTCAGGGGAGGGCTTCTGAAGAAACCGACGGCCATGACGAGAGAGTCGGGCGGGCTGGTGGAGAGGGCCGTGGAGAGGTCGGCTTTCGCTAACCTGACCAACAACTTGCGCTAGTACAAAGCAGCATCGGGGGGGGAGGTAAGAACCGGGCAACGGAGATTAACTTTAGAATCGTCTTTGTCAACAGGTACTTCGTACTTCGAGTCGAGACGGGTTGAGCAACAACAGCGTTATTTGTAATTACTTTCGCTGGGCGCGGCAACCAAACGTGGCCACGACCTCAACGAAACATCAACCCGCAGTCCACCCCACCTCTATGCCAAGTACCCGAGAACCTGCTCCTTGATCTTCTTGTGAGCCCACACCACGCTGCCGGTGTCGTTGAACTTGGGCGCGAAGGCGTTCGGGGCGTACATGTCCCTGCAGTGCGCAGTGCCATCGATGAAAACCACCGTATCCCCCTCAGTGGTGACCTGGTCATCCGCGTAGAACTTGGCGGTCTCGTTGACAACGCCGAGAGAGTGCCACGGGTCCATGTTGCCGTTGGGCATGGTGATGTTCGCCCCGATGATGCTCCTGGCGCCGTACCTCTCGTCACTCGCGTACGTGTCGCCCATGCCCGCGCCGTTCTTCAAAGGCCCCTTGTAGTTCTTGATTCCGTACGCCTCCTCGCACATGAGCTTGCCCGCGATCTCCAAGCTGCAGCTGGTGAGACTCGTGAACGGGTGGCCGTCACCCTCGGTCGTCTGGAAGTAGCCGAACTCATTGCACGACTGGTAAACCCACTGTCGCATGGCACTCTGGCCGTCAAACTCCTCGTTCTGCAACTCCCCAATGAGCTCGTCCCAACTGGACGGGATGCACACCGCCTCGCCATCCTCTCCACCGTAAAACATCTGCACCATGCTAGCCATGGCCGCCAACGGATCGCTGTGCTCGTCCTTGATGAGCTCGGTACAAAGGTCAGACACCGTAGCGGCCGACGACTGTACGAGCGACGCGAGTGTTAGAGGAGGGGCACACGCGTGGAGGTAAACGGAGTGGCGCGTTTTAGGCCACTCGTGACGGGGGGGGGAGGAGACTGGACGAGTTGGAGCCGCCCACACACGCCCACACACGCAGTGTGAACAAAAGGAGGCGCTCTGAAAGCAATCGTGAGCGTCCAGATCGTTCTTCGCTCGCGAGTTTTGCGGCCCTTGTTTAGAGCCAATCGCGCTGCACCTGCCGTTCTTGTCGGGCACTCTCCTTCCCAGCTTCGCTCGCGAGACTCCGCCTCACCTGCATGTTGTATTGCACCGCCCCCTGGAAGTTCCCGAAGATGGTAGACTCGTAAGCGTACAAGTCCTTCTCGTCCTTAATCGGCTTGCACGGCATCAAACTCGCGGGCAGGTTCTTCGCGCCCCCCTTCTTACTGGCGAGATCGTGGACCTGCTGCGTCGCCTTCTCCACCACGGCATAGCACTGGTCACTGCCGCCGATCAGCGGGTACTTGAGCGCGGATCCGACGACCTGCGCGTACTTGAAGTAATTGTAGTCGCCCTTAACAGGCGCGCTTGAGCCGATGGTTCCGACGACGGAGGAGGGGTACTTGAGCTTGAGCCAGGTCGCGAGGTTGCCGGGGTAAGAGCCGCCGAAGGAGACCCACTTGGAGTCCTTCACGGGCGCCTTGACGGTGAGGCAGGGCTCGGCCTTGCACAGTTCCTCCTCGGTGGACTGCGGCGACAGCGACGAAATGTACTCAATGAAGCGAGCCAGGTCGGCGAGGGCCTGGCTGGATGTCAAGTAGACGAGGTTGGGGTTGGACATGTCCTTGGTGGGGTACGACTCGCCGTAGTAGCGGTGCTCGAGGGACACCATGAGAGCGCCCTGCTCCTCGGCGACGCCGTACATGAACAGCTTCTCGCTGATGGGGCCCTGAGGGCCTTCTCCGCCGATCATCAGGAACACCGGGCATCCTTCTCCACACCAGAACCGGTCGTCGTAGTAGAACTTCTGGTCCCACTTCGCATCCGCGCTCGGGTTCAGCACGCTAGTGTCATAGTGATCAAGCAGTGCGTCCTGGTACATGAACGTGATGTCAGTGTTATCAGTTGCGTGGAGGGCATGGGTCTTGGAGAGGTCATTGAGCACGTTCTGGACGTGGTTGCCGTCGGAACCATGGGAGAAGCGGGGGATGGGTGTGGCGGCGTGGGCGACCGATAGGACTGAAAGGGTGATTGCGGCGAATTTCATGAAGGCTGTCGAGGGTTCCAACGAAGTTGTAAGTTGTGAGAGCTATTTTTCGGCTGATATCAAGGCTGATATCAAGGCTGATATCAAGGCTGATACAAGCCTTTAAGCCAATAGCAGACGAGGAGTTGGGGAGCTGTATTCGGGCCGAAGGGAAGGGACAGGTACGGGGGAAAAGTGGGGGACTCGGTGTCTTGTTGGCTTAGTACGTCTGCGGGTGGTGCGTCGTAAATGTTTCATTGCTTGATATAGTGCTCGATATATATGGTTTTACGTGCTGTTCATGAACACGTCGTGTTTAACTCAAGCCCATGTCTCCTGACACAATATCCTCGTCGTTCTTACATATGCGGGTGTCTTACGCAGCTCTCGTGGTGTCTGCACTGACCTGTCCAAATCGAGCCGCGCTCATTTAGAGACTATTTTGTGATAGAGGCCCCAGAAGAATATCCATCACTTTCAGAGCCTCAGAGTGCTGCGATGGTGAGCGCAGAAGGCAAAGGGAGTTGATGTTTGCTATTCACCACGCATAGGTGTAGCTTACCTGACCAAATTCAACAGAAGAAGGGGGGCTACGTGAAAGCTGTGTCGACCAATACAGAGCGAGCACAGTGTGCACCGAGCGACACACACAGTGTGCACCTCACACTGTGTCCTCCCCTTTAACACTCGATTTCACACGTGCCCATACACACACTTGCGTAAACCCCAGAAGTTCAGAAGGGCGCCTATAGTGAAGCATGAGGACCAACTCTCAGACTCCCCCCACACACCTTTCCCCCACCCTCCCGACTAACCCAATACTCGCTTCGCTCGTGCTCGTGCAGTCTTCGTTCCACATCCCCTCCACAGCCTCCTCCTTCGACAAGGGCGGCACTATGAATAAATCAGTCTCCACCCCCAAGGCCGTTCTCCCTCCCAACATCCCCGCAGCCCCCACCGCCAACTTCGCCGACATCAACTGGAACGTCTTCTCCTCCGCCGGCGCTCTCACCGAGTCCGACTGCGCCGTAATCCGTCTCGCCGAGACCAACGTCCTCTCCTACGTTCTCGCCGACAGGAACGACGCTGCCAAGTACGCGCTGGCGCTCCTTAAGACGCTCACGATCAAGAGGGAGAACCAGGTGACGCACTTCGCGCTCACGAGGATTATCGAGGTGCTGCAAGCGACCGACGCGATCCCCGGTGTGAGCTGCAGCGCACAGCTGTTCTTCGACCAAGACGGGGACTTTAACGCCAACTTCGAGCCTTTCAAGGACTGCCTTGAGAGCCGCGACGACTGGGTGAGTGAAGAGCGACTCACCATCTGTTAGGGTTAATAAGCTGAAGCTGGGCTGGAAGCGAGACAAACACGGCAAGAGCAGCTCCCTCTCTCTCTCTCTCTCTCAAACAGCGTGCCCTTTGTTCACACGTGTGTATGGCTTTGCTCACACATGCGTATTTGCGTATTTGCAGACTCGCAAGGCCGCGGCCGTCGCCGCCTCCTGCATCTCCTCCTCCTGCCTCGCGGCCACCCCCATCACCCTCGATGCCCTCGTCTCCTTCGTGTGCGGCCAGATTCAGAAGGGGCGCGAAGGGCTCAACACCGGCGTGCCCGCGCTCACCGTCCTGGTGAAGAGCGACAAGGCGAGGATCAGCTTGGGCGCGAGCGGCGCCATTGGGTACTTGACGCGTCACTTGAAACTCTCTACCCCGCTGAGCCCGGTCGGAGACTTGGACTCGCTGGGCATCCAGGGAGGCGGGGAGACGGGCACGCTGAGTGCGCAGGTTCTGTGAGTGCTGCATCCGGCGAAGACGCGCTGCGAACAAACACGCTGCTCTCCCAGCGCATTTTGTTCACACTAACTCACACACACCCTCCTCCTCGTAAAGGTACGAGATCACGTTCTCCCTGTGGACCCTGACCTTCTCCCCCACTCTCCGCTCCGACTTCGTGACGCACGGCACCGCCAGCACGCTCGTCGGGCTCCTGGCGTCCAGCCCCCGCGAGAAGGTGAGTGCGCTGACAAGCAAGAGGGGATGTTGGATGGTTCAGTGAAAAGTAACCAGTACTCTCCATTATATTGCGACTGGCAGGATCGGCGACCAGCGCTATGCGTAAACCCCAGACGTTCAGAAGGGCGCCAATAGTGAAGCATGAGGACCAACTCCCCCACTCCCCCCCCACCTTTCCTTTCCTTTCCCCCACTCCCCCCCCCCTTTTCTTTTCCTTTCCCCCACCCTCCCGACTAACCCAATCCTCAGGTGTCGCGCGTGGCGCTCGCCGCGCTCAGGAACTTGGCGCAGGACCCCGTCGAGGACGACGTGCGCACCGTCGCCGGGCAGGTCTTCGTGGCGGAACTCCTGCACACCACGCTGCTGAAGCAGCTGAACATGCTCCGCGATCGCAAGTGGAGCGACGCGGACATCACGGACGACATTGACATCTTGGTGAAGCTCTTGGAAGAGAACTTCCATCAGCTCACCACGTGGGACCGCTACGAGTCGGAGGTGGCCAGCGGCAGTCTCGTGAGTACCGGCAAGAAACTATGAGGCGCGAGCGAACGCGGTGCGAAGAGCGCGCAAGAAGGAGCGCGCGAGAAAGAGAGCGCGAGAAAGAGGGCGCGAAAACGCTGCTCAGAACAACGCGCAGCGAGCCAACGAACGTTCTGGGCCGGGTTTTCAGCTCCTCGCCCACGAACAGCGCGCTCTGAGCCCGCCATTCAGCTCAGCCTGGCCACGTTTTGCTCACCACGTCACCACTCCCTTTGTTCATGCACCCCCCCGACCCCCCCTTTGTTCACTCACAGTATGGCTGACACATGTGCGTGACAGGAGTGGGGCGTGACCCACACGGAGGTCTTCTGGCGCGAGTACTCCAAGTCCATGGAGGGCAACGAGTTCAGGACGCTCAAGATGCTCATCGAGCTGCTGCTCTCGGACGACGAGACCACCGTGAGCGTGGCCGCGTACGACATTGGCGAGTGGGCACGCTTCTACCCCAACGGCAGGTCCCTCGCGAAGAAGCTCGGCGGCAAGGACCGCATCATGGACCTCATGAACCACACCAACCCCGAGGTGTCGCGCAACGCGCTCAGCTCGGTCAGCAAGCTCATGGTCCAGAAGTGGGAGTTTGTGAACTAAGCGAGGAGCGGCGCTAGCGGGGCAAGGTGACGGCGGTTGTAGGAGTATTTCAGGAAAGCGTGTATCATTGGGTGGGCTAATTACGGTTTATGGGTTGGAGCGAGACACGAACACGTACAGCGACCTGCGCGTTTTTGTTTATCGTATTTCTAATTGGCGCTAGGCTCTACTCTCTTGGCTGCGTTGCACCTCGTGTGTGAATGCTTAGTGTGCTGCTTTCATCTTGGCTCAATCGTGCAGCCCGTCAGCAGATAACCTAGCGCTTTGCTGTACACCGAGTCCCAGATCCAGTCGTGCTCCTTGCCAACATGTAAATCTAGCACCTCTTCCGGGAGCCAGATCCAGTCAAGCCTGCACTCGTCCCTGCCGTCCCCGTGAACGATGTCCCTGGACTTGGTCGTTCTAAAGAACTCGCGGTCGTTTGTTGTGTGCAGCTAGTAGAAGACTTGATCGTCCGCGGTTGAACTGGTCACGCCGCCAGCTGGTTCAATCGGCTGCTGATGAAATCCTCCGGCCGTGACCCCTTGTGGTTCTCCTGGCGGAAGGAGCCCGACAACTTCTTCGTCATCGCATCGACGCCTCTTGAGGATTGCGCTGTCGAGTCGGCTGATGCGCTGACGCAGGTGAAGATCACATGGCGGCACAGGATGAGCAAAGGGATCTGGCGTTCGGGAGCATGGACGCGCAGGCTCAGGTCAGGGCTTTATCGAGGGACAACGAAGAGCTCACGCTGATGATGCAGCAAGTCGAGGCCAGGAAGACGTGTGTGAACGAAGTGAACGACCTGATAATGCAGGATCCCATCGCCTCCTGTGCGATCCGCGGTTCTTCTCGCTGATAATTCGCTTCAAGTCCCTCGCGCCCTCCGTGTGCCAAGATACGTACATTGTCCGGGCGGAACTCGGTGGCAGCATACCAACGGCGCTCATTAACACGCAGGTGAAAAAACGCTGAGTTCTGTGCGCAAGATGCAAGTCAAGTTCGCGCGCAACGGAAACCGCTTTTCGTCGCAACACTAACCACGCATGGCGGCCCTAAATGGCGACCAAGTCGAGTCTTTCGTTCGACACTGACCACCTTTGTCGACACCGGTGGCACCCCAACGCTTACCAGGTCGCCAACGGTTCCCGGGATCGCCGAATAAGGCGAACTGCACTGGTCCGAGAGGCGCTTTTGCCGTGCGGGTTGCGTCCCCGGACGCACTAGAAGGCTCGAGCCGCGATATGGTGGTCTCCGGTGCTGCACCCGCTCCTCTGTCTCGCTAAGAACTCCTCTGAGCTGCGCTCCCTCGGTTCCACAACAGACGCGTTCTTGCTCCGCTTCTGCCGCCGCAAGCCCGAAGGAGAGGGTCCCCACCACTTCGCTCGCCGCGCACCGACTCAGTTGAGACCTTATCACATTTGAAGCGAAGCAAAGCTATGCTCAAAATGATAAGTTTACAAGAAAGCAAAAGCGGCGTCACACGTGCCACTGCTAAGGCTCATCGCGACTACAAGGCCGGGGGCAGTGAAGTGGGCCGCACGGCGCAGTGAGCATAGCCAGCGCCCCACAGGTATAGTAAGCCCACGTCGGGGGGCGGTGCGATATACAGCCTCTGCGTGAAGGTAATAACACTCCAGTCCTCCTTCATCTGTGACACAATAAGCTCAAAACAGCTAAGCACGCCGTTGTGAGCCAAGATAGCTCCGAGCTGCCTAGGTCCATGCACGAACCTTCACCGCGCTTGCGTAAATACGGACATTTAACACCTTGGTGGTTGGGCAACCGACGCACTTTGAGCCGTTTTTCATCGTCGAATGATACTGTTTAGACTCCGTTGCCTCAAGCTGATGCCGCGCAGTCTACTCAAGGTTCTTGTTACAAAGTGTCTGGAGACTAGCTGTTAAGCCAACCCCAACAGCCGTCCTCTCCAGAGCCTGAAACCGCCACTGTCCACATAGAAAACAAGGAATGAGCATCGCCGCACTGCATACACGATATGCACCACTAGCGAGTGGTGCATATCCCCGCACCACTACCAAGTGGTGCGGCTCGTGAACACGATGCTCGTCCTACCTCTCACAGTCGAAATTATTACACGCCCAAAAATAAGTTACCTAGATTTATAATTATTTGTGTATAGTCACTCTATATACAATAAAACTTTATTTATGACATAATTTGTACTAAAAGAGTTCATCTTAGGTGATTACTTGCAATAAAAAATTATCACATTCCGTTCGTTTAGAGCAAATACTGATATAACTATTCATTGAAACTCATACGTATGTCAATTACGGTTATCAAAATAGACATAGAGGCTATTTACGTGAGATGAGATATGATATTAATTTCGCGCGCTCAATGTCCTCCAACTGCTTGCCCATGCCCAAGAACACGAACAGCTCCACCAGGCACCACAGCCTGCTCAATAGGTCTCCTGCACGAGCGAGGCGAGTGTTAGAAGGGGGCGAGAAGGAGCGAAGCAAGGTGCGCGTTACTTACCCCCAAGAAGATCACCAGCCTCTTGCACCCCGCCAGACTCATCGGCAAGCAGCACAAAACTGTCCTCGATGTTGTTTTGGTCGATACAGTACTTGTCGATCCAGACAACGGCCTCCCCATCGAACCCCGCCGTTAAGTCCTCCAGGAAGCTCTGGATAGCTACCACGGCGGCGAGAAAAGTGTACCTGTGTTGGGTTTACAATGATAAGTAAGGGAAGCGCGCCTCCTTCTCCGTCGCCGAAGCAACTCTGAACCTCGCGTCCGCAGACTGCCTTGTCGGACTCCCCTGAATATTCATGTACTTCGTCGCCTGCCCAGCATTCACCCTTGCCTGCTCCCCATCTTTGTCGTTCCCGGTCTGCTGATCTACCGCCACAATCGACGCGCTGACCTTGAACGACGGCCTACCCGCCTTATCCGTGCTCGGTTCCACGTTCGTCACCTTGTACCACACGGTGCCCCCCACGCTATACGCGTCGCTGGGGTGCTCCAGATGCCGGTCAGTGATCGAGGAAACGCGGCACATGGCGTCGAGCCGGTATCCGGGGAGGGTTAGGAAGGAAGACATCGTAGTCTTGGACGAACTGGACGAACTGGACGCGGGCGTTGGCGTGGATGGAGTCCATGGTGGGGGAGGCTCCTCAGTGGTGCCCTGGGAGGAACGGGTGGCGCCGCCGTCGTCGATGCGATCGCCAGTCGACTGATCCACGCACTTGATGCTACACTACCAGTACACAGTAGTAGCGGAGACCTTCCACGTCGGCCTACTCGACCGATCAACACTCGGCTCCACCTAGATGATCATCGCCTTGAACTAGTCTCCAACCTTGCAGAAATCAGAGGGGTGGTTCAAGCGATCCGAGGAGAGAGCGGAGAAGTGGCACGGCGCGTGGGAGTGGAAGGAAGGGATGGCGAGGAAGACCTAGACTGATTGCACCGTACAGTCGCTGTAGATTTTGTCCAGACCGGGGCAAGGGATGGA
>Ga0307985_10001487_pt1 | contig 13233 bp, 10 predicted proteins | sample EllFjometageno80_FD_203155 | JGI IMG/M metagenome (GOLD analysis project Ga0307985, IMG submission 203155) | Marine microbial communities from Ellis Fjord, Antarctic Ocean - #80 | ecosystem: Environmental > Aquatic > Marine > Unclassified | place: Southern Ocean | collected 2014-10-09 | reverse complement strand
CACTCCCCCCCCCCCCTCCAGCGAGGCGGCCTGGGGGAAAGCGACAGCAGTTGTGGACTGTGCCGCCTCGTCTGTGTTCAGCTACTTGTGGAACTACCAGAGTTACGAGCGGTTGCTGCAACACGAGGTGGGTGGGAAGGGGTTGCTTCGCGAGGAGCTGCCGCGAACGGCACACTCGAAGATCAAGGTCGTCGCAGTGAAGTTCCCCGGCAACTTGAGCGATCGTGTGTTCGCCGCGTGTTGGGTCTGGAGACAGGAGGCGAACGGAGAGATTTTGCTGGTATTCGGCGACATTCAAGACCCCGGTGACATGGCCGAAACTAACTCCATCATCCAGGCCGACAAGCGCGCTTCAAACGCTATTAGGGTGGCTACGAGGGGGTGCTTTCGTCTGAAGCCCATCGCACCCAACGTGTGCGGAGTGACCCTAATCCAGCAAGGGGAAGTGGGGGGGATCATCCCTCGGTGGGTTCTCAACATGGCTGTTAAGAGTTCGCTCTCACTCGTGGACGTCATCCGCAGCAGGTCGCAGAGAAACGGCCGCGCCGTCGACGCGGAAGTGCAAGCTGCTTTCCCGCTCCCGCCCTGCATCGGCGAACTCGACGACCAACAACAACTCATCGTCGACCGCTGCGTCGCATTAGAGCAGACCGAAGGATGCGAGCTTGTCAACTGGACGCAAATAAACTCCTCGTCGCCATTCGTGAAGATGTGGTCGCGGCTTCCGGAGAAAAGGAAGGGGGAGAGACAGCTCGCGATTGGGCGCGCTTCAACCACCCTCGACTGTTCCCCAAACGTTGGATTGGCGTGGTGGTTCGATTATATGAGCAGGGAACGAGCTAAGATTAGTCTCGAGGAGGGTAACCCAGCTCGTCTGTTTTGGAAGCAGACCAGCGCCCACGACAACGTCGCCGCGACCATCAAGAAGGCGCCTTTTCCTCTGCATATTCGCGAATTCGTGGTGCGCCAACTGTGTGTGATCAACAACGGCGTGCTATCTTATTTCACTTCGTCCGTGGACGTGACGGTGGACTACGGCTCCAAGCGGCTCGCCGGTGCTGTCCGCGCCAGCTCCACTGCAGTGGCGCGTTTCAAGCCAGTCGAGGGCCGAGCTGACCAGTGCGAGTTCCTTTACGTGCAGCACTTCGGTGAGCAAGCGCGAGAAGACGCGAGAAGATACGACGCGATGCGATAAGACGCTGTGTTGCAGGGGCCGGCCCGGCGCACAGTTAAACCTCTGGCTCGCCCCCTCTCCCCCTCTCCCCCTCTCCTCTCTCCCCCTCTTTTAACACTCGCTTCGCTCGCACAGACTTAGGAGGGCATGTACCGACGTACATTATGAACTCGAAGCTCCCCGCAGCGCTCAGCGTTGTACCCTTATTCCGCGAGAACTTCGAGAGGGACGACGAATTTGATCGAACTGAGCGAGATGAGTTGGCGGGGGCAATAAGGGAGCAGCAGGTGTATACCGCAGAGGAAGAAACGATGATCAACAACGTGAACGCCAAGCTAGGGGCGCTTGAGTGGAAGAACTTCGAGGAGCTTGAGTCGCCCGACCATTTGGTGAAGATGGGCAAGATTTTCATTGAGGGCGGCGGCGGTGTTGGACGGGCGAGCGTGACGGTCGACGCTTCTTGTGAAGAGTGCGCTGCGTGGGAGATGACAGCAATGAGCCGAGAACGAGTCAGGACCGCTGCGAGTTTGGAGAGATCTCTAACGAGCATAAACGGGCATCACGGCGTGGTTCGGGTGGTCTACGACTTCGGGATACCCGGTTTTCTGCCGCGAGAGTTCCTCGCCGCGCAGGTCTGGCGGCGACAGGGGAACAAGCTCACGGTAGTTTACGACGACGTCGAGCACGCGGACTTCCCGCTCAACCCGTCGCTAGTTCGAGGGACAACCACGGCGCATTACGAGTACGAGAAGCTGCAAGAAGTCGGAGGCTTGCCTCAAACGAGCCTGACGTACACGCAGCAGATAAGCCTGGGCGGGATTGTCCCCAAGTTCGTGGTCAACGGACAAGCGGTTAATCAGCTCGTGTACTTGAGCGCCATGAGGAAGCGGTTCGACAAGAGCTTGGAGATCGACAACGGCTCCAAGAGGCTCGACATGGCCATGATTTCTAATAGTGACGATGAATACAGTGAAGCAGAGAACAGCATTGTCGAGGATGGGAAGAAGCTCTTCGCGGAGTTCGAGGGGATGAAGGCGAAGCACCTGAAGATGAAGTCGTCGTTGACGAGGGCCAAGTTGGCGTTCAAGGACGGGGATAGGCATGCATGGGGATGGGCTACGACATCGGTTCGGACTAGCCCGAGTGAGGCTCTCGCGTACCTGTGGAACACGCATCGAAAAAACGCTCAGAGGAAGAATGACCTCGAAAAGAACGTGGAGGAGCGCCCGAACGACCACAACGTCCTCATGTACCGGAAAAGGAAGACGCCCAGCGCCATCGCGGACCGCGACGTATTGTACAGGATTATTTGGAGGAAAGAGAGCTACGGGAACTTCTTACTAGTGACTAGTCCAGAGGAGAGTGCGAAGCGGCCAGTCACCAGCTGCGCCGTTCGAGCACGGTACCCAATCGCTATCAGAATAAAGAGGAAGACCGCCGCGGAGACGACGATTGAGCAACTTTCCCGTCCCGATTTGGGCGGCACAATTCCTGCGTGGGTCATGACCGCTGGCATGAGTGGAGAGATGGCGCGTGTGACACAAGTCCAGGAGTTTTTCCAAGAGTCGAGGGGGGTCGCGGAATGGGATGAAGATGATGGGCGGGCGGTGGGCGAGGTCATGTGCATCAAGACCAAGGCGGAGAGGTACAGAGAGAAGGGGGAGTCCAAGGTGGGGGCGCGGATGAGGGCATTGTTCAAGAAGCAGAAGGGGTTGAAACAGGTTGCGGAGAAGTACGTGCGCGAGCGAAGCGAGCCCATCTCTTTTTCGAGCACATCTCATCTGCAAGCCCTTGTCATTAAAAAGTTCTGGACCAGCGGTGTATGCCATCGGTGAGTGTGTGGGGCGCCCACTTACTCACAATCACGCTCGCTCTGCTCGCAGGTACGAGTTTTTTCAGCCCATGATGGTGAGGGTCGTCGAGAACAAGTTGAGGGCGGTGGTGTCGGTGGTGAACACACCGTTGTGCGATGCGAGCAAGAAAGAGGGCAGGGCGATGGCCAGGGGGTTGGCGATGGCCCTGGCGGGCAACTTGACGGCCGAGGCGGGGGTCGATCAGTGGATTTTGCAGGAAAGGGCTTTGGTTCAGTTTGACAAGGAGGAGGCGTGGTTCAGGCCGATGCTAAATTTGGTGGCGAAGAGGCTGTTGGGGGAGGTGTCGTGGGGGCTCAAGGGGAGGGTGATTATGGGCGCCGGGCTGAGCATATTGGACATGGCGACGGATGTGTTTGTGATCGTGGGGTACATGGGGAAGGAGGAGACGAGGGGGTACGGGTGGATCTTGCTGTACATGATTGTGGCGAGCATGACGTGCCAGCTGGTGTTGGTGTATTTTCAGAACTGGAAAAAACCACGGACGTTGGCGAAAGAGGTGCTGATCGTGTTGACGGGGCTTAAGCCTGCATTTGATGCCTCCGCCGTGTGCAGTGGAAAGGCGATGGACGAGCACCACTCGATTGACGCGAAGACTGAGATGGTGATAACCAAGGTAGTAGAGATGCTCTGCGAGAGTGTGCCAGGATGTGTCTTGCAAGTGTACGCGATCTTGAAGAGCGGAGATAGATCGCAGAGGGCGATTGCGAGTGTGGTGGTGAGCGCAATCACTACGGGTTTCAGTAGTGCTACTGTTTCGTTCGAGTAAGTGGAGAGACGAGCATCACCGTGTGCACACCACAAGCCCCACACCTAACTCCCAATCCCAGCTATGATGTGGATCCGATTAAGAGGAAGGAGACGCCCGACTTCTACGGCTACATTCCAGACGGAGGGAGTCGAACAGTGATCTTTGGCTGTATGATGTTGAACAGCGCGCTGTTGTTGCTGGTGCGGAGCTTGAGCGCGGCGATGCTGATGCTCGTGAAGAAGAGGTATTTTGTGGTGTATTGGGCCGGCGACATGGCGCTGTATTTGCTGCTGAAGGTGGTGAGGGGGGATTTTCATTACTGGATCCCATTTGACGGCGCGTCTGGTCTGTTGCTGAGCTTGGCGGGCAGAGTTATTGTGAAGACAGTTACTGATTTTGCGGGCGTGATACATTTTAGACATCCAGGTGAGGTCGGAGGTTTAGACTGGACGGTGGGCATGTTCTTGGCGCTGCTGGCGAGCGTTGGGAGTGTGTGGTTTTACGTTGAGCGCGGGGGCAAAGACGTGAGTGAGAGGGTAGCTTGGACGTTGGTGGGGTATTGGGGGGGCGGGTGGGTGATCACGTTTGGGCTGATTCTGGGGTTGATGAAGAAGCAGTATCGGCGGACCTTTTTCGATACTAAGAGCGGCAAGCTTCTGTTGATGGACAGATTCAAGGAGGAGGATGAGTGGGTGAAGGCGGGTGTGTTGAAAAAGAACAAGAAGATGTGGAGGGAGATCAGGGGGGAGGTGAAGATTTGGGTGTTGGGGAACTGGTACAGGTGGGTGGAGGAGAAGCCCGTGTGGTTTACAGAGGCGTGGGTAAACAAGCTGCCGAATGACATGATTCCTGCCGATGAAGATGAAAGCAAGTTGCGGGATATTAGAAAGCTGGCGATGCGGAGCAGAGCGGCCGATGCGCTGAGGGGAGGGGGGGGGGCTATAGTTCACCCTGTAACTGCACTGTAATTAGGCGTTCTGGGGCAAGGAGAAGAAAAAGAAGGGCATTGATCGGTTCCAACGAAGCGGATGAGCTGATGGGGTAGTAGGTAGCGGCCGTCACCTGCTTATGATGATTGGCGAAAATCGCCATCTCGCCGATTACGCGACACTCAACAAGCACAGCAAAGATCCAAGTGAGGCATCTACGTGAGAGCTGTCAATCCCCACCAACCACACTCTCCTTCACCATCATCCCCCACTCCCCTAGCTAACCAACTGGAGGTGGTACCCCCGCCGCCTGGCCCCCTTTCAACCCTAACACTGCAAACCTTCAAACGAGCGACAAGCAAACACCTCCACAGCTCCACTCCTCACGCTCACCTTCGCCGCTCCTCACGCTCACCCTCGCCGCTCCCGCAGGACTATGGACATCGACCAGCAGAACGAGTGGCACGCCCTGCGCTCCGCCATGAGAGGCGACAAGCCCTACAGCAAGATCAAGCCGTACGCGACCCTCCTCCGCGTCGCGGACGCTGAGGGCAAGCGCGCCCTGCACTGGGCGATCGAGCACCACAACGACCCCAACGTCGTCAAGCTGGTCATCAGTCGTTATCCAGAGGCGCTCCTCTCCCAGTACAATGATCGGAGCATATGTCACTTCACTAACAAAATCAATACCCCCCACGAGCTTCTGGTTTTAACGAGCTGGACCGTGTACAAGATGCAAGACTTTCCTCGCCTCTTCAACCTCTGCGGCACCTCCCCCTCTGTGGAAGCTCTCGATGTGGCGCACTCCGAGGAAAACCTGTCGCTGCGCGTGGGACAAGGTGCTAGCGCGCATCAGGAAGCTTCCTCCTTAGGCTGCAGTCGCTGAGCTCTTTGGCGTGGATGAGCTGGGGTGAACCGCGCTTCAGGTGTCGGTCCTGTGCAGCGTTCCTGGGGAGGTGCTGGAGAGCATGCTCCTTCCGAGCAAGTTGGAACCCTAACCCGACAAGAAGATGAACATCCTGGCAATCACGACCAACGAATCCATTCTCCCTCTCCACCATTGTGCCGAGTCCCATCCCTATCCCGCTGCCATCAAGTTCCTGATCCGTCATACCCCGAGGCTCTTCTCGCAGAGGGGATCAACAACTGCGTTCCCCTGGTCCACGCTATCGAGCACAACAAGAGCCCCGCTGTCGCGGTCCTCCTGAGCAAGCTCGCCACTGCCTACGAGCACGGTGATATCGGTGGACTTGTTAAGCTGTGCGGGCGTTGCCACATATATGTGGGTGTTGCCGCATATATGTGGGTGTTGCTACACATATGAGGGTGATGTAGGTGTTGCTACGTCTAATTCTAATTCTTGCCGAGCATGGCCATCAAGTTCCTCATCTCTGCCTCAGTTCTTTGGCTCTTCAAACCCCGCTTCTCCACCTCCTTTACCTCCTTCACTTCCCCCCTCTTCTCCAGCTCCCGAGCCTGCTCCCTTTCCTCCAATCGAGCAACCTTCTCCTTGAGCTCCGCGAGCACCTTATCCTTCCGAGCCATAGCCTCGTCGTACTTCCGCTTGCTCACGATCGCCCCCTCCTTGTCCTCCCCCCCTGCCTCCTCCTCGTCCTCCTCGAAAACCTCATCCTTTCCCATGCGCTCATGATACAAAACGTCCACCTCCTCCTTGTACAGAATAATCTCCGGCTCCTCCTTCCTCCTAACCTCCGCCGCTATTCCCCCCTGCATCACCTTCACAATCTCGTCAAACCCCGGCCGCTCTTCCTTCTTCTGGCTCCAGCATCTTTTGATGAGCAACGATAATTTCGGATAGCTCCTCTCAAAGCCCAGCGGCAACAGCGGCCGCCAGCCCTTGCTGTACATCCTGTTGTTCAGTATCGCGATGCCCACGCCCGCCTTGGTCTTCCGCTTCATCGTCTTCCTCAGCGCTTGGAAGTAGAACTCCTGCACATCCTTCTCTCCACGAATCATCGCCACCAAACAGATGCCGAAGCTGCCACACACACGTGTAAACAAAAGGGTAGGCAAGTGTGAACAAAGGGGCGAGCAATGTGATCTCAGCCCCGCCGGTTTCGCATCCTTCGCCGCACGGCTCGCCTCACCTGTAACTATCCGCGGTCGAATCATATGCGTATCCAGCCATTACCTCTGGCGCAATGTAGATCGGCGTTCCGACGCTCGTCATCGTCTGCCACACACACGTGTGAATAAAAAGCCACATGTGGGAACGGGGGGGGGGGGCAGCGCGTGGAGGTCGCCGTGGAGACGCTGCGGTCAAGTTACGGCCATCCTTCCTGCTTGCTTGCGCTCCTCACCTGGTTCAAGTTCACCGCCCGCGCATCGCCGAAGTCCGTCAGCTTTAACTGCCACTCCTTCGTCAGCAGCATGTTGTCCGGCTTCAGGTCCCGATGAATGATGGACTCCCTGTACCCCGCCGCCACCACCTCCCCGTCCTCGTTTTTCTCCTCCTCCGCCCAGTACCTCTCCTGGTGAAGGTACTGCACGCCCAAAGCGCACTCGATCGCGATGTTCAACAGCTGCCCCTTCCACGTGAGGGACTGCACCCCCTGCTTGTTCTCCTCCAGCACAGGCTCGTACTCGCCAAGCAGCCGCTCGGTCTCTTCTTTCAGAGGCGCAAGAGGGGCGGCCATGTTCTTCACTGCCCTGCCCGCCACTAACCCGTTCATCACACTGCCGACAATCGCCCCGAAGTTGGGTTGAACTCGTGCGCCCCGCCACACCTCGCTCACCTTGCCGTCGCAACCCTCGAGCGGCCTCACCCAAAATACGAAAAGAACCGTCATTCGATAAGCACCCTTTGCCACCGGCTTCTTCTCGTCCTCCACGCTGTACATGACGTTGATGATACCTCCGTCGTCGAGCTTCTTAAACACGCCGCGTGATAGCACTTCTCTGTCGAAGAAGGGCGCGGGCAAGGGAACAGGCGCGAACTCAAGGCACGTAGTGTAGTCTTTCGAGATCGATTCAATCTTTGATGCGTCGGAGTCAGCCTCTTTGCGATTGTCGGTCTCCGTGTACTTCGCAAACACCTGGGCTGGAGTGGCGCTGATCTGCGGGAGAACAGCAAAGAAATTGCCCGTCTTGCTGTCCGTGTCGTAGTAGCTCCACGCATGGATGGAGTGCGGGAAGGGCGCGCCATCATCCTCATACGTAGACTTCCACTTACTGCTGCCGTCTTGACATTCTTTTGCGGATCTCTGCACGGCCTCGATCGCGTTTGCGATACGCTTCTTGTCCTCGTCCGTATGGAGGCCAGGGTCGTACTGGCCGTCATGGTCGTAGCCCCTGTAGACCCTAGTGCACCTCTCCATGTGCTCGTCACGCTTCCTCTCGCTCTTCTTCTTCTTGCTCGGGTCGTACGCCGCACCGCCAGCCGTTCGTCTGAGCCAGTCCTCGAGCGACCCGTTCTCAACGAACTCGAGACAGCACGCGAAGAGGACACCATCCCAGCAAACGCCCACGAGCTTGACGATGTTGGGGTGCCGGAGCGACTTCATAAGGAAGCACTCGAATCTGGAGGCGCAAACATGCGTGAACAAGGGGCCATACACAAGTGTGAACAAAGGGGGGGCACACACATGTGTGAAGAAAGCGGCCACACACATGCGTGAAGAAAGAGGGAGCGGCACCGTGTATGAAGAAGGGGGCGTACACATGTGTGAAGAAAGCGACCACAAACATGTGTGAACACAGGGGGCACACATGTGTGAACACAGGGGGCACACACATGCGTGAACACAGGGGGCGTACACATGTGTAAACACAGCCTCGCTTCGCTCGCTGCTCGCTGCGCACTGCGCCCTCACCTGAACCGCTTCACGCTGTCGTCGTTGATGGTCAGCAGCTGCTTCATGGCCACCTTCTGCCTCCTATAAGTCGCCAAGTTCACAATGCCGAACCCGCCCTTCCCCAGCAACCTCTCAACCTTGACCTCAGAGCTGCTGATCAGCACCTCCCCCAGCTCGTCTTTCCTTTTCTTCTCGAGCTCCTCCATGGCCAGCTTCATCACCGCGAGCTCGTCCTCGGAGTGCTTCTTCTTGCGCAGCGACTCCTGCAGGTTCTCGATCTCCTTCTCCTTCAGCTCGTCCTTTGCTACGAAGGAAACGCGCTGCTGCTCCTGCTCTCCTCGGAGTGCTTGTTCCTTCTTCTTAGCCTGCTTCCGCTGGCGCCAGTACACGAAGATAAACACGGCCGAGGCGAGGGTCAAGGTTCCAACGATGGCACCTGTAAGCCGCTTTGCTGGATCCTGCGCCTCCAGCCCCATCCTGATCATCTTGGGAGATCCCGGGAGATGCTCCAACCCTTGGGCATCGCACCCTTGGGCATCGCACCTCAGGAACCCGATCTTGATTTCGCGCGTCTCGTCTTCGGTGAAGGCGAGTTCGTGCCTGTACAGCGGGGGCTCAAGCTCGACCATGTTGGATAGATTGCCGTCGATCACGACGATGAAATCGGTGGAATCAACGACCGAGTTGTTGAACTCGTCGAACAGGAACGCCTGGAGATTCAGTTTCACGCCCTTGCTCGGGTCGAAGGTGGTGATGCCTTCGAGCGAGTGCCTGCAGCTCTTGATATCGGGCTCCGCCGGAACGACTTGAACGCCGAACTTCATACCGCCGACCAGATCACCTGTCAGCTTCTCTACGACGGAGAACAGGTACTGGTACGAGACCGCCTTGGTCAGGTCATTTTCAACCTTGAGTTGGAACTCGTGCTCGTCGTGGATCGTGGGGTTGCCGTAGACGTCACTCGTGAGGACCTTGAAGATGATGCCGTCACCGGCCACAAGCGTAGTGTTGTACTCGACTTCGCTGCTCGCGGCATCCGTCGGGCCGGCCAGAACCGCCAACTCTATTTCTCCCCCCACCGGCTCCGTAAACAGCCGCAGGTCCTCGAAGACGCTGACAGTCCAGCTACCTGCTCTGGAGAGATCTAGTGCGAGAGTTGCTGAGGAAGACGAGTTAGAGTTCAGGTGCAAATCACCATGGACTGCGATCTCGGCGGCGCCCATTCCGGGCAACGAGACAGTGCTGTGCGCCGTGGCGTTCAAGTTCGCCACCTCGTACGCGGCGTCGTAGTTGCTCGAGGGGATCGGATTCCCGACCCGATCGAAGAAGATCACGGGGAGAGTGATGGTCTCAGTCGCGACGGTGGCGGACGAGGGACCAATCTCGGTGAGCGGCGCGTAGATGCCCGGCTTAAACGCCAGCGAGTTCAGTGGCGAGGGAGTGAGTACAGAGTAAATATGCGTCCCGTGCGAGGGATCGAACACGTGGATCTTCAAGTTCTCGGTGTCGCCGACAAGCAGCAGCGGCTGCTCGCTGTCGGCCAGGAAAGAGGTGGGATTCCACGGCTCGTCGTTAGGGGGGGTCAGGAACGCAGAGCCGCACATAGCCGAGAAGCTTCCACCCATTCCAGCGTAGGTCAGCAGTACGTTAACGGCGCATTGGTAGAGTTCTGAGTTGACCATGAAGTAGAAAAATGTTCCCGCCGGCGCCATGGTTATGCGAGGGTTGGCGACGAAGTCATCATCGTCGCTGACAAAGGATTCCGGGTGATTCGAAAGGCATTTGGTGTCGCCGTCCTTCTCGCAGTTGGTTTGGTGGATGCAGGCCACCATGAGGGCCGAAATGCCGGCGTAGTAACAAGAACCGCCTGCCTTATACGAAATAAGTATCGTGGTCTCGTCGATCTGCGCCAGGTCGTGGGCCTGATAGACGCCTTCGATCCTGCCTACCTCTTCCCTGTCAGAAACCCCGAAGAAAATGACGTTGTCTTCGCTGCACACGGCGACCTGTGGCGGATTGAGATGGGGGAGGGCGAGAAGGCCCTTCGGGCTGGGGACGTTGGCGAACGTGCCGAGGAACGTGCCGTCGTACTTAGCTTCGACGATCTTGTTCGAGTCCTCGAAGGAAACGAGAATCGTGCTCGGCGTCACGAAAACGAGCGCGAAGGCGGCTTGCAGATCGAGTTGGGGGGGCAGGTCGAAAAAGTTCTGGAAATCACCCTCGTTCTTGGAGTACCCGAGGATGCGGTTGCCGTAGACGCCGAAGAGGTTGTGGAAGTATGTTGTGTCTTGGGGGCTGAAGCACTCGGCAGCGCCACTGAGGGAGGTGAGGAGGGGGGCGCACTGTTTGCACGCAGAATTCTTGGTGGCGCCGGTAGTAGTGCTGTAGGATCCAACTTCGCACGGGGTGCACGGGGATCCTGGGGACTGGGAGTAAAAGCCCGCGGGACACGGGTCACACGAGGACGCGGGCGGGGTGGAGGAATGACCGGCGGGACAGGCTAGGCAGTCCGCGAGGGGCGGAGGTGGTGGAAGTGGTGATGAAGCCGACGTCACAGTTCACGCAGACGCCCCCCGGGCCGTAAGATCCAGCGGCGCACGGCGTGCAGTCCCCATCGATGTCCTCGAAGCCGGCACCACAGGCCGAGATGATGCATTCGTAGGAGAAAGCCCCGTCGTAGACGAACGTGCTGTCGTTGATGAATCCGCCGTCGTTGACGGCGTCGAGGGGCGCTCCTTTCCGCGCCTCGCTCTCAAAGCCATCAGGGCATGTGTTGTGGAAGGTTACAGCTGCGTTGTAGTTGTACAGGTCGTCGCCTCCATAGCCGCCGTTGTTAGCGTCGTTGTTGTCGAAGGTAACGCCGTAGAGGTTGAGAGAGGTTCTGGCACCAGCACCGCTAATTGAATCGCAGTAGATGCCAGCTCCTCCGTCGTACCCTCCGTCGTACGCGTAGTTGTTCGTTATCACGCATATCATCATCACAACTATGGCGTTGTCAATTTTAACCCCGCCGCCATAATCGGACTTTCCTCGCTTAACGATGAGGCCGGTCAGTGCAGTCATCCCTGAGTACTCGCTGCCATCTCTGATTAAGAGCACGCGCTTGTATGTGTAGGAGGACTGGGACATCTCCCCGTCGATTGTGCACATCAAGGCGAGGTCGTCGCAGGTCACAGTGACCGGAATTTGTATGAGGAAAACGGCGTCGTAGGTTCCGTCAGATTCGAGTGGGTCGTCATGATAGTGACCCTTGTAGATGATGGATGACTTCAGCTGGAGCGTGTCGACTGAGGAGGTTGAGGTGGAGGTGAGGGCGGAGGCGAGGGCGGCGGGTGTGGTGACTAGTGTTGTGGACGAGTGGGACGAGAGGGGGAGGATGAGGATGATGAGGATGATGAGGAGGGGGATGAGGGGGAGGGAGTACATTATATGTGGGGCGGGGGGAGTGGGGGAGGACGTGAAGGAGGGGGGGGCAGCGGGCGATGGGGGGGGAGAGGGGAGATATGGGAGAGACGGTTGACGGGACAGAGGGCAGGCTGCGAGCGTGTTGAGGCCAAATCAACAAGTTCTCATTTCTCTCGTAAATTTTCTCTTCTACAATTGTAGAGGTCGATCAAATCAATCAACAAGTTCTCATTTCTCAAATCCACTCTTCCTAATAATAAGCCTTCACCACCCCCTCCACCCCCTCCACCCCCTCCACCCCCCCCAGCTGCTCCCCGCTCACCACGCCCTCCCTCGCCGCGCTCTCGACGAGCCTCCTCCTCAAGCTGTTGAGCAAGATGACGCTTTTGTCGCCCGTGCCCTTGCCCTCCTTCTTGAGCTTGTCCAGCTTCTCGCCGAACTGTTCCAGCCCCCAAACCACCGCACTTTTGCACTCCTCCCTCCCCTTGTCCCCCCCCTTCCCTCCTCCATCAGTCATGGCCTCCTCATCATCATCGTCGTCATCGTCGTCTTCGTCAACGTCCCTACTCCTGCACGCCGCCCTAATCCCCGAATCGATACCCGCATCGCACTCACTCTCGACCGCATACGCCACCACCGCGACGAGCGGTAGAACCCCCGCCCCCACCGCCGCATCAACCACATCCTTCCTTCTCCCGCACCCCTCCACAAACGCCTTGCAAACCGCGCCCCAAACGACCGCAGCCGCCGCGCCCCCGTCCTCGCAGTCCATCCCAACCACCTCAACAAACGCCTGCTTATATCCCCCAACCTGCAAATCTGAGCTCGTAGCAACCTCCGCAAGAACTGCGCCAAACGCAACCCCCCTCTTGTCCGTCTGCTCATCGCTAGACTTCAACGCCGCAACCACATCACTGCTGCTCCCCCTGCTCGTCAAAACCGCCCTCACCGCCTCCGCAAACACTTCAGTCTCCTTAGCAAACTCCCCGCCCTTCTTCTTCTCCCCCCTCGCCAACTCCATCAACTTCTCGCACTCCCCAATCGGGAAAAGCGCCTCCCCCGCCGCCCCCTTATACTTCTCCACGTACTGCACAACCTTTCCCACCGACGCAGACAACAGCGCATCCCCACCCACCCCGGCCTCCCACTTCTTCCACAGCAAAAACTCCGCCGGGCAATTCACCGGCGTCGTCTCCACCACGTAAACACCGATGAAAGTTGCCAACCTCTCCCTAGCACTCGGCGTGATGCTCGCCAGAGTTCCCGTCAAAATCGACAGCGCCGCCGC
>Ga0307985_10001486_pt1 | contig 13238 bp, 5 predicted proteins | sample EllFjometageno80_FD_203155 | JGI IMG/M metagenome (GOLD analysis project Ga0307985, IMG submission 203155) | Marine microbial communities from Ellis Fjord, Antarctic Ocean - #80 | ecosystem: Environmental > Aquatic > Marine > Unclassified | place: Southern Ocean | collected 2014-10-09 | reverse complement strand
CCTCTCTTCCCCCCACCCCACCTTCTCCCGCCTAACAACCCTCCTCCTCTACTGCACCACCGACCTCACCCCCTCGACTTACTCCTCTCTCCACAACCTCCCCTTCATCCCCCTCGCCAACGGCCGAACGGGGCGCTTCAGCTTACTCACGACTGTCGACGACGTCAAGTGCGAACAGTTGACAATGATGGGCTTCTCCCCGCTGCAGAGTCAGCACGCATTGAGACGGTGAGTAACCCTGTTCAAGTTACCGTAGGCTAGGGTTCGCGTCGAGGCTCCCTTCCTCCCCCTCAATCTCCCACCCCTTGTTCACGCCGTGTGTGTGGCTCACCCCCCCTCCCCCTCACCCCCAGCTTCACCAACGACGTCACTGCCGCAATCGACTGGCTCTTCTCCAACCGGCACGCCACCTCCTTCACGATAACCCACGGTCTCGATCCCTACATCCTCACCACCGACGCGGCCGCGGCCGCCCTCCTCTCCCCCTCCCCCGCGACCTACCTGACTACCGCCACCCTGGCCGACCTCTCCCCCCTCCTTCTCCCCCTTTTCACCCACCCCTCGCTCCAAAAGTCGCTCAACGTCATTACCTTGACCCCGACCATGCTCCCCGACGTGCTCGCAAGGACACTCCCGGCTGACTGGCTCAACGCCGACACTGACACTGACAGTGGCGCCCCCAGCGCGTCGCTGTCGGACCCGAACTCCCCGCCCCTCGCGTACTTCACCCACCTCTGGTCCTATATTTGCGCAAACCCCGACGTCCTGCCCCTCATCGCCTCCCAGCATCCCATCATACCAACTCACGCCTCGTCCGTGACCCCCCTATCCCGCACGTCCGCAGTTATCTCGCCGACCCTCCTCCCCGTACCAATCATCACCACGCTGACCGACCTTGGCTGCAAGACCCTCCACCCCGCGCTCCTCACAACCCCCTTCCCCCCAAACCTGTTCGACTACGTCTTCGAACCGACGGCAGAGGGCGCCATACACTGCCTTGACAAGGCGCTGCAACGCGACGCTTCGCTAACTTCACCCTGGACTGCCATCACTCCCGAGCAACGCACCACTCTCCTCGACTACCTCACCAGTTCGCCTAAACCCCTATCAGACGCCGCCCTGAAACTCCTCCGAACCTTCCCCATCTTCAACCACTACTCCCCCGACCAACCCCCCTCCCACAAACCCCTCTCCCCCACGGCAACTACCTACGCGCTAACTACCGTCCCAAAGGCCGGCGACACGTCCCTCCTCGAGTCCCTCGCGTCCCACCCGTCCCACCCCAAGTCGGTGCTATGCTTCGCTACCCCCCCCCCTCTCGAAGCCCTGAAAGCGCTCTCCGTGACCCTCCTGTCCCGCCCCCAATACTATACAACCCTCGTCCTTCCCGCCCTTTCTGCCCTCGACTTCCCTATACTCTCTACGGTGATTGTCATGCTGCTGACAGAACTGCCGACGGTGCTGCAAGAGGAGCCAGCGCTGAAGACCAGGATCCAGCAAACGGCGTGTATTCCGACCCGGGATGGAAGTTTGCACACGCCGCTAGAGCTCTTTGATCCGTCCAATGAGCAGCTGCGGTGTCTTCTCGACGAGGATGTATTCCCGCATGAATGCTTGCAGGAGGAGACTCTGCTGAACAGACTGAGGGAGCTGGGGTTGAGGTGTACGATGACGTGGGAGGCGGTTATTACGTGCGCTAGACGGATTGATAAGCAAGCGGACGACCTGGATGCCACAACTGGCGACAGTTACAGCAGGGCCAGGGAGCTTTTGTCGTTCCTTGACAAGAACTGCGGTGAGTTCTTCCCCGAACTGTATCCGAAACCGAGCCAGTCGCGGAGCTTCTTCAACAAACTTACGACTGCGCTATTCGACGATCCCGCGGCCAAGGCTAAGCAGCAGCGGCTGCAGGCCGAGCGGATCGCGACGCTAACCTCTCTCAAGTGGGTGCCCGTGTGCACGACCCGGCCCCCCACCCACCCGTTCCTCCCGTGGCCCGCCCTCGCACAGTCGCACACTACCACCCCCGCCCAGTCGAAGCTCGACACGAACCAGTGGCTCACGTCAAGCGTTTACAGGCTCGTAGCCAGCCCTGTGAGTTCAACCGAGCTCAAGACTGTTCTGGGTTGGACCTCGCCACCGCTACCCAATGACGTCGCGAGGCAGCTGCATAACATGGCGACTGCGTTCCCCGCCCAATCCGCCGACGTCGAATCCCTCGAATCCCTCGGATTACTCTGCCAGACCATTTCGTCGGAGATCCCTCGCATCTACCACATTCTGAACCAAATCGCGGCCTCGGAGACACTTGAGAAGATCAAGGCGACCCTGATCGATACCCCCTGGCTGTGGATGGGCGACTCGTTCGTGCACCCCAACAACGCGGCGTTCACGTCGCCAATCAACGCCACCCCGTACCTCGTCACGGTGCCGCCCGACCTGGCGTGCTTCTCCAACCTCCTCAAGTCGTTTGGCGTTCGGCGTGTTTTCGGGACGAGCGACTTCGCGATGGTTCTGCAGCGGCTTTCGAAGCTGCCGAGCGCGGAGAGATCGCACGCTACCACCGAGCTCGCGGTTTCCATCTGCCAATTGATCAGCGACGACTCTCTCCGGTTGCCGGACCTCGACGACATATACGCGCCCACTGCCTCCGGCGATCTTGTCCCCGCATCCACGCTTGTTTACGACGACGCGCCGTGGCTGTCGAAGCAGACGACCAGCAAGCATACGTTCGTGCATCCGAAGATTAGCTCGGATGTGGGGGAGAAGATTGGAGTCAAGTCGCTGAGACGGCAGCTAGTCGACACGAACAGCGAGCAGCTGGACTTCGGCGGCATCCCTTCCTCGCAGGCCGAGGCGTTCGGGCAGGCCGAGTCGCTCACCCGTCGCCTGCGCAACATCATCGAGATGTACCCTGAGGGTCCGTCGATTCTGTCCGAGCTCATCCAGAACGCGGACGACTCGGGCGCGACGAGCGTCAAGGTGCTCGTGTCGCGCAAGTCCCGCCCCACGTCATCCCTCCTCGGCCCCAAGATGCAGGCGTGGCAGGGACCGTGCATCTACGTGTACAACGACAGCACCTTCAGCGACCGCGACTTCCAGAACCTCTCGAGAATCGGGCAAGCGTCAAAGCTCGACAAGCTCATCACCACCGGGCGCTTCGGTCTGGGCTTCAACGCCGTCTTCCACTGGACCGACGTCCCCTCCTTCGTCTCCGGCGACTACCTCGTCATGTTCGACCCGCACGAGAAGTACGTTCCCGGCGCCACCTCCACGTCGCGCGGCATCAAGATCAAGTACAGCGACACTGCCTTGATTGAGCAGTTCCCCGACCAGTTCGACCCCTACTGCAAGTTCGGGTGCGACATGAAGTCCCGTTTCAACGGCACGCTGTTCCGCTTCCCTCTCCGCGACGCGGTCACGGCTCGCGAGAGCGAGATTTCCAAGAGCACTTGGGGCGACGCGGAGCTAGACGAGATGCTGGACAAGATCAAGGAGGTGCTGCCGCGGTTCTTGCTCTTTCTGCGCAACGTCAAGAAGATCGAGATCTTCAGCGAGTCCGCGGAGTCCGACTCGCAGCCTTCTCTGCTGTACACGGCCTCCGTGACCGACCGCAGTCCCCTCAAGAACCTAAATCTGCTCGGTCAGCCGATAGCTCCCGCCTCCTCTTCCGACTGGCGCGCGATCCCTCATTTCATCACGGGTTCGCCCACCAGCCCGCTCTCCAAGGAGGCGTTCTACACCAAGCTCCTTCAGACGCCCGAGGCCATGCTGCCGTCAACGCAGCACCTCACCGCCGTCTCGTTCACCTCTCCCACCTCCAGCACCGACGACGTGTACTTGGTGTGCGTGGCGCTCGGCGGGGGCCGATGTCGCGAGATGGCGGCGAACGAGAGTTACCGCCACATGAAGTTCATCCCGTGGGGCGGCGTGGCCGCGCACATTTCCCGCAACGGCCAGCCAGCCGCGCCCATGCAGTCCGGCTCCGCCTTCTGCTTCCTGCCGCTGCCCGTGTCGACCGGCATGCCCGTCCACGTCAACGGCTACTTCGAGCTGAGCGCCAATCGCCGCGACATCTGGTTCGGCAGCGACATGACAGGCGAGGGTCGCGTGCGCAGTGAGTGGAACGAGTTGCTGCTCGCCGACGTCATTGCGCCGCTCTACGCTGTCCTGTTGCTGCAGGCCCGCCACATCGTTTCCAAGGAAGCCTACACGTCCCTCTTCCCGATCCAACTTCCCCAGAACGCCCCTACTTACTCCACCGCGCTGTGGACGCTCGCCACCAAGTCCCTCTACAGCAAGGACAGCATCATGAACATGCCGCTCTTCTGGTGCGACTCCCTGGCCTGGGTTCGCCCGCGAGAGTCGGTGATCATTGACGACGACAGCCTGAACGCGCTCGCGGTCATCCTGTTGAAGGAGAAGCTGTCCATCGTGCGGCTGCCGGCCACGCTCACCGCGATGCTCACCGCGAACGAGTGCCCCTTCCACCAGGTCACGCCAAGTTACGTGCGCGAGTACTACAAGGAAGTCAAGAAACACGCAGCTCTCTCCCAGCGCTCCGATGCCCTAACCCTGCTCAAGTACTGCGCGAGCAACCTCGCCGCTGGCTCTGACTACCGGGATCTCGTGGACCTCCCCCTCTTGCCGCTCAGCAACGGCTCGCTGGGGACCATCAGGTCGGCCGACATGAGCCCGTTCAAGTACACCGTGTCGAGCGGCGAGCTCGAGCTGCTCGACGGTGCTCGCTCCGAGATCGTGGACACGTGCACTGAGGACGAGAGCATCAACGTTATGCTCCTGAGCAACGAGTTCCACACCCACACCAATGTGCACCGCCTCGACCGGACCCAGTTCCTTCAGCTGCTCCAGTTCGTCTTCCCGCGCGACTGGGAGAGCTTGGCAGAAGTGGCATGGGACGGCGTGGCGCAAATCTCCGAGGAGTGGGTCCTCAAGTTCTGGTGTTACCTGAGCAAGGAGAGCAAAGGAGGTGAGGAAGGAGCCAGCCAGGAGCGCATCGTGGCCAGCGTCATGCACTTCGATGGCACGTTTCCCCTTCTGCCCTGCCGCTCTGCCGCGAACAAGCGGACCCTCATGACCCTCTCCACCGACCTCGCCGTAATCCTGCCCTCCGCCAAGATGCCCGCCGGCGTGGCGAGCGTGATCCAGCAGATCGGCGTCAACATCGTGGACGCCGCGCTCTTCGGCAAGGACTCTTCCACCCTCTCCTCGGCCCTCGAGACCTGCAAGCACGTGCAGCCCGCGAGCGCCGTGGGCTGCGTCCGCGCCATCTCCAACCTCTTCCCCGATGGCATCGGAAACGGCGACCTCGCGCGTCGCATCCACATGCGCTTCCGCGACATCGGCCCCGACAGCCGCGACGCGCTCCGGTGCTTCATTCGCGACGCGCTGCTCTCCGAGGGCGTGGAGACCATGGGCGAGGACGACAAGCGGTTCCTCAAGGCGCTGCCCATCTTTCCGACGTACGACAACTCGGACACGTTCTTGGACCTACTCATCGACGAGCGGTGGATTGCGCCCGAGAACGCGAACGCGTCGCTGCTGTCGGGGTCGTTCGTCAAGGTGGGCGACCGGAGGGATCTGGCGCTGCTCGAGAGCCTGGACGTCGAGAGGATGGACGGGAAGGTGTTCTGGGCGCAGCACGGCGTGCCCACAATGATGAAGGGGAGCACTGATTTGAGGAACGCCGGCGGCTCGCAGCTGCTGCGGGAGATGCCGCGCCTCACGGCGTCCGGAGACAACGAGCAATTCTTGGACCTCTTGAGAACGACTCCGTGAGTGCACGCACACGCCGCCTCAGCTCGCCCTGCTGCCCCCTTGTTCATTCCTTTGCTCATCCCCCCCGCAGATTCGTGGTCAACAAGGCGGGCGGCGTGGTTGCACCGGAGGCTCTGTACGACCCGGACGCTGCTGGGCTGAGCGACCTGCTGGGCGACGAGAGCTTTCCGTCGACGACCTTCAACACGCCCGACGTGCTCGCTGGGCTGCGCACGCTGGGCATGAAGCGGGCGCTGACGCCGCGAGGGGTCATCGAGAGCGCGCGCACGGTGAACTCGGAGCTACAGGAGCGCGCGGTGCGTCGGAGCAAGTGCCTGCTGCGGTTCGTCGACGACAACATCGAATCGCTTCTGCAGCAGTGCCGTGACGAAGACATCGGCAATAGGGTGTATTCGGGCAGGACGGTTGAGGAGGACGTCATCATCTTGGGCGACATTGTGGATCTGGACGAGGTGGACGAGATCACGAGCGGCAACGCTGCTGCGAGCGGCAGCGGGGGGGAAGTTCCGTTCCCGTGCTTGAGCAGCGAAACCATCGAGGGGCGATTCATCGAGCAGCTGGGGGAAATCCGGTGGCTGCCCTGCGTCACGGTGTGGAAGGACGAGCTACTGCCCAGGCACAGAGGCGGGGATTCCGTTCTCTTCGCGAGCTCCGTTGATATGCGTCCGAAGGAGGATGCGTACATCTGCAGCGCCAACAAGCACCTTCTGGACGGCTTCGTGAGCAGCGAGATTTTGAAGAAGTGCTTTCTTTGGGAGAAGGACGTGGATATCAAGTCCATCGCGTATCAGCTTCTCGCGCTGAGCGACGTGCACAGCAGAGGGCAGCCCGCGTTCCGGCAGACGCTGGCGTCTATTGTGCCTCGCATGTACGGGCTGATGGACTCGTTTTTGGAGCAGTCGCGGGACAGCGAGAGCAGGACGGCGCTCATGAGCGAGTGCCAGGCGATGCTCGCGAAGACGAAGTGGCTGTGGGTCGGCGACGACTTTGTGACTGTGGACAGGGTCGCGTTCGAGGCCACCAACTCGGCGAGGCCGCATCTGTTCGCCGTTCCGGCCGAGCTGGAGTGCTTCGCCAGCCTGCTCACGTACTTCGGCGTTCGCGACAAGTTCATCGCGGCCGACTATGTTAGGGTGAACGAGAAGTTGTTCGAGGCGAACAAGGGGGGCGGCGTGCTGGAAAGCGCGGATCTAAATTTGGCAGTGGGGATGGCCAAGCTGCTTGCCGCGATGGACAAGGAGGAGCGAGAGGAGAGCTTGAAGGGCGGGGGGCAGATTTATTTGCCGTCTGAGCGCGGAGTTCTGATGAAGGTGGAGGATATGGTCTACGACGACGCGCCGTGGCTGTCGTCGAGCATCGGCCAGACGAAGGTGAAGATGCGCTTCGTGCACGCGAGCATCGGCGAGAAGGCGGCCGAGGTGCTCGGCGCGCGGTCGCTGCGAGAGGTGCTGCTGGCCAACCAAAGCGGCATGCAGAACATCCCGTGCCCGAGCGCGGAGAGCTTGAGGCAGCTGCTCGGGGCGAGAGTCAAAAGGAGAAGCGTGACGAATAGGCAGCGCACGATTCGCGAGGACGCCAAGGTGATCATGGACCTGCTCGAGGTCGCCGAGATGGCCGGCGTGACAAAGGTCAAGATTTTCGCCGACAACCGCACGCACAAGGACGAGAGCCTGCTCCATCCCGGTCTCACGCAAGGCCAAGGTCCGGCTCTGCTGGTCTGCTTCCAGGATTACGTGATGAACGCGGACGACTTGGTCAGGCTGTCGGCGCCAAGCGGGTACTACAGGTCCGCGAGCAGCCGAATGGATGGCAACGGCGGGATGCCAAGGATCGGAAGCGGTCTGTGCAGCTTGTACCAGATGTGCGACTGCCTGCAGGTGCTGAGCGGCAACCAGTTCCACCTCTTCGATCCGACTGGCACGTACTTGTTCGGGGGGAGTGGCGGGGGGGGGGGCGAGGAGGAGGGAAAGAAGGGGAAGAAGGGGAAGGTGGGGCAGCCGGTGGCCCGGAGATACGGCCTAGATGCCGAGGGGATGTACGAGAACTTTGGCGATCAGTTCACCCCCTTTCTGAAGGGCACTTTTGGGATCAAGGAGAAGGAGCGCTTCAACGGCACCGTGTTCAGGATCTGCTTAAGGAGAAAGGTTAGCAGCATCAGCTCTCGCCTGTACGGAACGGAGGACGTTGGGGAGCTGCTCAAGCACCTCGAGCCGAGACTCCCACAGTCGTTCTTGTTCACGCGCAGCTTAAGCAGCATCAAGGTCGATGCGTGGGAGGAGGGGGAGGACGGGGGAGAGTGTAGGTGAGTAACAAGCGGCGCGCAACCACGATTTTGCTGCGGCGCATTTTGACCGCGTTTGTTCACACCCTTTCTTTCGCTCTTGCGTGCAGGAGAGTGTGCAGCAGTCGCCTCCGAACGTCCGCGAGGGTGCGCAGGGAGCATGTGGAGCGGTTCGACCTGAACCAGGACTGGAAGAAGAGCAAGCTAGCGACGCTGTTCAAGAAGTGGGAGGCCGTGCAGAGCAGCTTTACCCTCGAGGTCTCGCACGAGCGAGCGTGCGAAGGCGGCAAAATGGAAGATGTTGTGGAGTCCTTCTTGATCACGAGCTTGCTGGCGCCGCCAGGAGTGCGCGAGATGGCAGCGGGAGACGCGTTCAGGAAGCTCGGCGTCAGCGCGCTCTTGAGGATGGCAGCGCACGTCCACCGGAGCGTGGGAGGGCTGTCGGTCAAGTTCGAGTCACTTCCGGGCACTCTTTTCACGGGGCTCGACACTGGCGTGAAGACTGGACTGCCCGTTCTGATCAACGCGCCGTTCTTCCTGCACGAGCTCAACCAGGGCGTCCTGTTGGATCCGCGCGACGATGCTGATGTGCGCGAGCTGTTTCCGAAAATTCGGCAGCTCGAGGCGAGGAGAAGCAGCGGCATGTCGGCCGTTGTGGGGGGGAGCCCCATGAGCAGCAGATCGATCAGTCTGTGGGACTGGAACCGCGAAGTTCTGACTGCAAGCGTGGGGCTACTCGTGCCGGCGATCCTGTGCGAGCTCAAGCATCCGCTGGAGTACCTGTACAGCAGGGACGCGAAGATGCTCTACAGGTACTGGCCGCGCTTCGAGGCTGTCAGGGCCAAGTTCAAGATGTTCATCACGCCGTCGCTGTACGTAAGCTTGAGCAAGTGCGAGCTTTATCTGACGAAACACGACGGCTTCAAGAGCATCGTGGAGGGAGTTTTCGAGAGCAAGGACTACGCAGTCGACAAGAAAGCGCTAGGGTTCTTCAGGAGCAAGTAAGTACTGCGCGAGCATAACTCATTGACGAGGTGGGCGGCGGGCCGTGTTTGAGAGAGCGCGCCAGCACGCGCGTCATCGGAGACTGGCGTAAAGCAACGCGACCCCCCGCTGCTCATTCTGCTCTGGCCGCGTTTGCCCCCTGTGTGCCCATTGTTAGCATCGCCCATTGTTAGCATCGCACTGACCCATTCTTCGCAGGTTTGCCATGTTCAACGTCCCTGGCGAGGTCGCGCACGACATGACGATGAGCGGGACGAGCTTGAAGACGCTGAGTCCTAAAATGGCGCGCGCGTGGCTGAAGAAGGGAGTGCGGAGGGAGGAGCTGAGCAGGAGTTTGGCGGGCAACGTCGGCTTGTGCATTGAGATCTTGAAGTTCTGTCTGCTGGACGGGAGGGTGGGGGAGGCGGATCGGAGGGAGGCGTGGAATGAGCTCAAGGGGCTGTTTTTGCTGCCAATGAGCGACGGCTCGCTGGGAGAGGTGGGGGCGTCGAGGGGCATTTGGGGTAGGGTTGGACAAGGACGAAAGAACGTCATCGCCAGCAAGGAGCAGCAGCGCTTGCTGCCCGGCATGGGGGGGAGTTTCTTGCACCTGAGCTGTGTGGAGGCGCTGAGCGAGTGGATGGGGAACGAAGAGTTTTTGGAGTGCATGCAGATCATCACGTTCGACAACCAGTTCTTAAGCGAGAACGTGGGCTCGGTGCTGCCCAAGGCGTGGCACAGGAAAGACTTCGTCCCTTACGAGCACCTGTGCGAGGGCTCGGACGTCGTGGCGGGCGGCGCAGAGAGCGGGCCCAACGCGTTGTGGCTCAAGCTGTTCTGGAAGCAGGTGAACATCTGCGACTTCGAGAGCGTGGCACTGTTCAGCGAGTGGCCGCTCATTCCGTGCGTGAGCGGGGAGCTCGCGAGCTGCAGCAACGCCCGCTTCATTCTCGGCGTGTGGAGCAGGAGCGGGGATGCGAGGCTGCAGCGGTCGTTGGGGATCGAGTTCCAGCGCGTGCTGGAGGAAATCGAAGACGAGGAATTGAGGGAACGCGGCGGGGAGGAAGAGGTGATGGTGGTGGAGGAAGGGGGTGGGGAGGAGGAGTTCGACTGGAAGGACGTGTTCGTGCACGATGACGAGGTGGAAGAGGGCGAGGACAGCGAGAGCGGGGAGGAGGAGGAGGACAGCGAGAGCGGGGAGGAGGAAGAGGAGGAGGCGAAGATCGATAGTGAACGTGAGGTTGAACGTGAAGGTGAAAGCCTGGAGGACGACTTGGCGCCGCCGCCGCTGGAAGGGCTGCCCCAGGCTGTGCTGGTGGAAGAAGGGGGAGAGAGAAGGGACGAGGGGGAAGGGATGCCTTTGCCGCCGCCACCGCCCGGACCGAGCGCCGCAGAGTCGGCACAGGAGCAGCAGCAGCAGCAGCAGCAGTTGTCACAGCTGCAGGACTCGTCTGCTGTGCGGCAGCTGTTCGAGCTGCTCAAGAAGCTTCGAGCGCCGCTGCTCGAGCTCGCGTATTTCTCGTCCATGGATGTCGAGTCCCTGCTCATGAAGACGCCGGGGCGCGACTCAATGGCCAAGAAGATCATCACCACGCTGTCGCAAGCCGCGAACTACTGGGTGAGTTATTCCGGCGGCGAGGGCGCGCGGTTGCTCTGGAGCGAGATGCAAGGGAGCGAGTCGGACCAGCTCTTGAAGAGCTTGGTGTTCGACGAACAGGGGGGCAGGCTCGATCTGATGAGCTCCGACTTGGACAAGCTCAAGCAGTTGCGGTTGTTCGAGACGGTGGGGGAGGAGTGGGCAAGTATCGAGGGGGGGGGGAATTTCACGCTTGGCGCCGAGCTGAGCTGGGAAGAGTGTCGCGAGTTCCTGCCCGCGAGCGCCAAGAGCAAGTTTTTGAAGGAGAAGGAGATCGGCGACGTGCTCAAAGATTTGGGGGTCGAGGCGCTCACGGAGAGCAAGCTGCTGCTCAAGTTTGTCCTGCCTGAATTCGGCGAGATGCCGCGGATTCAGAAGGAGCGGTTTCTGGAGCGCGTTCTGGCGAAGTGGGCGCTGCTCAAGGAGGACACTGCGTTCGTGACGTCCATGAAGCAGGCAGCGATCGTGCTGCGCGGGGGACGGAGCAGAGGAGAAGAGTACGTGGCGTGCAAGGAGCTGCTGGACCCCAAGCATGAGCTGCTGTTTGTGGTGTTCGAGGGCGATTTGAGGCAGTTCCCGGACGAGTCGTACAGCAGCGAGGAGTGGCTCGGCATCTGGAGGGAGTTGGGGCTGCAGACGACGGTGGACAAGGCGACGTTCTTGGTGTGCGCGAAGAGCGTCGAGCGGGAGGGGAGCGTCCACAAGGGCGAGAAGCTGCTGCGGTACGTACACCACACACACCACGCGCACCACACGCACCACACACACACACCTCTGGCCCAGAACTTATAAAGCGGTGTGAACGGATTATTTGATGGGCGTGTTTGATCGGCGTGGACACGCGCGAGCGAAACGCCCTTTTCCGAGCTCATCTGTACTTGTTCCTGTACTCACTCTCGCCTCGCTCGCAGGTACTTGTGCGAGAACTTCGCGGAGTTCTACGATCCTGCGTTCGCTCGGAGTCTAGGGGCTATAAGGTGCGTTCCGGCGAAAAGTTATCCCGAGTACAGCGTGGCGCTGATGAAGTTCAGCGACGTCTGCGTGCCCAAGGACAGAAACGTCGCGTTCACAGTGATGCCGATGATGGACGAGGGGGTCAGCCCGCCGCAGGTCATGTGGAGCAGCTTGGGGATCGTTAGCCCGCCGCCGGTGGACAAGGTCTTGGGGCACTTGCGGGGGCTGACGAAGGACGGGGGGTTCTTGGACTGCTGGGACTTCAAGGAGGACGGGAGGGAAGCTGTATTCAGCGACGTGTTCAAGTGTCTGGACGAAAATTGGGGGAAGCTGAGCCCGAACGTGCAGGCGGGTTTGAGGGACAATGCGATTGTGCCCATGGGCTCGTGCTTGGTCAAGGCGAAAAGCATCTTCTTCCGCCTGCCGATGAACCTCGCGCCGCTCATGCACGAGCTGCCTCGCTGGTGCGTGGGCAACAGCGGGTTCATGGAGAAAATCGGCGTCAGGGAGAAGGCAAATGTGGAGGATTATGTTGCGTGTTTGGGTGAGATGAAGAAGGACGTGGGGGGGGAGGTCATGAATCCAAACGAGCTGGTTGCGGTGCTAAGACTGAGCAAGTTTCTGTCACACACACTGAGTGAACAAGGGGGGGAGATCGGTACGGCACACGTCGTGTACGGCGTTGATGACGGCGGTCGGCTGTGCGATTTGAAGAACCTGTTTTACAACGACGCGCCGTGGCTCACGGGCCGGGTGGACAGGGGGCTGGTAAGGTTCGCGCACCCCAGGTACGAGGCGGGCGTGTGCGAGGATCTCAACATGAGGAAGCTGGGGGCCAGCGTCGTGGAAGTACTGGATGTCAACTTTGAGGTCGAGGAGGTCGAGGAGGCGAGGCGGGGCAGCGAAGAGCTGAGGGAGGTGCTGAGGAGCGAGGGCTTCTGGGTGGTCGTTGAGGGCATGGTGGAGGGGGGGGGGGGGGCGAGGGAGAAGGGGAGGCGGCTGTTGAGGGAGTTGGACGGTGAGCGAGCTGATGAGCGAAGCGAGCTGATGAGCGAAGCGAGCTGATGAGCGAAGCGAGTGCGAGCGAAGCGAGTGCGAGCGAAGCGAGTGCGAGCGAAGCGAAGCGAAGCGAAGCGAAGCGAAGCTAAGAGAGAGCGGCAAGGAGAGAGCGGCGAAGTGAGAGGATGCGAATCAATCAAGATAGTTGTGCCGAACGACCGAAATTGCTCCGAGAACGTTGCTGTCCCTCTTCCTTTACTCTAACACTCCCCCTCCAGTCAAGTTCGTGAAAGATTTGAGGACGGGGTTGGTGTTGAGGGACGCGGGGAGTAGGGGACAGGGTGTCGACGTCACTGGCTTGGTGAAAGAAACGAGCAGCTTCTACGACGTGAATGGGAATGTGCTATACGTGGCGCTGCCCAAGCTGCCTCGGGGACTGATGCCGGAGTTGGTGTGCGGGACGAACGTGTGCGACTTGCTGGGGATGGGGAGGGAGAATGTCGGCGTCGTGAGCGCCTTGTTGGGGAGCAGGGGGGGCGACTTTGGAGGCATCAATGTCGCCCTCAAGGCGGGGGGAGGAGGCGA
>Ga0307985_10001483_pt1 | contig 13250 bp, 8 predicted proteins | sample EllFjometageno80_FD_203155 | JGI IMG/M metagenome (GOLD analysis project Ga0307985, IMG submission 203155) | Marine microbial communities from Ellis Fjord, Antarctic Ocean - #80 | ecosystem: Environmental > Aquatic > Marine > Unclassified | place: Southern Ocean | collected 2014-10-09 | reverse complement strand
AACCCTTCGACTGCGCTCAGACAGTTTTTCTTTTGTACGAAACCTTCAATTGTTTGACACTCGATTGCAAACTCTATGACGGGTTAAAAACAAAAAAACAAAAACCCGAAGCAGAAGCTTCGGGTTTTAATATAATTGCATGCAAGTGCTACTTGTTTTTACCTTTTTTTTGTTGAGATTGTTGTTCTTGCGCTTGTTTCATTGCGTTGTCCATGCGTTCTCTGAATTTACTTTTCTTTTTCTCTGGACGTTTTTTGTTTTCTTCTATCTGAGCATGAATCTTATCCTCGTCAATTACGTAGTTTTTAATTACTAACATAATAATGATCGTTAACAAGTTAGAAACAAAGTAGTATAAACTTAAACTACTTGCATAATTGTTAAAGAAAAACAACATCATAATAGGAGAGAAGTAAATCATCATCTTCATCATCTTTTGCATGTCTGGCATCCCTTCTTGAGCTGGTGCTTGCATGTTTGCTTGCTGACTTTGATTCATTTTCATATAAAAGAAAATAGCAACAGACGCTAAGATTGGGAATAAACTTACGTGATCTCCGTAGAACCAAATATCAAAAGGCAACTGAAATACAGCATCATACGATGATAAGTCATCTGCCCATAAAAATCCTTTTTGTCTTAATTCTATATTAGAAGGGAAGAAACGGAACAATGCAAAGAAAATTGGCATTTGTAACAATGCTGGTATACAACCAGACATCATGCTAACTCCAGCTTTTCGTTGTACTGCCATGGTTTCTTGTTGACGCTTCATTGCGTTAGGTTTCCCTGGAAGTCTTTCGTTAATAGCAGTTAATTCTGGACGAATTACTTTCATCTTAGCACTAGAAACGTATGATTTGTATACTAATGGAGACATGATGATTCTAACAACAATAGTCATTAAAATAATAATCAATCCGTAGTTAGACATCAATCCACTTAACCATCCAAAAATAGGAATGAAGATTGTTCTATTAATAGCTCCAAAAATCCCCCAACCTAGATCAACAATTTCACCTAAGTTTTTTCCTTCGTAGTTTGTTAATGTTTTATAATCTGCTGGTCCGTAGTACCAGTTCATATTATAATTTAGTTCCCCATTGTTTAATGCTAATGGTGCTTTTAAATCGTATTGTTTTGTGAAAACAGTATCTATAGCTTCATTATTTACAAGATTTGTAGAGGTAAGAGTTGCTTTGTTAAACGGTGTGTCAGATAGTAAGATAGAAGCAAAGAAGTGTTGTTTGTAACCAATCCATTGTACATTATCTACAACTTCACTATCGTTTCCACCTGCAGAAAGGTAATCTGCTTCATCGGTGTAAAACTTTAACTCAGTATACATGTTCTCCGTTTTTATACTTTTCTCGTTACGGAACGTTTTTAAATTCCAATCTAAACGAACTTGATTAGAATTGTTAATTACGTTTCCTAAACCTTGAGAACGAACTGCAAATCCTAACATATAATCGTTAGGTTTCATTTCGTAACGGTATTCTAAATATTGAGTTTCTGAGACTTTCAATTTCATAGAAAGCACTTCACTATCTCCGTTTTTAGAAATAGAAGGTGTGAATAATAAATCTTTCGTATTTAAAATTCTATTATCTGTTGTTCCAAAATTAAGGTTGAAAGAAGCATTTTTGTCTTTAATTATATATAGCGGTAAAGAATCATACGTTCTGTAGTTCTTTACTAATGCTTCTATAATTTGCCCACCTTTATTATCAATCACTAACTTTAAAACTTCGTTTTCTAAAACAGTAGTTCCTTCAGTAGCTGTTTGCGCTCCATAAGCAAAAGCACCTAACTGATTTTGTAAGGCTGCATTTTTTAAAGAGTCGCTAAGAATAGTATTGGTTGTGTTTTTTATACGTGCAGGTGTTGTAGTCTCTGTAGCGTCTACAACTTGCTCTGTAGTGTTTTCGGCAGGTAAAATTGCTTCTTGGCTAGAGTACATATACCAAAGCATGATTGCTCCTAAAAGTAAAATTCCGATAAACGAATTTTTGTCAAATTTTTTTTCTTCCATTGATTATTTTTAAAGGTCAACTTGTCATCTTGTCTTCAACGTTTGAAGAAAACCCGACAAATTTAGCAAAACTGTACTGTTTTTAGTCGATTTTACTGTATTTATTTTTGATACTAGGTATAGCGCAAATGCTGTTCCAAATTTAAATGAAATCTGTTTCAGTATTTCTCTACTTAAAAAGAAGTAATTTAATTCGTGATTGTTAGACTCTGCACAATAAGAATTGTTACAACTTGTTTTATAAATATAAACGCGCTCTATATTGATAGACCGCGTTTATAGATGTATTATTTTCTTTTTGAATGTTGTAATGCTGCTTTGATAAAGCTTACAAATAAAGGATGCGGATTTAACACCGTACTTTTATATTCTGGATGATATTGTACACCAACAAACCAAGGATGCGAAGTGATTTCTACAATCTCTACCAATCCTGTTTTAGGATTTACTCCCGTTGCTTTCATTCCGGCAGCTTCTATTTGTTTTAAATAATCGTTGTTAAATTCATATCTATGTCTGTGTCGCTCGCTAATCATTTCAGATTTATAAGCATCAAATACTTTAGAGTCTTTAATGATTTTACAATCCCAAGCTCCTAAACGCATCGTTCCACCTTTTTCAGTAACATTTTTTTGCTCTTCCATTAGGTTGATAACAGGATTCGAAAGGTTTTCTGCCATTTCTGTAGAATTAGCATCAGCAATGTTCAATACATTTCTAGCATATTCTATTACTGCCATTTGCATTCCTAAACAAATTCCAAAAAACGGAATGTTATTTTCTCTAGCAACTTGTACAGCAGCAATCTTACCTTCTATTCCTCTTTCTCCAAAACCTGGAGCAACCAATACACCATTTAATCCTTCTAATTTAGAAGCAGCATTTTCTGGAGTTAATTCTTCAGAATGAATCCAACGCACATTTACTTTTGTTTGGTTGGTTGCACCTGCATGAATAAAAGCTTCTGTAATTGATTTGTAAGAATCACGTAGTTCTACATATTTACCAATTAAACCAATTTCTATTGTTGATTTTGGGTTTTTATGTTTTTTTATGAATTCATTCCAAACTTTTAATTCAGGTTCCCCTTTAGAAGATAATTTTAATTTATTTAAAACAACAGTATCTAAACCTTGTTCTAACATTAAATTAGGTACATCATAAATAGTTTCTGCATCTATAGATTGTATAACATCTTCTTGTTTTACATTACAAAATAAGGCTAATTTTCGTTTAATGTCATTAGAAATTTCATGCTCAGTTCTACACACTAATATATCTGGACTTACTCCGCTTTGCATCAACATCTTTACAGAGTGTTGCGTAGGTTTTGTTTTTAATTCACCTGCAGCAGCTAAATAAGGCACTAGAGTTAAATGAATAACAATGGCATTTTCTTTTCCCTTTTCCCAAAGCATTTGTCTAACAGACTCTACATAAGGTAAAGATTCTATATCACCAACAGTTCCTCCAATCTCTGTAATTACGATATCATAATCACCAGTTTTACCTAAAATCTGGATTCTACGTTTAATTTCATCAGTAATATGAGGAATAACTTGAACGGTTTTACCTAAAAAGGCACCTTTACGCTCTTTATTAATTACAGATTGATAAATTTTACCAGTAGTAACATTGTTCGCTTGAGAAGTAGGAATGTTTAAAAAACGCTCATAGTGTCCAAGATCTAAATCAGTTTCTGCGCCATCATCAGTCACATAACATTCACCATGTTCATATGGGTTTAATGTTCCTGGATCTATATTAATATATGGGTCTAGTTTTTGAATAGTTACAGAATAACCTCTTTGTTGTAAGAGTTTTGCCAAAGATGCAGCAATGATTCCTTTTCCTAGTGATGATGTTACGCCTCCTGTTACAAAAACGTATTTGGTATTTTTCATGGGTATTAGGTTTGGGCAAAAGTACTAACTCTGTAACTTTTGCCCAAATAAAATAGGTGAAAATCTGTAATAATAATTGTGCTTTTGCTCTTTAGAAAAATAATTTGTTTTTTTTTGTGATAGTGTTTGCCTAAAACAAAACTAGTTGTATATTTGCGCACGCTTTTAGCAGACGAAATTCTACGAAAGCAAAACATATTAAAAAGATTTTTAAAAATATAAGTAATGCCGAAAAGAACTTACCAACCATCGAATAGAAAGAGAAGAAATAAACACGGTTTTAGAGATAGAATGGCTTCTGCCAATGGTCGTAAAGTGTTAGCTAGAAGAAGAGCAAAAGGAAGAAAGAAAATTTCTGTTTCATCTGAAACAAGACATAAGAAATAATGATTAACAATTGTTAATAATTAAGGTGTTACTATTTTTAGTAACACCTTTTTTTATACCCAAGCAATTTTTATTTTTACAACAACAATACAACACACACTAAAATGCCAAAAAGACAAGACCTTAAATCTATTTTAATCATCGGTTCCGGACCAATTGTTATTGGTCAGGCCTGTGAATTTGATTATTCAGGAACGCAAGCTTTACGTTCTTTAAGAGAAGATGGAATTGAAACTGTTTTAATCAATTCAAATCCAGCAACAATTATGACTGACCCAACAATGGCAGATCATGTATACTTGTTGCCTTTGAATACAAAGTCACTCATTCAGATTTTAAAAGAACATCCACAGATTGATGCTGTTTTGCCAACTATGGGGGGTCAGACTGCATTAAATTTATGTATTGAAGCTGATGATAAAGGGATTTGGGAAGATTTTGGAGTAAAATTAATAGGAGTTGATATTGACGCCATTAATATTACAGAAGATAGAGAGCAGTTTAAAAACTTAATGGCGAAAATCGGAATTCCGATGGCGCCACAAGCAACAGCTACCTCCTTTTTAAAAGGAAAAGAAATTGCTCAAGAGTTTGGTTTTCCATTGGTAATTAGGTCTTCGTATACATTAGGTGGTGCAGGAGCTTCAATAGTATATGATCCAAAAGATTTTGATGAGTTATTAAGTAGAGGTTTAGAAGCATCGCCAATTCATGAGGTGATGATTGATAAAGCCATGATGGGTTGGAAAGAATACGAATTGGAATTGTTACGTGACAAGAATGATAACGTAGTAATTATCTGTTCTATCGAAAATATGGATCCAATGGGAATTCATACTGGAGATTCAATTACAGTTGCGCCAGCAATGACACTTTCTGATAAAACTTTTCAGAAAATGCGTGACATGTCAATTAAAATGATGCGTTCTATTGGCGATTTTGAAGGAGGATGTAATGTGCAGTTCGCAGTATCACCAGATGAAAAAGAAGAAATTATTGCAATTGAAATTAACCCACGTGTTTCTCGTTCATCAGCATTGGCAAGTAAAGCAACTGGATATCCAATTGCAAAGATTGCTGCAAAATTAGCGATTGGTTACACATTAGATGAGTTGGAGAATCAAATTACAAAATCTACATCTGCTTTATTTGAGCCTACTTTAGATTATGTAATTGTAAAAATACCACGTTGGAATTTTGATAAGTTTGAAGGCTCTGATAGAACTTTAGGTTTGCAAATGAAATCTGTTGGAGAAGTAATGGGAATTGGACGTTCGTTTCAAGAAGCATTGCATAAAGCAACACAATCATTAGAAATTACACGTAATGGTTTAGGAGCAGACGGAAAAGGATATAAAAATTACGATCAAATTATAGAGAAGTTAACATTTGCTTCTTGGGATCGCGTTTTTGCAATTTATGATGCTGTTCAATTAGGAATTCCGTTGAGTAAAATTCATGAGATTACAAAAATTGACATGTGGTTCTTAAAACAATATGAAGAATTACATTTATTAGAGAAAGAGATTTCTACCAATAAATTAGAGGACTTATCAAGAGAGTTGTTGTTAGAAGCGAAACAAAAAGGTTTTGCAGACAGACAGATTGCTCATATGTTAGGTTGTTTAGAAAGTCAAGTGTACGCGAAGCGTGAAGAATTAAACGTAAATAGAGTTTTTAAACTCGTTGATACTTGTGCTGCAGAGTTTAAAGCAAAAACACCTTATTATTATTCGACATTCGAAAATGATATTGTAAAAGCTGATGGAACTCGTTTTACAGATAACGAAAGTGTTGTTTCAGATAAAAAGAAAATAATCGTATTAGGTTCTGGTCCAAATAGAATTGGTCAAGGTATTGAGTTCGATTACTGTTGTGTTCATGGTATTTTAGCGGCTGCAGAATGTGGTTACGAAACGATTATGATCAACTGTAATCCTGAAACAGTTTCTACAGATTTTGATACTGCAGATAAATTATATTTTGAACCTGTATTTTGGGAATATATATATGACATTATCAAGCATGAAAAACCTGAAGGTGTAATTGTTCAATTAGGAGGGCAAACAGCATTAAAATTAGCAGAGAAGTTGACAAAATACGGAATCAAAATTATTGGAACTAGTTTTGAAGCGTTAGATTTAGCAGAAGATAGAGGAAGTTTTTCAAAACTTCTGCAAGACAATAATATCCCATATCCAGAATTTGGAATTGCAGAATCTGCAGATGAAGCATTGACGTTAGCAGATGAATTAGACTTTCCTATTTTAGTACGTCCTTCATATGTATTAGGAGGTCAAGGAATGAAAATTGTCATCAACAAAGAAGAATTGATAGAGCATGTTGTTGACTTGTTAAGAAGAATGCCTGGAAATAAATTATTATTAGATCATTATTTAGATGGTGCTATAGAAGCAGAAGCAGATGCTATTTGTGATGCTGATGGAAATGTCCATATCATCGGAATCATGGAGCATATAGAGCCTTGTGGTGTACACTCTGGAGACTCTAATGCAACCTTACCTGCTTTTAATCTAGGAAATTTGGTAATGCAACAGATTAAAGACCATACCTATACAATTGCAAGAGAGTTGAAGACAGTAGGTCTGATTAATGTTCAGTTTGCAATCAAGGAAGATATTGTTTACATCATTGAAGCAAACCCAAGAGCCTCTAGAACAGTTCCTTTTATTGCCAAAGCCTACGGAGAACCGTATGTGAATTATGCAACAAAAGTAATGTTAGGAGAAAAGAAAGTAACTGATTTTGATTTCAATCCTCAATTAAAAGGATATGCAATTAAGCAACCCGTCTTTTCTTTTAATAAGTTTCCGAATGTAAATAAGAACTTAGGCCCAGAAATGAAATCTACAGGAGAAAGTATCTTATTTATTGATAGTTTAAAAGATGATCAATTTTACGAATTGTATTCAAGACGTAAAATGTACTTGAGTAAATAAACTCCCTAAATACAACTAAAAAAAGCCTCGATATATTCGAGGCTTTTTTTATAGGCAATATGTTACTTGTGTAGATTTTTAGGCCAATTGACATTAATGTTCTGTTGTTTGTCGAGGTATTTTGTAATTTGATATTGGTTTTTAGAGTGACTTTCGCAGCATTACTTTATATTTGTACAAATTAAAAATGAAAAATGAATTACATTTTATTTGACAGTGATGTACGTACTGCATTGCTTCCTTTTACATATACTAGACCTGTTGCAGATATAAGAGTTGGGATTTTAACCATTAGAGAAAAATGGGAAAAACATCTTGGATTGACAACAACTACAATTACTGAAGCATATTTAGAAGAGAAATATCCGATGGTAGAAATGGAGCAGAACATTTTAATAAATGCTTCATATATCCCAACAAATACATTAGTAGAAAAAGTAAAAGAACTTTCAGAAAATGAAGCTCTTTTTTATGGAGAGGATGTAGTCGCTTTTTATACTACAGACTCACAAGAAGAAGTCGATTTTGCTACCTATTCTCAAATTGAATTCAAAGAAGAATTACTGCAGATAAAGAATACTTGGGACATTTTTTCTTTTAATGGAAAAGCAATTCAATTAGATTTTGATTTAATTACGGAAGGAAGAACCTCTGAGCCAATTCCTGAAGATATACATGTTATAAATAAGGAACAGATTTTTATTGAAGAAGGCGCGTCAATTATTTATTCCTCTTTAAATGCATCAACGGGGCCAATATACATCGGTAAAGATGCAGTAATATTAGAAGGTAGCTTAATTCGTGGTCCATTTGCTATGTGTGATAATGCAGTAGTAAAAATGGGCGCTAAAATATATGGAAATACTACTTTAGGACCACATTGTAAAGTTGCAGGTGAAATTAATAACGTAGTTCTTTTTGGGTATTCAAGTAAAGGTCACGAAGGATATTTAGGGAATGCTGTTATTGGAGAATGGTGTAATATTGGAGCAGATTCAAACAATTCTAATTTAAAAAACAATTACGAAGAGGTTAAAATTTGGAGTTATGAAACAGAGCGATTTACCAAAACAGGTTTGCAGTTTTGCGGATTAATGATGGGTGATCATTCTAAATGTGGAATAAATACCATGTTCAATACAGGAACCGTAGTTGGGGTAAGTGCTAATCTTTTTGGAAGTGGTTTTCCAAGAAATTTTATTCCGTCATTTAGTCGGGGTGGAGCTTCTGGGTTTACAACCTATCTGATAAAAAAAGCATTTGAAGTTGCAGAAGTAGTGATGCAGCGTAGAAACATTCCTTTTGAAGAAACAGATAGAAAAATATTAGAGCATATTTTTGAAGAAACAGCGAAGTATAGAAACTATTAATAAAAAAAAACCTCAATTTAATTGAGGCTTTTTTTATAATGTTTTGCGAGTCTTAATTTCTGTTAATAATACTTCCAGAACCTATTGCTTTACTCTCAATTTTCTCAGGATACCCTTTGTAGTAAATATTTCCAGAACAACATAAGCTGTCTTTTTTCGATGTCTTGATAAGAAGTCGTAATAATCACGTTTTTAGTTATTCTTAAAGTTATCCTCTTTTTTACAGCGTTTTAATAGTTTGTTGTCAGTTCTAGTTTTTTAATTTTTCATTCACTTGTTTTTTAATAATTAAGATATCTATACGTAATACTCGCCTTGGCATAACAATTGTCTTATTAGAGTATGTAAAATGATTAAAAAATAGATTAACTGATTAATTATCAGTATTTTAATTTGTTTTTTATTGTTTTTTGAAAAGAGAAATAAGATACTAAATGTCAACTTGACAGATATATATACTATGAGTAAAGCTAAAATTATAGGTTTAGACAGTTTGTCGCTTCACAATATGTTAGATGAAGATTCGGAATTAATTCCGTTGATGACCCCAGAAGATGAAGAGATTATTAATAAAGAAGAGATTCCAGCAGTATTACCAATTTTACCTTTAAGAAATACGGTGTTATTTCCGGGTGTTGTAATTCCGATTACTGCAGGTAGAGATGCGTCTATTCAATTGATAAAAGATGCAAACGCTGGAGATAAAATAATAGGTGTTGTAGCACAGAAAAATGCTGACGTAGAAAACCCTACAGAAAATGATATTCATAAAATTGGAGTAGTAGCTCAAATTTTACGCGTATTAAAAATGCCTGATGGAAATACAACTGTTATTATTCAAGGGAAGAAACGTTTTGAAATTGATCAAGTCACTCAGAACGAGCCGTACTTAAAAGCGACGACTAAAGAAGTTTTAGAAGATAAAACAGAAGAGAAGAACAAAGAGTTTGATGCAATTATTGATTCTGTAAAAGAACAAGCGTTGCAAATTATTAAGGTAAACCCAATGCTGCCTTCAGAAGCTTCTTTTGCAATTAAAAATATTCAGTCTAATTCGTTCTTGGTGAATTTCATTTCATCAAACATGGACTTATCTGTAAAAGAAAAGCAAGAGTTATTAGCGAAAAGCAACTTAAAAGAGCGTGCGTTATTAACGTTAAAGCGTTTAAATAAGGAGTTACAACGTTTAGAGTTGAAGAATGATATTCAGTCTAAAACACGCACTGATATGGATCAGCAACAGCGTGAGTATTATTTAAATCAACAATTAAAAACCATTCAAGAAGAATTAGGTGGCGTTTCTAACGACGAAGAGTTGGAGGAAATGAAAGCGAAGTCGAAAACTAAAAAATGGACAAAAGAAATTGCTAAAACGTTCGATAAAGAGTTAAGTCGCTTACAAAGAATGAATCCGCAAATGGCAGAATATGGTGTGCAACGTAGTTATTTAGAGTTGCTATTAGAATTGCCTTGGGGAGAATATTCTGTAGATAAATTTGATTTAAAAAATGCGCAAAAAGTATTAGATAGAGATCATTTCGGTTTAGAAAAAGTAAAAGAAAGAATCATAGAGCATTTAGCGGTATTAAAGTTAAAAGGTGATATGAAATCTCCAATTATATGTTTGTATGGACCTCCAGGAGTTGGAAAAACTTCTTTAGGTAAATCTGTAGCAGAATCGTTAGGAAGAAAATATGTACGTATGTCTTTAGGAGGTTTGCGTGATGAAGCTGAGATTCGTGGGCATAGAAAAACATATATTGGTGCAATGCCAGGTAGGTTAATTCAGAATCTTAAAAAAGCAGGAACAGCGAATCCAGTTTTTGTATTGGATGAGATTGATAAACTAAGCAATAGCAGTCAAGGAGACCCTTCTTCTGCAATGTTAGAAGTATTAGACCCTGAGCAAAATAGTGAGTTTTATGACAACTATTTAGAACTTGGTTTTGATCTTTCTAAAGTGTTGTTTATTGCAACTGCGAATAATTTAGGAGAAATTCCGTGGGCTTTAAGAGACAGAATGGAACTTATTAATGTTTCTGGATATACCATTGAAGAAAAAGTAGAGATCGCTAAAAAACACTTATTACCAAAGCAATTAAAAGAACACGGTTTGTCTTCTGATCATTTAAAAATAGGGAAGAAACAAATTGAGAAAGTTGTTGAAGGATATACGCGTGAATCTGGAGTAAGAGGACTGGAAAAGAAAATAGCAAAAGTAGTGCGTTATGCAGCAAAGTCTATTGCAATGGAACAGGAGTATAATATTACATTGACTCCTGAAGATATTGAAACAATTCTTGGGTCAGCACGTTTAGAAAGAGATAAATACGAAAACAATGATGTTGCCGGAGTTGTTACAGGCTTAGCTTGGACAAGTGTTGGTGGAGATATTTTATTTATCGAATCTATTTTATCTAAAGGAAAAGGGAATTTATCTATTACTGGAAACCTAGGGAAAGTAATGAAAGAATCTGCAACAATTGCGATGGAATATATCAAAGCAAATGCAGAAGATTTAGGAGTGAATCCTGAAGTATTAGAAAAGTATAATGTGCATATTCACGTGCCAGAAGGTGCAACACCAAAAGATGGACCAAGTGCAGGTGTTACGATGTTAACATCATTAATTTCTTCATTTACCCAGCGTAAAGTAAAAAACAAGTTAGCAATGACAGGTGAAATTACATTGCGTGGTAAGGTATTGCCAGTTGGTGGAATTAAAGAAAAAATATTAGCTGCTAAAAGAGCGAATATTAAAGAGATTATTTTGTGTAATGAAAACGAGAAGGACATTTTAGAAATTAAAGAATCTTATTTAAAAGGAATGAAATTTCATTATGTTTCTGAAATGAGTGAAGTAATTGAACTCGCGCTCACAAAGCAAAAAGTAAAAAACGCTAAGAAATTAGTGTAATAAAAAAAGCCTCCAATTTGGAGGCTTTTTTTTCTTCTTCTTTGCAGAGTTTTCCATCTATTCTTTCAATCTTAGTATTAACTGTCATTGTAGATTTATAATAAAAACAGTTCCCTTTTATTTCTAATACCTCCATTTTCATTTTTTTGGAATTAATTAAAATTTCTAACATCCACAATAGCACCGTTCTCTAACGCGTTAGAAGTGTCAATTTGATATATTCTATCAGCTACAAATTCTGGAGAATACAATTCATTGTTTTCTTTTAGATCTTTAAAGCGTTGCACATTTTTAAATTCTGTTGGGGTTGTTTTTCTAATAGCAGTTTGCATATTGGTATCTACAACTCCAGGGTAAATGGCAACACATTTCACTCCGTTTTCTACTTCGTTTTGTTCTGTGGCAATCGCTTTAGTTGTCATGTCTAGCCCCGCTTTAGAAGTGCAGTATATAGACCAGCCAGAATATGCATTCATTGCTGCTCCAGAAGATATATTGATGATTTGTTTTTTGCAGTGAAGGTTTTTAGTGAGTCGAATAAATTCATTAGCCAATACTAATGGAGTAGTCGTATTCAATTGAATTATATCTTGAATTTTTTCGGAATCTAAATTACCAAGAGTGTTTACTTCACCTAAACTACCCGCATTATTTACGAATGTAATTGAAGAAATACTGTCTAAATTAAGCATTGAAAAGGCAGAGGTAATAGCATTAATAGCGCTTGAAGTATTGCTCAAGTCAGTAGTAATTTGCTGAAACTGCACATTTGGAGCGTTGCTTCTAGAAATAGAAATTACAGCATAGTTTTCTGAAGTATATTTTTGAGCAATAGCTTTTCCTATTCCATTACTTCCTCCGGTAATAATTAAGATTTTCATAAAGTAAAAGTAGCAAGAATATTCTACTTAAAATACTTTTTTGACTCGTTCCAATGAACATCCATCTCAACTAAAGACATATCAGAAAGTTCTTTTCCTTCTTTTTTTGCGGCTTGTTCTAAAAACTGAAAACGTTTAATGAATTTTTTATTGGTTCTTTCCAATGCGTTTTCTGGGTTCACATTAATAAAACGAGCGTAGTTGATCATAGAAAACAACACATCTCCAAATTCTGCTTCAATAGCATCTGTGTTGTTGTTTTTAACTTCTTCGTTTAATTCGCTAAGTTCTTCTTGCACCTTTTCCCAAACCTGTTGTGGTTCTTCCCAATCAAAACCAACACCTGCGACTTTATCCTGAATACGGTTTGCTTTTACCAAAGCAGGTAAGCCTTTAGGAACTCCTTCTAAAACAGAATTTCGTCCTTCTTTCAGTTTTAGCTGTTCCCAGTTTTGTTTTACTTCTTCTTCATCTTTTACAACAACATCTCCATAAATATGGGGATGTCTATGAATTAATTTATCAGAAATAGCATTGGCAACATCTGCAATATCAAAAGCTTTTTTCTCGCTTCCAATTTTAGCATAAAAAACGATGTGTAACAACACATCGCCTAATTCATTTTTTACTTCTTCTAAATCGTTGTCTAAAATTGCATCAGCTAATTCGTACGTTTCTTCAATCGTTAAATGACGTAACGATTCTAAGGTTTGCTTTTGATCCCAAGGGCATTTCTCTCTGAGATCATCCATAATATCTAACAACCTGTTAAACGCCTCTAATTGCTGAGCTCTAG
>Ga0307985_10001482_pt1 | contig 13254 bp, 14 predicted proteins | sample EllFjometageno80_FD_203155 | JGI IMG/M metagenome (GOLD analysis project Ga0307985, IMG submission 203155) | Marine microbial communities from Ellis Fjord, Antarctic Ocean - #80 | ecosystem: Environmental > Aquatic > Marine > Unclassified | place: Southern Ocean | collected 2014-10-09 | reverse complement strand
GTTCGCAACGGCGAGGCCTTGCGCTGTCGCTGTCTGGACTGAGCGCAGATGCTGCGCTGCTACTGGCACGAGAAACAATGGTCGAAGTAGCGGGGAGCTGACCTTGTCATTGGCCTTTTTGAGTTCCAGCTGTGCTCGTTCGAGCTGAGCGGATAATTCTTGCGTCTCGCCGGCTCGAGCGGCGCTTACCCCGGCGCGGGCAGCTTCGATGCCAGCGTTCGCCGTGGTACGAACCAGCAGTGCTTGGGCGGCACCAAAAATGAGGAGCACGGCGACGACAGCGGTGCCCCACCAAACCACTCGCCGCACAGCTGCCTGCTGATTATCCGCCAGAGCGCTGCAGGCACTGATAAAAACTGCGACGACCGCAACGGCGACAAGCAGTGCGCTGACACCGAAGAACCACACATCACCCAGATGAAGCAGACCCAAGAACGTTAGGCATCCCGAAATAGAGCGCAGGTCTCGTTTGCGGCTCGGTTGTGAAATAGCGGCCGCCAGCGCAGCGCAACCAGCAACCGATACAGCGAGCCATGGCGAGAACCCGACAAACAATGTTGCGATGGCTACAGCGCTGAACATGGCCCACCGGTGGGCTCGGGTGGCCGCTACGACGAAAGCGACGGCTAGGGCCGCAGCAAGTACTGGATCCCACCAGCCCGTGCCCGTGGGCTCAACACCGCTGAATGCTGCACCAAACGCAGCTACGGCCGAGGCTGCAACCACTGTCTCATAGGAGAAACGATCGCTTTCCTCGCCGCTAGCTGGAGCGTCCGAATCGTCGTACCTCATAACATTCCGTCGTTATTGGCTCCGGTTACGGGAACCCCGGGAAGCCCGTCGATGCTGGGTGCGTTCTTCAACGCGTGGCGCTCAGCCATGTCTTGCTCGGTCTCGCCCTTTGCCCAGCTGTCGAGTGCTCGACCGTCGCGCCCAAATTCAATGAGCGGAATGCCAAAGCCACACGAGTCAGATACCCGATCAGCGTCGACCCGGATGGTCGACCGGACCGCAGGCGTATTGGGAAACAAGGCATCGAGTTCTGCCAAGCGGGGATCTGAAGGCCAGACAACCTGGCCTCTTCCGGCGAAGCGCACGATATTCGGCTTTCCTTTGAACGCGCAGCACATGAAGGCGACGCGGCCGTTTTTCTGAAGGTGGGCGATCGTCTCAACTCCACTACCTGGGTGGTCGATATAGGCAACCTCGTGAGGACCCAATACAACGACCGGTTCCAAGCCTTTCGGTGACACATGTACGTGACCACCGACGTTGGCAGCCGTTGCCACGAAAAACATCGGCTGTGACTCGGCATCGACACCCCGAACGTTGCCAGACACGACACTAGTCCACCTGCGAGCGGCGTTGGCGGGCGACCTCGTAAGTGATGATCGTGCCGGCCATGGCGACGTTCAACGATTCGGTTCGGCCTGGCATCGGCACCGACAGCCATTCGTCAATCAGTTCGTTGTAAGCCTGGCTGAGCCCGTGCGCCTCGCTACCTAACACAAGCGCCACAGGCCCGGTCAGGTCTGCTTCGTCACAGGCTGTGGCGTCGTTCATTCGGGTTCCGTAACGTACCGCCCCCGTTGCGGCCACCGCCTGCAGACCGGCCGCTACGTCGCGTTCCACGATTACAGGGACGCGGAACAATGCTCCTGCTGAGGCTCGAATGACCTTTGGCGCAAACGCGTCGGCGGTATCGCCGAGGCAGACGATGGCATCAAAGCCAGCGGCAACGGCAGAGCGTGCGAGCGTGCCAACGTTGCCAGGGTCATTTACATCGACGGCCACCAAGATGGACGGCTGTTCTGGGAGGTCGCGCCAGGTTGCCTGTGGCAGCTTGACCTCGGCCACGACCGGCTGAGGGGAACTGGTCGAGGCAATGCGCTCGATGCCACGCGAGCTCACGCGAGTGAGTTCTACATCATCGGCATCAAGGGCTGCACGAATGTCGGCGGGCAGATCCCAGTCGGCGTCACCGAAGGCTTCAAAAACAATCAAATCCGAAGCCAGGACATCGGTCACGAGCTTGAGGCCTTCGACGACGAATCGCCCGGCCTCGTGCCGGGCCCGTCGGTCACGGGCCAGGGCACGAAGTCGGGCGACTTCGGCGTTTCTTGGTGAAAGTGGCTCTTGCATGACCACAGTCATCCTTTGTTTCGGATATGGGTACTACGAACAGGCTTCAGCGACCTTCGAGCATGAAGCTCGGACAGCTGCAGCGAAGCAAGGCGGACTACCCCTATACGTCAACCTTTTCGGCTGCCGCAGCTGCGACATCGACGAGTACCTTGAAGGCCTCGGGGTCCCGCACCGCCATGTCGGCGAGAACCTTGCGATCCACTTCGACTTCAGCCAGCTTCAAGCCATGCATGAACCGACTGTAGGTCGTGTCGTGCATTCTGCAGGCAGCGTTAATGCGCTGGATCCACAGACGGCGAAACTCACCCTTGCGAGCCTTGCGGTCGCGGAAGGCGTAGTTGCCACTGTGCATGACCTGCTCATTGGCGGCCCGGAATGAACGGCTCTTATTGCCGTAATAGCCACTGGCCTTAGCCAGGACCTTTTTACGCTTCTTACGTGCGTGTACTGCTCTTTTTACGCGTGCCATGACGAGTCCTCTTTCTTTCCGGTGCGATCAGCGCTTGCCGAGTGCGCGCTTGATGTTCTTGGCATCGCCATCGGCGACGAGGGCTGGCGAGCGAAGCTGACGCTTGCGCTTTGGAGCCTTCTTTTCAAGAATATGGCCTTTGTTGGCCTGGCGGCGCTTGATCTTGCCACTACCAGTCATCTTGAAGCGTTTGGCGGCGCCCTTATGGGTCTTCATCTTCGGCATGTCACTACCTCGACCGTGTGGTGCCGGTCAGTGTGTTTAGTAAATCTCTACGGGTGGGGTATTACTGGGATTCGGTTTCTGGGTGGAATCGGGTTTCACCAGCTGATTGCCGGTTATTCCTCTTCGGTTGCGTCGCCCTCAGGGGCTTCTGCTTCTGCTTCAACAACTGGTGCTTCGGCTTCTGCTTCAACAACTGGTGCTATTGCGGCTGCAGCTTCTTCTTTTGCTAGATCTTCAGCTGCTTTGGCAACAGCAGCCTGCTTTTCGCGGTCTGGTACTAGCACCATGACCATGTTGCGGCCGTCGAGCTTGGGATAGATCTCGATCTTTGAAACATCGTCTGCATGTTGGGCGACCTGATCAAGAATCTTGCGGCCGAGTTCGGGATGCTGCATTTCGCGGCCCCTGAACATGATCGTGATTTTGACTCGGTTGCCCTCGCCCAAAAATTGCTTGACCTTACGGGTCTTGGTATCGAAATCGCCGACACCGATTTTCGGGCGGTATTTCATTTCCTTGACCTGAACGGTCGTGGACTTCTTGCGCGATGCTTTGTCGCGTTGCTTTGCCTCATAGACCGCTTTTCCGTGGTCCATGATCTTGCACACTGGAGGACTCGCCTTGTCGGCGACTTCTACCAGGTCAAGACCAGCCTGCTGTGCGCGGGCAAGGGCTTGGGGAAGCGGAACAATTCCGACCTGTTCACCGTCAGCGCCGACTAGTCGGACCTCACGGGCACGAATCTTTTCATTGATTCGTGGTTCGGAATTGGTTGGGGCAGCTATTGCAGATCACTCACGTAAGCGATGATTCCTCCGTTGCGATGGATAAAAGCCTGGCTAGCCAGGCGCTGACTTGGTGGGCCACAGGTTAAAGGGCGGACCGAACCAGCATCAAAACAACAGGGCTTGCGCCCGGGAGAACTGCATCTGGGACCCGGAACGCCTTACCGGCGACAGGGTGGAACACTCTCGTGCCCACTTCATCAAGTTGTGCGAATACGAGGATAGTGCCTTCACCATCAATACGCACCCTGTGTCTCCCTGCTGGGCTCGCCTCTTCGCAGAACCGAGCCGACATTGTCGTAACCGAACGAGCCATGGGCGGAGTCCAACTGCTCGACGACGTATCCGCACGGGTTTAGCCGCTGGCCAGCAGCGCGCCGACGGCGGTCGCAAACAGGTGGTTTGCGGACCGTTAGGCCGTCTCGGCGGTTTCTGATTGCAGCCCGAGGTCGGCAATTGATTTCTCGCGCATCTCAGCTTTGCGGATCTTGCCGGTGACGGTCATAGGGAAGTCGTTCACGAACGAGATGTACCGCGGGATCTTGAAGTTTGCGATCTTGCCTTTGCAGAATGCTTTGATGCCGTCTTCGGTCAGCGTCTGACCTTCGGTGAGTTGGACCCAGGCCATGATCTCTTCGCCGTACTTCAGATCGGGCAAACCAATCACCTGAGCATCTGCGATGGCCGGATGTGTGTACAGAAACTCTTCGATCTCTCGGGGATACACGTTCTCGCCGCCGCGAATGATCATGTCCTTGATGCGACCCACGATGTTGACATAACCGTCATCGTCCATGGTCGCCAGATCGCCCGAGTGCATCCAGCCGTCAGCATCAATCGCTTCAGCCGTCTTGTCAGGATCGTTCCAGTAGCCATTCATGACATGGAAGCCGCGCGTGCAGTACTCGCCCTCGCTCCCCCGTTCGACAGTTTCACCGGTCTCTGGGTCAACAATCTTGGCTTCGACATGTGGCAGGACCTGACCCACGGTTGTCACCCGAACCTCGACCGAGTCGGTGGTGCGAGTCTGAGTGGACACCGGTGACGTTTCGGTCTGACCGTAGGCAATCGTGACCTCGCTCATATTCATCTCATCGATCACGCGACGCATGACCTCGATCGGGCAAGGCGACCCGGCCATAATCCCGGTGCGCAGCGACGACAGATCCTTGGTGGCTAAATCAGCGTGGCCAAGTTCAGCGATAAACATGGTCGGCACGCCGTAGAGCGAGGTGCACCGCTCAGCCTCGATTACCCGCAGCACTGCCGCAGGATCGAACGTTGGACACGGAATGACCATGGTCGCGCCGAATACCACGCAAGATAAGTTGCCCATGACCATGCCGAAGCAGTGATAGAAGGGCACCGGGATAGCGACTCGATCGGTCTCGTCGTAGTCACACATCATGCCCACAAACTTGGCGTCGTTCAGAATCGCTCGATGGCTCAGCGTGGCGCCTTTGGGGAAGCCTGTCGTACCCGACGTGTACTGGATATTGATGTCATCGTTCTGGCTCAACGACGCCATACGGGTGCGAAGATCCTGGTCAGAAACAGACTCGCCTGCCGCTATTAGAGTGGCCCAGTCATCGGTATCGAAGTACACGACATGTGCCAGGTCAGGGCAGTTTGGACGGACCTGCTCGACCATGTCTTGATAGGCCGACGTCAGGTACTCACTGCGCGTTACCAGGATCTTGCATCCAGATTGGTTCATCGCATATTCGAGTTCACTCGTGCGATAGGCCGGGTTGATGTTGACCTGGATGGCACCGATCTTGGCCGTCGCGAACTGCACGTAAACCCATTCGGCATAGTTCGGGCTCCACATGCCGACACGATCGCCCTGAGCAATGCCAAACGACATCAACCCTTTTGCCACTTCATCGACGGAGGCGTTGAATTCGTTCCACGTCTGGCGGATGCCCTGATGATCCACCACCAGTGCTTCACGATCGCCGAACTTGGCGACCGTCTCTTCGAGATTGTCGCCAATCGTCTGCTCGATCAACGGCACGTCTGTCGAGCCTGCGTCAATTGCCAATGCCACGAAACAACTCCCCTTTGCTGAGTCCGAACCTAGATGTTAGATCAGGATCCTGCTCGAGAGGGCGGAGGCGTCAGACCACGGTTCGCGAGATGTCAGCGGTTGGCTTGCACTTTTGCTCGCCAAACCACTCTCCTGGTTCGATCCGCAAGTACACCATCAAGCCCAAGAGCGAGGCGTCATAATTCACTCGCCAGCCCGCGAAGTCGACCCATGCCTGATCCAGGTCGGGTTTGAGCGGAATACCGACCGCCCTCATTTCGATACACAGCTGGTCGAATGTGGTGCGCTGCATCGAGAACGGATCACCGGGTTGGGGATCACTTGGCCGGTCGACCTCGAACGTGTCGGCCAGGTTGCCGAGCGTCACGAACCCTGACCGGAGACACAGCGCAGCTCGCGGTGAATCATCGACATCGATAGTGGATTGCATGAGTGCAGCGGCATCAAGCACGACGCCCGCTGTCTGCAACCATGATCGGCCGTACCTGGCGGACCGAAAGAACGAGAGCGACGTGTGGGTGCTGTGGGTTTCCTCGATTTCAAGAAACCAATTCTCCCACTCGGCCCACACTGGATCCATCTCTTCGAGCCAGCCGATCCGGTTGCTGCGATGCAAGAACGTCACGGGATGTGCGGGCCGCCCGGCACGCACCTCGAGTCGGGCCACGGCAATCTCACGGTCGAGGTAGGCCGAATAGATCGTGGGGAGATAGCTGATGACAAGGCCGACCAAACCCAGTCCGATGAGCGCTTCGATCACGACCAGCACCAGCGTGAACGGTTCATCGGCATCACGAATGCCCAAGGTGGTCAGTGAAGATCCACTCAGCACGAACGCATTGACCGGACCCCGAACGCCTTGGCCCCAAAAGATCAGCGCAAACCCTGTCGTGATGTGAAGCGCCCACACGAAGGACAATGTGATGAGACCAAATGGAGCCAGGCGCGAGTCGAACGTGTTGCGCGTCTCGGGGTCTCGGAACACCCGATGTGCGGTCTTTGAGAGAAGACCGATGAACTTGTAGTGATAACGAGTGATTCGTGGCCGCTCGGCCCGGGGTACAACAACCGTCAACATCGCCGACCACAAGGTGCCACTAACCAGCATGCCGCCCAGTACCTGGACCGAAATTTCGATAACTGTGCGCACGGCGCGAGACTACTGCCCGAAAAAGCGAAGGTCCGACCTGCGGGCCACAAGTCGGACGTTCTGATTGGTTGAATCTGTCTGGTAGTGGCTCTTCGTTCAAACTTCGATGTTGACTCAGAGGCTGCTGTCCAATCAGTCAAGAATCAGGTCAAGGTCGACCATCAGGTCGTGCGCTACCGCTTCTAGAGCCGAGCGAAGAGCGTCCAGGTCACTGCCGTCGGGCAACTCAAGAACCGCATGGGCGATGAAGAGGTTGCCGCCTTGGGGGGCTGGCGCCACCTTTGTCTCGAGCTCGTCAATGCTGATGTTCTGCGTCACCAGCACATGGGAGATCTCGTGGACGATACCGGGGTGATCCTGACCGATCAGTTCCAACGACACCTGAGACGTCGTTCCCGCCGTTTCGGTTGTGGTGGCTCGTTCCGCTGTAATTGCGAGTAGCCCCTGGGATGCGATTGCGCCCAACTCGTCGAGCAAGGCATCGACTGAAGCGTCGGGTAGCTGCACGAGCACGATGCCGGCGAATTTGCCAGCGAGCTCAGCGAGATGACTGCGATCCCAGTTCCCACCATGGGAAGCGACCACACCGGCCACCGTGTCCACCAGTCCAGCCCGGTCGTCGCCGATGAGTGTGATCACCACAGATGCCATGGTCGAAATAGTAGTGCCGTCCGTCATAGGCTGCCCGATGACGGCCCGGAATACCAAGGGACTCATTCGGGTTCCTTATGTACGCCACCACTGGGCGGTAATTTGCCACCACGAGGCCGCATTGACAGGAGCGAGCAATGAGCACCACGAACATCACCAGCAGCCAGTTCGAAGAAACCGTGCTAGCCGACGGCATTGTGCTGATCGATTTCTGGGCCGAATGGTGTGGCCCCTGCAAGTCATTCGCTCCGGTCTATGAAACCGTTTCCGAGCAGCATCCAGAGATCACCTTCGCCAAGGTTGACACAGAGCAGGAACAACAGCTGTCCGGCGAACTCGGTATCCGTTCGATCCCTACGATCATGGCCTTTCGAGACGGCGTGCAGTTGTTCTCCCAGCCCGGCGCTATGGGCGAACGTGACCTGATCGAACTCGTTTCCCAGATCGAGAAGCTCGACATGGAAGAGATTCGCAAAGAGATCGAGGCCCACGCTGATGATCACGAACACGGAGAGCACTGCAACCACTAACGCCACAAACTGTCGGTGCGTTGACCGCCTACAAGCAACCGGGCGCCGAGACGATCCCTTAGTAGAGCATCACCGGTCTCATAGCGGGCGGCCGACATCTGCTGCCAGTCGCTTTTCGCCAACGCTCGACCGATAACAAGGTGCTCAGAAGGCCGGTGTTACCTATCGGCGGGTTAGCTGTTCGGCTCGCAAGGCCGCAGGAACCGCAGGAACGCCACTGCTTGGGCTGGGATTACGCTTTCCAGAACGCCGTGAGCGGTGATGAATGACCGTTGAGACGTGCGGCATGCATCTGTTCCGCACCCTGCGAGAGCGTCGGTTCAGCTCGGGATATTCTCAGGCGGTTCGATGACCCCTTTTTGGCTTGTGATTCGCTGGTAGACCTCGGGCCGTCGGTAGCGATCAAAGTTGAAGAGCGTTTCCTTGAAGTCCTTGCACTTGTCCAGATCGCAACGAGCGGTGATGACCTCGTCGCCGGTGGTTGTCGCCTGGGCCACGATCTGCCCGCTCGGGGCGATGATGCATGACTGGGCCAGCGACTCGACGCCGGCCTCGACGCCACCTTTGGCTACGCCGACAACCCAAGTTCCGTTCTGGTAGGCACCTGCCTGCATACACAAATGATTGTGGAAGCCCTGCAGTGCGTTTTGGCCAGGATCTGGTGCGTAGTGAATGGGCGTGTTGTAGCCAATCATGATTAGCTCGACACCTTGCAAACCCATCTCGCGATACGTCTCTGGCCAGCGGCGATCGTTACATGTAGCCATTCCAACAATGCCGTCAAAGGCTCGATGGACGCCGAACCCTTCGTTGGACTCTTCGAAGTAGCGGCGCTCGAGATGCTGAAACGGGCGCCAAGGCTCGTCGTCTTCGTGTCCAGGTATGTGGACCTTGCGGTACTTGCCAACAATGGTTCCGTCACGTTCGACAAGCACCGTCGTGTTGAAGCGGTGTTGCAGGCCATGAACATCTGGTTCGGTGAGTTCGGCATAACCGAGCGCGAACCCGATACCTAGGCGCTTGGCTTCGTCAAAGAGCGGCTGTGTCTGTTCGCTCGGCATCGATGTCTCGTAGTAGTGATCGTGCGCTGAGAGTTCCTCGGTGTACCACCGAGGAAAGAACGTCGTCAGTGCGAGTTCTGGGAACACGACGAGTTCGCAGTTGCTGGTGGCGGCCTGATGGAGCATGGCAATCAGGCGTTCGACGACAGACTCGCGCGAGTGGTCTTTCTCGATCGGCCCGAGCTGTGCTGCAGCGATGGTGATGTAGCGACTCATGTAGGTGCCTCGGTTGGCGTGGAGGAGTAGAGCGGGTTGCCCTGCTCGGAATCGAGGAGCATCTGGACCAGCGTCAGACTTTCCGGGTCAGCCGAACCGGTATCGCCGCGGCTGTCGACGATCCTGCCGTCTTCGAGCAAGAAGCCCTGGCCTTCGCGCCCAGCAAAGAGCTCGGGGTTTGAGTACAGCCGAGGTTTGATCATAGCTGGATCACCTTCTTCGGGGCAGAAGGTAAGGCAATTGCCGCACTCGTTGCACAGCTCGGTAAAGAGCAGGTACTGCTGGCGGCCTTCCATGCCATCAAGACTCTTGATGCTGAAGAATGCATCGTTCGGGCAAACCGTGACGCAGAAATTGCATGCCACACAGCCGAACATCTCAAGGTCGTTGTCGACAACGCGCGGCAACTTCTCGTTGCCGGAAAGGTGATAGTCATCGATGCCGGCTCCACGAATGAAGGCGACGTGTCGAGCGGCCGACGTGTCGTGACCCTCTGTGACGGCTTGCTGCTGACGAGCTGCTTTCCATCCGGCAAGATCGGTATGACCGCTGTCGGCGATCTCTTTGGTCAGAGCTTTCAGCATTGGCGCCAGGCGCCCATAACCACCCGGCTTAAGCAGATCTGAGCAGATTGTTGCCGGGTTCACGCCCATGGCGATCGCGTCAGCCAGATTGTCCTTGGTAATACCTGCCGAGAAGCTGACCATGATGTCGCCGTTGTGGCCGGGGATGTCGAGCCTGCCCGGCAGCGCTTCGGCCAAGCGCTGCAGCAGCGTCGAGGCGAGCACGTGTAACGGAGGCCCAGAGAGATACATCGTCTCTTCCGGCATCCATTGCTTGGCATTGTCGACGACAAGTGTGTTGGTGAGCTTGATGCCAAACAGCCGACCGACGTCCTTTGCGTACTGGCTGAGTTCTTCGATGAGCCCGATGCCACGAGCGAACTGCAAGTCAGCCGCGAATGCAGACTCTTGGACCGAGACATCGTTATAGCCGAGTTCATCGTTCACGATGCCAGCGACCGTCTCATAACCAAGCAACGTCGGGTTGAGCTTCACGATGACATCGAGACCGTGTTCATCGATCAGGTGTTGGGTAATCGATTCGATCTCTTCGGGGGGACAACCGTGGAACGTCGACAATGTAAGTGTGGTTGAGATCTGAGGGTTGAAGTCGAAGTCAGCGAAGCGAGCCCACGATCCTGTGAGTTCTGAACGGAGAGCGTCAATTGTTGAGGTCGCATCCTTCATGCCGCTGATAAACGCCGAGACCTTGTCCGACGAGATACCAGCAAGGTCGTACCCGACCGACATGTCGAACACATAGGGGCCAGGGTCCGGGCCAATGTGCTCGGCGAGCGGTTCCCACTGGCGCAAGATCTCGATCAGCATGGATGCCTTGACGTACTCGGTCAGGCTCTGCGAAACAAGCAGTTCTTGGCTCCACTCAATGTTGTAGCCAATGGTCTGCATATCAATACATGGACGCTGGACGACTAACTCGTCAAGCACCTGAACCGTCTTCAGTTCGAACAGGCGAGATCCGCCAAGCCATGACAATACGATGTTCTCGGCGAGTTGGCTATGTGGCCCTGCTGCAGGCCCAATTGGTGTGGCACATCGCCTGCCAAGAAACTCGAAGCTCAGGTCGACGTTTGCATCTGGCTTCCAGATGCGGGCGTTGGGCAGGTCAAAGACCTTCTTACGAGTAGCCCATTCGTGCTCGATGCGACCCAGAAGCGTCGCTAGCGACATCGGCGTGAGCGGCGGGGTCTCCTCGCCTGCCTCTGCAGTGAGTTGATCAGTCATAGGTTTGACGCCTTCCTTTGAGTTTCCTGCTGTACGAGACACATATGGCTTTGTGGCAGGATGTTCGCCCCGCTGCCGGCTGAACAGCGATGTAGGCGAACCTGAGCGGCTCGTATCGCTGCATCATTCTGACACGGGAGGCTCTGCCTTTGACTTCTTCTGCCGTTGGCACGGCCCGGATCAGCGGGAGGAACATAGCCGGGTCTACCCGTGCCGTCCGCTTTTCTCGAGCTAACGCCGAGTTAAGGGAACGCCACTGACCTGGTCGGCAGGCTGATCGATCAAAATGCCGGGGAAACGGGCCCCAGGACATTGCTCGACACTACAACCAGAACTTAACGAAAAGTCAAGTTTCTAACTTCAGCCGTACACGTACCCTCTACTGGTTAGGCCAAAAGCTCGGGGGTAGTAGTCTGGCCCCATGAGTCGAGGGCGCCTAGAGATACTTGTCGAACCGTTCAAAGAGGACGACCCGGGGCCTCACGTCATGGCCGTGTTCGAGATCTTGGCGCAGGCAGGCTTCGCTGTAGACCTTGGTCCCTTCTCAACCACCGCCGAGGGACCAATCGACGAACTCATTTCAATCATTCAATTGCTAACTCAGGCTGGCTTCGATGCCGGCGCCACTAGCATCCAAGCCCGACTCGAACGCCTATGAGCGACTCAGCTAGCGAATTCCTTTCGGCACTACGGCCAATCGTAGAGAGCTTGGGCGCCACTGTTGTTGCCCCGCGCTCCTCCAGAAAGGGTGACGAACCTGTCATCTGGCAAGGCGAAACCGTTGCTTTCCTACGCCCTAACGAGCTTCACGGGGCTCTTGAAAGAGCCGTGTCTGCAGTCGAGCGAGAAGTCGGAACTCGACTCGGCGAAATGAAGCGCGCTGAAAAGCAGATGGCGATCCGCCGTCTCGACGAACGAGGCGCATTCTTGGTGCGCGGTGCAGCTGAAGACGTCGCAAGCTGGATGGGTGTCAGCAAGGTAACGATCTACAGCTACCTCAACGCGATCGAGCGCGCCGACTCTGACTAGCTGCTGCGGCCCAACCAATCGCTCGCCGATGCGACCGTAGAACGTCGTGAAGCATCTGAGATGAGCCCCTTACTGCTCGCCGTCTGCCCGAGGTGCCTGGTTGCCGAAGCGACTTTTGAATGAAGCAAGCGGACCTATCGTCCTGGCTACCAGCGGAACACCTGGCCGATAGGCAAGGTGGTGGTAGCTGGGTGCTTTCAAAATGGTGACATGGCCAGCGCAGCCGGGTGTGAGCCGCCCGATATCGTCACGTCGCAGGGCTGCAGCCCCACCAAGTGTTGCCGCCTGTATTGCCTCGTCGATCGTCATTTTCATTTCGCGCACAGCGATCGCTATGCAGAACGACATTGACGTCGTGTAGCTCGAACCTGGGTTGCAGTTGGACGCAATGGCGACAGTGACGCCAGCATCGATCGCCCGTCGCGCATCGGCGTACGGTTGACGAGTTGAGAAGTCAGCTGCCGGCAGAAACGTTGCGACAGTCTCGCTGCTAGCCAACGCCTCGATGTCGTTGGCACTGAGATAGGTGCAGTGATCTACCGACGCACACCCGCACTCGACCGCGAGTTGCACGCCAGGGCCAGGGCCTAGCTGGTTGCCGTGGAGCCGAAGTCCGAGCCCAGCGGCACGTCCTGCTTCGAGTACTGCGCGACATTGATCGGCGTCGAATGCGCCTGTCTCGCAGAAGGCATCGATCCATTTTGCGTGCGGTGCCGCCGCGGCGAGCATGTCTCTACATACCAGATCGATGTAGTCGTCGGCTCGGCCATCGAACTCGGCGGGTACAAGGTGTGCACCTAGGAACGTGGTCTCGGTGGTGTGTGCTTTGGCGATCTCAAGCGACCTGGCCTCGTCCGGAACGTTTAGTCCGTAGCCGGACTTGATCTCGATGGTGGTTGTGCCTGCCCAATGCGCTTCGGCGAGACGGGCAAGCACGAGCCGGTCCAGTTCATTGGACGGGGTGCTTCGGGTCGCATCTGTCGTAGTGCGGATCCCGCCGCCGTCGTAGGGCTGCCCTGCCATTCGCGCGGTGAACTCTTCGGCCCTGTCCCCAGCAAAGACAAGATGGGTATGGGAGTCAACAAACCCAGGCAGCGCGCACGCTCCGTCTGCGTCGATTCGCTCGTCGGCGATG
>Ga0307985_10001481_pt1 | contig 13265 bp, 15 predicted proteins | sample EllFjometageno80_FD_203155 | JGI IMG/M metagenome (GOLD analysis project Ga0307985, IMG submission 203155) | Marine microbial communities from Ellis Fjord, Antarctic Ocean - #80 | ecosystem: Environmental > Aquatic > Marine > Unclassified | place: Southern Ocean | collected 2014-10-09 | reverse complement strand
TATGGCTATTAATACAACGACATTTGAGGCATCATTACAAACAAAGTTTGATGCTACAACAGATGCAAAGGAAATGTTACTTCTTGGTAAGGCACTAGAGGCAACAGTAGGTTCAATTAACGTAAGTAATGTTAACGCAGAAGGCGTGACACAGATTGCTGCAGTACAAGCAGCTATGACAGGTGCATTACCAGCACAAGCAGGACAAGCAGGAAAGGTTCTTACCTCTGATGGTACTAACTCAACTTGGGCAGAAGGCTTACCTTCACAGACTAGTCAGACAGGTAAATTCCTAACAACTAATGGTACTGCTGCTAATTGGCAGGAGTTATCTTCTGCTGCGCTTAGCTCTGACTTCACTGTAGAGACGGGTACATCAGTATCAATAGGAACTATTGTTAACTTTGCCTCTGGTAAGGTTGGAGATAATCCTGTGGTGAATGGGCAATCAGCTATGGTAATAGATGCTAATTATGAGGCTACTGCAGTGAATGATTCAGGTACTCTTTACGTCTATCCTATTACAAGTGGCAATGACCATCAAATACGTGTAGGAGTAGCTCAGTCAGATGGTAGTATTTCGTGGAACGCCCCTATAACAGTTTACTCAGGGCACGATGGTAAGAGTACAGATGTAAAATCTCTAGGCGGTAACAGGTTTGGGTTAACTGGGGCACAAGGTATGGGTTGGGGTAATACTTCTGGTGTAGCAGGATACGTAGTACTCTTCCAACTAAACCCTGTTACAGGCTCTCTTGATGGAGCATCTAATGCTCTTAATCAAAATGGCGCAGGTACTGGTCACTCCCAAAACGTTTCTCCCAGCGTATATAGAATGAGTGAAGACAAGATAGGTATACATTTCTATAGGAGATACTATAATTCAGGCTACGCATATCCACACGTTAATTTTACAGTCCCATTCACAAACTCTGGAAGCCTTTCTACAACAAGTGCGCCACTAAACTTAAATGAGGCTAAATCCTGGGAGTCTGTGTCAGGCGGTAAGATATTGGGGGTTAGAGAGAATACTACTATAATGCTTGCTGATTGGAATGGAAGTACTATCTCCAACCCATCAGAGATAACCTTTGACCTGTTCTTTAGTCGGGAAGCTCGCTTCTACTTTCCAGATACTAATTCTGACTACTTCGTCTGCGCTATGATAAACACCTCAAATCAATTTGTTGTTAATACATATCTATATGCAAATAGTGCAATAACAAGGACTAATGAGTATGTGTTGATTGACTCCGCTGCAGGTGTTACTATTGGTACATACATATCGGGAACTGGTAATAATTTAGTAATAGGTTATGAATCTGAGTCTAAAGGATATGTAACAACGCTGACCCTTGACCCCACTACTAAGGCGGTCAACGGAAAGGGGCTAGATGTTCAACATAATGCGGCTAACAGCGCACCTTCGGTCTTTGGTCCTACTGATACTAACAAGTATTCTTGTTATTTTAATACGGCTGGTAAGACTAACTCTAGTAAATTGACAGTAAATGCTTATGCTACCTCTGCTTTAAATTGGTTAGGTGCTTCAACTGAAGACGCAAGTGCAGGTGATTCAACATCTATCATTACCCAAGGCGTAGCTGGTGGTTTTACAGGTCTTACAGCAGGCTTAAACTACTATTATAATACGGGGGCTTATGATGGCTCTTTAACAACATCTATTAACAACCATTTAGTAGGAAGAGCTGTATCAACAACGGAGGTATTACTAAGTGTATAACTACAACGAGCAAGAATATGTAAAAAGTAGAAGAGCTGATTACCCAGCTATTGAAGACCAGCTGGAAATGATTTACTTAGACAAGCTTAATGGTACATCTGAATGGGTGGACTTGATAGGTGCAATAAAAGATGCGCACCCAAAGCCTGTAGAGTAACAAGAGAGTAAAAACAAATAGGGGTGAAATGCCCCACACTAATTAATTTAAATTGAGGGATTTATGAGTAATAAGAATAAGATTTTATACAGATTCGACGATGAGAAACGTAATACAAGAGATGTAGCTACTGATTTAATTAAAAGTATATTAGTACAATCAACACCTACCTCGTCTTGTTGGTGGAGTAAGATGAAAAATAGAATGGATGGCTTTAAGAACCAATTAGAAGCTATAAAACACTACCAGAAGGACTATTTAAACACAGGATTGATGCCGACACCTTCTGGAGGGGCTACTGTAAAGACGTGCCCTGGTATTGTTGACTTACTTAAAACAGCGTACTTAATCAAAGCACCTGCCGATATGGTGATTACCGTAGAGAGTACAGGTAGATACTGTCACAATAGCTCAGACCCTTCAATTATAAACATTACACCTCACGACCCAGCACAGTATTTCCAAGAAGATAATAAATTGTTTGATGGGAAGATAGCTCTAAAGTTTGATATAGGAGTTAAGATTAAGACAACAGGGTTTGGATATATTATAACTGACCCCACATACCACAGTAACTCTGGTTGCTTTGTTCCTACAGGTGTAATGAGTAGTCAATATGCAAAGTCAACAGAGCTGAATGTAATTGCTATGATAGACATACCTGAAGGGGATGATAAGGTAATATCAATAAAAGCAGGTGATGTACTTGCTTACCTAATACCTTTCGAGAAATGTGGTATGGACTACACAGAAGAAAACTTCCCAGCTAAAGGCTTATTTAGCAGCTTTCAAGCTAGGTTCAGCAAGAGAGACAACACTAATTAACTAACGAAAGGAACAGATGAAACCTACCGACAACAACTGGCACTTATCTAAGAGTGTATCCATAGGTCATATAGTGACTACAACAATAGTACTACTAAGCATAGTTATGTACCTAGGCGATATTGAGCGTGACGTTAGTGTCAACACAGTTGAGATTGCTAATATCAAGGATTCTAGAGATAGAAACAGAGCTAGGTATGATACTATGTTTGAAAGAATTGAAGACAAACTAGATAGACTGTTTGTATATATAACTGAGCAGAAGTGATGAATAACGACCAACTAATGAAGATGGTAATGGGACTAACGACTGCCTTCATCATCTTCCTAGGTACTGAGATTGTCGATATTCACGATAGACTAATCATACTCAATACTAAGATGACACTACTTGTTACTCCACAGATGGAGATTGTGGGTAGTAAGAAGGTAGACTTTCACGAGATACGCATTAATGGCATAGAGAAGGACTTATATAAATGATATGGGTAGAACTAGCAGATAACACAGCTAGGTTCTTTCTGTTCGACCCTTGGGTTTTACCTATCAATTGGATGATAATATGAAACGATTAACAATACTATTCATAGCACTGACACTCAGTAGCTGTAGTTCATTAGAGCTACGTAACCTAGGTAAGTCAGGGGCTTCCGCAGGAATTGCTTATGTTATTAGTCCCCTTGCTGGAGTTGCTACATTGGCTACAGCTATGGCATACGATGAGATAATACCTGACAGTCCTAAGGTTTCCGATATAGAGACTAAAGAACAAGCAGTGGCATTCGTGGCTCAGTCTTGGGGAACAGACTTACTCTACGCCTTCATTGCATTTCTACTGGTTACTAATGTAGTTGTACCTTGGTTGACTAAGAGACGTGGTTATAATCAAGGAAAGAAGAAGTACGATAAAAGATAGACCCCAGATGAATTGATGAATGAATGATGGAGATGATATGAAAGAAGTTATACAGCCAAAAGGCGATATAGTAATAATAGCAGATACACAAGTAATTAAAGGAGCCCCACTAGACCACATAAAAGCATTGGCTAAGTATATATGGAAACATAAGCCAGCTCATGTGGTTCATATCGGGGACAATTGGGACTTTGAATCATTGAGCTTCTATGCTTCTTCTTTAGAGAAGGAAGGTAGACGCTTGGTTGATGATTTAGAAGCTGGTAGAGATGCTTTAGCGATCATCACAGAGTACATAGCTAAGAGAAATGCAACAGCAAAACAGAAGAAGTATGAACCTACTATGGACTTTATTATGGGAAACCATGAAGATCGTCTAAATAGATTGGTGAATACTAATCCTCATTTAGAAGGCTTGGTTGATCTTAATCGTATGATACAAGACCTAGGCTGGACTGTGCATGACTTCCTTGATCCTTTGTGGATTGGCGAAACTTGTTTTAATCACTTTATGCCTAACCCCATGTCAGGACGACCTGTGGGCGGAGGAGTAGAGAACAAGATCAATAAGTTCCCTCATTCATTTGTACATGGTCATCAACAACAGTTTCAATTTGGTAGAAGACAGAATATGCAAGGTAAGCCCCATTATGGCGTTTGCGCTGGCTCTTTCTATATGCACGATGAAGCTTATCGAGGGGCTAATAATACTGAGATACGAGGCTTCACACATCTTAAAGAGTTTACCAATAGGTATGACTATTTAGATCATGATGTAGAGTTTGTATCTTTAGAAAGATTGTTAGCTGAATACAAGTAAGATTACGGGGTGCCTGGGAATCCTTCAACAAAAGAGATAATGGAACTTACCTATATCTTATCCCTTCAAATTAAATAACAGGAGCATATATGCCTTTCCAAAACACACCAGAGATTGACTTTAGTTCTATAGGGTTGATCACAGATATGCCATCTCATTCTTTACCGAATGGTGCATGGAGTGACAGCCTAGACGTAAGATGTAAAGATGGTAGTGTTGAAGGTGTTAATGCTTTTGTAGATTCATTCGCAGCCACAACTGCTGGGGAGCCATATGCTGTAACGCAATGGACACCAACAGGTTCAAACGATCTTTACATTGCTTATATTCTTAAAGATGCATCTGATGTTGGTCGTGTATTCGTATATGACACAACCTCATTGGCTACAGTAGAGATTACAAACCTAATTGTAGTTGGTAGTGGCAATGCATCATTCACATTGGATGATGAGTTTCCTCCACAGATCTTTGTATTCAATGATAACTTAATTGTTAATCCTGCAACAGGTACCCCTCAACATATGACGGTAGCTGCTATTCAGACTAAGATTGAAACAGGAACTGGTACATCTCTAGTAGATCTACCTAACTGGGTAACTTATGCTAATAGTGTTAAAGCTATTGCTAGGATAATAAGACCTTATAAGAATAGGCTTATTGCTATGAGCTTAGTAGATGATAAAGATACTTCAACTTTAACAGATGATGATGCTTATTCTATTGACTTCTTATGGTCAACTAATATATCTGTATTAGGATCTATTCAAGAGCTCGATTGGCTTACCTCTTCTGTAAATGATGCAGGTGATGCTTACTTAACTCAAACACCTGGTAAGATTATCGATGGTGGAGAGTTAGGTGATACATTCATTGCTTACAAAGATGATGCAGTTATAAGAGTATCAGAGTCAGGTAACGCAGCATATCCATTACAGTTTGAAAGTATTGCAGAGGATGATGGTATATTCTCAACTAGATGCTTTGCTAATATTGGTAATCAACAACATCTTGTCATTGGTAACTATGGCGTATACACACTAGATGCTAATGGTCAGAAACAACACATCGCTAAAGGTATCTTTCAGGATACAATGTATAATTTAATTAAGGCATCCGAGAAAGATAGATCGTTTGCATTCCAACAAACTAGAGATAAAGAAGTATGGTTTGGATTCAGTTCATCTGCTAATGTTGGCGCTGGTTGTGATAGGGCCTTTGTTTGGAACTACGATACTCAGAAGCTACATTACAGATCATTGCCTCAGATTACTGACATATATGAAACTGAGTTTGAAGGTGTTCTTAATATCTATGCTACATCTCCTGCTACTACTAGTATGCAACTATTATCTAATACAGCCCTAGTGGCTGATGGATACTTTACAAGAGAAGGTGAATACGCTAATGATGCAACATTACTGAAAGCTGTAACAGGCATCTTTGTTACTTGTAGTGGCAAGGTTAAGATAGCTTTAATCGGTAGTACCAGTCCAACATCTAATAATACATTTACATTTACAAATTACGATCCAGCTACAGAATACAAGGTAGACTTTAGAACTCAAGGTAGATATATGAATCTGAAAGTTCAAATGGTTACTGATGGTGTTCCTGTTAATCCTAGACTTACTAATATAGTCTTTAACATTAAGAAGACAAGTAAGAGATAACAGATAAGGAGTTAAGCATATGGCTTTAATTAATGAGAGTACATTACAAAGAAGACTAATAGAGCTAGAAAGATTCGTTAAAGCTATTGGAGGAGACACAGCAGCTACTGTTTCTGCTGGTACTGGCCTTCCAGTTGGTTTAGCTAATCAAGGAGATATCTGGTTAGATACAGATACTAATGCTTTATATGTTTACACAGAAGGTGTCTGGTTAATTACTACTACCTTTGATTGGGTTAAGTATGCTTCAGAGATTAATAACATTCAAGATGATGGTTCTGTACTTCTCTCAGGAGATGTAATTGGTTTCTCATCTACTCTTAATAGGAACGTTAAATGGATTGGAGAAGCTGTTAATCAGATAACTCCAACAACCTCTAATTCTCCTACAGATTACATATGGAGATTAGCTCCAGCAGGGTTGATTAATGATCTTATTATTGATACATCAGCGGTACCAGGTGTTCCTAAGAATCTACTTGTAACAGAAGAGCTTTATCAGACTAATACAGCTGCAGGGGTAGCATCTAAGGTTAAGTTAACTTGGGCTGCTAACATTGAGGCTGCTTATTCAGCTACAGCTACAACTCTTGTAGAATATAAGCCTCAGTATTTTGGTTCATGTGATATTAATAATCCAGAGACTAATACTCCATTTGTACTTAAGAGAGATTGTGAAGCTAATACGGGTACATGGACAGAGGTTAATACAACTGATGATGACTACATTCCATTAATTGAAACACCAAACCTATTCGCAGCTACTCCAGATATGATTCCAGGTACTGTTGATTTTAGACTAACTGCTATTAGTAAGTTAGGTGTTAGATCATCTTCAATCATTAGAGAAGACTTCGTTGTTTATGGAGTCTCTGGAGCTCCTATTAGCCCTACTAATCTAACATTAGCTTCTGGTGATTCTACTGCGGTTCTTTCTTGGGACAAATCTACTGAGTTAGATGTTGTTTCAGGTGGCTCTGTGCAGATTAGAATACATCCTTCAACGGGTGCTAATGCAACTTGGAGTACATCTCAGGTTCTTGTAGATGCCTTACAGGGCGCTACGACATCTAAGACGGTTCCTTTGATTGCTGGTACGTACCTAGTTAAGTTTGTAGACTCTACTGGTAAATATAGTGCTACAGCTTCTGTAGTAACAAATACATTCGCGCCTAGTGGGTTTAACTTTGTATCTCTTTCAGATGAACATGCTGCTGGTTATTTAGGTCTTAAGACCAACTGTGTCGTTGATGCAGGAGATCTAGAAAAGAGACCTGATGCATTAACAGGTACAGTATCACAAACCTCTGGGTCTAATACTTTAACAGGTGTTGGTACTTTATTCTTAACAGAATTAACGGTAGGTGACTATATATTAGTTGATAGCCAAACTAGGCATGTTCATTCTATTGAAACTAATCTATCATTAACTGTAGATGCAGAGGTTGCAATCCCAGCATTATCAACAGCTGCTAAAGCTAATCTTTCTATGACGTATGACTTTGATGGTTATACTACATCGAATGTAGACTTAGGAATTGTTAAGAGTGTTAAGATAACCCCTAGCTTCTCTGCTCTTATTTATAAGACAACAGATCAGATATGCAGTGCTGATAGTATTTGTAACTTAACCCAAGTATGTGTAGCTGAAGTTGATGCTGATATTATATTCTATTTATCTACATCAGATGACTTAGTAACTTGGTCTGATTATACTAATCTGATTACTGGTAACTATAATCACAGAGCTTATAGGTTTAGATTGGTAGTAACAGCTCAAGAAGCTAATACTTCAGTTGATTTCTCAGCATTAAGTATTGCAGTAGATACTGTAGACCTTATCAAGACAGGATCTGTTGATACATTAACCACTGCTGATGTGACTTACACGTACCCTATTTCTTTCTACTCAGGAGTTGCTGGTACAACATTACCAAGGCTGGGCTTTCAAGTTATTGGAGGAACAGCGGGTGATGCAGTAACAATAGCATCTAGTTCGGCTACAGAGTTTAGCATCTCAGTTTACAATAATGGAGCTAGGGTTGCACGATCAGTGGACTTTCAAGCTATAGGACAATAAAGGAGACAATATGTCATCAATTACATTAACATGTGCCCAATCGGGTACAAGTTATACAACAAATCTCAATAATGCTTTAGCATCAATTGATACGGGACATGTAGGAATAACTGCCCCAACATCAGAAGTAGTTCAAGGTAAGTTCTGGCTAGATATATCTGCAGCTGATATGGTCCTTAAGATATATAGTGGATCCGCTTGGCTCCCAATGCTCAACCTTGATGGTGGAGTAATGAAAGCTGAGAATTCTTTACTAGCAGATGCTTTAAGCACAGCTAGAACGGTTACATTAGCAGGTGATGCTAGTGGTTCTTTCGCTTATAATGGATCAGCTAACTCTACATTAACAGTGAGCAATTCAAAAGCTGCTAAATTAACAACTACTAGAGCAATATCTTTGAGTGGAGATGCTACAGGTACTGTAAACTTTGACGGCTCAGCTGCAGTAACGATACCAGTTACTATAGCAAATGCTGGAAAAGTATTACAAATTGTCAGTGGTAGTTCATCTGCCCTAGCGTCTACAACGAGTAATTCTCACGTAGTTGGACCGTCTGGCTTGGCGGTTACTATAACGCCAACATCTACAAGTTCTAAGATATTAGTTTTGCTTAATGGTGGTTCAGCACAGGCATCAGGAGCGTACATGCATAGTACGATTTATAGAGATGCTTTTAATCTAGCAGTAGGGTCGTCAGGCTCTGACGCTTTAGAATACTTCAGTACAGGCACAAACGCGCCACATTCCACATCACACTTAGATGCTCCAAATACAACGGCTGCTATAACATATAGACCTTATTTTAGAACCGCAACCTCTGGTCAAACAGCTTGGTTTAGTAGAAATAGCAACTTAATACAAATGATTGTAATGGAAATAGGAGCATAATATGAGACATACATCAATTATAAATACACATCCATCTGTTGTAACACTTATTGGAGATATAGGTACTGACATTAATGGAGATGTTGTTGTATTAGATGAAACATTAATCACTATAGAGAGTAAAAGATTACAAGCAGAGTATAATACTAAGCAATATCAACGTGACAGGGTGTACCCAACTATAGAAGAACAGCTAGATTATATTTATCATAATGGTATTGAAGCTTGGAAGGTAGATGTCATTAAGCCAATTAAAGACGCATACCCTAAATAAAACATAGATTATGAAATTTGATAAGGATAATATGTATACAATTAAACAAATAGTCGGTGAGGATATCCTTGTCAGATACAATGAACTAAAGGTTGAGATCGACAAAGCCTTAGATCACAGTGATGGAGAATGGACAGCCGCTCAAGTGGTAGAGGCCGCAATAAGAGATCCTAATATGTTTCATATATGGGAAGTATTAAAGGACGACTCTCCAATTTGTATTGCTACAAGCAGGGTTATCACGTATAACAATTTCAATTCATTACATATTATCACATTAGGTGGTTCTGAGATATACGCTCAGATGCCAGACTTGATCACTGAGTTTGAACAGATGATCAAGAAGTATGAAGAGATTGACTATTTAGAATACACAGGTCGTAGAGGGTTCGTTAAACAACTTAATAAGGTTGGCTGGACTGAGCGCTACACAACAATGAGAAAGAACTTAAAGGAGACATAAATGTCTAATACAATAAAAATATATGATGGTATCACTCTTGATATGGCGACAAGTGAGGTTATCTCACATGGTAAAGTATCTTATGTAGATTCTAAAGATGTTGCTTACACTAAAGGTGGTGGAGGTAGTTCTACTTCTACTACAGGCTTTGCTCAAGAATACAAGCCTCAGATTACTGATATGCTTGCAAAAGGTAAAGGGCTATATGACTCGGGACAGTTAGGTTCTGTAGCTGGATTTAATCAAACTCAGTTGAATGCTCAGAATGCAGGAATCAAGGCAGCTGGTACTCAAACTGGATTAGAGCAAGCAATGGCAGCTCAAGCAAACCAAGGTGTAGATCTTAGTGGTATGCGTACTGGAGCTATGCAACAAGCACAAGGAGCTCTAGGATTAAATAACAACAATGCTAGTAGAACTGGTAATATTGGAGGATCAAGACAATCTCTTAATCAGACTGGTATTGCTCAAGATTTAGCGTCTAAGTTTGCTGGTATCGATCAGACAGAGCAAGCCACTAACTTTGCCAATAAAGCTAACGCATTAAAGGCACAAGGTACTGGAGCTCAAACTCTAGCTGGTATTGGAGCTGGTCAACAACAACAAACTCAGAACCAAGCAGATTCAGCTTACAAAGGTCTATCACAATATGCATCATTGTTTCATGGTGTGGCTGATAAGTCTACTACGACACAGCAGTCTGGAGGAAAGTAATGTCTGGTGGTGGAGCTCCAGAAATAGGAGCTCAAACAGAGCCTAAGATGACTTCATTAGGGCCTGACAGCCTTAAAGCTCAAGACCCTAATAGAATGGTTTTTGCACAACCTATGCCAGCAACTAAACATCAGGATGGACAAGAACCTAGATGGAAGGTAGGTAATAATATGCCTGTGCAACAGCCTAGTATTGGTGGAGGCATAGGGAAACCTGTACCCCCTCGTCTATCCCCAACCTATCCATCTAACTCAGGTGGTAAGGCAGGTGGTGGAAATCAACAAGGTGGTCAGGCTAATATAATAACTAATATGATGGCTAAAAAACCAACGAACACAATTGGAAGCCAATCAGGAGGAAAGTAATGGATTATAATTCAGAATTAGAAGGTGCTAGGCAGCATAGTATTTGGAAGGCAAGCCCAGAAGGACAAGCCAACGCAATGAGAATATTACAGAATGAAGCATTACAAGCTTACGATCCTGCTAGTGGTTACTCAGAGAATGAATGGATGCAAATGTATATGGCCAACAAAGGTCAGAACGATACCAGACAATGGTCTCAACCTGCTCCAGAGCGTAGACAAGCAGCTCCTGAAGTGGTTTACAGACAAGCAGCTCCTTTAGCTGGACCTGTTAGAACAACTGAACCAGGATGGCATCCAGATACTCAGCAGCTTAATGTAAGATACTAAGGAGGCATAATGGCTTACGGTCAACAAAACAATATATGGGGAGCTAGAAGCAACGCATATGGTGACGAAGAAAAAGGTAAGGCATTTGGATCTGGTATGGGAGGAAACTCTATACAAGCTGTTGGTGGTGGTTTCAAGAATAAGAACACAGGCAAGATGGTTCTTAAGACTGGTGCACAAATTCTAGGTACTATTTATGGTGGACCTGCTGGTGGTGCTGCAGCTGGAATGGCTGTAGATGGTTTTATGCCTGATAAGCAATCAGTTAAGTCTGGTACTAGCGGATTCGGCCAACCCAAAGATGGTGGCAGTCAAATGTCAATGCAACAAGGTGGCAGCTCTGATCCGTCAGGCGCTCTTACGAATGTAGCAATGGATCAGTACGAACAATATCAGAAAGCAAATGGTCCATTAGCAGATCCTAGCAACCCAGTTGCAGAAGGAATGGCTGATAAGACATCTGAGATTGGAGCTAACACAGTAGCTGAGAGCTCCAAATCTGCGATTACAGACGCTTCTAGCGATCAGGCAGCTGATAGTATGGGTAACGGATTAATGTACGCTAAAGCGGCTTATGATGTCTCAAACAAACTAAATGAATCAGGTGTGATGGCTTCCGAGGTTGGAAGTGGACCTACTATGAACATGGATACATCAACTACAAAACAAAACAAAGGCCCATTAAGTCCTCTATCTAAAGAGGAAGAAGATGAGTATAATAAGAATATGGGCGTTTACGCTCCACTTGGAGGAAGAGGATAATGGCATACAATAGAAATGCAAACCCTTACGGGATAGCGTCATCTGAAATTACCTGGAATGGTTTTGCTGATGGTGGTCGAAATACCAACCCTGGTACTCCAGCTGTTAAAGATAAATGGTGGGAGAAAGGAGCGTCAGCTATAACCGCTAATATGACAGGTAGATTGTTCGATGGTATTGTTGGTACTGGAGCTAATGAATCCTCTGGTGGCAAGTATGGTGGAGAAAGTAAAGCTGAGTTCGATAAGAATCCAGGTAAACTATATAACTCTAGATCTAATGCTTATTCAGAAGCTGGTGGTAATATTGATACCGCTTTTGAGGCTAATAGAGGCGAAATGAATACAGCTATGCAACGAAAGATTGCTAGAGGTAGGGCTAATGGCCAGTACAAAGACCTTAGCAATGAAGGCGCTGCTAAATCAATAATGAAGGCTGTTACTTCTGTTCCATTATCAAAGAGCTATGACCATTCTAAGTATTTAGATATGAATGAAGTTGGGCAATCTGAAGATATGGCCATGTCTAATGCACTGAGATATTATAATCAAAAGAAGCAATCATTAATTGAACAAAGGAAAGGTCTTGATAAATGGAACTCTGATTATAAAGCCAAACCTAACATTGGCAAGAACGTTGTTGATGAAGGTTGGCTTTCTAAAGGGCCTGGTAAAGGCAATGTTGATTACAGTGAATTATATGATACACAACCATTCTGGAAGTTTTAAGGAGATACAATGAGTATATTTGATGAAGAAGATGTAGTGGACAATCCGAATAGCGGAGTTGTCAGTGAAACTACAACTAAAACAAATGCAGATGGTACTACTGAAACGTATACTAAAAAGAATGCAACTAACAATCCTAAGTGGAGAGGTGAGAATCAAGATAAAGATACTCAAGAACCTTTTTCTCGTGATGAGTTCCTTGCTAAACAGGAAGGTCAATCAGCTTTCGATCAGACTACATTCGATCAATTAGAGCAAGAAGATGCTGCTAACAATTACTATGGTAATATGGGAGATACAGCTGAGCTTCAATTAGATATGCAACAGCGTGAGGATCCTAGCTTCTTTAGAGATCCATTAGAAACTACATACTTTGATGGAAACCCTATGATGGGTTATCCAGAAGTAGTAAATGCTGAAGGAATGGAAAGTGTTTCTCCTGAAGTTATCGGTAGAGATACTGATGCGTTTGGTAATGAGATGACTGACGTTAATGGTATCTCTTACTTTGACGCTCAAGACTTTGAAT
>Ga0307985_10001480_pt1 | contig 13265 bp, 13 predicted proteins | sample EllFjometageno80_FD_203155 | JGI IMG/M metagenome (GOLD analysis project Ga0307985, IMG submission 203155) | Marine microbial communities from Ellis Fjord, Antarctic Ocean - #80 | ecosystem: Environmental > Aquatic > Marine > Unclassified | place: Southern Ocean | collected 2014-10-09 | reverse complement strand
GAGGTCGGTTTTATGAAGCAGCATGGCGGGGGGGAGAAGGGGCGGGGAAGGGGCGGCAGCGGCTACTCGGAGAGCATCGTGAGCAGCAGCAGGAGCACGGGCAGAAGGAGCGACAGAAGGAGCGATATATAGATAGAACGCGCTTGGAAAGAAACGCGTGATCGAGGTCGAGGGTCTAAAGGTCCTCATCGAATTGGTTTCCTGTCGGTGTATCAGCAGGCTGCTTCTTTTAGCTCGCAGCTCAACTTCTTTCTCGCCTTCGTCGCAACTCCGCCTTCTTCCTCGCCTCCTCCTGCTGCGTAGCCCTCTTCTCCATCATCCCTCTGAACACCCCCGGCGCCAAGAACTGAATCCACCTCGCCGCCCTCGCCTTCCACCCCGGCACGACGTCAAACGCCACCTCCCCGCCCGCCACTCTATCGAGAATCTCCCACGCCACCTCCTCCGGCCTCGCCCCCCCCTTGGCATTCTCATCCATCTCCCCATCCCCCCCCACTGCATTCCTGCTCAAATTCGTCTGAATGTACCCCGGGCTAACCGTGTGCACGTCAATGTCGTGCAGCGCCTTTAGCTCCGGTCTTATGGCCGCTGTGTACCCTTCCACGGCGTGCTTGGACGCGCAGTAGCTGCTGCGGAACGGGAGGGGGAGGAAGCCTTGCACGGAGGAGATCCAGACGATGCGGTTTCCGGGGAAGGCGACGCAGGACTTGGCGATGGCGGCTTGGGAGAGGAAGTTGACGCGCATTAATTTATCGTCGGTTGAGGGAGAGGTTGAGGTGAAGGGGGCGCGGGAGGAGATGCCGGAGTTGAGAACGAGGAGGTCGATGTTGTGGGAGGGGAGGGTTGAGAGGAGGGAGGCGACTGCGGAGGGGGAGTTGAAATCACACGGGATTGTTGTTACTTTTATATCCGGTTGGTCCTTGTTGATTTGCTTGGCGAGGGCGTTGAGAGCGGCTTCGTTGCGGGAGACCAGGACGATTGATGAGGGATTTAGCGGAAGTAGGCAGGCGAGTAATGAGAGACCGAGGCCGGAAGTGGGACCTGTGATGAGCACTGACTTGTTAGACATGCACTTCACCATCCTGGGCGATGGGGGGTTGGAGATTACTGGGATGGCGACGGCGTCGGCCATTGAGGGAGTTAGGTGCAGGGCTGAGGTACTAAAGAGGATCGAGGACGCCAGGAGAAGCCCGCGAGGGGATGGTCTAGAGAACATTGCCGTCGCCGCAGTGGTGCGAAATTGCCATTTTCGCCGACAACGCGCGACGCTCAACAAGCACAGCTAAGATCCGAGTGAGGCATTACCTGCACGCTTTCTGCCCTTCGATGCAGTCGACCCAGAACTCTACCAACCCCTACGCGACGCAAACAACGCCGCTGAAGCGCCCCACCAACCCCTACGCAACAGCAACTGGAGCCCCTACGCAGAGCGCCCCAGCCAAGACCAATCCCTACGCCCGCGTCTCCCTGCCGACCACCGCGCCCGCCGTCGCGCAAGCCCCCCTCCTCCCGACCCCCTCCATCGCCTCCGTCCCGCCCACTCCGCCTCGCCGGCAAGTGCGGCCCGTTCCCGTGCTCGCCGCGCACAAGCCCCCGCAAGCGAAGCAGCGGCAGTCGCGCCTCACCGAGTACCGCAGCGGGCTAGCGGCGCCGATGCAAAAGGAAGACAGATACGAAGACATCGAGGCGTCTTTCTACAACTGCGGCAAGTCATTGCACTCGCTGACGAAGTTCTTGGACCTGCTGACAGCATCGCCGAAGCCCGTGGGGTTCACGACGATCTTCAACGACCAGCAGCTGTCGACGCCGTTCGCTTCGACGACCCGCAAGTACTGCACGGCCAAGGGCCCGAAGTGCGACCACTGGAACTGCACGTGCGACGGGGCGGTGCGCGCCATGGTGGGCCGCGCACCGCTGCTGGGCATGGTGTTCATGGTGAACCACGACGACAAGTACCACGCGTTCTTCCTGCCGCTGGGGCCGGCTTGCAACGAGCGGGGCGAGCCGGAGCACTACAACACCAGGCGCTTCGAGCGCATGGTTGACTGGAGGAACCTGCCTTTCCAGTGCGGCGCGACGCTCTCGCAGCGGTGGGACGCCGTGGACCGGGTGTTCGCGGCCGCCGCTACGTCCTGGGACTCGCACCGCCGGATGCGCCTGGTGACCTTCAACGTCATCCCGCAACTACTGCCGTTCCACCAGCAACAGCTCGCGACGAACAAGCCGCTGCGCCTCGTCACGTAAGAGCCTGCGGAGTGATGCCCAGTCGCGCGTTTGTGCTTGGCTAACTCGCTCGCAGGTACTCGCTCTTCGATCTGCAGCTGGCTGGCTCGCTGCTGGACCCCAAGAAGAGGGACGGTCTGCTGGAGTTCGACGACCTCAGGGAGCTCTACTGCAAGGCCGCGCCGAGGCCCAGGTGAGTCGCGGGACGTGCGTGAGGGAATAGAACCACTGCCTTGTTACTATTATGCGACTGGCAAGATCGGCGACCAGCGCTGAAGCTCAGAGCTTGAGGAACAACCCCGCCCGCCCTTGTTCACAAGTGGCCTCGCAGCAAGATCCCGTTCGACGCCAGCGACGAGCTGGAGGCCTTGCTGCGTATCAAGGACACCCTCTTGCTGGCGCTGAAGATGGAGGAGACGATGAGTTCTGCGCTTTCCTCTGCGCGGCTGAACGACTCGTTCTTCCAGATCGAGCAGCCCACTGCGACTGTGCTGTCGACGATGGAGTGCACAGGCGTGGCGTTCCTGTCGGCGAGCCTGCTTAGGGTAGAGAAGCAGCTGGAAGCGCGGTGCGCTGAGCTCGAAAAGACGGCCAAGGAGCTGACGAACGACCTCGAGTTCAACATCGCGTCGCCTCTGCAGCTGTCCAACTTCCTCTTCGGCAGGATGGGGCTCACACCGCCTACCAAGAACCCGTACGTGCAGGGCGGCGGCAACCAGAACAAGACGGAAACGGCGAGCACCTCGGTGAAGGTGCTCGAGACGATGGTGGACCTGCACCCGCTCGTGAAGCTGGTGCTGGAGTACCGCGGGCTGGCCAGGGTCCTTGCGACGCAAGTGCGAGGCCACATGAAGCTCGCCAAGGAGGGATCGGAGCCGAACGAACTCGGCGAGCTGGACCGGGTCTTCCCGCAGTGGAACCAGTGCATGGTGCGCACCGGGCGTCTGTCATGCTCCAAGCCCAACGTCCAGCATGTTCCGACCAAGGCCACACACGGCTTCAATCCGCGCGACGCGTTCGGGGCGAGCACCAGCGGCTACACGCTCTTCTCCTGTGACTACAGCCAGAACGAGATCCGCGTCCTCGCGCACATGAGCAAGGACGCCGAGCTGATCAAGCTGTTCGGGGGGGGCACGGCGGACATCTACAGGACCATGGCTTCGCAGCTGCTGCGGAAGCAGGTCGAGGCCGTTACTGGTGAGTGATCAAACGACGGCGAGCGAGCGAGCGCTGCTTCGCGAGCAAGCCCAGCTCCCAATCTCCGCCACTCCTCCCCCTCCCCTAACACTCCAACTCCTTTTTTTGCAGACGCCGAGCGTGCCATCGCCAAGCAGACGACGCTCGCGATAATCTACGGCATGGGCACCCCGCAGGTCGCGCTGAAGCTCGACATCGACGTCAACGCCGCGAACTCCTTCAAAACGAGCTTCTTCCAGCAGTTCTCGGGAGTCAAGAGCTGGATGGAGAGGATCACCGAAGGCTGCCGGAAGGAGGGCTTCGTGTGCACCATCTCGGGGCGCAGGCGCTACCTGCCAGACATTGCCAGCAGCGACGGCATGCTGAGGTCCAAGGCGGAGAGGCAGGCCGTCAATAGCGTAATTCAGGGCAGCGCCGCGGACATCATGAAACTGGCCATGCTCAAGGTCAGCCGGAAGCTCATGGTGTGGAGGGACAAGAGGGAGAGGGAGGGGCTACCCGGAGAGCTCGTGCACGTGCCTCGACTCCTCGTGCAGATCCACGACGAGCTGCTGTTCGAGTGTCCCTCGTTCGCAGAGGACGTAGTGGGGCTCAAAAACGTCCTGCAAGAGACCTGCGCGGTCGAGTGCGCCAGGGATTTCGGGCTCAGTGTGAGCCTCGTGCTGCACATGAGCTGCGGCAAGACGTGGGGCGACATGAGAGAGGTGCGGCTGTAGGTGTCAGTGGCTACGAATGTACGAACGTTGCTTGTAAGCGAGGAGGAGTAAGCGAGGAGGAGTAAGCGAGGAGGAGTAAGGGAGGAGGAGTAAGCGAGGAAGAGTAAGTTTAAGCGTCCGGCTGTGGCGCTCATTGCGCCAAAGGTGCACTTCGTTTCTAAACAATGCTCGTCTGGTTCATGTTCTTCTTCTTCCTACTCGCCCCGCCCGGTTTGTAGCGCAGGCAGTTTACGATTTCGCTCGTCGGCGGCCTCGGGCTCAAGAACTTGGTCCTCGCCGTGTCGATCTCCTCCGGCAGTATCGTCTCAATCGCCGTCAGGTCCATCACCGAAATCTCCCCCCCCTGAGGCAGCAGACTCGCGACTTCTTTCAACTTCATGTTACCCACCGCAATCCCCCCCAGCGTCCTCTTAATCTCCTTCATATTCAGTATGTTCTGCCTCGCGTCGACCTGCGCCTGCGTGAGCTGCCTCTTCAAGTCCTCAATCTCCTCGTCTTTCTTCCGCCCCTTGGCGCGCTCGAAAGCAATCTCCCGCTTACAAAGCTGCTGGAAGCTCGCAGCGCTCTTACGGAACGCCGCACCCTCCGACCGACTCGAGGCCAAATCACCCTCCACCGACTGAATCAGCCGCAAGCTCTTCTCCTCCACCTCGTCGACGCTCACCGGCTGTATGTCCTTGAGCGTCTTATTCGTCTCCTTCAGAGCCTCAATCTCGCTCCACTGCGCCCTCCCCTTCCTCCTCAACTCACTCGCCTTCCGCTGCTCCCTCAGCCCCGCCTCCTTCGCCACGTCCAAATCCTGCCTCAACACCGCCATCTGCACCGGCCACTCCTTCTCCAACACGTCCTCGCTCAGCAACTGCCGCTCTTGGTGCAGCTGTATGCTAGTTAGCGCGCGGTTCTCCGTCGTCAACTCCGCCACCATCGCAGTCAACTCCATCACCTTCCCCCTCATCTTCTCCACCACATCCCCCGTATTAAGCCTCTCGAACTTCTCCTTAAAATGCCCCGCCTCCCGCTGATACACAGCCGCCCTCTTCTGCTCGCTCTGCAGCTCCTTCCACAGGATGGCCGGGTGGGAGATGCTGGAGACCAGCGTCGCCTTACCCTTCGGCTTACTCCTCCCCTGCTCATTCTGCCCATGTGCACCCTGTGCAACCGAACGAGGGCTTCGCTTGCTTGTCTTCTCATACTTCTCCACAAACTCCGGTCTGTGGACCTTGGGTTTGGGGTCGCCGCAGCCGAGCTGTTCCTTGAAGTCGGCGAGGAGGGTTTTTAGGACGGCGTTCTCCTCGTAGATGGCACGGATCTGGGAGCTGGTGCTGGTGCTGGTGCTGGCGGGGACGGCGAGGAGGGAGGTAGGGGCAGACATGGATGGGGGGGATATATTGGGGGGGGAGGGGAGGGGATTACGGGGGGCACGGGGCGCCGGCGTCGAATGAGGGAAAGCGGGGGGGGGACAGAGAGGCAGAGCCTACAACGGTCTGTGATACAGCTTTCGGTCCTTGCTCAGTGATAACTCGGCGGGTAACGCTCACCATGCGCGCTCGTTAACCGTCGCCACGATCATCACGCGCTGCCCCCTTACCTGTGCGCGGCACTGTCCGTTCCGTAGACGCCCGAGCAGCAGCAGGACATTCGCCCAAGCTGTACCGTCCCAAGCCGTACCGTCCCGCTTGCAACTACAATACAATGCCGTACATCGTCCGGAATAGATACGATACTGGAAGCGGACATTGCTGATGCCAAGACGGAGCGACACAGCGTCCACGATACAGCGACTGTAACAGCAATGAACCCCCCTCCTGAGTGGCGCTTAAGTGCCCCCCGCTTACCCCAACTGCCCGCAGTGTATACCGAGTGTAACGACCCAACTTCGCCGACAACAGGGCGCCTGCTTACCCTCCTCCCTGGAACACCTTCCTCAACGACTCACGGCGTCAACTAATCCTACGTTGCCCCTTCCCCCCCTCGTCCACACAGATTCTAGTGCCCCCTCCCCATGGCAGCAGACTTATACAATGAGATAGGCCGTCTGAAATCAGAGAATGAGCTGCTGTCACGCACCGCGAGCAAAGTCCCTAAACTCGAGCAAGACCTCGCCGCCGCACTCTCCGACGTCAAGTTATTCAAGGCGGAATCTGACAAAGTTACGGCCCTGAAAGGGCAATTGGAGGCACAGTTGGTGCAGGAGAGGTCTAGCATGAAGAAATTGAGTGCTGGAATGGACGTTGCTAGGAAGACGCAGGTGGACGCTGAGAAGATGGTGAAGCGTTTGCAGAGCGACTTGAAGTTTGACAAGATGGCGAGGGAGGGGCAGGTGAAGAAGAGCCGCATCATTGAGCATGAGTTGACAGAGTATAAGCATGAAAACTTCCTGCAGACGAAGCTTCGGTCTGAGGCGGAGTATCGGGCGAAGACGACAAATGTGGCTCTTCAGAAGGAGAGGAGCATGCGGCTGGCGGACATACATTCCCGCAACAAGGTCATTATAGCTAAGCAGGTTAGCGAGAGGAATGAGAAGATTGCGGAGATGGAGAGGTTCAAGGAGGCGGCCAAGGCGAAGCAGCTAGAGTCGGAGGTTGGCGGACTCAAGGCCGCCGTGAAGTCGCAGACTCAGATCATCGGATTGAACGACGTCGAGCTCCACCACTCCCTTGCGGAGGTACAGGAGATCCGTATGGAGTGCATCAATCTCAAGAAATCGCTGCTCAAGTCGGAGGAGGACGTGCTGCATCACGTGGAGAGCAGGCGGGATTTGGAGCAGGAGGTGCATCGATTAGGAACGGAGCTGATGATGCAGAGCACGACGGCGAGCGAGCGAACGAGACCGTTGTCGACGGCTGCGAAGGGGGACGGAGGGATGAGCCTGGGCGAGGAACGGGCTAGAGCGGGAATGACGAGGCCGGAGACGACTAGCGCGGCGAGGATTCGGAGGAGGACGGCGGTTATTAAGAGTAGGGAGGCGAGTAGGGCGTTTAGTAGGGCGTTTACGTCGACGGGGGGGCGGAGGGACGAGAGTGGAGTCACTCTTGATGAGGCGTTTATCATTCCTATCCACACGAGGAAGGACGACGTCAAGGGCGGACGGATGGTGGGACAGAGCTTGATCAGCGTCGAGGGGGTAGTGGACGGCGGACTGGGTCAAACGTCGCCCGACGGACGAGCGATGACGGCGAATGGCAACGTGACGTGGGGTGAAAGCAGGGGGTCTCTGGTGAGCCAGGGAGGCACGGTGCTGAGCCCTTTGCAGAGAATGCCGAGCGCGCTGAAGAAATCTAGGAAGGGATCGGCCACGTCGGACCGGAATCAGGGCATGAGCACGGAGAGTGAAATATTTGGGGTGGAAAGTGTGGAGCTGGCGTGCGCTACGGGCAACATGAACGGCGTCATGATGATGGCAGGGACGCGGAGCTTGGAGGAGATGGGAAGCGGGGGAGGAAGCAGCGGGGAAAGGGGAGAGGAGACGCCGATACGACTTGGTAATGCAGAGAAGAAAAAGAAGCCGAAACTGAAGCGAGGGAAGTCACTCAATATACCTGGATCGTTGTTCTTGGGGAGCGGGCTAGGCTTGAAGAAGAGCGTAATGTCATGACTATAATTTATTTTTATTGACGACAGTAGTAGTTGTATAATTATATTTTGCGACCACAAAAGCTCTGTCGAGTACGACTGCACGACTGCACGAGGCTCACTGCACGAGTACTGTAACACGGTTGAAGCCTGGCAGTTAAGTTCGTCACACAAACGTTCTACCTCTTGCAGTTCAACGTGGTCCACCAACCCCCCCTCAATAATACTCATGACCTCCCCCCCCCCTCCCACTAACGAGTACCGCTCCCCCCCTCTCCGTTACTTGGGTTACGCAAACGAACTCGGTGAAACAGCAAAGCCCCTGTTGCCACCGACACTCAAGTACTTGTACCACGCGAGTTACGCCGTGGCGGTGGGGTATGTGCTGCTGGATAGTAAGAGGTGCGTGGAGTTGAGTCCGGATGAGAAGAGTGACGTGATTGTGTTTGCGGATGCGGTGATTTGGCAGACTGCTGCGAGTGTTGCTATTCCGGGGTTAATTATTAATAGGATTGTTAGCGGGGTTAATGGAGCGGCGAAGGCTGGGGGGGTGAGGTCCAAGATGGTTGGGAGCGTGGTAGGACTGCTCAGCATTCCGGCCATTATTCATCCGATTGACACAGGCGTGGACTACGTAATGGACAACACATTTCGGCGATGGTTCTAGAGTACAACAGAGTACAACAGAGTACAGCAAAGTAAAACGGAGTACAACATCGCCACCCCTCTTAGATGCTTATAGCCCCTGAGCTACAAGTGTGTGCGTGTAATAGCTAGCATTTTGGTTACCCTACAACTACAATAGCTGCGTGCGAAAAACAACCCCGCCCTTGCAGATTCCCAGCTTCTCGCAGCACTTGACGTGCAGCAGAACCTCATCGCTTTCCATGCCGTTCTCCTCCTCCACCACGAATTCTCTCACGCCAGTGTACACGTAGCCCCCCTTGTCGTCAGAGTACGAGCTCGCGAAGTTCTTGCCGCAGATGCCGCACGAGGGCCGCCCCTCGTCGGCGTCGACCTCGTCTGATTCGGCGACCGAGTCTTCCATTCCTGTCGTCTCCGGCGCGTCGGCCATCGACTCTTTCCCCGCGACCCAGTCGCTCTCCGACTTGAACCACTTCGAAACGACCTCGAAAACTTTCGCCTTCTCCTCCTCCTGCCTCTTGAACTCCGCCCCCATGTGCCCCTGCAGCTCCTCCTGCGACCTGAACCTCCTCCCGTCCTGTTTGTTGACGAACGGCATCGCGTTGTAGAGGTTGTAAATGCTCGTGCCGTGCTTCTTCTTGAGCCCTTCGTTCGTAAAGTCCTTGGGGTCGATGACGTAAGACGAGTCGGCCTGCGCAACGCCGGCACTCGTGTCCCTCGGCTCGTCCCCCCCCTCCACCAGCCCCTTCAGAAACTGCGCCGTCGCGCTCGCGGCGAGCAACGCCGAGTACACGGTCGCGTCCGTGTTGACTTCCCCGAAACTTTCAACGATGGACGCGTCGAGGGACGCTATGAGGGAAGTCATGTCGCTGGCTGGCACTTTGGGGGCGGAACTCGTTATCCACGGGCTGACGTCGGGGGGTGGTGGAGGAGGGGGAATGCCTGGTGCTATGTCCTCGCCATCATTCTTCTCCCTCTTGAGCTGAGCCCTTGCCTCCTCCTCCACCTGCTTCACCAACGAGACGTTGTCCTTAATGAGCCCTTCAAGCGTCACAGTCTCCCCCATTCCCTCGCCCATCTCGCGAAGCAGCTCCCGCATCTTGAGCACCACCTCCCGAGGCAAAACTCCGATCGAGTACCCGTCTCCGAACAGCATCTGGGGACACACACACGTGTGAACAAAGGCCACACACACGTGTGAACAACGGAGGAAGGGACGGAAGGGACGGCACATGGTGTTCGCAAAGGGCCGGTCATGAGCTATTCATTGCTCCTCGTCTGCCTTCCTTAGCCACATATCGCATATCACACGTATCCACATATCTCTTCTCCCTTCTCTCACCTGCAGCTGTCCAATAATCTCCTCCCCAAACATCTTCCTCTCACTCCACAGCCCCAGCACCTTCTTCAACTTCCCCCTCTCCCCTACCTTCACAACCCCATACAAGTGCTTGAACACCGCGACGATCGTCGGCTGAATCGCGGCCTTGTACTCCTCCCCCTCGCAGTTATTCAACATGGAGTCCACCAGGTAGAAAAGCGGTATCTTATAACTCCCCACCACGCCCTTATCAAACATCATCGTCTCTATAACCTTGTACAACACCGGGAAAGCCTCCGCCTCATCTGACGCTATCATGGTTAACGCGTTGATTATCGCCTTGTCAGGATGCGCCTTCAGCGTCATGAGCATGGCTGCGAAGTCGGCAATCATCTCGGTGTCATCGTCCGACATGACAGAGGGGAGGGGAGGACAAAATGAAGATGATAATTACTTCCAACGCCATTGCACCATTAAACAGCCCCCCTTGTCGAGCCGAGCTTTTATTGAGGGTCTAGACCGGGCCTGATATTTGTTTGCGCTATCTAAATTTTTGAAGTTAGAATTAAATCAAAATTTTTAATTCTAGACTTCTAACTCCCCATTTTTGCTGCATGTCCACGCCGTTGCCGTTTCGGCGTCTAAATGTTAGGCATACGCTCACAGTACTAACTAGGGTCGCAGCATGCCTGCACCTGCCTGGTTTCCCCGCGCGGAAATCATTGAAGGGCGAAGTGCGTGCAGCAACTTCGCCTCAAGTAAGACCGTTACGGGCGGCATTGCCCGCCAGCTCAACGCGCCGGAATAAACGGAGCACCGTGTCCCGCAACGAGACGCGACGGCCGTGTCAATCCCATGCGAACTACGAAGGCCTCAGGGTAGCCCAAATAGATGCCTTCCGAGGTACAATTTGTGGCATATTGGTTCTCTGGTGCTGCTTGCCGCGCTACTGCTCGCCGCGCTGCTTCTTGACCTGCCTTGCTCGCTCCCCAATCTTCTGACTCCTCCCCCCGGGCCACCATGTTCATGCCCGCGCTCCTCTCCCTCCTGCTCCTCCCCCTCCTGTTAGGGTTAACCCTAACCTCGTTCCTTCCTGCTCCTTCCCCCCCAGCCCCTGCAGACCCGCCTTCGCTCCACCCCCCCCAGCAGCAGGAAGACATCGCGCTCACCTTAACAATACTCGACAAGTACTTGTCCGACGGAACAGTGTCTAGCATTGACTTCAATCCGTCTCGTTCCGACTCGTCACCGCCCTCAAAGCGCACGCGCCGGCCACGCCAGCCACGCCGACGCAGCCGCAAACACCGACGCCGACACCGACCCCCGACGACCTCCCAAAAGATGACGAAGACTCGGAGTACGAGAGCGGCTCAATGGGCGTGGCAAGCGGCACCCGCAGCACTGTCGAAGGAATGGACGCAATGGACCCGCCTCGCTCTGCAGCGCATGATCGTCGAGCGGCAGAACTAGCGCCGGTCGGGCACTACCGGCCGCGTCGGCAACCGCGCTGCCGCGGACTACCTGTCTAACTTGACAGGGGCGGACACTGCGCCGCTTGGAGTGTCGCCGTCGGATGAGGACACGAAGAAGTACTTGAAGGAGATGGCGAGGAGAAAGACGGAGCAGGACAAGACGTGGGACCAGCCGTCCAACTGGGTGGACGAGTAAGCGATAAGGCATAGGAGGAGAGTGTTGTGCAATTGCAGTTCTGTCAGTTCCTACTTTGCTACTGTGCAATCCTACTGTGTAAGCCTACCGTGCAAATCCTAAGCCCGTGCGCGTCTGGGTCGTCAGTAGGGGGGCCCTATTTGTTGTAGTACCTATGGGGTGGACGCGATCGGAACCAGGAGAGCTACTCCTACTCGCAGAATAGTGATCACAAGGCCGCGTAGCTCGTTGGAGCTTTGCGCGCTCGAGGGTAGACAGATAGGGGGTAACTATGCTCTAGTAGGTGGAGTATGTGGACGGGGGGTGGCGCACTCGCACTAGAGCTGTCGGTTGGATTTGCGAAATGCCGATCGCTGGTGCTTTTTGCTTGAGGCACATCGCTGCTTGTAATCGCAACTACGCGCGAATCACAGCCACACACACTTGCCGTTTTATCCTCTGCACCCACTGAAATGATCACTGACCCCAGCAGCCCTCCTGAGCGCAGCGCCTAGCTCCGCATCCATCGTCTATCCCCCATTGCCCCTCGATGATCATCCACCCCTCACTGCTAACTCCCCGCTCCCCTCAGGCCACCAATGCTGTCCGCCATGCTCACCCGGTACAGCCTCTCGAGTGCCCCCCGGACCACCCTCTCCACCTTCTCTGCCGTCTCCTCCCTCCCCTCATCAAAGTCCTTCTCCACCATCCCTGCTGAAGACTCGTCAGACTCTGACTCCTCAGCCCCTGCCCAGATGCGCTTCTCCAAGATGCAGCACTTCCCCGCCTACCCCATTAACTTCATGAGCTTCCAACCAGCGACTCGCACCCAGCCGCACGTCGCCTCCTTCTCCTGCGACCCTCGCATGACCAAGCACGAGATCGCCGAGTACCTGACGAAGATCTACGACCTGCCCACGCCCAAGAAGGTCAACACGGCGCAGTTCCACGGCAAGAGGAAGAGGATCTCGGGGAAGAGAAATATCGTGCACTACAAGTACCGCGATTACAAGAAGGCGTACGTTACTTGGGACAAGTCGCCGTACGAGAAGTACCTGCAGGAGCAGACCGACGCAGAGATGAAGGAGGAGGAGGCGGTCGCCGTTGATAAAGTGTAGAGGAGAACGAGTGTTGCTTTAACTGTCTGCGGTAAACTGTCTGGCGCGTTTGGCCTGCGTTAAAACTGCTTTAGCTAATCAACTTGCCCCCTCAAAGGCCATCCTCGGCCATCCACTGGGCGCATTGCTTGGCGTAGTAAGTGAGAATGATGTCCGCGCCCGCGCGCTTGAAGCACGTCATGGTCTCCCTCACCACCTCCTTCTCGTTCAGCCACCCCTTCTCCACGGCCGCCTTGATCATGGCGTACTCTCCGCTAACTTGGTACGCCGCGATCGGCAAATCAGTGTCGTCCTTCAGCCTCCTAATAATGTCCAAGTACGGCATGCCCGGCTTGACCATGAGCATATCAGCCCCCTCCGCGGCGTCGAGTGCCGCCTCCACCAGCGCCTCTCTCCCGTTCGCCGGATCCTGCTGATACGTCTTCTTGTCCCCGAACCCCGGATGCGAATCGAGCGCGTCCCTGAACGGCCCGTAGTACGCACTCGCGTACTTGGCAGTGTACGCGAGGATGGACACGTCCGTGTGCCCTTGGGAGTCGAGCGCGTCGCGGATGGCGCCGACGCGCCCGTCCATCATGTCGCTGGGGGCGACGATATCGCACCCGGCCTCGGCCTGGGACACGGCTTGTTTGCAGAGCTGCCGCAAACACAGTGTGAGCCACACGCTACAAGCTACGCGGCACGCCGCTTGCGGCACACGGCACACGGCACACGGCACACGGCACACGGCACACGGCACACGGCACACGGCACACGGCACACGGCACACGGCACACGGCACACGGCACACGGCACACGGCACACGGCACACGGCACACGGCACAC